>OJRC01000345.1_pt1 | contig 34248 bp, 46 predicted proteins | sample 1599081 | NCBI WGS metagenome assembly OJRC01 (sample SAMN03922519, study PRJEB24848) | human gut metagenome | isolation source: stool sample | host: Homo sapiens | place: Germany | collected 2010-02 | reverse complement strand
CAGCAGCACTTTGAGGAAAGCCCTTACTGACTTCTGGACACTTTGTCCAGAGGTAGCCATTTAGCCGGACGGCCAGCACTTTCGTGGTGCTGGCCGTTTCTGCTCATCATTGGAAATACTGGCGAATAACTGCAAAGGAGGTTTTCTGTGAAGCTAAACGCACAAGTGATTGAAAAGATGCAGAGCGTCAATCTTGACGCGGTGGATAAGGAAACGCTTGTTGACGCAAGCGGTTTTGTTTTTGATAATTCGTTGCCGCTGGAAAAGCGAGCTGCTCGTATGCTGGAACAGTTGAAAAACCCCTATTGTTTCCGCTATGGCGATATGGCCATCAAGCTGGAATTTGCCGAGGACGGCCCCTCTCTCCAGGAACTGCTGACGGGCTTTTTCCTGCGGCAGAAAAGCGGACTGTAACGATCCGCTACTTCCAGACACTTTGTCCAGAGGTGGAGTCATCCTTGTTGTACCCCCGGTGCAGAGGTATAATATAGATGTAATGTGATAGGAAGGAGGACACATGGCAAGAACAGCAAACCGGGGGACAATGAGCGCCAGTTCCCCAACTTCATACAATGTGATGCGCTGGAGATTAGGGAAATACATTCGCCTTTCTAAAGAAGATTTGCTCCGTGGCCGCGATGAAAGCAACAGCGTGGTAAACCAGCGGCGGCTCCTGGAACAATACCACCAGGCCCACCTGGATGAGTTCTATGAGGGCGCGGAAGCGGACGTATATGTGGATGACGGAAAAACAGGTACGGACACCAACCGCGAGGACTTTCAGCGGCTCCTGTCCGATATATCCAGCGGCAGAATTAACTGCGTGATTGTAAAAGACCTGTCCCGGCTTTCCCGAAACTATACCGATGCCGGAAACCTGATTGAAAATCTTTTCGTCCGGCTCAACGTCCGTTTTATCAGCTTGGCGGAGGGCGTGGACAGCTACCGCAACCCCGACAGCGTATCAAATATAATCGTCCCCATTACCAACGTAATGAACGATCAATACTGCTACCAGACCTCAAAGAAAATCCGTCAGGTGTTTGATATGAAGCGCCGCAATGGTGAGTTTATCGGCTCGCATGCTCCGTATGGATATGTGAAAGACCCCGGCGATAAACACGCTCTGCTGGTTGACCCGGAGGCCGCCGAAGTAGTCAAAAGCATTTTTTCCATGTTTCTGTCTGGCATGAATAAGCGCGGGATTACCTATTATCTGAACGATCATGGTGTCCTTTGTCCCACGGCCTACAAGAAACAGCAGGGGCTCAAATACAATGCTCCCAACGCCCAAAGCAATCCTATGTGGAGCACGATTACCATAGACACGATTTTGAAAAACCGCGTCTATGTGGGGGATATGGTACAGGGCCGTCAACGGGTGAAAAGCTATAAAATCCATATCCAGGAGCGGGTGCCGGAGGAAGATTGGTTTATCGTAGAAAATACCCACGAGGCCATAATTGACCGGGAAACCTTTGATAAGGTGCAGGGCCTGCTCAAACGCGACACGCGCACAGCTCCAAAGGCAAAGCAGCTTTACCTGTTCAGCGGCTTTCTGAAATGCGCCGACTGCGGCAGGGCGATGTCCCGTATCGCTTCAAAAGGCATTTATATCTATTACCAGTGCGGAACATATAAAAGCCTTTCAAAAAAGGCTTGCACCATGCACTCCATCAAGAGTGACCGCCTGGAGGCGGGCGTCCTGTTTGCAATTCAACAACAGGTACATTTGGCTGTTGCCTATTCAGAGCTGGTGTCCCGTATCAATTCCGCGCCCCTCAAAAAAAGCAAGTCAAAGCGGCTGGAGGATGCCATCGCCGCAAAAGAAAAAGAGCTTGCTAAAATCATGCGATATAAGCAAGCCCTTTATCAAGACTGGAAAGACGGGGAAATCACCCGCAACGACTACCGCCACATGAGCGAGGACTATGAACGGCAAGCCGAGGCCCTAAATAATGTCCTGCGGACGCTGACAGACGAGCAGGAACAACTGGAAAACGGCGTGGATGCAGAAAGTCCTTTCCTGGCAGCATTTCTCAAATATCAGAACATCGACAAACTGACACGGGAAATTCTGGCCGAGCTCATTGATTATATCAAAGTTTACGAGGGCGGCAATATTAGCGTGAAATTCAAATACGCTGACGAGTTCCGCCGCATGGCTGAATATATCCAGCTCAACGCCCCTATGGTTCAAGAGGCTGCGGGCTGATATATAGCCCTATTACCTAATCCGTTTGCTGGTTTTCCTAATATATATTGCCCATATGTCGATACAGTAGGAAAATACGAAGGGGCAATAAAGGAGTATATCAATAATCAGCTCAAAGATGATATCATGAATGATCAGTTGAGTATGAAAGAGTTTACTGACCCGTTTACGGGTAAGCCAGTGAAGGAAGGCAAATAAAGACAGCCCCCAAGTAGGGGGCTGCCTGAGATAAAACTGTGGTTGTCAAACCTATTCGGTGCCCCCTTAAGGGGGCGACCACGGGAGATAGGCCCTTATAGGGCCTGTTCAAACCACCCGTTCAACGGGTGGTTTTGATTTTAGCAACTCTGTTTATCAGCCGTTAAGTTAGTGTGTGTTTGATACTTCCTTATCGGCGTCCATCAAACCGGTTTCCTCATTCTTTTTATATGGTGATGGGAAAATTAATTCACAGCATTTTTATATACAGGAGTTCCTCCGCACCAAAGATATCTCTGGTCTTACCAGTGGAAGTAAAACCACATTTTTCATAAAGGCCTATGGCTCGGGTATTTGCGGAAAAAACCCATAAGGCTGCCTGGATATATCCGTCTGCCCGCATCTCCGTTAGAAGGTGATCCATCAAGGCGGAGCCGCAGCCTTTGTGCCATTGGCCGGGTAAGACGTGGATGCAGATGAGCTCTGCAACTTCCGGGCCAAGATCGTCCCGATTCTGGCTCCAGGAGGCAATGCCGCAGGGCTGTCCTGCCGCAGAAGCCAGTGTCACTTGTGCCAGCTCACGACACAGTATCGTTTTATACATATCTTCTGCATGGCCTCTGTCACTGTATCGGGCAAGAACTTCGGGAGAAAGAATATCCTGAAAAGCGGCTTTCCAGGCTTCTGTTTGAATAAAAGCCAGAACCGTCTCGTCTCCCAGACAGGCCCGGCGCAGTGTAAACGATTCTTTGCCGGCATCTTTCAGCAGCTCCTCAATACGGCTTTCGCCATAGATGGTCACCCCATTTTTTGCCAGCAGCTCCGCCGCCACACCGCTGCCGGGCACCACCGTACCGGAAAAGGTGCCGTCATAGATAGCACCGTAGCCGCAGGAGGGGCTGCGCTCCTTCAAGAGAGCCAGAGCAGTACCCGTCTGTTGGGCCCGCCGGAGGGTCAGCTCCGCCCCCCTTTGAAACTGTGCCGTCACATCCGCTCCGGTCCGGGAGAGGACCTTGTCCCCTACCCGCTCCGCAGGGTCATGGGGGATGGGCAGCCCACCCATACATTCCGGACATACCGGTACCAGTTCATAGCGCTGCCGCAGTGCCTCAGTGAGAGGGTGGTAGTTGTTGCCGCCGCTGTACTTGCAGTTGCGGCCCAAAAGACAGGCGGAGATCAGCAGCTTTTCCTTCACCGGGGCAGCTCCTTCCCGTCCAGCACAGCCCGCACCAGCTTGTCCCCCTGGTACTCCATCTTCAGAGAGAAGAAAGGACTATCCGGGTCCTCAATGAGCCGGAAGAACAGCTTGTCTCCCTCCCAGATGGGCAGGTCGTAGACCTTCTCCTTGGGGACCCACTCCAGGTTCCCCTCGTCGCACTCCTTCAGCTCGCCGGTGTAGCCGGTGGCGGTAAAGAGGTGCATATACTCCGTGTCCCAGCCGTTGGCCACAAAGGTCACCACCGCCCGGAAGCGGTAGTCGGTAAGGGTCAGGCCCGTCTCCTCCCAGACTTCACGGAGGAGACATTCCTCGGGGCTTTCCCCCTCCTCAAATTTGCCGCCTACCCCGATCCACTTGTCGTGGTTGACGTCGTTTTTCTTCTTTACCCGGTGGAGCATCAGGTACTCCCCTTGGGGATTTTCAATGTAGCATAAGGTGCAGTTGAAGGACATGGCGGTTTACCCCCAGATCAGATAGCTCACGCCGTACAAGACAGGCTGATGGAGCAGATAGATGATGAGACTGTGACGGCCGGGGAAAGTGAGAGCTTCCGGCAGGGACGCGGTGAGGAGCTTGTTCTCCCGGTGGTCCAGACACCAGCCGCCCAGAGCGGTACCGATAAGAAACAGGAAAAACCATGGCAGAAGGGGAAAGTAGTCAGCGCTGGTAAATTCGGCATTGGGGAACCCCAGGGGATATAGCCAGGGGACAGATACTGTTACCTGGCCGGTCCACCAGTCTGCAAGGATATACAGTACCGCGCTGCCTGCTGCCAGCAGCCACCGGGGCAGCTTTTGAAAGTACTTCCCCGTAAAGTGCCAGAGGACCATGCTCACGCCCATGAACTGGAGGATGCCGAAACGAATGGTCTGCCCGCCTACAGCGGCACCGATCTCCACCGCTGCCCCCGCCAGCAGCACGATAATGCCGTGGCGCAGGTTGCTGCGGGAGAATCGGGCGGAGGCCCCCGCCAGGAGGATAAAGCTGCAGCAGATGAATTTCTGCATGAAGTTCAGCCCCGGGGAGAACATCTGCTGGGGGGTGATGACCCCGAAGATCAGCAGGTCGTATAGGAAGTGGTACACCAGCATCAGAAGGATGGCCAGCGTCCGCCAGGCGTCCAGGATGGCAAAGCGGGATTTTTGAAGTTTTTGTCGTTCAGCCATATGACATTCATGTGCCCTGCTGCCGTTACCGCGTGGGAATGTGGGTCCGGCATCGGCAATCAGAGCGAAAGTAAAGTTCTTTTTGCTTACTTTTTCTTTCCAGAAAAAGTGAGTTACACATTGAACCGGAAGAGGATGATATCGCCGTCCTTGACCACATAGTCCTTGCCTTCAGAGCGGATCATGCCCTTCTCCCGGGCGGCAGCCATGGAACCCACGGACATCAGGTCGTCGAAGGCGATGACTTCAGCCCGGATGAAGCCCCGCTCAAAGTCGGAGTGGATCTTGCCGGCGGCCTGGGGAGCCTTGGTGCCGGCGGTAATGGTCCAGGCCCGGCACTCGTCCTCGCCGCTGGTGAGGTAGGAGATAAGGCCCAGGAGGGCATAGCTGGCCTTGATGAGCCGGTCCAGGCCGCTCTCATGGATGCCCAGGTCCTCCAGGAACATGGCCTTCTCCTCGCCGTCCAGCTCAGCGATCTCTGCCTCCAGCTTGGCGCACACGGGGATCACCTGGGCCCCCTCGGCCTTGGCCCGCTCCTCTACCCGCTTGTAGTAGTCCACATTCTCATAGTCGGAGAAGCCGTCCTCATCCAGGTTGGCGGCATAGATCACCGGCTTGAGGGTGAGAAGGTCGCTGGTGGCGATGAGGGCGCGGTCCTCCTCAGAGCAGTCGTAGCTGCGGGCGGACTTGCCGTCGTTGAGCCAGGCGAGAAGGCCGGTGAACACATCCACCTCGTGGAGGAACTTCTTATCCCCCTTGGCGGCCTTCTGGGCCTTGTCGATGCGCCGCTCCACCATCTCCACGTCGGCCATGACCAGCTCCAGGTCAATGATGTCGATGTCACGGATGGGGTCGGTGCTGCCCTCCACGTGGATCACGTTCTCGTCGTCAAAGCAGCGCACAACATGGACCACCGCATCGGTCATACGGATGTTGGAGAGAAACTTGTTGCCCAGGCCCTCACCTCGGCTGGCACCCTTTACCAGACCGGCAATGTCTACGAACTCGATCACTGCTGGGGTGGTCTTTTTGGGGTGGTACATCTCTGTCAGCTTGTCCAGCCGGTGGTCCGGCACCGCCACCATGCCCACGTTGGGGTCGATGGTGCAGAAGGGGTAGTTGGCGCTCTCTGCGCCGGCGTTGGTGATGGCGTTGAACAGGGTGGACTTGCCTACGTTGGGCAGTCCCACGATACCTAATTTCATTTATAATATCTCCTTTGTATACGAGGATTTTATAAAATTCCGGGAACCGTTTCGGAAGATCCCTCCGGCTGTCCCAAGGCCGGGCTGTGTGGCAGACGGGCGCTGTTCCAAACTGCCTGAGAAAGCATCCGCATAATGTTATAGTGTATCACGCCGCCACCTTTTTCTCAATACTCAAGTGCAGGCAATTATGCACACGGATGGGGCGGCAGCAGCCGGTTCCGTTGGACAGACCGCCCCTTCACTCAGAGCAGGGGCGGGACGGGAGATGATTCAGCGGTTGAGCATTTTTTCAGCGGCGCCGATGAAGAACCGGGCCATATCCTCCGGACTGGTTTTGTCGTCGGTGGACAGCCAGACGATGGCCGTATTGAGCAGTGCCCCGATATACAGATACAGCTGATATTTCTCAATAGAGGAGGAGGCCATGGTCCCCTCCATGCTCTCGTGGAAGTGGTTGAGCTCCTCCAGCAGGACGGCGAGGAAGCCGGAGCGGTACAGGTCCAGGACATAGTCCTGGTATCGCTTGAAATACTGAAAACTCAGCAAAACGTTTTCATAGGTGTAAAAGCTGCTCTGTCCCGGCAAGATGTTTTCCCGGAAGTCATCCAGCGTATCCCGGATCAAAGTGACCAGAACATCCTCCTTGGAGCAGTAGTTGCGATAAAAGGAGGCTCGGGCCACATGAGCGCCATTCACCAGCTCGGTGATGTGGATATCCGCCAGACTCTTTTGCTTCATCAGGGTGAAAAGGGAGTTGGTGATGTTCTGCTTGACCCGGATATTTGCCTTTTTTCTGGTGTCCATAGGGGCCTTCCCTCCTGTGATATGAGACAGATTACCGAAGTTTTGTCTCACTATGACACATTGATGTGTCTGAGACAATATGATACACTTGTCTCGAATTATATCATCCGCCGTCTTTCGCCGTCAATGGAGGCAGAGCCCTGCTTTGCCCTGCGTTTCCGGTTTCATCTGTATGGGATAGAGAGAACTGCATATCATAATATCCGGAGAGAAGGCAGAGGCGGTGACTTCCCCGGCGCCTCCGGCGGCTGTGCCCTTCGGAGCGCACCCCGGACAAGCTGATACAGGAGGCATCTATGAAAGTTGCGATCATGACTGACACCAACAGCGGCATCTCTGTGGAGGAGGGCGCTCAGCTGGGGGTATATGTCATTCCTATGCCTGTTCTGATCGACGGGCAGACCTATTACGAAGGCGTTACCCTGTCCCATGAGGAGTTTTACCGCTGCCAGGAGGAGGGACGGGCCGTGTCCACGTCCCAGCCTGCGCCTGGGGATGTGATGGCCCTGTGGGACCAGGCGCTGGAGTCCCATGACCAGCTGGTCTATATCCCCATGTCCAGCGGCCTGAGCGCCTCCTGCCAGACGGCCATCGGGCTGTCGGAGGACTATGGCGGCAGGGTCCATGTGGTGGATAACCACCGCATCTCCGTGCCTCAGCGCAATTCTGTCATGGATGCTATGATCCTGGCAAAGAGTGGCTGTACAGCGGCGGAGATCAAGGCGGAGATGGAGCGTATGGCTCTTGACTCCATCATTTACATCGGGGTGGACACTTTAAAATATCTCAAGCGGGGCGGCCGGATCACACCCGCTGCCGCCGCCATGGGTTCCATTCTCCATCTCAAGCCCCTTTTGAAGATCGAAGGGGAGCGGCTGGACGGCTTTGCCACCGTCCGGGGGCAGAAGGCCTGCAAGCAGCGGCTGGTGGACGCCATGAAACGCAGTGTGGAGGAGTTCCACAAGCAGGATGGCCCCATCTGCATCGGTGCCGCAGGGAGCTTCCTGAGCAAGGAGGAGGGCGAGGCCTGGCGGGCTCTGGCCGCCGAGACCTTCCCGGGGGAGGAGATCCGCTGGGACCCTCTGGCGCTCAGCATCGGCTGTCATACGGGGACTGGTGCCTTTGGGATGGCGGTGAGCAGACGGCTGGCGGACCCCGTCAAAAACTGATGAAAAGGCAGTCGGCGTTGTCCGGCTGCCTTTTTGTACCTTCTGCAAGATGGATCTTATCCGGTCAGCGTGGAGGCGCAGGCGGGGACAAGGTCCTTGCGGCGGCAGGGAGGCCGTGGTATGATGGCGGAAAGATAGACCGTCCCCCAGGCGGGGCAGGAAGGAGCGGCTATGGCTTACGGATACGATGAGCAGGAATTCCGTCCCCTTAGGGGCAGGATACTGGAGGAAGTAAAAGAATTTCTGGCCCATCAGGGGCTCACCTGGGAGCAGGACGTGACCTATACTGTGATCCTCCGGGACGGCGAGGGCCGCATCGCCGCCACCGCCTCTCTCCAGGAGGATGTGATCAAGTGTGTGGCGGTGGCGGAGGACCTCCGAGGGGAGGGCCTGACCGCCACGGTGCTTACCGCCGTCCGTCGGGAAGCCCTGTGCCGGGGCAAGCGGCACCTGTTCCTCTATACCAAGCCGGAGAACCGGATGCAATTTACCGGCCTTGGTTTTTATGAGGTGGCCAGGACAGAGCGGGTGCTGTTGATGGAGGACCGGCGGGGCGGCTTTGCCGCCTGGGCGGAGGGCATCCGCCGGCCTGAGGCTGCCGGGACCATCGGCGCCATCGTTCTCAACGCCAACCCCATGACCCTGGGCCACCGGTACCTCATCGAGGAGGCTGCCCGGCAGTGCGACTTCCTGTACCTGCTGGTGGTGTCGGAGGATAAGAGCGCCGTACCCGCCGCTGCCCGGCGGGCCATCGTGGAGGCGGGGGTGAAGGATCTTCCCTGTGCGGCGGTGGCGGGGACAGACCGCTATCTCATCTCCTCCGCTACATTTCCCGCCTACTTTCTCAAGGAGAAGGCTGCCGCCGGAGCGGTTTGGACAGAGCTGGACATCGCCGTGTTCCTGAAGCTGGCCTCTGTGCTGGGTATCACCCGACGGTTTGTGGGCAGCGAGCCCTTCTGCCCTGTCACCTCCGCCTACAACCGAGCACTGGCAGAGGCCCTGCCACGGGGCGGTGTGGAACTGGTGGAGCTGCCCCGGCTGGAGAAGGACCATACCCCTGTCAGCGCCACAGAGGTCCGCAGACTTCTGGCCCAGGGCCGCTGGCAGGAGATCCGGCCCCTGGTGCCGGAGGCCACCTGGGAGTACCTCTCCCGGGAGGAAAACCGGACAGAGGTACTGGCCCGGATGACGGAATCCTGACAGGTACCTTTTACTTTTGGCAAACATGAACGATCTTTCAATAATACCGAACACCTGCCGTTGCGGCAGCGGGGAAGATTTGGTATGATACAGACAGAGGAAAGCACCCCCGCAGGCCCGCCTGTGGCTGGCGGGGGCAGCTATTGATGATCGTTATTCTATTGAAAGAATAAAGCTATATGAAAGACAATTGTCAGCGGGATATCACCTACCTCCGCCTGTCAGTGACAGACCTGTGCAATCTGCGGTGCCGTTACTGTATGCCGGCGGAGGGTGTGGCGAAAAAACTGCATAGCGAGATCTGCTCGGTAGAGGAGCTGGTGGAGATGGCCGCCGCGGCGGCGGACTGCGGGATCACCAAGGTCCGTCTCACCGGCGGAGAACCTCTGGTGCGCCGGGGGATTGTGGATATCTGCCGGGGCGTGGCGGCTCTGCCTGGAGTCCGGGAGGTGGATATGACCACCAACGGTATCCTGCTGCCGGAGCTGGCGGCTCCTCTGCGGGAGGCGGGGCTCCTCCGGCTGAATGTGAGCCTCGACACCCTGCGGCCGGACCGGTATGCCCATATGACCCGGCTGGGCCGTCTGGAGGACGCTCTGGCGGGGCTGCGGGCGGCGGCGGACGCGGGCTTTACCGGCACCAAGCTGAATGTGGTGCTGATGGCAGGGTTCAACGACGATGAGATCGCCGATTTTGTAGCCCTGACGGAGATGTACCCGCTGGAAGTCCGGTTTATCGAGCTGATGCCCATGGGGCAGGCGGACCGGGAGCGTTATCTCCCCGGTGAGGCGGTGCTTGCCGCCTGTCCGGAGCTGGTGCCGGCGGAACCCTCCGGGGTGGCGCGGCGGTGGCGCCTGCCGGGAGGGAAGGGCCTGGTGGGCCTCATTGAGCCCATGAGCCACCGCTTCTGCGGCAGCTGCGACCGTATCCGCATCACCGCTGATGGTCGGCTGAAGCCCTGCCTCCACTCCCGCCAGGAGATTCCCCTCCGGGGTCTCCACGGGGAGGCTCTGTGCCGGGCCATCCGGGAAGGCATTGCCGCCAAGCCGGAGCGCCACTACATGGCGGAGGAGGGCCGCAGCCAGACGGCGCGGAATATGAACGAGATCGGAGGATGAGGCATGGAGCTGACCCACATCAACGAACAGGGCCGGGCCCGAATGGTGGATGTGACGGGAAAGGCGGAGACCACCCGCACCGCCGTGGCCGAGGGCCGCATCCGTATGAGCCGGGAGACGGCGGAATTGATCCGTACCGGCGGCATGGCCAAGGGAGATGTACTGGCGGTGGCCCAGGTGGCGGGCATCATGGCCGCCAAACGGACGCCGGATCTCATCCCCATGTGCCATACCCTCTGTCTCACCGGCGTGGATATCGCCTTCACCCTGGAGGAGGAAGGGGTCCACATCCGGGCTACCGTCCGCTGCAAGGGAGAGACCGGGGTGGAGATGGAGGCTTTGACGGCGGTGTCCGCCGCAGCCCTCACCATTTACGACATGTGCAAAGCGGTCCAGAAGGATATGGAGATCGGGGAGATCCGCCTGTGCCGGAAAACCGGCGGCAAGAGCGGAGACTATGAAAAGGAGTGGTGACCATGGCGGAAGTGGTTTCTGTCAACATCAGCGCGGCAAAAGGTACGATCAAGACGCCGGTACCGGAGATCCGGCTGCGGCTGCGCCACGGCATCGTGGGGGACGCCCACGCCGGGGATTGGCACCGGCAGATCAGCCTCCTGGCGGAGGAGAGCGTGGATAAACTGCGGCCTCTGCTGCCCACCCTGGAGCCGGGGGTATTTGCGGAGAACATCAATACCCGGGGCATTGATCTGAAAAACCTGCCGGTAGGTACCCACCTGCAGATCGGAGAGACGGAGGTGGAGGTGACCCAGATCGGCAAGGAGTGCCACAATGACTGTGCCATCCGGAAGGCCACCGGTACCTGCGTTATGCCCACCGAGGGCATTTTTGCCGTGGTAGTCCGGGAGGGTGTGGTCCGGTCCGGAGACCCCATTACCATTTTACCGGAGGAGGGGAGAGCATGAAGCTGATCCGTACCGAGGAGGCCGTAGGCCATGTGCTGTGCCACGACCTGACTCAGATCATCCGGGGACAGTATAAGGACGCCCGTTTCCGCAAGGGACATGTGGTGCAGCCGGAGGATATCCCGGTGCTTCTCAGCATGGGCAAGGAGAACCTGTACGTCTGGGAGATGACGCCGGGGATGGTCCATGAGAATGACGCAGCGGAGCGGCTGTGCAAGCTCTGCCGGGGTGCCAACATGGACCGGGGCGGCGTGAAGGAGGGCAAGATCGAGCTCACCGCCGCAGTGGACGGCCTTTTCTGGCTGGATCGGGAGAAGCTCATTGCCATCAACAGCCTGGAGGACATTATGATCGCCACCCGCCACGGTGACACCGCCGTGAAGGCCGGGGACAAGCTCTGCGGCACCCGGGTGATCCCCCTGGTCATCGAGGAGGAGAAGCTCCAGGCGGCGGAAGCCGCCGCCGGGGATGCGCCCATTATGGCGGTTCTGCCCTACAAGGTAAAGACAGCCGGTATCGTCACCACCGGCAGCGAGGTATTTAAGGGGCTTATCAAGGACACCTTTACCCCTGTGGTGGAGGAGAAGCTCCGTGCTTTCGGCATCACCGTCACGGAGCACGAGATCGTGGGAGACGGTCTGGAGAACGTGGCTGCCGCCATTGCCCGGATGCGGGAGAAGGGCGTGGACATGATCCTCTGCACCGGCGGCATGAGCGTGGACCCCGACGACAATACCCCCGGGGCCATCAAGCGCAGCGGGGCCCGGATCGTCACCTACGGCGCTCCGGTGCTGCCGGGGGCCATGTTCCTCCTGGGTTATTTCGACGACGGTACCCCCATCATGGGCCTGCCCGGCTGCGTCATGTATGCCGGGGCCACCATCTTCGACCTGGTGCTGCCCCGGGTAGCCGCCGGGGTGGAGGTCAGCCGGTCTGATATCGTCCGGCTGGGAGAGGGCGGCCTGTGCCTGGGCTGCAAGCCCTGTACCTATCCCCACTGCGGTTTCGGCAAGTAAAGACCACCAAAACACAGTTGATAGACGGAGCGGCAACGCCCCGTTTATCCATAGGAAGCATTATTCTAAAAGGAGAATAACGAGATGAAAAAGAAGAGTATTGCCCTGATCCTGGCTCTGGCGATGGTGCTGGGCCTCACCGCCTGCGGCTCCGGCAGCAAGAAGGCGGAGCTGGTGGTCTTTGCTGCCGCCTCCATGCAGGAGACTATGGAGGAGATCGCTGAGATGTACAAAGAGGTGGAGCCGGACGTGACCATCACCTATAACTTTGACTCCTCCGGTACCCTCAAGACCCAGATCCAGGAGGGAGCTGACTGCGACATCTTCATCTCCGCCGCTCCCAAGCAGATGAACCAGCTGGACAAGAATGGCGGCGAGGAAAACACCGAGGGACTGGATTTCGTTCTGGAGGGTACCCGTCTGAACCTGCTGGAGAACAAGGTGGTGCTGGCGGTGCCGGAGGGAAACCCCAAGGGCATCGAGAGCTATGACCAGCTGGCGGAGCTGCTGAAGAGCGGCGATGTGCTGCTGGCCATGGGCAACAGCGATGTGCCGGTGGGCCAGTACACCCAGAAGATTTTTGCCTACTACGGCCTGGACGAGACGGCCCTGAATGATGCCGGCGTGCTGACATATGGCACCAACGTCAAGGAGGTCACCAGCCAGGTGGCCGAGGCGGCGGTGGACTGCGGTATCATCTACGCCACCGACGCTTTCTCCGACGGCCTGACGGTAGTGGCGGAGGCCACGCCGGAGATGTGCGGCCAGGTGATCTATCCGGCGGCGGTGCTGAATATTACCAAGAATGAGGAGGCCGCCAAGGCGTTTTTGGAGTATCTCCAGACCGATGACGCCGCGGCAGTATTCGAGAGCGTGGGCTTCACGCCGCTCTATGAATGAAATGAGCGGGGACTGTAAGTCCCCCTAAGCCTTGGAATGGTTCCCAAGCCGGCCGCTCCGGGACTTAGTTTTCGGGTCTGTCCGGCCAGGACCCACCGGCCAAAAATCACCTGGGAGGTAGGACAATGGATTGGTTTCCCCTTTATAATTCTCTGCGGATCGCGGCCATCTCCACGGTCATTATCTTTTTTCTGGGGATTTTTGCGGCCTACTACATTGCCAAGACGCCCCGGTTGGTGAAGGGTTTGCTGGACGTGGTGCTGACACTGCCTCTGGTGCTGCCGCCTACCGTGGTGGGCTATTTGCTGCTGCGGCTGCTGGGGCCCAACCGCCTGATCGGCAGCTGGGTGCTGGAGACCTTTGGGGTAAAGATGGTAATGACCTGGTGGTCCGCTATCTTTGCCACGGTGGCGGTGGCGTTTCCCCTGATGTACCGTACCGCCCGGGGGGCCTTTGAGGCCTTTGACGTGACCCTGGCCCAGGCGGGCAAGACCCTGGGCCTCAGCAATACCTATATTTTCTGGCGCATCCGGATGCCCTGCTGCCGTCAGGGCATCCTGGCAGGGACGGTGCTGTCCTTCGCCCGGGCCCTGGGGGAGTACGGCGCCACCTCCATGATCGCCGGCTATACGCCCGGCCGTACCGCTACCATTTCCACCACCGTCTATCAGCTCTGGCGGACAGGGGACGATGCCCTGGCGTTTCGCTGGGTGCTGGTGAATGTGGCGATTTCGGCGGTGGTGCTGCTGGCAGTGAATATGCTGGAGCGGCGGGAGAAGCCGTCTGCACGAAAGGGGGCACGGTAAATGGCACTGGAAGTACAGGTGGAGAAAACCTACGGCGATTTCCACCTGAATGCGGAATTTCAGGCAGAGGATGAGCCGCTGGCCCTGCTGGGACCCTCCGGCTGCGGAAAGAGCCTGACCCTCAAGTGCATTGCCGGCATCGAGCGGCCGGACCAGGGCCGGATCGTACTGGACGGCCGGGTGCTCTTTGACAGTGAAAAGCACATCGACCTGCCGCCTCAGAAGCGGCAGGTGGGTTACCTCTTCCAGCAATATGCCCTCTTCCCCCACATGACCGTGGCAGAGAATATTGCCGCCGGCTGCCGGCGGCTGGAACGGGCGGAGCGGAAGAGCCGGGTGGCGGAGCTAGTGGCCATGCTGCACCTGGAGGGCTTGGAGGGCCTGCGGCCCCGGCAGCTCTCGGGCGGGCAGCAGCAGCGGACAGCCCTTGCCAGAATTCTGGCCTCGGAGTCCAGGGCCATCTTGCTGGATGAGCCCTTTGCCGCTCTGGACAGCCATCTGAAATGGCAGCTGGAGCCGGAACTGAAGGATGTGCTGGATGCCTTCGGCGGCGTCACCCTCTGGGTGACCCACGACCGGGGGGAGGCCTACCGCAACTGCCCCAGGGTCTGCGTGATGGAGGCGGGGTGCACCGCACCGGTGCGGGACATGGGGGCACTGATGGCGGACCCGCGGACCGTGGGAGCCGCTCGGCTGTCCGGTTGCCGCAACTGCATAAAAGCGGAGAAGGGCGAGGCGGCAGGATGTGTCCGCCTGCCGGAGTGGGGGGTGACCCTCCGCTGCGCGGCTCCCTGGCGGGAGGGTGTCACCGCTCTGGGAATTCGGGAGGAACAGGTCCGCCCGGCAGAGCCGGGAGAAGAGAACGCGGTAGAGTGCGCTCTGGTACGCCTGGTGGAGGATGTGTCGATGACGACAGCTCTGCTGCGGCCGCTGGATGCCGGGCCGGGCGCACCCCTGCTGCGGATGGCGATGGAAAAGGGCACCATTCTGACGGTGGGAGAGACCCTGCGGGTGGTCCTTCCGCCGGAGGATCTGATGCTGTTGGAATGAGGAGGAAATTATGGCAGAAAAGTATACGGCGGCGGTGGTGACCGTCAGTGACCGGAGCTTTCGGGGAGAGCGGCCTGACGGCAGCGGCCCGGTGGTGAAGGACTTGCTGGAGCAGGCGGGCTATCAGGTGGTTCGCATGGAGATCGTCCCTGACGAGCAGCGGGAGATCGAGGGGATACTGGTGGCCCTGGCGGACCGGGAGGACATTGCCCTGGTGGTGACCACCGGCGGAACCGGCTTTGCTCCCCGGGATGTGACTCCGGAGGCCACGATCGCTGTCTGCCGGCGGATGACGCCGGGCATCCCGGAGGCCATGCGCCAGGCGTCCCTGGCCATCACGCCCCGTGCCATGCTGTCCCGGGCCGCGGCAGGTATCCGTGGCCGGACGCTGATCGTCAATCTGCCGGGAAGTCCCAAGGCCGCGAAAGAGAACCTGGAGGCGGTGCTGCCTGCTCTGGACCATGGCCTTATGATGCTGCGGGGCGGGCCGGCGGACTGCGCGGGTACGGCAAAGCCGGTGTAGCGGTCCAGGGGGTTCGAAGGCTGCCAATGTAGAAAACAAAATACGCAAAGCCGCCCATCTTCCAAGAATAATTGGAAGATGGGCGGTTTTTTTGGCGCTTTTGGAGAGAAGGAGGTGTTTTCGCCAGGAGGACGTTTACAAATGCCATTACAGATGTTATACTGTCTGACTGGAAAGAATCAGGAGGGGGGCAGGCTATGAGCCGGGAAAAGATATACGCGCTGCTGCGGCAGCGGCCGGGGACGTTTTTCTCCGGTGAGGAGCTGAGTCATGAGCTGGGGATCAGCCGTGCGGCAGTGTGGAAGGCCATTGACAGCCTCCGCCGGGACGGCTATACCATCGAGGCGCGGAAGTCCCAGGGCTACCGCCTGGTGGCAGCGCCCGACGCCCTGGTGGAACGGGAGATCCGGCAGCATCTGGCTGCGGACATCAGCTGCCCGGAACTGCGCTGCCTCCAGGAGGTGGATTCCACCAATTCCTATCTGAAGCGGGAGGCGCTCAAGGGGGCGCCCCACGGTACCATTGCCGTGGCCAACTGCCAGACCGCCGGCCGGGGCCGCATGTCCCGCCGGTTTCACTCTCCGCCGGACTGCGGGGTATATCTCTCCATTCTCCTGCGACCAAAGCTTATGCCCACAGAGCTGATGGGCGCCACAGGAATGGCGGCGGTGGCGGTGTGTGACGCGGTGGAGGAGACTGCCGGTGTCCGCCCGGGGATCAAGTGGACCAACGATCTGATCCTGAATGGCCGGAAGCTGGGGGGCATTCTCACGGAAATGGCCCTGGAGGGCGAGACCGGCCAGACAGAGTTCCTCATCATCGGTGCGGGCGTCAATGTCCGCCAGAGTGAAGAGGATTTCCCGCCGGATGTGGCTCAGGTGGCCACATCGCTGGCCGCCCAGGGGTATGAGGCCTCCCGTCCGGCCCTGGCTGCCGCTTTGATCCGGGCCTTTTATCGGTTAGGTGAAGACCTGGGACGGGATACGACTCCTTGGGTGGAGGCTTACCGCCGGGATTGCGTGACCATCGGCAAGGATGTGCGGCTTCTCTGGACGGAGAGCCAGGAGCGGGCACGGGCGCTGGATGTGGATGAACAGTTTGGCCTGGTGGTCCGCCGGGAGGACGGCAGCGAGACTACGGTCCGCACCGGGGAGGTGTCGGTCCGGGGTATGTACGGTTATGCAGAATAAGCGCCGGTGAGGCGTGGTATTGAGAAAGAAAGAGATGAGGCATTTTTCATGAATCAGTTAGCAGACCTGTTTTTGACCTTCGCCAAGGTGGGGGTCATGACCTTCGGCGGCGGCTATGCCATGCTGCCCATTCTCCAGCGGGAAGTGGTGGAGAACAAACACTGGGCTACCGAGGAGGAGCTGGTGGACTATTTCGCCATCGGCCAGTGCACCCCCGGCGTCATTGCCGTCAACACCGCCACCTTCGTGGGCCAGAAGCTTCGGGGCATCGTGGGCGGTATCGTCGCCACCCTGGGCGTGGTGTTCCCTTCCCTGGTGATCATCTCCCTGCTGGCAGGTGTGATCTCCGCTTTTTCCCATCTTCAGTGGGTCCAGCACGCCTTTGGCGGCATCCGCATCTGCGTATGCATCCTGATCTGCAACGCAGTGGTGAAGCTCTATAAGAAAGCTGTGGTGGACAAGCTGACCCTGGCAGTGTTCCTGCTGGTGACTCTGGGCAGCTACTTCCTGCCTGTGAGCCCGGTGATCTTTGTGCTGCTCACCGCCCTGATCGGCATTGCTGCGAAGAACTGGGGGGTGAAGAAATGATGCTGTATCTGCGCCTCTTTTACGAGTTTTTCAAGACCGGCCTCTTCGCCATCGGCGGCGGTATGGCCACGGTCCCCTTCCTCTACGACATGTCCGACGCCACCGGCTGGTTCACCTACAACGACCTGGCCAACATGATCGCCGTGGGGGAGTCCACCCCCGGCCCCATCGGGGTCAATATGGCCACCTATGTGGGCTACGTGACGGGACAGGACCTCTGGGGCATCCCCGGCGCCATCCTGGGGGCGGTGGTGGCCACCCTGGGCCTGGTAGCTCCTTCCATTATTGTTATTCTTATCATCGCCGCCTTCCTCAAGAGCTTCCGAAATAACCGGTATGTGGACAGTGCTTTCTACGGCCTGCGGCCTGCTTCTACAGGCCTGATCGCCGCGGCGGGCTTGTCCGTGGCGGTGAGCAACCTGTTTTTTACCGACACGCTGGCCCAGGGCCTGTCCCTGGCGGTCCTCAACTGGAAGGGCTGGATCCTGGCGGTGATCCTGTGGGTGCTTACCAATAAGGTAAAGAAAACCAAGGGGCTCCATCCGATCGTATTCATCCTGGCTTCCGCCGTGGTGGGTATCGTGTTCAGCATGTGAGAAAACCCAATATTCCAGAAGAATTATATCGGGAAAGACCCAACCGGGTCTTTCCCGATTGCTTTTTCAGCGGGAAACGGCTATACTACTTCTGATGAAAATGAGAGGGGGCGAAGGAAGTGATCTATCGGATACTGGCCATCGGCGATGTGGTGGGAGAGCCGGGCCTCAGACATTTGCAGCGGCATCTGCGCAGCGTCAAACGGCTCAAAGACATCCACTTCACCGTGGTCAATGGGGAGAACACCGCCGGAACGGGGATCATGCCCGATCAGGTGGAGGATCTCTACGCCGCAGGGGCCGATGTGGTGACCCTGGGGAACCACACCTTCGGCAAACAGCAGATCGCCCACCGTCTGGAGGACGACCCCTATCTGCTGCGGCCTGCCAACTATACCGGCCGTGCCCCCGGCCGGGGCTGGGGGATCTATGAGTGCGGCCATATCCATATCGGCGTCATGAGCCTCATTGGCCGCTGCGGCCTTGACTTCCATGCCGACAACCCCTTCACCACAGCGGACAAGCTGCTGTCCGGCGGGGAGAAGCCGGAGCTGGTGCTGGTGGACTTCCACGCCGAAGCTACCAGTGAGAAGCTGGCTCTGGGCTACTACCTGGATGGCCGGGTGTCCGCCCTGTGGGGCACCCACACCCATGTGCCTACCGCCGATGAACATGTTTTGCCCAAGGGTACCGGCTATATCACGGACCTGGGTATGACTGGCCCGGCGGTGTCAGTGCTGGGGATCGCTCCCCGGCAGAGCATAGAGACCTTCCTGGGCGGGCTGCCGGGGCGGTACCAGCCGGCTGAGGGCCCCTGCAAAATGGAAGGGGCGGTGTTCACCCTGGACAGTGAGAGTGGGAAATGTACGGCGGTGGAGCGCATCGCCATAGAGTAGTGAGTAAGGAGAAAGAAGTATGTCGATTCAGCGGGTAAGAGAATACCTGAAGCAATTTGACGCTGCGGAGCGTATCCGGGAATTTGAGGCGTCCACCGCCACGGTAGAGCTGGCGGCTCAGGCTGCCGGCGTGGAGCCGGGCCGCATTGCCAAGAGCCTGAGCTTCAAACTGGAGGATCGGACCCTCCTGGTGGTGGCTGCCGGAGATGTGAAGGTGGACAACAGCAAGTATAAGACCACCTTCGGCGGCAAGGCCAAGATGCTCACTGCCCAGGAGGCGGAGGAGCGCATCGGCCACGCCGTGGGCGGCGTGTGTCCCTTTGGCGTGAAGGAGGGCGTGGAGGTGTACCTGGACCGGTCCCTGGAGCGCTTTGAGACGGTGCTGCCCGCCGCGGGCAGCAGCAACAGCTGCATCGAGCTGACCCTGCCGGAGCTGGAGAAGTTCTCCGCCGCCAAGGGTTGGGTGGACGTGTGCAAGCTGCCCCAGGCGTAAGGAGGCGTACCATGCCCAAGATCATCCATGGGGCGGACTTCCATCTGGACAGCGCCTTTGCGGGCTTGCCCCCGGAGAAGGCCCGGCAGCGGCGGCGGGAGAGCCGGGAGCTGCTGGAGAACCTGGCGGAGCTGGTCCGGACAGAGAAAGCGGAAGTGGTGCTCCTCTCCGGGGACCTTTTTGATGGGGAGCGGGTTTACCCTGAGACCCTGGAGCGGCTGCGGGCCGCATTGGGAGCCATGAACTGTCCGGTGTTCATCGCCCCGGGAAACCATGACCCCTACACTGCCTACAGCCCCTACGCTGCCGGAGACTGGCCGGAGAACGTCCACATCTTCCGCTCACAGAAGATGGAGGCGGTGGAGCTGCCGGAGCTGGGCTGTGTGGTCCACGGCTGCGCTTTTACCGGGCCGGAGCAGACCAATCAGGCTCTGGCGGGTTTTACCGTCCCGACGGACGGAAAGCTTCATCTCATGTGCCTTCACGGCGATGTGGGAACGGCGGACAGCACCTACGGCCCCATCACCCGGGAGCAGATCGCTGCCAGCGGCCTTGCCTATCTGGCTCTGGGGCATATCCATCAGTACAGCGGAGTGAACCGGGAGGGCAACACCTGCTGGGCCTACCCGGGCTGCCCTGAGGGCCGCGGCTTTGACGAGCTGGGAGACAAGGGTGTGCTGGCCGGTGAGGTGAGCGCGGCGGGAGTGGATCTCCGCTTTATGCCTTTGTGCCGCCGCCGGTACCATATCATCCCGGTGGACGTCACGGGACGGGAACCCCGGGAGGCTTTGGCGGAAGCCCTGCCGGAGACGGCGGCGGAGGATGTATGCCGCTTTGTCCTCACAGGGGAGAGCGGTGAGCAGGGGGTGGATCTGCCCTCCCTGGAGACCGCCTTCGCCCAGCGGTGCTATGTGCTGCAGCTCAGGGATCAGACCCGTCCGGCGGAGGATATCTGGAAGCGGGCGGGGGAGGACACCCTGCGAGGACTGTTCCTCCAGGACCTGCGGCGGCGCTGGGAGGCCGCATCAGATGAGGAGGAGCGGCAGAAGATCGCTCTGGCGGTGCGGTTCGGCCTGGCGGCTCTGGACGGACGGGACCTGTAGGAATATTTTTTAACAGAGGAAAAACGGCGGCGGCCGGGAGAAACCGCCGTCAAGATACAGGAGGAGATCTATGGAGAGGAAACACATTCTGCTCATCGGCACCGGCGGCACCATCGCTTCGGAGATGGGGGACAGCGGCCTTGTGCCGGAGCTGACCTCGGAACAGCTGCTGCGCTATATCCCGGATATTTCCGGCATCTGTGACGTGGATTGCGTCCAGCCCTTCAGCCTGGACAGCAGCGACCTTCAGCCCAAGCACTGGGTGCTGGTGGCCCGGATCATCCGGGAGCACTACGGCCACTATGACGGCTTCGTGGTCAGCCACGGCACCGACACCATGGCCTATACCGCCGCTGCCCTCAACTATCTCATCCAGGGCAGCCCCAAGCCCATCGTCCTCACCGGTGCGCAGAAGCCCATCGGCTTTGAGACCACCGACTCCAAGCAGAACCTGCGGGATGCCTTTGCTGTGGCGGCCTCCGACATGGCGGGGGTGATGCTGGTGTTCAATGGAAAGGTGATCTTGGGCACTCGGGCCAGAAAGACCCGCAGCAAGAGCTTTGAGGCCTTTTCCAGCATCAATTACCCGGTGCTGGCTCTGGTCCAGGATGGGCGGCTGATCCGGTATATCCGGCCGGAGTGCCGGGAAAAGCCGGTGTTTTATGACAAGGTGAACCCCAAAGTGGCCCTGATGAAGCTGATTCCCGGAGCAGACTGCGATATGGTCCGGTGGCTGCTGGAGCGAAACGACGCCCTGATCATTGAAAGCTTCGGCGTGGGAGGCCTGCCCACCTATGAGGAGGGCAGCTACTACGAGGCGGTGAAGGAGGGCCTCAGCCAGGGCAAGATGGTGGTGATGACCACTCAGGTGGAGAACGAGGGCAGTGACCTGAGCGTCTACCAGGTGGGCACCCACGTCAAGCGGAACCTGCCGATTCTGGAGGCCTACGACATGACCACCGAGGCGGTGACCGCAAAGCTCATGTGGATCCTGGGCCAGACCACCGACAGGGAGAAGGCGGCGGAGCTGTTCTACACCCCTGTGGCCTGCGATATCCTGGCACAGAAGTAGTGAAGTTATGACAGACAACAAAACGCCCTGCGGCATCAGCCGCAGGGCGTTTTCCTATTATGAATGGAAAAGGTCAGAGCTTTAATTCCATAAATAAAGCATTTTCAGCGGGATTGTCGTTGTATTTTTCGATGAAGTGAAATCCTAGTTGCTGGTATACCTGGATAGCTCTCGCCATGAAAGGAAAGGTATCGAGACGCATGTACTCGTATCCAATGGCTTTGGCAGACTGAATGGTGTATTCTGCCAGAACTTTGCCAATATGAAGCCCCCGATAGGAAGGTTTTACATACAACCGTTTGAGCTCGCAGTATTTGTTGCTGATTTTGCACAGAGCTACGCAGCCAACGGCGTTTCCGTCTGCTAAAGCCACATATAACCGCCCTTCCGGCAAACTATATTTTTTATCGATATGATCCAGTTCTTCTTGAAGGTGCTGCGCAGAAAGACAACGGCGAACTTCGTCTCCCTGCTGTAAAATTGAGTTGGTATATTCGCGGACAAGAGCCAGAAAGTTTTCCTGACGGTCATAGGCCGGTATGATTTCCATAATACAACTCCTTGCTTGTTTTCTGCTGTTGTGAAAGATATGGAGCATTATACACCGAATACTTCGGATGCGCTATAGCATTCAAACTGGGAGGACGGATTTGCGAAAAGAAAAAGCGAAGCGGTGTCCTGTTATATTGAAGCAGCAGAGCAATATGAGGAGAATTAAAAAATATTAAATTTCTCACAATCCTCTTCCCTTATGGACGGGATTATGGTAAACTTCTGGCATATGCTGTCGAAACCTGTCAGGAGGTCGGAAAGAAAGTGAGAGTACCCATGAAGCCCATGAAGAAGATCCTGTTCCTGTGCCTTTGCGTGCTGCTTATGCTGACGCTGCTGCCTTCCGCCGCCCTGGCGGTAGATACCTATACCACCAGTGCCGCCGGTGTGGCCATGATCGAGTCCTTCGAGGGCTTCCGGAGCATGCCCTATTCCGATGACAATGGTTACTGGTACATTGGCTACGGCAGCCAGTGTGACCCGGCAGATTACCCTATGGGGATCACGGAGGAGCAGGGGGACATCCTGCTGCGGCAGGATCTGGCCAGTAGTGAGGAGGCGGTGAACCGCCTGCTGCTGGACTACAATATCTCTGTTACCCAATATCAGTTTGACGCCATGGTCAGCATGACCTACACACTGGGAACACAGTGGATGAATCCCACTTACCGCTTCTGCGGCTATTTGATCCGGGGCATCCAGAACTACAGTGAGGTGGAAGTGGTCAATGCCATCGCCACCTGGTGCCACTCCGGTGATGATCCCCTGGACAACCTGGTGGATCGCCGCCTTCAGGAGGCGTATCTGTTCCTCTACGGCGTCTATGACAATGACGGCGCGCAGCGCTACCGTTACATCCACTTTGAACCCAACGGCGGCGATGTGGAGAACAAGACGGTGTTTTATCCGGTAGGCACCGCCTACGGCACACTGCCTACCCCCACCGGCAACGGCGGGCGGACCTTCCTGGGCTGGTATACCGCCGATGGTACAAAGCTCACCGGCCAGGAGCTGGCGATGGAGAACATCTGGGTCACCGCCAAGTGGGACGGTGAGGGCAGCGGCTCCGCCGGCGGTGATATCGATCTCTCCGGCTGGGTGAATCCCTACAGCGATGTCAAGGATACCGACTGGTATTTTACCTATGTCCGTGAGCTCAGTGCCAAGAAAGTGCTGGGCGGCTACCCTGACGGTACCTTCCGGGGCACCTCCACCCTTACCGCCGGCGAGGCTTTGAAGCTGATCCTGCTGGCTGCCGGCAATAAGGAGCAGGCGCCTACCGGTTCCCACTGGGCCAGCGGCTATTTGACGCTGGCGGAGAGCCTGGGCTGCGTAGCTCCCGGGGAGATCACTGATCTGGACAGCCCCATCAGCCGTCTGACTATTGCCCGGGTGGCTGCTGTGGCCATGGGCATCACGCCCCGGACCGGCGCCTCCCCTTTTGCTGATGTGGATGACGGCTACACCCTGGCCCTCTACGAGGAGGGGATCCTCAACGGCACCGTGGTGGGCGGCAAGCGCTACTACTACCCCAATGATGGCATCAACCGGGCGGAGGTCTGCGCTATCGTCTCCCGGATCATGAACTGGACGCCCACGGTGAAGAATGATCCCTCCCAGTCCGGCTACATTTCCTATGGCAACAAGTACTATCCCGTGCTCCGGAATGTGGAGGTGTGCCCCTATAATACCAACCTTTTCGTGTTGGACGGCTCTACTATGTATTATAATGACCCTGCCTATACCACTGCGCTGGGTATCGATGTATCCTCCCATCAGGGGGAGATCGACTGGCAGAAGGTCGCCACCTCCGGCGTGGAGTTTGTATTCATCCGGCTGGGCTATCGGGGCTACGGCAGCGAGGGTACGCTGAACCTGGACCCCTACTTCAAGCAGAATCTGGCGGGGGCCAAGGCTGCCGGCCTGAAGGTGGGCATCTACTTCTTCTCTCAGGCCATTTCCGTGGAGGAAGCCCGGGAGGAGGCTCAGTTTGTGCTGTCCTATCTGGCGGGTACCCAGCTGGATTATCCTGTGGTATATGACTGGGAGCCCATCAGCGGGGCGAGCGCCCGGACGGACGGGCTGGACAGTGTCACCCTCACCGACTGCGCCATCACCTTCTGTGAGACGGTGGCCCAGGCAGGATACAAACCCATGGTCTACTACAACAAGCCTGTGGGCTACACCCGCTACGATCTCAGCCGGCTGACGGACTACGACGTGTGGTTCGCCCAGTACGCCTCCAAGCCCGATATGTATTATAACTACCGTATCTGGCAGTATACTTCCAGCGGCAAGATCCCCGGCATCAGCACCAAGGTAGACATGAATATCGCTTTTATTCCCTATTGATCTGGGATAGCAAGATGACAGATGAAAGGGCCGGGATGGAAATTCCCGGCCCTTTTTCCCAAAAACTCTGCCGGATAACGACAGATGTCCGCTCTGGAAGGCTTCCATAGGATTCTACGAAGCCACCAAACTTTTTTAAAAAATTTTATAAAAAACAGAGAAAAACCTCTTGACATTCTCGGAAATATCTAGTATCATAATCTAGCTTGCGCTGGGCGTACCATGTCTGGCACCCGGCGGCAGGTACTGCGATGATGCGGGAGATTGCGGCTCTGCCGGTAACTTCCGCGGAGTATGTCCGATAATCGGGCGGCTGAGAATGTCCTTTTTCGCGGCGTAGATCGCTGTGCCATAGGGACAATACCGGCCTTTCGTGCCGGTATTTTCTATGAGTCAGAATGATACGCACGGATGCGCGGGAAGAACTTCTCGCCGTACAGAGTAAGGGCCAAGAGAAACTACTTTGTACAATATTATGGAGGAACAATCAAATGGCAAAAGAGATGATCCGCATCCGCCTGAAGGCCTATGACCACCAGGTGATCGACCTGTCTGCCCAGAAGATCGTGGAGACCGCCAAGCGCACCGGCGCCACCGTGTCCGGCCCCATTCCCCTGCCCACCAAGAAGGAAGTGGTCACCATCCTGCGCGCCGTCCACAAGTATAAGGACAGCCGTGAGCAGTTTGAGCGCCGCACCCACAAGCGCCTGATCGATATCACCAACTCCACCCCCAAGACCGTCGAGGCCCTGATGAGCCTGGAGCTGCCCGCCGGCGTGGAGATCGAGATCAAGCTGTAACAGCCGGATCTCAGTATGGGAACCGCGGCGAGAACGCCGCACCTAAACTTTGTTACCCATCGGTCCGCCGACTTGCGTGAGGCGGACGGGGTCATGTCGCCGCAGCAATGGCCAATGAGCTAACTGCGCCGACCAATAACCTTATAAAGGAGAAAGTACCATGGAGAAAGCTATCATCGGTAAGAAAGTCGGCATGAGCCAGATTTTCGACACCGACGGCAAGGTGATCCCGGTTACCGTCATCGAGGCCGGTCCCTGTGTCGTGGTGCAGAAGAAGACCGCCGAGAAGGACGGTTACGAGGCTGTACAGCTGGGCTATGAGGATGTCCCCGAGCGCAAGCTGAGCAAGCCTGAAATGGGCCACCTGGCCAAGGCCGGTGTGTCCCCCAAGAAGCATCTCAAGGAGTTCCAGCTGAACAAGGCCGCCGAGATGAACGTCGGCGACATCGTGAAAGCTGACACCTTCGCCGTGGGCGACCACGTGGACGTCACCGGCATCAGCAAGGGTCACGGCTACGCCGGCGTTATCAAGCGCCACAACGCCAGCCGTCTGAAGGAGACCCACGGTACCGGCCCTGTCCATCGTCATGCCGGTTCTATGGGTTCTGGTACCGATCCCAGCCGGATTTTCAAGGGCAAGATCGGCGCCGGCCACATGGGCGTGGATCAGGTGACCATTATGAACCTGGACGTTGTTAAGGTGGACGCCGAGCTGAATATGATCGTTGTCCGCGGCGCTGTTCCCGGCCCCAAGGGCGGTCTGGTGACCATCCGCAGCACTGCCAAGACCATCATCGAGAAGAAGGGCGAGGCTGCCGGTATCAGCTCCAACCCGCAGAAGGCTTCTGCCCGTGTCAATCCCCAGAAGGCCTCTGCGCGTAATAAATAAGGGAAAGGAGAGTGCTAAACATGTCTATCAAGGTTTTGAACATGGCCGGCAATCAGGTCGGCGAAGTAGAGCTGAAGAGCGAGATCTTTGGCATCGAGCCCAATATGCACGTTGTGCATGAGGTGGTGAAGAATCACCTGGCCAACTGCCGGCAGGGCACCCAGAGCGCTCTCACCCGCGCCGAGGTTTCCGGCGGCGGCAAGAAGCCCTGGCGTCAGAAGGATACCGGTCACGCCCGTCAGGGCAGCACCCGTGCTCCCCAGTGGACCCACGGCGGTATCGTTTTTGCTCCCAAGCCCCGCAGCTACAGCTACGTCCTCAATAAGAAGGTACATCGCCTGGCTCTGAAGTCCGTCCTCTCCGCCAAGGCTTCCGAGGGCAAGATCATCGTGGTGGACTCCATCGCGATGGACAGCATCAAGACCAAGGCGTTCCGCGGCTTCCTGGATGCGGTGAACTGCGACGGCAAGGCCGTTGTCATCACCCCCGAGGTCAATGAGAACGTGGTCAAGAGCGCCCGCAACATCCCCGGTGTCCTGACCACCACCGCCAGAATCCTGAGCGTGTATGACATCCTCAACGCCAAGTACCTGGTGATCGATCAGGCCGCCCTCGCCACTATCGAGGAGGTGTACGCATGATCTCTTATGACGTCATCATTCGTCCCATCATCACCGAGCGCTCCATGGCCGGTGCTGCTGAGAAGAAGTATGTTTTTGAAGTTGCCCCCACCGCCGGCAAGATCGAGATCAAGAAGGCTGTGGAAGAGATCTTCGGCGTCAAGGTCGCCAAGGTCAACACCATGAACGTCCCCGGCAAGGCCAAGCGCCTGGGCGCTGCCCGCCCCGGCCACACCAAGGACTGGAAGAAGGCCATCGTGCAGCTGACCGAGGATTCCAAGACCATCGAGTTCTTCGAGGGTATGGTGTAAGGAGGAGAGTGAACTATGTCTATCAAAACGTTTAAGCCGACCACCCCTTCCAGAAGACATATGACCGTCTCCGGCTTCGACGGCATCGATAAGAAGGCCAAGCCCGAAGCCAGCCTGACGGAGATCCTGAAGAAGAGCGCCGGCCGCAACAGCTATGGCCGCATCACCGTCCGTCACCGCGGCGGCGGCAACAAGCGCAAGTACCGCATCATCGACTTCAAGCGCGACAAGGTGGATATGAGCGCCACTGTCCTGCGCCTGGAGTACGATCCCAACCGCAGCGCCAACATCGCGCTGGTGGAGTACGAGGATGGCGAGCGCCGCTACATTCTGGCCCCCCTGGGCCTGAGCGCCGGCGACAAGGTCCTCTCCTCTGCTTCTGCTGATATCAAGCCCGGCAACTGCCTGCCTCTCGCCAACATCCCTGTTGGTACCGTGATCCACAACATCGAGCTCCACCCCGGCAAGGGCGGCCAGCTGGTCCGTTCCGCTGGCGCTGCTGCTCAGCTGATGGCCAAGGAAGGCAATGACGCTCAGATCCGTATGCCCTCCGGCGAGGTGCGTATCGTCCGCCTCAACTGCATGGCCACCATCGGCCAGGTGGGCAACCTGGACCACGAGAACGTCCAGATCGGTAAGGCCGGCCGCAAGCGTCACATGGGTTGGCGTCCCACCGTCCGTGGTAGCGTCATGAACCCCTGCGACCACCCCCACGGCGGCGGCGAGGGCAAGAGCCCTGTGGGCCGTCCCGGCCCTGTGACCCCTTGGGGCAAGCCCGCCCTGGGTTACAAGACCCGCAAGACCAAGAACCCCACCGACAAGTTCATTGTCAAGCGGCGTAACGTGAAGTAAGGAGGCAAGAGGATATGAGCAGATCTGTTAAAAAAGGCCCTTTCGTTGCCCCTGAGCTTCTCAAGCGGGTCAATGAGATGAATGAGAAGGGCGAGAAGAAGGTCCTGAAGACCTGGAGCCGCAGCTCCACCATCTACCCCGCCTTCGTGGGCCACACCATCGCCGTCCACGACGGCCGCAAGCATGTGCCCGTCTACATCCAGGAGGATATGGTCGGTCACAAGCTGGGTGAGTTCGCCCCCACCCGCACCTTCCGCGGCCACACCAAGGGCAAGTAATAAAGGAGGATGCAGATTAAAATGGAAGCAAACGCTTATTTGAAATATCTCCGCATCGCTCCCCGCAAGGTCCAGATCGTCGCCGATCTGATCCGCGGCAAGGATGTGGGTACCGCTATGGCCATCCTCATGCAGACCCCCAAGTCTGCCTCTGAGCCGATGATGAAGCTCCTCAAGAGCGCCGTGGCCAATGCTGAGAATAACTTCAACATGGATGTTGAGAAGCTCTATGTGTCCCAGGTGTTCGCCACCCCCGGCCCCATCCTCAAGCGGATGATGCCCCGGGCTCAGGGCCGCGCCTACCGCATCAACAAGAGAACTTCTCACGTGACCCTGACGGTCGCGGAAAAGGCTTAAGGGAGGAGACAGTTTTATGGGACAGAAAGTTAATCCCCACGGCATGCGCGTGGGCGTCATCAAGGACTGGGATTCCCGTTGGTATGCCAGCAATGAGAAGGTCGGCGATCTTCTGGTCGAGGACAAGAAGATCCGTGACTTCCTGAAGAAGAGCCTGTACAACGCTCAGGTTCCCAAGATCGAGATCGAGCGCAGCAACGGCGGTGTCACCGTCTACCTGCACTGCGCCCGTCCCGGCATGGTCATCGGCAAGGAGGGCAAGGACATCGAGGCCACCCGCCTGGCTGTTGAGAAGATGATCGGCAAGCCCACCAAGCTCAACATCGTCGAGGTCCGCAACCCCGACATGAACGCTCAGCTGGTGGCTGAGAACATTGCCCAGCAGCTGGAGAAGCGTATCTCCCACCGCCGGGCCATGAAGAACGCCATGGGCCGCGCCATGCGCGCCGGCGCCAAGGGCATCAAGTGCTGCTGCAGCGGCCGCCTGGGCGGACGTGAAATCGCCGGCAGCGAGCACTATCACGAGGGCACCATCCCCCTGCAGACCATCCGCGCCGACATCGAGTACGGCTTCGCGGAGGCTGCCACCACCTTCGGCCGCATCGGCGTGAAGGTGTGGATCTACAAGGGTGAGGTCCTCAGCCAGGCCCTGCGCACCACCCCCCGCACCATCGACACCTCCAAGCCTTACGAGGAGCGTCGTGAGCGCCGTCCCCGTCGTGACGGCGACCGCCGCGGCGGCGGCTTCCGCCGTGAGGGCGGCTTCAACCGCGAGGGCGGGTTCAACCGCAGCAACGATAACCGCGGCCCCCGCCGCGATGGCCAGGGCAGCTTCAACCGCGATAACCGCGGCCCCCGTCCTGAGAAGAAAGAAGGAGGCGCTCAGTAATGCTTCTGCCCAAGAGAGTGAAATACCGCAGAGTTCACCGTGGCCGCCTCACCGGCAAGGCCATGAGAGGCAATAAGATCACCTACGGTGAGTTCGGCCTGGTGGCCACCGAGCCCGCGTGGATCACCAGCAACCAGATCGAGGCGGCCCGTATCGCCATGACCCGTTACACCAAGCGTGGCGGTCAGGTCTGGATCAAGATCTTCCCCGACAAGCCCGTCACCGAGAAGCCCGCTGAGACCCGTATGGGTTCCGGTAAGGGTTCCCCCGAGTACTGGGTTGCCGTCGTCAAGCCCGGCCGCGTCATGTTCGAGATCGCCGGCGTGCCCGAGGAAATCGCCCGCGAGGCCCTGCGCCTGGCCAGCCACAAGCTGCCCATCAAGAGCAAGATCATGAAGCGCGAGGACCTGGAAGTTCAGGAAGTAGGTGAATAAGATGAAGGCAAGTGAAATCCGTAAGATGAGCGCGGCTGAACTGAACGAAAAGCTCGTCAGCCTGAAGAAGGACCTGTTCTTCCTGCGTATGCAGCACGCCACCAACCAGCTGGACAACCCCGTCAAGATCGCTGAGGTCAAGCGTGACATTGCCCGAGTCAAGACCATTATCCGCGAGCAGCAGACTGCTGCCGCTAAGTAAGAGAAGGAGGTAAATCGAAATGAGTGAAGCAAGAATTTCCTCCCGTAAGACTAGGGTTGGCAAGGTCGTCTCCGACAAGATGGACAAGACCGTCGTCGTTGCGATCGAGGACCGGGTTGCCCACCCTCTGTATAAGAAGATCGTCGGCCGGACCTATAAGCTGAAGGCCCACGACGAGAACAACACCTGCGGCATCGGCGACAAGGTCAAGGTCATGGAGACCCGCCCCCTGTCCAAGGATAAGAGATGGCGCGTGGTGGAAATCATCGAGAAGGCTAAGTAAGGGGGTGCCGAGAAATGATTCAGCAGGAAAGCTTTTTGAAGGTCGCTGACAACACCGGCGCCAAAGAAATCAAGTGCATCCGCGTGCTGGGCGGCAGCAAGCGCAAGTACGGCAACATCGGCGATGTGATCGTCGCCTCTGTCCGTAAGTCCACCCCCGGCGGCACTGTGAAGAAGGGCGAGGTCGTCAAGGCCGTGATCGTCCGCAGCGCCAAGGGCGTCCGCCGCGCCGACGGCACCTATGTTCGTTTCGACGAGAACGCCGCTGTTCTGATCAAGGACGACAAGAACCCCAGAGGGACCCGTATCTTTGGGCCTGTGGCCCGTGAGCTGCGCGACAAGGACTACATGAAGATCCTGTCCCTGGCTCCCGAAGTCGTGTAAGGAGGAGCGGAAGAATGGCTATGAATGTTAAGAAGGGCGACACCGTAGTCGTCCTGTCCGGCAAGGACAAGGGCAAGCAGGGCAAGGTGCAGGGCACCATCCCCAGCGAGGCCAAGGTCATCGTTGAGGGTATCAACATGGTGACCTGCCACACCAAGCCCCGCCGTCAGGGCGAGGAGGGCGGCATCGTCAAGCGCGAGGCTCCTCTCTACGCCAGCAAGGTGCAGGTCGTCTGCCCCAAGTGCGGCAAGGGTACCCGCGTGGCCCACAAGATCGCTGACGGCAAGAAGAGCCGCGTGTGCAAGCACTGCGGCGCCGAGCTGTAAGAAAGGAGTAGGAAGGAATTATGCCGACTTTAAAGACCAGATATATTGAAGAAGTCGCTCCTGCTCTGATGAAGAAGTTCGAGTACAAGAGCGTCATGCAGATCCCCAAGATCGACAAGGTCGTTGTGAACGTTGGCTGCGGCGAGGCCCGCGACAACGCCAAGGTCCTGGACGCCGTTGTCCGTGACCTGACCACCATCACCGGCCAGAAGGCCATCATCACCATCGCCAAGAAGTCCGTGGCCAACTTCAAAGTCCGTGAGGGCATGCCCGTTGGCGCCAAGGTCACCCTGCGGGGCGACAAGATGTGGGAGTTCCTGGACCGCCTGTTCAACGTGGCCCTGCCCCGCGTCCGTGACTTCCACGGCATCAACCCCAACAGCTTTGATGGCCGCGGCAACTACGCCATGGGCATCAAGGAGCAGCTGATCTTCCCCGAGATCGAGTACGACAAGATCGACAAGATCCGCGGTATGGATATCATCATCTGCACCACCGCAAAGACCGATGAAGAGGCCAAGGCCCTGCTGGAGCAGGTGGGCGCCCCCTTCGAGCGCTGATTGGGAGGATGTAAATTATGGCGAAGAAGTCTATGATTCTGAAGCAGCAGGCGGAGCCTAAGTTCTCCACCCGCCGCTATAACCGCTGCAAGATCTGCGGCCGCCCCCACGCCTATCTGCGTGACTACGGTGTGTGCCGTATCTGCTTCCGGGAGATGGCCTACAAGGGCGAGATCCCCGGTGTGCGCAAGGCTTCCTGGTAAGGAGCCGCCGGCAAGTCCCCCGGGCGGCGCGGCACTTCGGTCCGCGCCCCGGAGGGGCACAGCCATGGGGCGCTGCGCCCCGATGACCAAGCACTGAAAGGCAGACTGCCTTTGGTGATATAGGATGGCGAAAGGTCATTGTGAATTACACGGCTTGCTCCGGTATGCCGCTCCAAATTCCCAGCGATACCTCGCCACCTGAACAGCGAAAGCTGTAACTTCAAATGAGGAGGATTTTTCCATGCATATCACCGATCCTATTGCGGATATGCTCACTCGCATCCGCAACGCGAACAATGCCAAGCATGAGACCGTCGATGTTCCCGCTTCCAACATGAAGAAGAGCATTGCCCAGATCCTGCTGGACGAGGGCTACATCAAGAGCTTCCAGATCATCGACGACGGTACCCAGGGCGTGATCCGCATCACCCTGAAGTACAACGCCGGCAAGGAGAAGGTCATCTCCGGCCTGCGCCGTGTCAGCAAGCCCGGTCTCCGCGTCTATGCCGGCGCGGATGAGCTGCCCCGCGTTCTCCGCGGTCTGGGCATCGCCATCATTTCCACTTCCAAGGGCGTCATGACCGACAAGGCTGCTCGTGCCTCTCACGTCGGCGGTGAAGTCCTGGCATTCGTCTGGTAAGGAGGGTATTTGACATGAGTAGAATTGGTAGAATGCCCATTACCGTCCCCGCTGGCGTGGAAGTCAGCGTCGCCGCGGGCAACGTTGTTACCGTCAAGGGCCCCAAGGGTACCCTGACCCAGAAGCTGCACCCTGATATGGTGATCGAGCAGAACGGCTCCGAGATCACTGTCAAGCGTCCCACTGACGACAAAGCGCACAGAAGCCTCCACGGCCTCACCCGCACCCTGCTGCACAACATGATCGTGGGTGTCAATGAGCCCTACAAGAAGGAACTGGAGATCAACGGTGTTGGTTACCGTGCTGCCAAAGAGGGCAAGAACCTGGTGCTGAACATCGGTTACTCCCATCAGGTCATCGTTCCCGAGGTGGACGGCATCACCATCGAGGTTCCCGGCCCCAACAAGGTGGTCATCATCGGCTGCGACAAGCAGAAGGTTGGCCAGTTTGCTGCCGAGGTCCGCGAGAAGCGTCCTCCCGAGCCTTATAAGGGCAAGGGCATCAAGTATGTGGACGAGGTCATCCGCCGCAAGGTCGGTAAGACCGGTGCCAAGAAGTAAGGAGGCGTGCTGAAATGATTAAAAGACCCAACACCAACGCTCAGCGGCTGAAGAGACATAAGCGCGTGCGCGCCAAGGTCTCCGGTACTCCCGAGTGCCCCCGTCTGAATGTTTTCCGCAGTGAAAAGAACATCTACGCCCAGGTGATCGACGATGTCAACGGCGTGACCCTGTGCTCTGCTTCCTCCCTGAAGCTGGAGGGCAATGGCGGCAACAAGACCGCTGCCCGCCAGGTCGGTAAGGATGTGGCCGCTGCTGCTCTGGCCAAGGGAATCGAGACGGTCGTATTTGACCGTGGCGGTTACCTGTATCACGGCCGTGTGGCTGAGCTGGCTGAGGGCGCCCGCGAAGGCGGCCTGAAATTCTAAGGGAGGAGGAAGAAGCAACATGGCGAATAGATTTGAGAAAGCTCCCAGTGAGTATATTGAAAAGGTTGTTTACCTCAACCGTGTATCCAAGACCGTCAAGGGCGGCCGCGTGATGAAGTTCTCCGCGCTGATGGTCGTGGGCGACGGTAAGGGCAAGGTTGGCTTTGGCCTGGGCAAGGCTGCTGAAGTTCCCGAGGCGATCCGCAAGGGCCTGGAGGATGCCAAGAAGAACATGATCACCGTGACCATGTCCGGCACCACCATTCCTCACGAGACCATCGGTGAGTTCGGCGCCGGCCGGGTTATGCTCAAGCCCGCTGCTCCCGGTACTGGTATCATTGCCGGCGGCCCTGTCCGTGCGGTAATGGAGGCGGCCGGCGTGAAGGATATCCGCGCCAAGTGCCTGCGCTCCAACAATCCCCAGAACGTTGTTGCCGCTACCTTCGCCGGCATCAAGAGCCTGCGCGGCCCTGAAGATGTCGCTCGCATCCGCGGCAAGAGCGTGGAAGAGATCATCGGTTAAGGAGGAGTTGTGACATGGCAAATCTGAACATCAAGCTCGTCAAGAGCCTTAACGGCAGATTGGAAAAGCACATCGCCACTGCCAACTCCCTGGGCCTGCGCCGGATCGGCGATGCCACCGTGCAGCCCGACAATGCACAGACCCGCGGCAAGATCGCCCAGATCGGCTATCTGCTGTGCGTCGAAGAGACCAAATAAGGAGGTACCGGAATATGAATCTTCACGAATTATCTCCCGCCGCCGGCTCCACCCATGTGGGTAAGCGTAAGGGCCGTGGCGCCGGTACAGGCAACGGTAAGACCGCTGGCCGCGGCCACAAGGGCCAGAAGGCCCGCAGCGGCGGCAGCATCCGCGCCGGTTTTGAAGGCGGCCAGATGCCTCTGGCCCGCCGCATCCCCAAGCGCGGCTTCAACA
>OJRC01000343.1_pt1 | contig 34355 bp, 32 predicted proteins | sample 1599081 | NCBI WGS metagenome assembly OJRC01 (sample SAMN03922519, study PRJEB24848) | human gut metagenome | isolation source: stool sample | host: Homo sapiens | place: Germany | collected 2010-02 | reverse complement strand
GACCTCTTCGCCGTCAAGGTGGGCAGGGAGTATCGCATCCCCCTGTCCGCCCTGGTGGAGTTCCTGGAGGAGCGGTAAAAATCCTGATGATCGGGTTTCTGTTTCTACATTGTTTCTTTTATCTTGTGCCCAGGAAATGCTTCATCATATTATCTCCTATTTCTGCTGCTAAAACCTCCTACTGTCTTTTCCGGTCTTAACCAAGATCCGCACTCATAGCTTCGCAGATTCATCATGCATTGCAGAGTATCTGTCCCTCGCCCCAGTGTTCTTTGGCACTGCCGTTACCCGTCGCGCTATCTATGGCTCGGCCCAAGCAGTACGCACCCAAGGTACCGACAGATATCATGAACTCTACATCGTTGCAGCCGCCCGCGACCGCGTCCAGTTCCTCGTCCGCTATCTCGCCCTCGGCGTCCTGCTTCGCCTTTAGAAACTCCGTGACCTCCGCTTCCGTCGCCTCGCAGCCCTGTGCCTTCAGGAACTCCGCGATCTTCTTGAGTTGTGGAGGCTCCGTCTCCGTCTCCCTCTACCCTATGGACGGGGCTCAGATGAAGCAGTACGGTGTGCACGGGATCGTCACCCGCAGCCAGCAACTGGGGGCAGCCATCCGCACCGTCAAAACTGCTGAGGACCCGGAGGCCCATTTTCTCTCCTTCACCGAGGGCTACAGGCTCTTCAAGGGCAAGATTGCCGACGTGCTGCGGGAGACCCGGGCAGGCTTCAACTTCGGCCGGGTGGTGCTGGAGGGCATCGGGGAGTGCAAAGGCCGCAGCGCTGCAGTGGAGTTTCAGAACGAAAATCTCACTGCCGAGGTAGACGGCAAGATCGTGGCCACAGTGCCCGACCTCATCTGCCTGGTGGATACGGAAACCTTCTCCCCTGTCACTACCGACGCCCTCCTCTCCGGCAACGCCCTGGCCGCCGCCTTCCCCATCTCCCCCCTGTCCGCCCTCTACCCCGAGGATCTGGCCCCGTCCTACCGCTATGAGGACGCCGTGGAGGCCCTGGCCGACGCCGGAGGCGACACGGGCCAGCGGCAGGCTCTGACCCTTCTGGTCAACGAGGAGAACAGCTTCCGGGTGGCCTGCGCCTCCTTCATTGCCGAGAGTCTGTCCCTGCTGGACTGGCAGATCACGGTGGAGACCCTGCCCTGGGAGGCGTATCTGGCGGCCCTGGCCGCGGGGGAGTTCGACCTCTACTACGGCGAGGTGCGCCTCACCGCCGACTGGGACATCGCGGACCTGGTGGGCTCCGGCGGCAGCCTCAACTACGGCGGCTACGCCAACGTCGTCACCGACGCCCTGCTCCAGGCCTTCACCTCCTCCACAGACCGCTCCTACGCCGCCCGGCAGCTCTGCGCCCACCTGCTGGGCACCACCCCCATCGCCCCCGTCTGCTTTCAGCAGGACACGCTGCTGACCCACGAGGGGGTGGCCCAGGGGATGTCCCCCACCGCCACCTCCGTGTTCTTTGGCCTGGAGAACTGGACCATCCACCTGGAGCCGTGACGCTTCCCACGAAAAGAGTCCGCCGGGATGCCTATGGCATCCCGGCGGACTTTGCATGTTTTCTTCCTTCTCCCGTCCTCAACGGTACTGCCGCACCACGGCCACCACCTTCCCCAAAATCTGGGCATAGGTGCCGTCAATGGGCTGATAGGCCTCGTTCTCCGGCAGAAGCCAGACCTGGCCGTTTCTCCGGGACAGCCGCTTCACCGTGGCCTCGTCCTCCAGGAGGGCCACCACGATCTCCCCGTTCTCCGCGGTCTGCTGCCGGCGGACCACCACCAGGTCCCCGGGCAAAATCCCCGCGTTGATCATGGACTCCCCCCGGACCCGCAGGGCGAAGCTCTCCCCCTCCCGGCCGCCGCAGTCGAAGGTGAGGTAGTCCTCCACGCACTCCTGGGCCAGGATGGGCGCGCCGGCGGCCACGGCGCCCAAGATGGGGATCCGCCGGGGATCCGCCGCCTCCTCCCGGCCGGTGAGAACCAGGGCCCGGCCCTTGCCGTCCCCCTTCTCGATGAGCCCCCGCTCCTGGAGCCGCTTGAGGTGGAAGTGGACCGTGGAGGGGGACTTGAGGCCCACCGCCTCGCAGATCTCCCGCACCGAGGGGGCATAGCCCTGCCGGGGGATCACCTCCCGGAGATAGGCGTAGATCCGGTCCGTCATCTGGGTTTTCTTCGGCATGGCGCTCCTCCTGTGTGCTCCGGGCCGCGGGGCGGCCCCCTGTCTGTGGCTTGTTTTTCCCATCTTAACACAGGGCGGGAGGAAATGCAACACCTGTTCTCTTATTTTCCCCTCTGCCCGGGCCGGACGAAAAAATTCCGGCGGATTCCCTCTTGCATTCCGCACAGGCTTATGGTATCATAAGTACCTGTGAAAATGAGCTTCGTGCGCCCCGGCGCACTTCCATCAACGATTCCGGCAAGAGCGCCGGTCTCTCCGGCACCATCGGCGGCGTGGCCGACACCTTTATGGCAAAGGGCAAGGCCAAGAGCTTCGACGCCAAGCTGGCAAAGGCCACCAAGTGGATCGGCGCGGTGTTCATCCTTCTCACCCTGGTTTTGAACATCCTGCCCTGATCCCCGCTGCAAAACCAGGACCGCTGCCCCCTCAGGGCGGCGGTCCTGGTTTTGTCCTGGAATCCGCCGCCCGGCGGCAGGAGGCGCGGATCCCGTCGGATCAGGTCTATCCCTTTGCCGCGCCTTAGTCGCTTCCATGGTAAAATGCCCTCGGGCAAGTGGGGAGAGAGGCTTATGAAAATGAGAGAGGCCGTAAAAAACACGCTCCTGGCGGCGGCGATCTTCCTCCTGGCGCTGGTTTTGAGCATCCTCATCCAGACCCTGGGCGTCCGGGAGCACGTGACGACGGTCTTCGTCTTCGCCGTCTTTCTGATCTCCCTGCTGACGGAGGGCTACGTCTATGGCGTGGTGTCCGCCGTGGCGGGGACGCTGGCGGTGAACTACGCCTTCACCTACCCCTACTTCACCCTGAACTTCACCGTCCGGAGGAACCTCATCTCCGCGGTCATCATGGTGACCATCGCGGTGCTGACGGGCATGCTGACCACCAGGGTCAAGCAGCACAAGGCAGCCAAGGCGGAGAGCGAGAAGGAGCGGATGCGGGCCAACCTCCTGCGGGCCGTGTCCCACGACCTGCGTACGCCCCTGACCACCATCTACAGCGCCAGCTCCACCCTGCTGGACAAGCGGGAGCAGCTGACCGACCAGCAGCGGGACCTGATGCTCAAGAGCATCCAGGAGGATTCCGAGTGGCTGGTGCGGATGGTGGAAAACCTCCTCTCCATCACCCGCATCGGCAGCGAGCGCATCGAGATCGCCAAAACGCCGGTGATCCTGGATGAGCTCATCGACTCCGCCATGACCAAGTTCCACAGCCGCTACCCAGGCCAGGAGGTGGCGCTGGAGCTGCCGGAGGACATGGTGGCCATTCCGGTGGACGCCATCCTCATCGAGCAGGTCCTCATCAACCTGCTGGAGAACGCAGTCCTCCACGCCGAGGGGATGACCACGCTGTCCCTGCGGGTCTTCACCCTGGGGCGCCGGGCCATTTTCGAGGTCGCCGACAACGGCTGCGGCATCCGGGAGGACCGGCTCAGCCACATCTTCTCCGGCAGCTATGAGGCCCTGGAGAGCACGCCCGACGGCCGCAAGCGCAACGCCGGCATCGGCCTTTCCGTCTGCGCCACCATCATCAAGGCCCACGGCGGGGAGATCACCGCGGAAAACCGCAGGGGCGGCGGCGCGCTGTTTCGCTTCACCCTGGGAAAGGAGGACATCACCGATGACGAATAACAAGTACAAGATCCTCCTGGTGGAGGACGACGCCAACGTCCGCTCGGTGGTGTCCACCATGCTGGAGTCCGCGGACTACCAGGTGGTCCCGGCGGAGACCTGCGCCCTGGCCAAGACCCTCTTCGCCTCCCACCTGCCGGACGCGGTGATCCTGGACCTGGGGCTGCCCGACATGGACGGGATGGAATTTTTGTCCTTCGCCCGGCGGGACTCCCTCACCCCCGTCATCGTGCTCTCGGCCCGCTCGGACGACCAGGACAAGGTGCGGGCCCTGGACGGCGGGGCCAACGACTACGTAACCAAGCCCTTCAGCTCGGCGGAGCTGCTGGCCCGCGTCCGAACGGTCCTGCGCAACTACCAGCACCGGGCGGACAGCGGAAAGCTCCCCGGCGGCCGCTTCCACGTCCGGGACCTAGTTATCGACTACGACGCCCGTCAGGTCTTCGTCCGGGGCGGGGAGGTCAAGCTCTCCCAGACCGAGTACAACATCGTTGCCCTGCTCTCGGAGCACTGCGGCAAGATGATGACCTACTCGGCCATCATCAAGGGGGTGTGGGGCCGCTCCGATGAGGGCAGCGTCAAGCGGCTGCAGGTCAACATGGCCAATATCCGCAAAAAATTCGGCGTCAAGCCCGGGGGCTCCTGGTACATCACCAACGAGCTGGGCGTCGGCTACCGTATGAATGGAGAAAAAGAGGAATGAAACGTCTCTTCAGAACACAGTCCCCGGCGCGGCTGATCGCGCTGGGCTTCGCAATGGTGATCTTGCTGGGCTCGGTGCTGCTGATCCTCCCCTTCAGCGTGCGGGAGGGCGTGGACCTCGCCTACATCGACGCGCTGTACACCTCCACCAGCGCCGTGTGCGTCACCGGCCTTATCGCCGTGGACGCCGGCGACACCTTCACGCCCCTGGGGCAGTTCATCCTGGCCATGCTCATCCAGGTGGGGGGCCTGGGCGTCACCTCCGTGGGCGCCGGCATCATCCTGGCCACGGGCCGCAAGCTGGACCTGAAGGGCCGCAACCTGATCCGGGAGGCCTCCAACCTGGACTCCGGGAAGGGCGTGATGCGCTTTATCAAGAACGTCCTGCTCACCACGCTGATCATTGAGAGCACCGGCGCGGCGCTGAACTTCATCGTCTTCTGCCAGGACTATCCGCCTTTGAAGGCCCTGGGCATCAGCCTGTTCCACTCCGTGGCCGCCTTCAACAACTCCGGCTTCGACATCCTGGGCAACCTACAGAACCTGATCCCCTACCGGGACGACGTGCTGCTCAACCTCATCACCTGCGGCCTCATCTTCTTCGGCGGCATCGGCTTTCTGGTCATCCGGGAGATGTGGTCCCACAAGTTCCGGTGGAAGAAGTACTCCATGCACGCCAAGATCGTCCTCACGGTGAGCGCGGCGCTGATCGTGGTGGGCACCCTGCTGCTGAAGCTGACGGAGGATGTGACATGGCTGGGAGCCTTTTTCCACAGCGTCTCCGCCCGAACCGCGGGCTTTTCCACCTACCCCCTGGGCAACTTCTCCAACGCGGGGCTGCTGGTGCTGACGGTGCTGATGTTCATCGGCGCGTCCCCCGGCTCCACCGGCGGCGGCGTGAAAACCAGCACCTTCTTCGTGCTCATCCAGGGCATCAAGGCCGCCGCCACCAACAAGTCGGAGAAGGCCTTCCGCCACGCCATCCCCAAGGACGCCTTCCGCAAGGCGGCGGTGGTGACGCTGCTGGCCCTGGCGGTGGTGGTGACAGGGACGTGGCTGATGGTGGTCATGGAGCCGGAGGTATCCCTGATGGACGCCCTCTTCGAGATCACCAGCGCCTTCGGCACGGTGGGCCTCTCCACCGGCATCACAACGGGACTGGGCGTGGATGCCAAGCTCTTGTCCATCCTGGTCATGTACATCGGCAGACTGGGGCCGCTGACGGTGGCCTCCCTGTGGTATTTCTCACCGGGAGAGCGGGTCAGCTTCCCGGAGGGCAATGTGGCAATCGGTTGATGATAGGAATAAATAGGAGTAAACTAGTATGTTTGGAAAAAGTCAGAGCAACAACATGACCTACGGCATTGTGGGCATCGGCCGCTTCGGCTTCGCCCTCTCCCAGGAGCTGGCAACCTCCGGCGCGGAGCTGATCGTCCTGGACCGGGATGAGAACAAGGTCCGGGAGATGCGGGAAATCACGGAAAACGCCTATGTGGTCCGGAGCCTGGACAAAAAGTCCCTGGAGGAGACAGGCATCCAGAACTGCGACGTGGCGGTGGTGTGCATCAGCGAACAGATGGACACCTCCATCCTCACCACCCTGAACCTGGTGGCCCTGGGGATCCCCAAGGTAATCGCCAAGGCCGCCAGCGCCGAGCACGGCATCATCCTGGCCAAGCTGGGCGCCGAGGTGGTCTACCCGGAACGGGACATGGCCATCCGCCTGGCCAGCCGGCTGGAGACGGCCCGGGATCTGGACATCATCCAGCTGAGCGAAAAGATCAATATCACCAAGATGCAGGCGCCGGATCAGATTGTGGGCAAGACGGTGGCCGCCGCCAACCTGCGGGGCCGCTTCGGGCTTAACATCATCGCCATCGAGCACGACGGCCTCGTCATCGACAGCATCCACCCGGATTACGTCTTCCGGAAGGCGGACTCCCTGTTCCTGGTGGGCCGCAAGGACGGCCTTTTGAAGATGGACCAGTGGGCGGTATCCCACAAGTAGTGCCGCTGCCCCGACACAAAAGAGGTTCGATAATCGTATGAGTGTGACAGACTTCATCCGGCAGATGCTGGAAAACCCGATGCTGATGGTGTCCACGGTGCTGACCCTGGGCGTCATCCTGGTCAACGGGTGGACGGACGCCCCCAACGCCATCGCCACCTGCGTCTCCACCAGGGCCATCGAGGTGCGCAGGGCCATCGTCATGGCGGCCATCTTCAACTTCCTGGGCGTCCTCATCATGACGTCCATCAACGCCTCGGTCACCTTCACCATCTACAACATGGTGGACTTCGGCGGCGACTCTCGGCTGGCCCTCATCGCGCTGTGCGCGGCCATGGCGGCCATCGTCATCTGGGCCACGGCGGCCTGGTACTTCGGCATCCCCACCAGCGAGAGCCACGCGCTCATCGCCGGCGTCTCCGGCGCGGCAGTGGCCATCCAGAACAGCTTCTCCGGCATCAACGGCGCAGAGTGGATCAAGGTCATCTACGGCATTTTCCTCTCCACCATCCTGGGCTTTGTGCTGGGCTTCCTCTCCGCCAGGCTGACGGTGGCCCTTTTCCGGGGCCAGAACCGCCTCAAGTGTGAGCGCTTCTTTTCCAGCGCCCAGGTGGCCGGCGGCGCGGCCATGGCCTTCATGCACGGGGCCCAGGACGGCCAGAAATTCATGGCCATCTTCCTTTTGGGCGCGGCCATGGCCCACGGCGAGGGCAGCGCCTCCCAGTTCGTCATCCCCATCTGGCTGATGGTCCTGTGCTCCGTGGTGATGGGCCTTGGCACCTCCATCGGCGGCTACCGGATCATCAAGTCCGTGGGCATGGACATGGTCAAACTCAAGCCCTACCAGGGCTTCGCGGCGGATTTTTCTGCCACGCTGTGCCTGCTGCTCTCGTCGCTGACCGGCATTCCTGTCAGCACCACCCACACCAAGACCACGGCCATCATGGGCGTGGGCGCCGCCCGGCGGATGCGCAACGTCAACTGGAGCGTGGTGAAGGACCTGGTCCTCACCTGGGTATGCACCTTCCCCGGCTGCGGCCTGCTGGGCTTTGGGATGGCGAAACTGTTTCTACTGATATTCGCGTAAGGAGAAGGGAACCATGGCTAAGAAAAGCAACAACTACTTCGAGCTCATCAAAAAGCAGACCTCCTACTGCGTGGAGGCCTCCAACCTGCTGGAGGAGATTCTGTGCAAGTTCCACGCCGAGAGCATCAACGCTTACCGCACCCAGATGCACGAGATCGAGCACACCGCCGACGAGATCCGCCACGACATCCTCAACAAGCTCTCCACCGAGTTCATCACCCCCATCGACCAGGACGACATCCTGCGCCTGGTGCAAATCATCGATGACATCACCGACGGCCTGGACGAGGTGATTCTCAACATCTACATGTACCGCATCGACGTGATCCCGGAGAAGACCGCCGAGTTGTCCCAGATCGTCAACCAGTGCGTGAAGGTGCTGGATGAGGCCGCAGGCGAGTTGAAAAACTTCAAGAAGCCCGGCCCCCTCCACGCCCTCCTGGTCCGGGTGAATGATATTGAGAGCGAGGCGGACACCATTTACACCGAGGCCATCCACAGCCTCTTCGGCTCCAGCATCGACTATAAGACCCTGCTGGGGGCCAAGACGGTGTACGAGGGCCTGGAGCACTGCTGTGACCTGTGCGAGCACGCCGCCGACGTCATCGAGCAGATCGTCATCAAAAACACATAAAGCCGGAGGCAGCGGGGCCCCAGCGCCCCGCGAGGTAGGTACCTATGAATCTAGCAAAGATCATGATCCCGAAGGTGAGCACCGTCTTTCTGCGGGAGAACCAGACCGTCCGCCAGGGCTGGGAGGTCATGCACCGTCACGGCTACACCGCCATTCCCGTGGTGGACGGTGAAGGCCGCTACGTCGGCACCGTCAGCGAGGGGGACTTCCTCAACTTCGTCATGGCGGCTGGGACCACAGACACACAGCACATGGAGCACCACCGGGTAACCGAGCTGGTGCGCAAGGACTTCTGTCCGTCTCTGCAGATCGACGCCGACCGGGAGCAGGTTATCGCCTTCATCCTGGAGCAGAACTTCGTCCCCATCGTGGACAGCCGCGGTGCCCTGTGCGGCATCCTGACCCGCCGGGGGGTCATCCAGTACCTGGCGGAGGAGCTGGCGGTCCGATCCTAAATAAGGCCATAAGCACCGGGAGCGCCGCCCCTGTAGGGGCGGCGCTCCCGGTGCTTATGCCTTCTCCCCGGGTTCCGCCAGCCGGGCCAGCAGGGCCTGAAAGGCGGGGGTGTCCCGCAAGGGCCGGAAGGTCTCGTCCTCCGCCAGAGCCTGGCGGAAGCTGCCCAGCAGGAAGGTCCGGGAGGCGGCGGTGGTCTCCCATTTGCTCACCGCCGCGGCGGTGACGCCCAGGGCCTCGGCGGCCTGCTCCTGGGTCAGTCCCCGCTCCCGCCGCAGCCGCTGAATCCGTTTTCCCATACTCTCATGTGTCATACGCAAATCCGCTCCTTTTCTCCAGCGGGGAGCGCGCGTCCCGCCGGGTTTTGGGGCCCACTGTCATGGTACCACACCGGGGCGGAGCCCGCAATGGAGCGGATGTTGAAGGGGCGGGTCAGTTTTTCAACCGCCGCTCAACCTGCCTCCAGGGGCCGCAGCCGGTCCGGGGAGGCGTACAGGCAGCCCGCCTTGGGCTCCACCCCCCGGATGCGGAAGAGCTCCTCCACGGTGACGAAGGTGTAGCCCTCCCCCTGGAGCCGGTCCACGATCTCCAGGGCCGCCTCCACGCTGGTGGGGTAGAAGTCGTGGAGGAGGAGGATCCCCCAGGGCTCCGCGTGGCTCACCACGTGGTCCGCCACCTTGGCGGCGTCCAGCAGCTTCCAGTCCTCCGGATCCACGGTCCAGTAGATCATGGGGGTCTCCACCAGGGCGGAGCGGGTCTCGTCAATGGCCCCGTAGGGCGGGCGCAGCCAGTAGTCCCCCTCCCCCAGCAGCTCCGTCAGCAGCACCTCCGTCTTGTGGATCTCCTCCACCACCTCCTCCGGCTCCGCCTCCAGCAGCCGGGTGTGGTCGTAGGTGTGGTTGCCCACCTGGTGGCCCTCCGCCCGCATCCGGCGGAGCAGGTCCTCGTTGCCGGGGATCTGCCGGCCGATGACAAAGAAGGTGGCGGAGACTCCCCGCTCCAGCAGGCCGTCCAGGAGGACACTGGTGGTGTCCCGCCGGGGTCCGTCGTCGAAGGTGAGGGCCACGTACTTGGGCCCCTCCACCAGTCCTTCCAGGGTCTCCTCATCCAGCTCCCCCAATATCTCCTCCGGGATCTCCGCGCCGCCGCCGGCACTGACGGCGCTTCCCCCGCCGCAGGCCGTGAGCAGCAGGATAGCCAAAAAAATCGGCCCGTACCGGGCCAGCCCTCTTTTCATGCTTCTTCACCTCAAGGGCTAGTATGCGCCGGCGGAGGGCCCGCCATCCCGGCGGGAAAAAATGGCGGGCCAAAAGGACCGGCGGCCGGGACCTTTTTGCCTTGTTTTCGCCCTGTCAGCGGCGGTTGACAGATTGCCAACGACTGTTGGCTGCTTTTTTGCCCCGGCGCTGGTATACTCTTCCCACGGCCGTAAGACCAGACCAGAAAAATCGAGGATGTGACCATGAACTTTAACGAGAAGCTGATCAATTTAAGGAAGTCCAAGGGCCTGAGCCAGGAGGAGCTGGGGGCGGAGCTGAAGGTCTCCCGCCAGACCATCTCCAAGTGGGAGTCCTGCCAGTCCTACCCGGACTTCCAGCGGCTGGTCCTGCTCAGCGACTACTTCGGCCTGACCCTGGACGAGCTGGTGAAGGACGTGGACGTGCAGGAGGTCCGGGAGAAGAATATCAACAGCGAGAAGCTGGACTCCATCTACAGCGACGTGGGGAAGGCCAAGCAGTTCGTGAAGTGGTACCTGATCATCGCCGGCAGCATAGGGGCGGCGGTCCTGGTGCTGATGGTGTACTTCGCCATCAACGCCATCTTGGGGTGGTAACCACCTTTCATAGATATAAAAACACCGCCGGGGAGGTCCCCGGCGGTGTTTTTTCACGAATGATCAAATGGGGCTCACTCCGACAGGGACTCGCTGAGCTCCAGGCCGGGGTTGTGCTTGAGGAGATAGCCCACGGGCCACTCCCCGCTGTAGGCGATGAGGCTGCGGCCCCTAAAGTCCTCCAGCAGCGCCGCGTCGGCGCAGAGGGTCAGGTCCTTGGGGTCCCCGGGGCAGGCGCTGATCCGCCGCAGGTGGTCGTAGGGAAGCCCCGTCATGCGCAGGGTCACGCCGTACTCGCTCTTCATCCGGTACTCGAACACGTCAAACTGCAGCGTGCCCACCACCCCCACGATAACCTCCTCCATGCCGGCGTAGGGCAGCTTGAAGATCTGGATGGCGCCCTCCTGGGCAATCTGCTCGGTGCCCTTGATGAACTGCTTGCGCTTCATGGTGTCCATGGGGCTCACCCGCATGAAGTGCTCCGGCTCGAAGGTGGGGATGCCCAGGAACTTGAACTTCTTCCCCGGCACCGTCACGGTGTCGCCGATGGAGAAGAGACCCGGGTCGAATACGCCGATGATGTCCCCGGCGTAGGCCTCGTCGATGATCTCCCGCTCGGCGGCCAGGAGCTGCTGGGGCTGGCTCAGGCGCAGCTTCTTGCCGCTCTGCATGTGGTAGTACTCCCGTTCCCGCTCAAAGCGGCCGGAGCACACCCGCAGAAAGGCGATGCGGTCCCGGTGGGCCTTGTTCATGTTGGCCTGGATCTTGAAGACGAAGGCGGAGAAGTCCGGGGAGAAGGCGTCGATCTCCCCGCAGTCCGACATCCGGTTGAGGGGCGGGGTGGTCATCTCCAGGAAGTGCTCCAGGAAGGGCTCCACGCCGAAGTTGGTGAGGGCGGAGCCAAAGAGAACACGGGGCTCAGCTTCCCCGCCCGGACGGCCTCCAGGTCGTACTCCCGGCCGGCCCCCAGCAGCTCCACCTCGTCCCGGAGGACCCGCCAGCGCTCCTCGCCGATGAGGTCCTTGAGCTGGGGATCATCCAGGCGGACCTCGGTGGCAGCGGCCTTTTTGCCGTGGCCCTCGCCAGAGAAGAGGATGACCTGGCTCCGCTGCCGATCGTAGCCCCCCTTAAACTCCTTGCCGCAGCCGATGGGCCAGTTGACGGCGTAGGTGTCGATGCCCAGCTCCTTCTCCACCTCCTCGCACAGCTCCAGGGGGTCCCGGGTCTCCCGGTCCATCTTGTTGATGAAGGTGAAGATGGGAATCTTCCGCATGGCGCAGACCTTGAAGAGCTTCCGGGTCTGGGGCTCCACGCCCTTGGCCCCGTCGATGACCATGACGGCCGAGTCGGCGGCCATGAGGGTGCGGTAGGTGTCCTCGGAGAAATCCTGGTGGCCGGGGGTGTCCAGAATGTTGACGCAGTAGCCGCCGTGCTGGAACTGCATCACCGAGGAGGTGACGGAGATGCCTCGCTGGCGCTCGATCTCCATCCAGTCGGAGGTGGCGGCCCGGGCCCGCTTGCCCTTGACCTCCCCCGCCTGGGCGATGGCCCCGCCGTAGAGCAGGAATTTCTCCGTCAGTGTCGTTTTACCGGCGTCGGGGTGCGAGATGATGGCGAAGGTCCGCCGCCGCTTGATTTCCGCTTCCAAATTTGACAAAAGGATCCCTCCCGATCGTAATGGTTGTCTGCCGCTGTCTTCCTGCCGTCCGTCGTCACATGGGAGCACCCTCCTATCACCAAAATGCAGGTTATTGTACCATGTTTTCCCGGCATTGGCAAGGGCTTCCCCACTTTCCAGCCGAAGCCGACCCCGAGCATTGACATCACCAAAGGGTGGAGCCGCCCTCTGGGCGGCGAAACCCAAAAATAAAGGACTTCCTATCGGAAGTCCTTTATTTTTGGGTCAAGACGTCAGCGATGATAAAAACTCACTGCGGTACATCGCCCCCTACACGGTTTACACCATTCGAGGAACGATAGAGCGATTGCCACCTTATTTTGTGAGTCTTTCTGCCATTATATTGCGCCTCTTTATTCGTGGATGTTCATGCCGCAGAGCATCTTGACAAAGCCCGGATCGCCATGATCCACAATCTCGCTGTGGCCCAGGTCCTTGGTGGTAATCTTCGCCATCTCCTCATCAGTCAGGGCAAAGTCCCAGATGTCCATGTTCTGCTCCATCCGTTCCACATGGACGGACTTGGGGATGATGGACACGCCCCGCTGGACGTTCCAGCGAAGGACCACCTGGGCGGCACTCTTGCCATACTTCTTGCCGATCTCAGTCAGCTCCGGGTCGGTGAATACGCCGTGTTTGCCCTCGGCCAACGGCCCCCAAGCCTGGGGTGCCACGCCGTAGGCCTTCATATTGTCGATGGCCGCCTGCTGGACGAAAAAGGGGTGTAGCTCCACCTGGTTCACAGCCGGAATGATCTCCACATTCTCACACAGATTGGTCAGAATGGCAGGATAGAAATTTGCCACACCGATGGCCTTTGTCAGCCTGTTCTGATAGGCCTTTTCAATGCCCCGGTAGGCTGCAAAGTAATCGCCCATGGGTTGATGGAGAAGCATCAAATCCACATAGTCCATATTCAGCTTTGTGAGGGAAGTCTTGACGGCCTCATAGGCGGTGTCCTCCGTTTTCTGATCCTGCACCCAAACCTTGGTGGTGATGAACAGCTCCTCCCGGGTGGTGAGGCCATCAGCGATGGCATGGGCCACGCCCTTACCTACCGCCTCCTCGTTCATGTAGGCCGCCGCCGTGTCCAGCAGACGGTAGCCGGTCTTGATGGCGTCATAGACCACCCGCTCGCACTGCTCAGGATCCGGGATTTGGAACACGCCAAAGCCCTCCAGGGGCATCTTCACACCGGTGTTTAAAGTAAGATACTCCATAAATATGCCTCCTTAATTCTCTTGTATATATCCTTTTCATATTATAGAATAAAACAAACTCTGCAAGAAGAACACTGCTTTATCCTCATAGTGCTATAAATAAAACTTATACTGACGGAGAAGGCCAATGATCAACTTAAATGAACTCCAGCAATTTGTTTCCTTTGCTGATTGCGGTACGCTTGTGGGGGCTGCGGCGGTTCTGCACCTTTCCCAGCCCGCATTGAGCCGCAATATGAGAAACTTGGAAAAAGAGTTGGGGATTACATTGTTTGTACGCAAGAAAAACCGAATAGAATTGAACGAGAACGGGAGATATGTATTGAATCTAGCAAAAAGTCTGTTAGCTGATGCGGCTTCTTTATCGGCTAAGGCACAGGCATTTGATCGAAGCAGCCGTACGATTGCCCTAGGAGTTTGTGCTCCAGCGCCTAGCTGGGTGCTCACGCCATTACTTAGCAGTCTATACCCAAGCAAACTAATTCAAACCGAGATAGCAGGAGAGAATAAGTTGCTCTCCGGTCTCAATGACGGCAGTTATCAATTAATTGTTCTCCCATTTAATCCGGGTGACGAACAATACTTTACGCGGGCGTGTAGTCGGGAGCATTTAAGCTTTGCACTACCCAAAGATCACAGGTGCTCCGGGCGGGAGAGCTTATCCTTTGCAGAGATGGATGGCGAGAATATGCTGCTAATGAATGATATTGGTTTTTGGAACTTTGTGCAAACAGAGAAACTGCCAAATTCGCATTTTCTCATCCAAAGTGACCGGTTCAGCTTTAATGAACTGGTGCGGAACTCGTCTCTGCCGTCCTTTACTACCGATCTTGCAAAACAATATCTTGGCATAAACGATGACCGTATAGAAGTGCCTATTTCTGATCCTGAGGCCAGTGTAACCTATTATCTGTTGTGTTTAAAAAACTCTCGGAAAGCGTACCAAGCTCTATTTAACGCGCTATAGCGCATCGGCGCCACCGAGTAATCGCCCTTACTGCCGCATTGCCAACACCATGGCTAAAGCCCGCATGTTTCCGGTATTCTATGGAATTAAGGGAAACGACTTACTACTTATTCTAAAGCAGTAAGTTTATTTCCGGCGGCCAGGGGGCCCATCATCGTCATGGCCGTGCAATATTTGGCCTCCGTAGTAGAGACAGCCGGATATCTGAGACAGGAATCCTCTCTGCTTGGCCAAATATTTTTTAGGCCTGCGTATCCAGTCAGAGACCGGCATTTTGTTTCAGCGCTAACAAGACAGGTGCAAATGGGTGCAAAGCAATATAATTCGTGTAGAACTAAATGGTTAAAATCAGAGGCGAAACTATTCTCTAAGTCGCCTTTGAACCATCGCTGCCGTTCAAAATTCAACATAAAAAAGGAGAAAACCCCTGTAAACAGGGATTTTCTCCTCGCCACTTTTTTATCAAAAGTGACGTCTTGATATGGCAAATGGCCCTAATTGTGATACAAGTGAACCCCCTTTGGCGTTAGGGGGTTCACTTTGCACCAAGGGGGCCACTATGAATGACTACTATTTGCTTTCCGACAGCAGTATTTTATCTGCATACTTTAATCACATATATAGGCTTTCCTCACAAAAAACAATCATCTTATTGTATCTTAAACACGATATGGTAAGAACACCGGATTGGCTATCCGGTGTTCCTGTATATTATAACGCACCTGCGTTACAATACAATTTCGTATTTATAATCTTTCATAATTATATCTGTTCCCTTTTTCTTATATGTGCTCTCGCTGACAATTTTTCCGCCACATTTCTGGGCAACACGATTAGAAGCGGCATTTTCCTGCCCCACATAAATAGTTACTTTCTCAGCTCCTTGACTACGAGCATAATCTATCATTCCCTGAGCAATTTCAGTTGCATAGCCTTGACACCAAAAATTCTTATGTACGCAATAAGCAATATCATATACCTTCTTGTCATCACTTATCATGAAACTGCATGTCCCTACCCGCTCTAATGAATTTTTAAAAACAGGAGTCAAATAGCAACATTCCTTATCCTCGCCTAAGCCTTCTAACATTTTCAAATATTCGTCATCTATTTCTTCTTTTGCTTCATCTGGCAAATATTGTCCCATCTCTGGATTGTTCCAGATACTATATGCCCACAAAGCATCTGTTCCGTATCGTCCGCATAGGCGAACGCCGAAACGGAAAAGGTGGTCAGCACCATAACACTGAAAGCAAAAGCCACAAACATGACCGGCACTCCGGGCAAATGCCATCGCACCCACTATCGAAGTGATCATAAGGCGTTTCCTGCATCAAAGCCTCGAACGCCACCGAGCATCCACTTGAAAACATTTTGAAAACCTCCATTTCCAAAAAAATAAGCCCCGGTATTGTTCTGCTTTGAGCTATGCTCTTGCGCAGTGCAATACCGGGGCTTTCCCGATTATTCAGTTTGATGCTGCCGTCCTCCTTTCCTATGTGCGGTTGCAGCCCACCGCAGTCATTCAGCTTTGCTTGGATGCTCGTGAAGTTGGACAAAATCAGCGAAACACCTGTGTTTTCAAGCCTTTCTGACTTGTCCCTATTATAACTTAATCGTCGATGCGCCGCACGATCCCAGTTGCTTTCATTCTCGATTCCTCCCGTGGTTTTCTTGGAAAACATGGTTAGTATCCGCAAAAGAGGGGAAGGTATGCAGAGCGCCGGCTGGTTTTGTTTCCCTGGAAACACGGTGCGCCGTTCACCGGACGCGCGGCCAAGGCGCGGAAGACAGCCCCGGCGCCTCCCGAACTCAGGTGCGGGCCGTGGCCGCTTTTCCCAAAAACCATGCTGAAACGGCTCCCGTTTTGAGAGCCGCTTCAGTAAGCTTTTTTCTGACTTGTTCTTCTCCACCAATGCCGCAGGGACTGGGAGCCTTTGCCGTCTATATCCAGGTCCCCTACTTCAGGTCCTCCAGGCCGGTTTTGCACAGGGAATCAAAATACATATAGTAGGGCAGAAGAAATTCAAAACCCTCCACCAGTGTGTCCGCCAGCTCAGGAGAACACACCAGGTCGTCGAAGGGGCGGTTGCAGCCGATGGACAAACTTTTCTTGTTGTACCAGGGGGCCAGCAGGGGGCCGGGCTCTCCCTTGGGGCGGGCGTAGTCCTGGCCCTGGAGGGAAAAGACCTCCTGCCGGGCCAGGCGGCGGGCCAGACGGGCGATCTCCTTTCCGCCGCCGTCAATGTCCCGCCGCAGGGCGGCCATGGTGGCGGGCGCGGCGTTCCAGCAGCCCACGCCGTAGCTCCACCCCTCCGGAGCCACCTCGAACCAGAAGACCGGCCGGTGGGTCCACGCGTCCCGCTCCGGCCGCAGAGAGAACCACAGGTGGTCCTTGTAGGGACCGCGGCCGTGGAGCCGCCGGGCGTCCCGGTAGATCCGGGAGATGTGGAGGTCCAGCCCCAGCTTGGGCCGCTTGGAGGCGAAGCGGTCGTAGACCTCCTCCCCCAGCGCCGCCGTGGGCTCGTAGAGACAGCGGAGGTACTCCTCTTTGTGGGCCTGGAACCAGGTCCGGTCGTTGTTGAAGCGGATTCCCCACAAAAAGTCCAGGGTCTCCTGACGATAGCCTTGAAACATGCCGTTTTCACTCCCGCTCTGTTTTTCTCCGCCATCATAATCCACTCCCGGGGCGGCTGTCAAGGGCCCCGGGAGCCTGCCGCTTTTGTTAAATCCCCGTCAAGGTTTTTTCCTCCTCCTCCACAGCCATTGACAAACCAGGAAAAGTATAGTTTTATAAAAACATATCATATAATGGATTGCCATAGAAATGTCTCTCGCCAGCGGACCCTGTCCCGGGCGGGAGTTTTCAAATTATGCCAATAGAGAGGAGTGATGTTTCCGAGCCGTAACCCCGGCAGACCCTTTCCAAGGACCTGACACGACGCTACGACTGGGCAAAAAAGAAAGTAAAAATGGATGGGAGGATAGAACATGTTTGAACAGTTTATGACATTTCTCGCGAGCCTGAACGACAATGTGATCTGGGGCATCCCCATGGTGGTGCTGATGATCGGCACGGGCCTGTTCCTGCTGATTGTCACCAAGGGCGTCATCTTCCGCCACTTCGGCATCGTGATGCGCTACACCACCAAGACCCTGTTCCAGAAGAAGGACAATTCCCAGCAGCACGAGGGGGATATCTCCCCGTTCCAGGCGGTGTGCACCGCCCTGGCGGCCACTGTCGGCACCGGCAACATCGTGGGCGTGGCCCTGGCCATCGCCACCGGCGGACCTGGCGCCATGTTCTGGCTGTGGCTCAGCGCCCTGGTGGGCATGGTGATCAAGTACTGTGAGGTCACGCTGTCTGTGGCCTACCGCACCACCAACGAGAAGGGCGAGTTGGTGGGCGGCCCCATGTACTACATTACCCGGGGCCTGGGCCTCAAGTGGCTGGCCGTTCTGTTCGCGCTCTTCGGCTTTATCGCCTCCTTCGGCATCGGCGCCAGCGTCCAGGCCAACTCCCTGGCTACCGGCGTCAACAGCTCCTTCGGCATCCCCCTGTGGGCCATCGGCATCGTGGTGGCTCTGCTGGCCGCCCTGGTGGTCATCGGCGGCATTACCCGCATCGCCAGCGTGACGGAGATCCTGGTGCCCTTCATGGCAATCTTCTATATTGTCGGCGCTATCGTGGTGCTGATCCTCAACGCCGGCGAGATCCCGGCGGCCTTTGCCAGCATCTTCCATGACGCCTTTACCGGCACCGCCGCCACCGGCGGCTTCCTGGGCGCTACCGTGATGTACGCCTGCCGCATCGGTATGGCCCGGGGCGTGTTCACCCACGAGGCCGGCATGGGCTCCGCCCCCATTGCCCACGCCACCGCCGCCAACGACCACCCCGCCCGCCAGGGCCTGTGGGGCTCCTTCGAGGTGTTCTTCGACAGCATCGTCATGTGCACCATCACCGGCCTGGTGATCCTGACCTCCGGTCTGTGGCACGCCGATCCCATGATGAACGAGGGCGCCATGAGCTCCGCCGCCTTTGAGCAGGCGTTCACCGGCGGCCAGTATATTGTTACTGTTGGCCTGATGCTCTTCGCCTTCGCCACCATCATCGCCTGGTACTACTACGGTGAGAAGTGTGTGGAGTACCTGTTCAAGGGCAAGCGCATCGCCATCCGCCTCTATCAGGTGGCCTATGTCATCATGGTGTTTGTGGGCTGCGTGGCCAGCCTGGACACCGTGTGGGAGTTCGCGGACCTGTTCAACGGCCTGATGGCCTTCCCCAACCTGATTGCCCTCATCGGCCTGTCCCCGGTGATCAAGAAGCTGACGGTGGACCTGTTCAGCGACCCCGACCGGATCCGGCCCAGAGGCACGGACTTCAGCAAGCTGCTGACCTTCCGCGGCAAGCGGTGATGGCGGCCCGTTAACTCCGCCGTCCGGCAACCAAAGCGACCTCATGCCGGCCACAGGCGGATTATTCGCCTGTGGCCGGTATGTGCGCATATCTCACTCACCACATTACAAAAAGGAAAGGCAAGGTAATGCAACAGTGAACTTCCACCAAGAGTCCCCCGACCGGGTATTGGAGCACCTGAAGAGCTCTGAGACCGGGCTGACAGGCCAGGAGGCCAGCCGCCGGCTGGAGCAGTATGGCCCCAACAAGCTGGCCGAGGGAAAGAAAGTCACCCTGCTCCAGCGCTTCCTCAAGCAGCTGAGCGACCCCATGATCATTATTCTGCTGGTGGCCGCGGCGGTCTCCGGCGTCACCGCCGCCTACTCCGGCGAGAGCTTCGCGGATGTGTTCATCATCCTGATCGTGGTGCTCATCAACGCCGTGCTGGGCGTGTACCAGGAGAGCAAGGCGGAGAAGGCCATTGAGGCCCTCCAGGAGATGACGGCGGCAACCAGCAAGGTGCTGCGGGACGGAAAGATGGTCATGCTCCGCAGCGACGAGCTGGTCCCCGGCGACATCGTCATCCTGGAGGCCGGCGACGCCGTGCCCGCCGACTGCCGCATCATCGAGAGCGCCAGCCTGAAGGCCGAGGAGGCCGCCCTCACCGGCGAGAGTGTGCCGGTGGAGAAGGAGGTCGCCGCCATCGCCAGCGAGGGCGAGGTTCCCCTGGGCGACCGCCACTGTATGCTCTACATGGGCTCCACCGTGGTCTACGGCCGCGGCCGGGCCGTGGTGTGCGAGACCGGCATGACCACCGAGATGGGCAAGATCGCCGACGCCCTGGCCCAGGCGGAGGAGGGGGAGACCCCCCTGCAGCGGAAGCTGGGCCAGCTCAGCCGAATCCTCAGCGTCCTGGTGCTGGGCATCTGCGTGTTCATCTTCGCCTTCAGCCTGCTGCGGGCGGGCCGGTTCGACATCGACACCATCGTCAGCACCTTCATGGTGGCCGTGAGCCTGGCTGTGGCCGCCATCCCCGAGGGCCTGGCCACGGTGGTGACCATCGTGCTGTCCATCGGCGTGACCAACATGTCCAAGCGCAACGCCGTCATCCGCAAGCTCACCGCCGTGGAGACCCTGGGCTGCGCCCAGGTCATTTGCTCGGACAAGACCGGCACCCTGACCCAGAACAAGATGACCGTGGTGGACCACTGGGGCGACGAGGCGGAGACCGCCCGGGCCATGTCCCTGTGCTCCGACGCCAACCCCGATGAGACCGGCAACGCCGTGGGCGAGCCCACCGAGTGCGCCCTGGTGAACTGGGCCACCAAGATCGGCCTCAGCAAGCCCGCCATGGAGGCGGAGACCCCCCGGGTGGGCGAGGCCCCCTTCGACTCCGGCCGGAAGATGATGTCCACCATCCACCGCACGGCGGACGGCTTCGTCCAGTACACCAAGGGCGCCCCCGACGAGGTGCTCAAGAAGTGCACCCACTACAGGAAGGACGGCAAGGTCCTGCCTCTGGACGAGGCGGGCCAGAGGGAGATCCTCTCCCAGAACAAGGCCATGGCCGACCAGGCCCTCCGGGTGCTGGCCGCCGCTGAGCGTCATCACGACGCCATGCCCTCCGACCAGTCCCCCGAGGCTCTGGAGCACGACCTGGTCTTCCTGGGGCTGGCCGGCATGATCGACCCCATCCGCCCCGAGGTGAAGGACGCCATCGCCGAGTGCAAGACCGCCGGCATCCGGGCGGTGATGATCACCGGCGACCACCGGGACACCGCCGTGGCCATCGCCCGGCAGCTGGGCATCCTGGAGCACGACGACCAGGCCATCACCGGCGCCCAGCTCAACCAGATGAGCGACGAGGAGCTGGACCGGAACATCCGGCACTACAGCGTCTACGCCCGGGTCCAGCCCGAGCACAAGGTCCGCATCGTCAACGCCTGGAAGAAGCAGGGCTGCATCACCGCCATGACCGGCGACGGCGTCAACGACGCCCCCTCCATCAAGTCCGCCGACATCGGCGTGGGCATGGGCATCACCGGCACCGACGTGACCAAGAACGTGGCGGACATGGTCCTGGCCGACGACAACTTCGCCACCATCGTGGGCGCCGTCAGCGAGGGCCGCCGGATCTACGACAACATGCGCAAGGCCATCCAGTTCCTGCTGGGGTCCAACATGAGCGAGGTCCTCTCCGTCTTCCTGGCCACCCTCTTCGGCTTCGTCATTCTGGAGCCTGTCCACCTGCTGTGGATCAACCTGATCACCGACTGCTTCCCCGCCCTGGCCCTGGGCGTGGAGAAGGCGGAGCCCGACCTGATGGAGCGTCCCCCCCGCAAGGCCAGCGACGGCATTTTCGCCGGCGGCCTGGGCGTGGACGTGGTCTACCAGGGCGCCATGGTCACCGTGGTCACCCTGGCAGCCTACTTCATCGGCCACTATATGGAGTCCGGCGTGTGGGAGATCACCCAGAGCGCCGACGGCATGACCATGGCCTTCCTGACCATGAACATGGCCGAAATCTTCCACAGCTTCAACCTCCGCAGCCAGCGGGGCAGCGTCTTCAAGCTGGGCTCCCACAACAAGATCCTGTGGGGCGCCATGCTGATGAGCCTGCTGCTCACCACCTGCGTCATCTACCTGCCCGGCATCTCCGACGCCTTCATGCTGGAGCACATCAGCCTGCCTGAGTACGCCGTGGCCCTGCTGCTGGCCGTCAGCGTCATCCCCATCGTGGAGTGTGTCAAGGCCATCCAGCGTGCCTTTGCCCGCCGCCGGAAGGCGTAAGCCGCCCCCGTATCCCACAGCGTTTCGCTCCGGGCCTCCCCCAAGGAGGCCCGGGGCTTTCTTTTTCTCATCCGTGCGGGAAGGCCGCAAAGCCTTGCAAACAAAGGACTTTCCCAACGGTCGAGCCGGAAATCGCCGGGAAACGGTTGACTTTTCGCCCCGCCGGTCATACAGTGGAGCCAGGCTTGCAAGACCTCACTGAACGATTGAGGAGGTTCCACATGGAAAGTAAAAAAACCTTCGGCGAGTACATCCGAGAGCGGCGGCGGGCCATGGGCCTGACCCAGAGGGAGTTCGCCGAGAAGCTGTACGTGACGGAGTCCGCCGTCAGCAAATGGGAGCGGGGGATGAGCTACCCGGACGTGACACTGCTCCGGGACATCTGCGCCGTGCTGGGGGTCACCGAGCATGAGCTGCTCACCGCCAGCGAGGACACGGAGCGCCGCTCCGCCGACCGCCTGGCGGCCAAGTACCTCCGCCTGACCCGGAACTACCGGGCGGCCCTCTACATCCTTTTCGGCGCCGTGCTGCTGGGCTGCGCCATCGGCAACCTGGCGGCGCAGGGGACCTTGAGCTGGTTCTGGATTGTCCTAGCGGCGGTGGGGCTGGCCGCCTCCCTCACCCTGGTGCCGGCCCTGGCGATCATGAATCCCAAAACGGAGGGGGTCAAGTGGCATTTGGCCGCGGCCTCCTTCCTGGTGTGGCTGGAGCTCCTGCTTCTGATCTGTTGCCTCTACACCGGGGGGACATGGTTACCCGTGGCGGGTACGGCGGTGCTCTTCGGCGCGGGGCTGGTCCTCCTGCCCCCGCTCCTGCCCTCCCTGCCGGGGCCTGAGTGGCTGACGGGGCGGAAGACCGCCCTCTACCTGGCCGTGGAGACGGCCCTGCTCCTGCTTCTCCTCCTGGTCTGCGTCCTGAGCTACGGCGGGACCTGGTTCCCGGGGGCGGCCATGGGGTGTCTCTTCGGCCTGAGCCTGATCTTTGCCCCGGAGTTCCTCCGGCAGCTCCCTCTGCCCCCCTTCTTCCGGGACAGAAAGCTCACCCTGTATCTGGCCGTGGAGACCGCCCTGTTCCTGCTGCTGCTTCTGGTGTGCCAGCTGGCCTACGGCGGGGACTGGTTGATTACTTTTATGGTCGTTCACCCCCTCCCGCTGCATGATTGTGGCAGCAGAGTTTCCACCAACCACAGCAGCTCGGAGCCGGCGCACCATCTATTATACCTGGAAACCCCGGATTGGTGTTAAACTAAGCGATAATAACCGCTCAAATTAACGATATTGTAGCCAAAAAAAATAAGAAGCCCGAAGGCTTCCTATTTATTCGTTCTGGCTCATGGCTTTGAGCATCTCTTACTGCTGCTTGAACAACTGCGCGGTCCCGTCCTTCCCGGCTTCCCCCGTCGGGAAGATCAAACTACTAAGCAAGAATGGTAGATATGTACCGTCTCGTGTCCCGGCGCCGTCCGATCCGCGCGGATAAATCCCGCGGTTCGTACGGTCGTCATCTTCTTGTCAATGATGGGGGAGAAGTTGTTGCCGCCGGCAGTGGAGCTGTGGAGGAAGGGGAACACGCTGTCGCAGTCGGCAATGGGGAAGCCCCAGTCGCCCACAGCGACCTGATAATTGCTGGACATAAGCGAGGCCCATAACGCCTGGCTGGCTACCACCTCGGTGGTAACGTCAAAGCCAGCTTCCCGGAGCATACCCTCCAGAGCAACGCCGGCATTGTGATTGGAGGGGCTTTCAGACATGACCACCTTGACAGGGACACTGGTGGCACCGGTTTCCGCTTTGTACTGCTCCAGGTACTCCTTGGCCTGCTCTAGGTCATAGGTGTAAGGAGGCGTATAGTTGTCCTCGGGAGAGGCGGTAAGGGTGGAGGGGAAGAGGGTGTTGAGGATCTTGCCCCGGCCCTCACTGCCGCCCAGGAGCATGGCTTCCTTGTTGACGCAGGCCTGGACTGCCTTGCGGGCCAGAACGTTGTCAAAAGGAGCCGTGAGCTCGCACATGGTGATATAGGTGGTATCCCGCAGAGGGAACTCGCTCCACACCAGGTTGGCGTCAGCCTCCACAGTATCCTTGCCGGTAAGGGCAGCGCTGTGGATAAAGTCCACTTCACCCTTCTGGAGGGCCGCCAGCTGGGTATTGGCATCGGTGATGATCTTGAAGGTAACGTTCTTGATGGCGAGATCACCGCGGTAGTAGTTCTCAGCAGCCTTCAGCACGATGTTTTCGCCAGAGGACCGGGATACAAACTGGTAGGGGCCGGTACCAATGGGATTTTCATCAAAGTTCTCGGTGTCCTTGCTGAAAATGAAACTGCGCTTTGCCAGAACCTGCAGAGTGGCGGAGTAGGGCGCGGTCATGTTCAGCTTTACCGTGGATTCGTCCACCACTTCCATGTCCTTCATGTTGACCATGGTAGGGCCTACCGCCACAGACTGGATGGTAAGATTGATGGAATTGGCCACATCCTCAGCGGTAACCTTTTCCCCGTTGTGGCAGTAAGCGTCGCTGCGGAGGTGGAAGGTATAGGACATACCGTCGTCAGAAACCTCCCAGGATTCCGCCAGCCGAGGCTCAAGGGTGCCGTCAGCGCCGGTGGCAAGCAGGGTATCATAGAGCTGGCGGTAAACGATGGTGGTGGTTCCGTTGGTGGACTGGGTGGGATCAAGGGAATTGATATCGCCCCCCAGGCAGTACACCAGGTCAGTACGTCCCTCGGTGGAGGCGGTGTCGCCACCGCTCTGCCCGCAGGCGCTCAGGCCCAGACAGAGGGCCAGAATCAGGATCAGTGATAATGAAGCGCTCCAAAATCTTCTCTTTTTCATGGTATCCTCCCGTTTGTTTTTTCTAAAATACATCACAGAACATGGTCCTGTATCTGCCTTAGTTAGGAATAGCCGTGCCGCGGATCTCATCCAGTGAATGTACGCCAAGCTCCTCCATCAGCTCCGCCAGCTCGTCCACCAGCCGGGGCATAAAGTCCGGACGCATGAAGTTGGCAGAACCCACCTGTACAGCATAGGCTCCCACCATAATCTGCTCGATGACCGTGCGGGCGTTGATAATGCCGCCGGAACCAATGATGGGAATGGGGGCGGCCACGGTAGCTTCCCGGGTCAGGGAGAGGCCGTAGGCCCGATAGCCATAGCCCATGGTGGCGGACCCCGCCGCAGCAGAATTTGCGGGTATAGATATCCACCGCACAGCCCATTTGTCCGTTATAGCAGGTAAAGGAATCTGCGCCGGCCTGGTGTAGGGTTTTGGTCACCTGGGCCACATTGTAATTTCCGGTGGGGGCTTTGGCACCCACCATCATGGTGCCGGCAGCCTTCCGAACCCGGTGAATGAATTCCGTCAGCTGTTCCGGATCCTGCCAGTATTTGGGAACACCGGGAGCATAGGGGCAATTGAGGTTGATCTCAACGCCGGCTACCTTTCCGGTATCCGCCACATAAGCCACCATCTCCTCCATTTGCTCCATGCCGGCCTCTTTCAGGTCGAGGATCACCGGAGTGGTTTCCCAGGGCAGTTCCGGGAGGATCTCCTCCACAAAGCGGCGGATGGAAATGGCGTTGCGGCCAAAGGCGCTCATAAAGCCGTCCTCTGCCCGATGGAACTTCTGATTGCCTGTGGGAGTGCCATCGGTCAGATACATGGAATTGCCCATAAGGGCGCCCAGCTTGTTGAGGTCGAATACCTTGGCGTACTCAATAATGTTGCCGAAGGTGGATGCCGCAGGCATAATCGGATTTTTCAGGGTGAGACCGCCATGGGCGGTAGGAATGGTTACATGAAGATCCATGGTATCACCTATACTCTCGTCACAAAGCTGTGGATATCGGCCTCCAGATCCACCCGGTCCAGCCGGAGGAAGGGGCCTTCCTCGCAGATTTTAATGCCAAAGGGGGCTTCGCTGCTGTGCACCACGCAGCCGACGCAAGCGCCAATGCCGCAGCCAATCTTAGTGGGCATGAACATCCAGGTTTTCTGCTGGATCTCACGAGGAGCAAAGTTTCTGAATTCCAGCATTTCCCGGGGATTCAGCGCAGCAATGATCTGGCTGTCATCCATTCCCTCCAATGCCACGCACAGCGGTTCCACACCATTGATGCATACCGTGGAGATCTGCTCGTTGAAAAGCTGGCAGTTCCCCTGCGGGTTCTCCCCTACCATCAGCAGGAGACTGCAGCGGTGTGACGTGCTGCGAAGGAAGGGCAGGATCCGGTCAACCGTAGCAGGCTGCGCCACCAGGATAACGGTGCCATCACCATCTGCCAGGGGGCCCCGTCCCCGGGGCCCCCATACGGCAACCTCGCTGTCGGGCAATTGACGGTAGAGGTCGCTGCGTGCCGGAGCCAGAACGGTAACGCTCTCCGGTCCTGCCTCCTCAATCAGATAGGGGTAACCCCAACGGACCTCACCGTCGCAGGTTTTGACCATCAGAAATTGCCCTGGCTGGAAGGAGATTCCTTTCAGCGCAATTGTCACCAGAGCGCCGGCTTCCTGACGGGAGATGCCGGTGACCCGGGTGTCGTGAACTTTGATTGTTTCTTTTTCCACAGTGTTACTTCCTTTCCCAGTCTTATTCCGTTTTCAGCAGCTGAGGCTGCAGTGAACCTGCCGTTTCCACATGACCATCCCGCAGCACAAAAATTCCTCCCGTCTCCGGCAATCCGGCCAGAAGCTCCCCTGCTTTTTTGCTCCCCAGGAGAAAACAAGAGGTGGAGAGGATATCCGCCTCCATCGCGGAAGGGGTAATCACCGTGGCGCTGGCCAGGTCCGTCTGAACGGGCAGCCCCAGCCGTGGATCCAGAATATGGTGCCAGACGTGATCCCCCTCCTGAAAGAAGCGATCATACCCTGCGGAGGTGGAAATGCTGCTGTTTTTCAGGAGAACACGGCAAATGCTGTGTCCTCTTGGCTTTCCGGGGTGCTGGATCCCGGTAACCCAGCCGGAGTGCGCTGCGCCAGGGCAATTGCCCCACGCAAAGAGATTGCCGCCAAAATTCACATAACCGGCGCTGGCACCGCTGCCTTGGAGCAGTGCGGCTACCCGCTCCACAGCATACCCTTTGCCTGCGCCACCCAGATCGAACAGTATACCGGGCTCGCTCAGGGAAATGGTCTTCTCTTCCCGATCCATATCGATCCGGCAGCGCGCTATCTTATCCACTTGCTCCCTCAGCTGTTCCGGCGGGGGACGTCGGGGCGCTGTTCCGCCGAAGTCCCACAGGTCACTGATACTCCCTGTGGCCATATGGAACGCACCGCCGGTAAGCTGTCTGAACCGCTCACATACCGCCAGCACACCCCACAGCACTCCATCAACAGCATAGGGTACATAGGGGCGATATTCGCGGCTGAGCCGGGACAAAGCAGACACCGGGGAATACCGGTTGAGAAGCCTGTCGATGCGCCTGGCTTCCACTTCTCCGGCTGCCAGAACGGCATCCCCTGCCGCCCCTTCCAGGCATATGCCCAAATCACAAAGGGTGTTATACAGGGGAAAGCAGTGGGTAATCATGGCCGGGACTCCCGCTGGGAGATACCCTTCTGAAGCTCTTCAGCCAAAAGCAGATACCGGTCCCATTCTTCAGCCCGCCGGGGGCCTTCGGTAAAGGGCAGTCCACTGAGATCCAGCAGATTTTGGGACTGGAGCACGGAACGCCGGAGATAATCCACCAGTGTGTTGAAGCCCGCACCGGAGGTAGAAATGTAGTCCGGCGCATCGTATTTGGACTGCCGGTAATAGGGCTTAAGTTCAGGATCGGCGATGTCCTCCTGGCGGTCGGCAAATATTTCATCGTAGTGGAAGCGGATAAACTTCCCCGCTTTGCGAACAACCTGAAGCCGGCCTGTGACGCCCGGCTCTAATTGCTTGGAAAGTCCATAATATACTTCCCCGGATGGTTTGTCCAGACGGGCGGAAATTTCTTCTGCCAAAGGCAGCATGGATCGTTTGATACTGTTGGAAGCGCCGGTAAGAAGATCAAATTCTCCTGTTAGCCGGTTTTCCTCCAGCATCTGCTTTTCCAGGTGGGTAAGCCCGTTGACCAGCACAACACCGGTTTTTGCGGTTCTGGCTTTGCCGGCCTGGAAAAAACCATAGTCAGATAGCCGCTTTGATACACCCTGGAAGCGGCGGATGTAATACGACGAGGCATTGATCTCATTGTATTCCACCATAACCAGGCGACCGTCTCTTTGCACTACCTCCAGGATCCCGTGGTATCCCTCGTCCCCTGGAAAGTGGGGCGCAAAGAAATTTTCTGCACGGTAGTAGTCGCCCCAGATCAGTCCTTCCGGCGGCTGCACGCTCCAAAACAAATGCTCCAAAATGGAGACATCTCCTTCTCTGGTCCGCTTTTTAATGGCCAACTCGCCCAAAACGAAACACCTCCCGCTGTGGATTTCTGTATGTATTGTAGCATACCGTCGGGAAATGAGGATTATCGCACAATTCGTGGAGATATCAGAAAACCAGATACCCCCGCGGGTGAGCCCCTTGCATTTGGCGTGACGGCTGGTTATACTATCAATAAATATACTTTTTTCTTACATTGGGAGCGTGGCCATGAAGATTGAGTATCTCAACTACATATTGGAGGTCTGGCGCTGCGGCTCTATCAATGCCGCCGCCAAAGTCTTGTATCTCTCCCAGTCAGGATTGAGCAGCATCATTAAGTCAGTGGAAGGAGAACTGGGATATCCGATTTTCGAGCGGGGGCAAAATGGCATTGTGGCTTCGCCTCAAGGCGCTCGCTTTTTCCGCTATGCAGAGCGTATGGTGTCAGACTATGAAGCCATGCTGGAAATTGGCCGGCAGGTGCGTGAGGAGGAAAATCTCTCCATTGTCAGTTCCCGCTTTTCTTACGCCATGCACTGCTTTTATGATTTTATTCGCTCCCGGCCCAAGGGCGTTTATCGGGATACCTTTCAGGAATTCGGCATTAACCGGGTAATTGATTCTATTGCTACGAACAAAGGGCGTATCGGTGTCTTGGTTGTTCAGCAGAACCAGCTGGATCGGTTCAGGCGCATGGCAAAGGAGCGGGATCTGGATCTGTATGTGACAGATATTGAGCTGGATGTCTCCATTCTCATGTCCCAGTCCCACCCATTGGCGAAGCTTGACGTCGTACCCTTTGACGAACTGAAAAAGTATAAATTTGTGGCGGATATTGATGTCAGCGATGAAGATCTGCTGCTGGAGGATACCCGCACAGTGCTCAGGCTTTCGGACCGCGCCAGCACATATGACGCCATTCATTTGGAGGGTTTCATTTCCACCATCCTCTCTGTGGACGAGCCGGATGCCATTCGTCACAATTGCATTTGCAGGCCCCTTACCGGACACGCCAGCCGCTTCGTGATGATTTATTTCAAGCGGAAAAATATGGATTTTCATTCCAGAGAGCTAGGCTATCTCACCTATCTGAGCGAAAAAATCTGCCAGCAGGGATAGGCAAACAGGATCAGGCAAAGCAGGCGGCCAAGTTGGATTTCTGAAGGCTGATGAGGCAGCCCTCTCTTGCCGCTGCGCCGCGGGCCAACAGCGTCTCTTTTTTAAGGGTATGGTCAGCCCACGGGGCAATTGCTGTATAAAACCTGCCGTAACAGGCTATCCTCCTTTCAGGAGGGATAACATGACCATACCCACCAGAGAAGCTATGGCACGACAGCTGTGGCTGAACTATTTCAACTGCGTTCTCCGTCAAAGAGGTATCATTACCCAAGATGAATACCAAAAGATAGCCCGCAAAATCTACGGCAGCTCCTGATAGCTGCCATATACCTTCATCCCCCGCATTTGTGTGCACGGTGTTTTCCCAAAATAACAGGCAGGACTGAGGAATCGACCTCAGTCCTGCCTTCTTTGTTATGCACCGCAGCATCATTATAATCACGGCTTGCACCGTCCGCAGGGAGAATAGCCCTGGGCAATCAGCTCCTCCCGACTGCCGGTAAATACCTCCTTGTTGCTCTCCTTGATATCTTCCGCTCCGGAGCAGGAGGGATCATGGAATTTTTTGCTGCTGGTATTCAATATGTAGGCAACGTCATCGCTCTCACTGCCGGAGGTGCTCCCCTCTCCCGCCAGCCAGCTTTCTCCCGTAGCGTAATCGATCTCCACCCCGGGCTGCACATTATAGGCATACACGCAAAAGCAGATACCCGCTCCCTCGTCTTCCACCGAATACCCCTCCATCAGGACGCCTCCCGCCACCAGGTTATCCCCGTCATAGATGGGAGTCACTCGGTACATCACATGATTTTCTGTCTCCTCCACATAGTCTGCCACCATGTTCTCAAAGGGCAGCATCCCTTCGATATTCAGATAGCGGGTGCCGGTGATCAGATTCCGCTCGTTGGCATTCTCTCCCGTGAGCTGGTACCCGATAAGGTGGCAGCGGTTATAGAGATATTTCCCATCCACACAGTCGTATTTCACTGTGTGCCAGCCTGTGGGCTTTACCGACCCGATATCCCCCCGCTCCTCTGTGGGCATCAGTTCCAGCCCCACACTGGCGCAGGTCACACCGCAGCGGCCCAATGCGTCCAGGTCACTATATGTTTCAAAAGCCTCGTCAGTAATCTCTTCCTGGGTAAAATAGGGCTCATTGTCATTTACCGCTACATACGCCGCCCCACTATACTCTGGGATATTTTCCAGCGTTACCGACGGTCCTTTCATCACCTCAGCAGCGCAGCCAACCGCCAGCGTCAACAGGAGCGCCAAAAGCAACATCCCAGAAATCATCTTTTTCTTCACCGTGTGTATACCTCCATTGTGATCCTCTTGTGGGATTTCCCGGGAAAATCCCTCGTTTCTGCTTTGTGCCACTGGCCTCCCGTCAAATCCAGGTCAAAATACCGGTCCCCAGGGTAAACCCGGTTCCAGCGAAAAACCACCAGCTTTTCCACTTTCCTTTCATAGGGAGCCAGTGCATCATCTTCCACAAAAACATAGTCGCCTTCCCCGGCCTTCTCCAGAAAGGAATTGCTGACCCAGATTCCCTCTCTTTCTTTCTCAGAAAACTGCCCCGCTGAGTAGTCCGACATCCACAGGCGGCTTCCCCTTGTCATCTCCATCACCCAAGTGCGCAGGCAAACATCCCGGCTCTGCCGGCGATGGTTAAAGCTCATACCATTTTTATCATCCAAGCAGACGATGGCAATCATTTTTCCTTCCTTTCTCTTGGGCTGATTCTTGGGACAACGGCAGCATATCATATCTGCTGTCCTATAATCGGGACACTGCCTCTTTCTCCAGAACGACAATGTACTAATTATACGCCCTGGGCAGGGAAAAGCACAACCGCCATTTTACAACATTCTGAACGGCCATTCCCCTATTTCAGCTTCATTACAGGTTCCGGTGTATACCCGTGGTCTTAAACGTACATATTTGTGATTTGTTAGATTTGCACTTTTATGCGATTTGTGTATTATTTATATAATATCTTGTATTTTCGCCCCTTTTATTGTATACTTTATCCGCAATCTGGCCTGTGCCGGATCGAATCTGATTGGGAGGTTTTAACAATGAAGAGCATCATGCGCAGGCGCGCGCTGGCGCTGGTCCTGACCTTGATCATGGTTCTGGGACTGGCTGCACCCGGCTTCGCAGCGGATGGGGACGAGGTAACCGTCACCATTCTGCAGACCAGCGATCTCCATGGCATGGTCAACCCCTTCGACTATGCCGCCAATAAGGAGAACAAGACCAGCATGGCCCACGTTGCCACCATTGTGGCTCAGGAGCGGGCGGCAGACCCAGACCTTCTGCTGATCGACACAGGCGACAGCCTGCAGGCCAACTACATCCAGGAATTCCGCAACGAGGAAATCCACCCCATGATCGAGGCCATGAATACCCTGGGCTATGACGCATGGGTTCTGGGAAATCATGAGTTTAACTTTGAGTTTTCCAGTCTGGAAAAAGCCATTGCCGCCTTTGAGGGCAAAACTCTGGCCGGCAACATCTACAAGGCCGACGGCACCCGCTGGCAGGACGCCTACACGATCTTTGAGGTAGAGGGCGTAAAGGTTGCCATCTTCGGCATCGATGCTCCCCACATTCCTCAGTGGGAGGCCTCCGACCCCACTCACTATAACAACATGACCTTTACCACTCCCATGGAAGAGACCGGCAAGATCCTCTCCGAGCTGGAAGGTAAGGCTGATGTGATCATCGGGGCCATCCACTATGGTCTGGACGGTGAATATGGCGCCGAAGGTATGCGGCAGATTGCTGAGAAATATGCTGACCAGCTGGACGGTCTGTTCATCGGACACGCCCACGCTCAAGTGGATGAGGAAATCGCCGGCGTTCCTGTTCTGGAGCCCGCCAATAACGGCGCTTTTGTCGGCAAGATGACCTTCACCCTGAAGCAGGAAGGCGACAAGTGGACCATCGAGGAGGACAAGACTACCTCCGAGCTTCTGGACTGCTCTGCCGTCACGCCGGACGCTGACTTCATGGAGAAGATGAAGGATCTTCACGAGAAGAGCCTGGCCCTGGCATCCAAGGAGGTCGGTGAGGTCGCAGAGACCTTTATGGATCCTGTCTATGTGCTGCCCGGCATCCCCGCCGCCATCATCCAGGATAACCCCATTACCGACCTTGTGAATATCGTTCAGATGGAGGCGTCCGGCGCTGATGTGTCCCTAGCCGCCCTCTTTACCGAGGATTCCAACCTGGAAAAGGGACCCTTCCTCCACAGGGACAGCGTAAAGATCTACAAATATGACAACACCCTCTTCGCAGTAAAGGTTACCGGCAAGCAGCTGAAGGCCATTATGGAACAGCAGGCCGGCAACTTCTTCAACCAGTATCAGCCCGGCGATGTGACCATCAGTTTCAATCCCGACATCCGGATGTACAACTATGATATGTTCGCTGGCGTCAACTACGAAATCGACATCTCCAAGCCCGCCGGGGAACGCATCATCAATGTCACCTACAAGGGTGAGCCTCTGGCTGATGACACAGAGCTCGTCCTGGCCCTCAACAACTATCGTTACGGCGGCCTGGTAAGTGCGGGCCTCATTAACGCCGAAGACGTGGTCTATGAGGGCGGCGCTGTCCGCGACATGATTACCGAGTATGTGGCAAACCTGGGCAAGCCTCTGGAGCCCGTATGCGACAACAACTGGAAGATCGTGGGCGCTGATCTGAATGATCCCCAGAAGGATCTCATTTATGATATGGTGCGCAGCGGCGAGCTGACCATTCCCACCTCTGAGGACGGCCGGACGCCCAATGTGGCTTCCCTCAATGGCCCCGCCCTTCGTGCTGAGGGCAAGCTGCCCCCGCTGGAGGAGGGGGAAACCGAGCCTACTCCTGAGCCTGAGCCCGAGCCGGAACCCCAGCCTGAGCCTACCGAAACCTATACCGTCAAGGCCGGCGACTGCCTGTGGTCCATTGCCCAGAAGCTTTACGGCACCGGCTACAAGTGGTCGGATCTTTACGAGGCCAACAAAGACATCCTGGCCAGCCCCAACCTTATCTATGCAGGCCAGGTACTGACTGTTCCCGCCGCATAAATACAATAATGTGAGACCGCTGCAGAGCTTTGCCCTGCAGCGGTCTTTTTTTCAATAGCGGTGACCCACGGGACAGCCCTAACGCAGTTTCTCTCCGCTAAGCCGCAGCATGAGTCACACTTTTATGCAATTGGCCAAGTTTTTCCCTCTCCCCCACAACTTTCTTTGTCTATGACACATTTTTCACAATATTGGGAGAGGGACAACTCCAACTTCCCACGATTCCGGCAATTGACTTTATCCTCCAGGCTGTGTATTATATGTATATGTGAGTATTTTGGACTTCCTGCCGCAGAATGCTTTCTGTATCAGGAGGATCACATCAGAAAAGAGGTCATGCGAAATGGTTACTATCGATCTGAGCAAGTACGGTATTACCGGCACCACCGAAATTGTTTACAACCCTTCCTATGAGACTCTGTTTGAGGAAGAAACCAAGCCCGGTCTGGAGGGTTTTGACAAGGGCCAGGTCACTGATCTTGGCGCTGTCAACGTCATGACCGGCATTTACACCGGCCGTTCTCCTAAGGACAAGTTCATCGTCATGGATGACACCTCCAAGGACACCGTGTGGTGGACTTCCGACGAGTTCAAGAACGACAACAAGCCCGCTTCCCAGGAAGCTTGGGTTGCCTGCAAGGATCTGGCTCTGAAGGAGCTGTCCAACAAGAAGCTGTATGTCATGGACGTGTTCTGCGGCGCCAACCACGACTCCCGCATGGCCATCCGTTTCATCATGGAAGTGGCTTGGCAGGCTCACTTTGTTAAGAACATGTTCATCGAGCCCACCGCTGAGGAGCTTGAGAACTTTGAGCCTGACTTTATCTCCTACAATGCCTCCAAGGCCAAGGTTGAGAACTACAAGGAGCTGGGCCTCAACTCCGAGACCGCTGTTGTCTTCAACCTGACCTCCCGTGAGCAGGTCATCCTGAACACCTGGTACGGCGGTGAGATGAAGAAGGGTATGTTCTCCATGATGAACTACTACCTGCCCCTCAAGGGTATGGCTTCCATGCACTGCTCTGCCAACACCGATATGAACGGCGAGAACACCGCCCTGTTCTTCGGCCTGTCCGGCACCGGCAAGACCACCCTGTCCACCGATCCTAAGCGTCTCCTCATCGGCGACGACGAGCACGGCTGGGATGACAACGGCATCTTCAACTTCGAGGGCGGCTGCTACGCCAAGGTCATCAACCTGGACAAGGATTCCG
>OJRC01000338.1_pt1 | contig 34589 bp, 29 predicted proteins | sample 1599081 | NCBI WGS metagenome assembly OJRC01 (sample SAMN03922519, study PRJEB24848) | human gut metagenome | isolation source: stool sample | host: Homo sapiens | place: Germany | collected 2010-02 | reverse complement strand
TCTTTCCCAGCTAAAGAAAACCTGCCGCAGAATTTTTCCATTCTGCGACAGGCCCGTTTTTATCTTTGGACACGGCCTGAGCTGTTCCCATTCATAAGGGCTTCAACTTCCTGAACAGACGAAAGGTTAAAATCGAACTCCATTGTCTGTTTCAAACAGGACGCTGCTACAGCATACTCAAGCGCGGTGTGATCGTCCATGCCGTTCATCAGACCAAATATCAGCCCTGACGCGAAGGAATCACCGCCGCCAACTCTGTCTACGAGTTGGATCGTATATTTTTTTGAGACGTACGTTTTCCCACTGGAGTATAGTATGCCGGACCAGTCGTTCACTGATGCGGATATGGAGCCGCGAAGAGTGATAGCTGTTTTTTCAAAGCCAAATTCATCTGTGAGCTCGGCGGCCAAGGCTGAGTAACTGTCAGCAGAAACGATGCCGTGCTCAACATCTGCACCTTTTGCGGAAACTCCAAGGACTTTTTCGCTGTCTTCTTCATTTGCTATGAGGACATCCACATACTTCATCATAGGACGCATTACGGAACGTGCCTGTTCGGGCGTCCACAAATACTTGCGGTAGTTCAGGTCGCAGCTCACCTTAACGCCGTGCTCTCTTGCACTTATGCAAGCTTGTCGACAGCACTCGGCAGCATTTTCACTAAGACCTGCCGTGATGCCGGTAAAATGGAACCATCCGGCATCGTCACCAAAGATTGCATCCCAGTCATACTCGTCAGGAGTGGCCTTAGCTATGGAAGAATCTCGTCTGTCATAGATGATTTTTGATGGCCTTTGAGAAGCGCCTCTTTCGAGGTAGTAAACTCCAATCCTATCACCGCCCCACACGATTCTTGATGTATCGACCCCATAGGTTGCCAGCTTGCGCATTGCACATTTGCCAATATCATTGTCTGGCAGTTTGGTCACTAAAGTGGCTGGCACGCCCATGTAGGACAGAGCGATGGCCATGTTTCCCTCGGCACCTGTGTAGTTGACAGTAAAGCTATCGGCCTGAGCAAAGCGCAGATAGCCGGCGGGGGCCAGCCTGACCAGAAGTTCACCAAATCCGACAAACCTGTTTTTCATGCCTTATTCTCCCGTACGATGTCCATAAACACTTTAGCCCGCTTGGAGATCTCACCCCAGTCGCCGTTGGAGATCAGGTTCTTGTCTGTCAATCTGCCGCTAATTCCTGCGCCGGAGAAGCCGAGCTTAAGGTAGTCTCCCAAATTCTCCTCGTTTACGCCGCCTGTGGCTACGAGTTTTACGTGACTTATAGGGGCAAGGATGTCCTTAATGTATTTAAACCCCAGTGTCGTTGCGGGAAAGAGCTTAACAAGATCGGCACCAATATAGTGAGCCGAGAGAATTTCAGTTGGTGTCATAGCTCCGGGCATAGACACCATTCCGAGCTTTTTGGTTTGCTTGATTACATCTTCGGAGACATTTGGTGAGATTATATACTTCGCTCCGGCATGGTATGCTGCCTCGACCTGTTCCTGTGTAAGCACAGTGCCGGCGCCGATAAGCATATCGTCGCCATGCCTGCGGCACAGAGCGCTGATCGCTTCAGTGGTCTTATCTATGTAGTCCGGGTCAGCCTGATCGAAGGTGCACTCCAAAAGACGGACTCCGCCGGATACCAGAGCGTCGGACAGGGCATACAGATCCTCACCATAAATGCGGCGGGCTATAGCAATTATTTTATGTTCCTCAATAAATTCCTTGACATTCACAGCAAATGCTCCTTTCTCAGGTGTCCAGCGCTTTGAGCCATTTGTTCAGTCGTTCAACGCAGATCGGCAATCCTTCAACGGCAGGCGGCAAATCGGTTTTTCCCCATCGCCTTTCATACTCGAGCGAGAGCCAGCCGTCGTAACCTCCAACATCCTTGAGATACCTCAGAATAGCCGGCCAGTCCAAGATTCCGTCACCAGGGAACCGGCTGTATACTGTCCTAATCTCTTCAGAGATGTGAGATACGCTGTCAGACCTGAACTGCTGCGGTTTGCCGCCTCTATATACCAGATCCTTGACATGCACCCATGTGATGTGTTCTTTTTGAAGATCAATTGCTTCTTTGTATTCCTCAGCCGGGAAGAAGGCCAGGTTTGCCTGATCGTATAACACCCCGACTGCGGGATGATTCACCGCGTTTATTACGTTCATAGTATTTTTTGCAGTGGTTGCCATAGTCCCAAAGTGGTTTTCTATTGACAGCTTGATGCCGAACCTGTCTGCGTAATCGCCGCATTCCCTGAGAGAGCATACAAGTTGTCTGAGTTTATCGCCGTTTTCGTCGACCTCGTCATCTTTGAATGCCCCGCCGTAAATCCTGATGCTGCCTGCTCCCAAGATATGCGCCATGTCTATGACTCGTTTCAATACTGTGCAGTCATGGATACGCAGCTGCTCATCCAGAGAATTGTAGTCGCTCAGATATGGCGTAAGCGCCACTATCTGTATGCCCAGACTGTCGGCTTTTTTTCTCAGTGACAGAACATATCTGTCATCCGCCTCATATGGGATACCGCTCCGGTAGCCTGTCTGTACTACTACTTCAGCTCCCGGAAGGCCCAAAGATGCAAAAAACTCAAGGGCTTCTTCAACTGTGAATTCCGGGGTAGACATTGTGTGTCCAGCTGGTCTCATGATCTATTTGCTCCATTCGTTAGATAAATCTGGCAGTCCGGCAGAACGCAGTATTCTGTCCATCAGCTCATGTGTTTTATATGCGTCTTCGGCAGAGGTAAGGGGTTTCTGCCTTGTGCGGACGCAGTCGATAAAGTGCTGATCGCAGCCTCTGAACCCAATGTTATCGACGTAGTTCGCCCATCCCTTGTTAAGGGGCGTAGAGTTGTATACCTCTTCGTGATCGGTCTTTATTACGGTCAATCTGTCCGGGCTTTCCATTATGACAGTTTTGTTTCCGCCGAACATTTCAATGCGCTCATACCATTGACCTGCCTGCCTGCTGGCACAGAGAACTCCGACCGAGCCATTTTCAAATGTCAGCTGCGCGGTGCAAAGATCTTCATAGAACGGATCATCGCCCCACCGTGCCTCAGCCTTGACCGAGGTGCATTCCCCGAGGATATAACGCATCATATCGACCATATGTATTGAGTTTTCCAGTGTGGCGCGATACTCCTTAAATTCCCTGGATTTGTTGCACACGACAAGACCGGGAGCGCGGTCAGCAAACTCTGCAATACCCTGCTTGTTGATAGGGGAAAATCGCCTGTTGAACGCCACCATGACTATCTGCCCCGACCTGGCGGACACATCCGCCAAATATTCACATTCTTTCAAAGTGGAAGCGAGCGGCTTTTCCACAAGGATATCGATTTTTGCTTCAATGAGAGGGAGCAGATATTCACGCCTGACAGTCTTTGGTGTAAGGAGAACCGCGGCGTCTATGTCCTGCTTTATGAGTTCGTCCAGATCCTTTGCAACAAAGGGTATACCGTAGCTTTTAGCCGTTGTACGGGCTTTTTCCAGATCCCTTCCCATTATACCGGCAATCTCAACTCCCGGCATTGTGGACAGCGCAGGCAGATGCGCTGAGTGCGCTATGGCACCGTTGCCGATTATACCAACTCTCACAGTTTTTTCGCCCATTATTCGACCTCCCAATTCATGTGAGGGATTCTTTTCCGCATCGCGAGCATGATCTCAACGCTCTGCCGCCCTGTTTTTATCTCGTGTGGACTGGGTTTTCCGTTGCGTATTGCGTCGAGAAGCAGACGATCTTCGTCGTAGAATCCGTTGAGCACAAACCCTTCGTCAGTATTTGAGTATTCACGCCCATCTATATCGAGGACCGGCATCTGCCCCGATGCGCCAGTGAGGTGCCCGGGATGGTCGAAGCCGTTAGTATACTCCGTGCCGCTCCAGACTGGCAGGTTCAAGTAGTACTGGGCGTTATGGACATATACCGTGAGTCTTTCCGTTACCGCTCCTGCAACAGGCATAAAGTGCATATCGACACGTGTGCCGCCAGCAAGCTGCCCATGAATATGGTAGTTGGTATAGCCCGCTTCGGTGTGCTCGTCATAGAAAAAGCTCAGGTCCCTGTACTTTTGTCCGGCCAGATAGGACACGCAATCTATCCCATGGATAGCGGTCGTTGTAAAATCTTCGCCATTAGCCCTGTTGAAGCGGCACATTTCGAGCGTTATTGAATCTATTGCCCGCCCTTGAAGTTCCTCCTTCAACCGAATAAGCAGAGGCATGGAGCGCCGGTTAAACATGACTGCGTTAAATGCGTTGAATTCTTTTGCGGTGTTTATCAGCATGTCCGTTTCTGCTGTATCAAGTCCAGGGGGCTTTTCCATTATTAAAGGGTAGCCCATCTTCATAATGTCGGCAGCTGCCGCGGCAATTCGGTTTACGGGCAGCAGGACGAAGACCGCTTCGGGATGTAAGGCGTCGAGCATATCGTGGTAGTCAGACCACGCGCTGTCAAAGCCGAACTTTTCTTTGAAAGCTTCAGCCTTTTTTATTGTTCTGTTACAGCATCCGGCCAATTCTGCTTTGCCTTCCTGCTTGAGTCTGGCGAGTGCAGGGCCGTGCGCGGCGTTAGCAATGTCGCCGCAGCCAATGAGACAAACTTTCATGTTGAGCATCCACCTCAAATGACGATATCAAGCATCTGTCTGATCTTGCGCTCAAGGGCGTAAAGGCTGTCCACCTCCATGCGGGCATTTCTGTTGAATGCAGCCTGGTCGGCGCTTCTACTCTCGAGTTCAATTTCTATGCCCTCAAGCACCATATGGTATTTGGCGCTTACGGGATATATCCTGAGCTCGATCATTGCAGCTTCGGTCAGGAAGTCGGCCAGCAGTTTGGCTTCTTCCGGGCGGCTGTGCAGGTGTGTAATGACCCATTTATATAACTCTGGATGGAAGTTCGCCATTATGCCGTTATATCCGGCGCCTCCGTGTACAATGCTGTCATAAAATGTGGCAGCATTCGCGTTGAACAGCTTGAGCCCTGTATCGCTTGTAGCCCTCAGGCGTTCTCGTATGAGCTCGTAGTCGCAGCATGTGTCTTTAAGGAAGATCAACTCTCCGCTTTTTGCATACTTACTCAAAAATGCAGTTGGGACGAGTCTTTTGTACGGATGCGGGCACTCATAGATACCAAAGTCGATATCGGGGTAACGCTCAAAAATATCGACGGCGTTTTGTTCAAAAACATCGTCGCCCTCATTGTATGGATCGAGACGGTTGCTGACCAGGACATAGGCATCGACGCCGGTTTTCATCATGCTTTCTATTGCCGCGTACTGAGCTCCCTTATCAGACTGTGTGTGCCCGGAAGCGACAACCTGTATTCTTCCGCCTATCGAGTCAACTACACATTTTGCCAGATCCAGTTTTTCGGCCTCAGATAAAAACCGCATTTCGCTTGACTGACACACGGTGAATACGCCGTCGCAGCCATGACTGACATACCAGTCACACATGTTGCTTATACCCTTGAAATCCAGTTTGCCGTCGTTTGTAAATGCAGTTATCATTGTGGGCCAGACACCGCTGTTAACATTAAATGCCATATTATTTACCTCATCAGAACTGCTCATGCGTCCGCGCCGTTGTTTTTGGATCTTTTGACTTCGGCCTTAAGCTTTTTGATAATAGGAACAAAAATCGTAATAAGCGACAGGGCAAAGAATGCCACGGCTATCGGCCTGTCAAAGATGGACATGAAATCGCCATCGTTTATGAGCAGGTATCGCCGGAAATTCGATTCTGTCATAGAACCGAGAATGAATCCGATGACTACCGACGACATGGTAAAGTCGTGTTTGATTGCAAAGTAACCGATGACACCGCCTGATACCATAACTATGAGGTCGGTATAGGTGTGACCATATGAATAGGTGCCTATGAAACACAGAGCCACTATGAGCGGCAGCAAAAACCGTTCGGGTATCTTTACTACTTTGACGGCCCATCTCAGGATGAGAAAACCGATGACAATCATAAAAATGTTTGCCAGACCCATGCCGATGAAGATTTGGTATACTTTGCCCATCTCGGACGAGAACAGGGTAGGACCGGGCGTTATGCCTTTTATCATCAGGGCACCGAGCAGTATCGCCGTGGCTCCGTCTCCGGGGATGCCGAGCGAGAGCATGGGTATCATTGCTCCGCCGGAGACGCCGTTGTTAGCGGCTTCAGGCGCTGCAACTCCCTCGATAGCTCCGTGTCCGAACTCTTCCTTGTGCTTGCGATTAAATCGTTTTGCTTCGTTGTAGGCAATAAAGCAGGCAATATCGCCGCCCGTTCCGGGCACGCAGCCTATGGCCGTACCAAGCAGACTGCTGCCAAGAATGGTGGGCATGCACCGTTTAATATCGCTGCGTTCAGGGAATATCTTCAACTTCTGCTTGGGGTCAAAGTTTAGGACGGTTTTTTCGTTGAGTCTCTTCTTCCGAAACGCATCTTCAACATTTATCAGTACTCTTGAGAACGCCAGCAGGCCGATGAGCAGGGGCAGGAAAGAGATTCCGCCCATCAGATAATGTGAGTTGAATGAGTAACGCGCAACGCCATTTATGGGGTCAACGCCGATGCAGGTAAGAAGAAGCCCGATAACTCCGCATATGAGGCCCTTGATGATGGAATCAGAAGACAGAGACGATATGATGCTGATGCCAAAAAAGGCGAACGCGCAATACTCAAGGGAGGAAAACTTCAGAGCCAGTTTAGCAAGCAGAGGTGCAAAAAATACGAGGCAGATACAGCTGAGAATACCGCCTATACCGCTTGCGAAGGTGCTCATGCCCAGCGCTCGTCCAGGTTGCCCCTGGCGGGTGAGCGGATAGCCGTCTATCATAGTGGCTGCGGAGCCAGGCGTTCCAGGGGTATTGAGAAGGATGGCCGATATGGAGCCTCCATATATAGCGCCGCACATGACGCCCAGCAGCATGTTGATGCCATTCACACCCTCCACTGCATAAGCGAATGGGAAAAGCAGCGTAATGGCCATGTTTACTGATATACCAGGAAGTGCGCCCATGATGATGCCGATCAAGACGCCGCCAGCAACAACGATAATGCCTTCAAACGTACAGACTTGAGATATTGAATTCAGTATTTCCTGCATAGCCGCCCCTCCTTAAACAAAAAATGGCTTTGCCAGCGGCGAATTGAGTAACTTTTCAAATATCAGCCACACGCACAGGATCACACCTGCATCATACGCCAGCAGAACATACCAACGGCGTTCTCCTAAAAGCAAACTCAGTGCCGGAAGGAAGATCGCCAAAGATATCAGGGTGCCAAAATATCGCCATACGAGCAACAGAGCAATGACCATGGCAATGACTATCAAAAGCATGTGGAACTCATAGCTTTTAAAATCAATCTTTGATGGTGGTATATACTTGCTTATAGTGTTGTATACACCCAAAACGACACCTAAAAAGATCAATAAGTACGATAGTATGTTTGGCCACGATGCAGATGAGGTTATTCCGTCAAGGCTTATTTCGGCGAAGCGGCGGCCGTATATTAGGAAGAATACGCCTGTGGCGATAGTAAGGATGCTTATCAAATAGTTAGCTTTTTTCATGTCAAACCCTCTTTGATCGACGGATTGGCGGTCAACTTAGCTCAAAGAGATCAACGCATGAGCGCCGATCTCTTTGAGAAATGTAAACTGAGTGGTGCTGATACTATTCGGCGTCAGCCAGCAACTCCGCATAGTGTGCGGCATCTTCATCGACAAGAGCCTGTGCATCAGCGCCGTTAATCGCCGCTGGTACTGTGCCGGATTCATAGAGTTCGGCTTGGAATTCCTCAGACTCGGTAGCATAGGTGAATACCTCAACGAGGTAGTTGTAGATATCATCAGGAGTGTCATCTGGCACCGCAACGCCGCACCACGCATTAACAACTGCGTCAACAGCATAGCCGTCCTCGAGGTCCTTGAGGAAAGGCGCGTCCGGGCAGAAAGACTGTACTTCATCACCGAATACGCAGAGGACGTCGAGCGCACCGGCCTCGACCTGCGCGGTGAGCGTGCCGGAGGAACAGCAGGCGATAGCGTCGATCTCAGAATTGTCGGCGAGCAGGGCGGCTATGGAGGCGGAGTCTCCATCGGCATACGGCACCGAAGTGTACTCTTTGCCCCACCCCTGGGCGGCAGTCTGGAAACCAAGATCGCTTATGCCGTAAGTGCCGGAGTTGCCGACTTTGGTGTCAGCTGTCATTTGGTCAATAAAGTCATATATGTCCTCATATTCGCCGGCGCGTGTGCAGAGCATGACAGTGTTGGCGGTGCATATACTCACCGGGCGGAAATCATCAGTGCTTACAGCGCAGTTGTACGAGGGCAGGTTCTGCATTATGCCCAGCTCAACGACTATCATGGTAAGCGTGTAGCCGTCGTTGCTGGCGAGTGCTCCCTTGGTCATGCCGGTGACGCCATTTGCTCCCGTTACGTTTTCGACTACGAAATTCAGGTCGGAGTCATATTCCTGGCAATACTTTAAAAGTATGCGGGCCGCGGTGTCGGTGGGACCACCGGCACCTTTAGGCACTATAACGTTTATCGACTGCTTGGGATAATCAAGTGTGACGTTAGGACTTTCGCCGTCCGTACCGGGATTTGTGTTCTCGCTCGCAGGCTCTGAACCGCACGCGGCAAGAGACAGTACCATGCAGAGCGCAAGCAGAGTTGCAAGTAGCTTTTTCATTTTCATCCTCCTAAATATGTTGTTTATGATTCACCACATTAAGCGGCATCATACGCATGGGCTGGCTGCCAAATGATAACGATTACAAAAAATATAATGAAGACGCTGTTTGCCGTTGACAGAACAAAGAATATTTGATATCTTATAGGCGTTCAATATGTCAATTGCGACAAATAAATACGAGAAAACCACGGCGATTTATCGGAGACGCGTTGTGTAATCGATACCATAACCGCTCTCATTATAATTCAGTACAGCACGGTTGTCAACGAAATATCCCTCAGCATTAATTACAAAAAGAGACATGGATTTTGTACCTTTGAGACAAGAAAGGCGGACATGATATGGAATTCGGATGCATGGGCTTGACCAGCCAGGCTATGGCGATCAAGGTTGCGGGTTTTGACAGGATGGAGCTTGATCTCCGTGAAATCATGACGATGGATGATGAGGAGTTTCTTTCTGTGCTTAAACAACTCGGGTCGGTAGGACTGACATACCATGTTTGTTCCTGGATATTACCTGTCGATCTGGACATTACGGCACCCGATTTTGACAAGTCGAGCCAGTATGATTACTTGTCTGCCGGGGCCGACCGATGTGCTGCGTTGGGGGTCAGAGTCTGGCCGTTCGGGACCGGAAAGGGAAGGTCAATCAAGCCCCAAAATGGGGATGCTCATAGTCAGGCTGAAAGAGCGACAGAATTCATTGCATATGTGGACGAGATAGCTTCGAGGCGAGGTATATTGACAGCCATCGAACCGCTTGGGCCGGCGAACAGCAACTATATTTCCACTCTTGCTCAGGCTGATGAGGTGAGGGCCCGAATAGGGTCTGAAACGATAAAGCTCATGTGCGATTTGCGGCATATGGTTGGTTCGCATGACAGCTTTGACAGCATCGATGTATATGCCGAACGAATTATACATTGCCATATTGACTATCCGCTGGGCAGGCGCAGGGTATTTCCGGCGAACGGTGATGGCTTTGATTACAGGCCGTATCTCGATAAAGTAGGCAGGCTGGAGTGTAGCAGCCTGGCGTTTGAAGCCATTGATTCTGAGAATACACCGGTCCAAATGCGAGCGGCGCTGAAATATGTGCGAACTCTGATGCAGGGTTGAGCCAGCTGTGGTCGGGCCGTCTTTTGGAGTCCTGACAGGGGCCAAAAACTGTGACTGGAGGTCAAAATGTTAGGTGCGCATCAGCTTGGAATATATGAGAAGGCCATGCCCCCGGAGCTGACGTGGATGGATCGGATGTGTGCAGCCGAGGCATTGGGATTTGACTTTGTCGAGATATCGATAGACGAGTCAGACGACCGTCTTGCCCGGCTTGATCTTGATCCCCGAATAAAGCGGGAGCTTCATTCTGCTGTTGATAAGACCGGCGTACAACTGACATCGATGTGCCTGAGCGCTCACCGGCGTTTTCCGTTTGGGAGTGCAGACCCGCTGATCAGAGCACAGGCGGCGACCATAATGAAAAAGGCTCTGGAGTTTGCAAAGGAGTTTGGCATCAGGGTCATACAGCTGGCTGGCTACGATGTGTATTATGAAGAGAAAAATGACAAAAGCGCGTACTATTTTGAGGAGGGGATCACCGAAGCCTGTCACATGGCGGAACAAGCACAGATCATGCTGGCAGTTGAAACTATGGATACGGAATTTATGAATGACATGTCCAAAGCCATGGGTTTGATATCTCGTATAAGATCTCCATGGTTTACTGTCTATCCGGACATAGGGAATTTGAGTGCGTGGCGCGGTGATGCTGCCGGAGAGCTCAAGAAGGGGCAGAACCGGATCGTGGGGGTGCATTTGAAGGACACTATTGCCGTAAGCGAGAGCTGCACCGGAGTTTTCCGAAACGTACCTTTTGGAAGCGGATGTGTGGACTTCAAGGCGTGTTTTGCACAGCTGGAAAAGCAAGGATACAGGGGACCGTATTTGGTAGAGATGTGGTACTCAGGAAACTGCGGATGGCGGGAAGAAATATCGCGGGTGCAGGTTTTCTTGCGGGACCAGTTCGAAGCGGCGGAGGCGGCAAAATGAGTTACTACTTGGGCCTGGACAACGGTGGAACCAACTCCAAGGCGGCCATATTTGACAGTAATGGCAGACAAATCGCGCTGGAAAGTGCAGCCACGCCTCAAGTGACGTCGCAGCCGGGATTCGTCGAGGTGGACATGGAAGCACTGTGGATAACGAATTGCAGGATCATACGTCGCCTGTTAGCTCACAGTGGTATACCTGCAAAAGAGATATCTGGCGTGGGCTTGTGCGGGCATGGCAAGGGCTTGTATTTGTGGGGCAAAGATGACAGGCCGGTAAGGGCCGGCATTCTCTCGTCCGACAACAGGGCCTGGAGCCGCGTTGCGGAGTGGGAGAAATGCGGCACAGCAAGCGAGGCCTATGAAATCAATGCGCAAAAGACGTTGCCGTGCCAGCCGGCGAGTCTTTTGGCCTGGCTGATCGAGCATGAACCTGAAACGGTCGGGAGAACGCGGTGGATCTTTAGTTGCAAAGACTATGTACGATTTCGCCTTACGGGAAACGCCTATTTCGAGCTCAGCGACTGCTCAGGCAGTGGGCTGATGGATCTGCGGCGCAGAGAGTATAGCGATCGGCTGCTAGACTTATATGGCATAAAAAGGTTTTCTCAAGCCTTGCCCCCAGTTTGTGGGTCGTTGGATGTGTGCGGAGGCATTTCAGCGGCGGCGGCAGAGCGCACTGGTCTTTGCGAAGGCACGCCTGTTATAGGTGGAATGTTTGACATCGACGCTTGCTGCCTGGCCTCTGGTATATGTGATGAAACGGACATGTGCATGATAGCTGGCACTTGGAGCATCAATGAGTATCTGAGCAAGACGCCTGTTCTGAGACAGAACGGCGTTGTAAATTCACTTTTTTGCCTTCCTGACTACTATCTCATAGAGGCATCCAGCCCGACTTCTGCGGGGAACATGGAGTGGATAATTCGACATTTGCTTCAAGACATCTGCATCGGCACGGATTCGGTGTACGAGACGCTGAACTCATGGGCTGATGAATTCCGCCCAGAGGACGACGTGCCGATTTTTCTGCCGTTTTTGATGGGAGGTAACTCGGGCGCACCGGAACGCTCTGCATTCCTGGGCCTTAATATATCTCATACGAGGAAACATTTAGTCCGGGCGGTGTATGAGGGCGTCACTTATTCGCATCGTGTACATTTTGACGATTTAATTGCGGCGCGTGGAGCTGGCGACGGCAGGATACGGTTGACTGGTGGCGCTGCCAGATCGACTGTTTGGGCGCAGATGTTTGCGGACGTTATGGGAATGCCTGTAGATGTCGCAGATTCAGATGAAACAGGCGTTTTGGGGTGCTGCATAGCCGTTGCTGCGGCGTTGGGGCATTACTCGTCTCTGGCGGCTGCGGCCGGGAACATGACCCGTGTCAGCTGCAGCTTCAAACCCTGCCTGGAGGCACATGACGCTTATGAAAGAAAGTATCAACTTTTCCGCCGCATGGCAGACCGCTTGCGGCCACTTTGGGCTGAGATCTGATATGACTGCTTGACGGTATGGTATGAATAAAACAAGGCACCCCCGCTGCCCGTGTGGGCGGCGGGGGTGCCTTGTTTGCTGACCGCAGCGGCTGAGCCGTCCGGTGAGGAGATCACTGAAATATCCTGATATAGTCCAGCCGGAACTCGGCGGGCAGGTCTGTGGTGACTCGGCCCATCGCCTGCTCGTCAAAGGAACCTCCGACAGCAAGATTTACAAGCAGATAAAAGGGCTTGTCGAAGGGCGCGGGAGACTCTATGCCTGGAGTGCGGGAGCGCCATTCAGTCGCGGCGGCATAGACTCTGCCGTCTACCAGCCAGCTTATCCTTCCCGGCTCCCAGATGACCTCGTAGGTGTGGAAGCTGTCTATGCCTGTTCCCGCGGGCAGAGTGGCAGTGTATTCCTGATGGGTGTTCAGGGGATATGCTCCGCCGTAGTGTATAGTCCCAAATACCCTGTCCGACAGACGGCCCTTGGCTTCCAGCAGGTCCAGCTCGCCCGAGGCCGCCCAGGGGCCGTACTCCTCGCCTTCGGGCAGCATCCACACCGCCGGCCACAGGCCCGTGCCGAGAGGGCAGCTCGCGCGAAACTCTATACGCCCGTATGTGAACGAAAACTTGTCCCTCGTGTCGATCCGTGCGGAGGTATATCCGTACGTTTGGCCAAACTGCTCAGGAGAGTTTTCTCTCCTTGCTATGAGGCTCAGGCAGCTGCCGCCGAAGCTGACGTTTTCTCCATTGCCGGTGTAGTATTGCAGCTCGCGGTTGCCCCAGCCGGGCACGACAGGGGTGCCGTCCGGCGCCACCTGCCAGTTCCCGGTCCTGAAGCTCCACTTGGACAGATCCAGCTCGGAGCCGTCAAAATCGTCCTCCCAGATCAGCTTGTTATACATCCTCATTTACCGGCCCCCCAGCGCTTGATTCCGGCTTTAGTGTAATCGGCACAAAGTGCTCTGTCAACTACACCTAAAATATTGGGATATGACCCAAAATGGAGGCGTTGTTTCCGCCAGTTCGCTTTGTTATCCTAAAGTCGCAGGGGGTGTGACGGAAAAATGAGGTCTCAGGAAGCAAGGATAAAGCCGCGGCTGTCTGAGCGCCTGTCCCGCACGGGAAAGGAGTTCTGGAAGCAGAGGCAGCTTCAGGCGATGGTGTGGCCCGGTATCATATGGATGGCGGTATTCAGCTACATACCTCTCGTTTTCCTCTATATCGCCTTCACGGACTACCGCATATCCGTACCGCTGTTTGAAAACGACTTCGTCGGGCTCAAGCATTTCATAGCCTTTCTCACGGACGACAGGTTCTGGAGAGCGGTCTACAACACTCTGGGCCTGAGCCTGCTGAGAATAACCATAGGTTTCTGTATCCCCATAATCCTTGCCCTGCTGCTCAATGAGCTGCGCTGCGAGAGGTTCAAAAAGATAGTTCAGACCGTGTCGTATCTGCCCCACTTCATCTCCTGGGCCATATTCGGCGGCATATTGCTTTCCTGGATGTCCGAGTCGGGCATTTTCAACCAGCTGGCTATTTCTCTGGGGCTTCAGGACAAGGCGGTCCTGTATAACGGCGACCCGGACAACTTCTGGATGATAGCCTTCCTCTCCGACACGCTCAAGGAGATGGGCTGGAACGCCATAATATACCTGGCTGCGATAACCGGCATCGACCCGGAGCTTTACGAGGCCGCCGAGCTGGACGGCGCGGGCAGGTTCCAGAGGATGTGGCACATCACCATCCAGTGCATACGGCCGACCATCGCGCTGCTTTTCATTCTTGCTGTGAGCGGCTGCCTGAGCAGCAACTTTGACCAGGTGTTTTTCCTGAGCAACTCGGCCAACATGTCCCGCTCCGAGACGCTGGATCTCTATATCTACAACATGGGCATCGTCTCCGGGCGCTTCTCCTTCTCCACCGCGGTGCTGTTTTTCAGGAGCATCATTTCCTACGCCCTGCTGAGGCTGTGCAACTTCACCTCCGTGAAGCTCACGGGCGAGAGCATCATTTGAGGAGGAAGCAGCATGAGAACGCACACTAAAAAAACTGCCTTTGACTATATCATCATCGTCATACTTCTCGCGGTCTGCTTTGCCTGCATATATCCGATGTGGTATATAGGCGTGAACTCCTTCGCCGCGCCCGAGGTCGCGAACAGGGGCGCTTCGGCCTGGTGGCCCTCGGCCTTCAGCCTCGACGCATACAAGGTCGTGTTCGAGAACGAGTACATACTCTCGGGTTTCAAGATAACCATCCTGCGCACGGTGGTGGCCACGATAACACACGTGCTGTTCACCTCCATGGTGGCCTACGCGATGAGCCGTCCGGGGCTTATAGGGAAAAAGGTCTACATGAAGATCGCCATGATAACGATGTTCTTCAACGGCGGGCTCATACCGAACTTCATCCTGATGATAAAGCTCGGGCTCTACGACAGCTTCTGGGTCTACATCCTGCCGGGCATGTTCACCTTCTACAACATGGTCATCTTCATGAGCTTTTTCCGGACAATACCGGAGTCGCTCATCGAGAGCGCGAGATTGGACGGGGCCTCGGAGTTCCGCATCTACTGGAGTATCATCCTGCCAAACTCAAGGCCGGTCATAGCGACTATCGGGCTGTTCACGGCAGTCTACCACTGGAACGACTACTATCAGGGCATAGTCTACGTCCGGGACAAGGCGCTGGAACCCCTGCAGACCATACTCTACAAGCTGCTGGCGGAGACGAGCATGACCTCGGCGCAGCAGCAGGCGATGCTGGCCCTCGGCGGCGAGACGACCTCGGCGACGGTCAAGTTCGCGGCGATGGTCGTGGGTGCGCTGCCCATTATCTGCCTGTATCCCTTCATCCAGAAGCACCTTGTAAAGGGCGTCATGCTCGGCGCCATCAAGGGCTGAGCCAGTATCCGGCGCGGTGAAGAGCCGCGTGAACATAAAAGAGAAGGAAGGAATGTAAAAGATGAAAAGGTATCTTGCCATCCTGCTGGTGCTCTGCTCGCTGCTGTCCCTTGCAGCCTGCGGCACCGAGCCGGCCGTGACCAGCGACGCGCCCGAGGCGACGGACGCCGCCGTTACGGACAGCGGGCTCGACCCCAATACGCCCGCCTGGACGACCGACACCTCAGCGATAGAGCTTGAGTGGTTCGTGGGCGCGAGCTGGTATCCCTACACCTGGGGCGACAGCCTCTCGACGCAGAACATCACCGAGAAGACCGGCGTCGACATCGAGATCATCACCCCGACCGGCGACGTGTCCGAGGAACTGAACCTCATGATGATAAGCGGCACCCTGCCCGACCTCATCACCCTCGGCTCCTGGGAGACCTGCTTCAGCACTCTCTATGAGCAGGGCTATACCTGGGCGCTCAACGAGCTGGCCGACCAGTACGACCCCTATTTCTATAACGTCGTCGACAGCTCTGTCGTGGCCTGGCACACTAAGTCCGACGGCAACCTCTACTGCGTGCCCAACGACGCCTACGGCGCCGAGCAGATGGCCGAGACCGGCATGACCGCCGCCGTCCAGACATTCCTCGTCCGCAAGGACCTGTATGAGGATATGGGCAGCCCGGATATGTCCACGCCCGACGGTTTCCTCGAGGCCCTGCGCCTGCTCAAGAGCGAATTTTCCACCTACAAGGGCGAGACAATCACACCCTTCTACGCCCAGGGCGGCAGCGGCTACGGCCTGACCGACTATCTCCAGAACTTCCTCGCCGTGCCCTATGAGGACGAAGACGGCAATATCTATGACCGTGTGACCGACCCCGACTACATCGAGTGGCTCAAGGTTCTGCGCCAGGCCTACGAGGAGGGCCTCATCGGCATCGACTACCTCGTGGACTCCGACGATCAGGTGACTGAAAAGAGCAACAACGGCCGCTATTTCTGCATGCTCCGCGAGTGGAGCGGCATGCAGGAGGCCAACGGCATCCTCGCCAACAGCGAGAATCCTGACAGCTACTACATCGCCATAGACGGCCCGGCGAACAGCGACGGCGACGCGCCGCTCATCTTCCCCGGCTCCCTTGACGGCTGGATGTGCACCTTCATCAGCAAGGACTGCGAGAACCCCGAGCGTGCAATTGCCTTCCTGACCTATATGCTCAGCGAGGAGGGCCAGATGGACATGTTCCTCGGCGTTGAGGGCGAGACCTACGAGGTCGTGGACGGAGTGCCTCAGCTCACCGACGAGATGATAGACCTCATGAACAACGACGCCGAGACCTTTGCGACCCAGTACGGCCTTGTGGACACCTACTGGATGCTCCGCAACAGCGTCATAGTGGACCAGTGGAGGCCGGAGAGCCCCTACTATATCACTGAGATGAGCGGCTGGGCGGACGAGAACGCCTATGTGGACGGCGGCATCTACAACAACCTCGAGCCGACTGGCGACAGCGACGCCGCGGTAGCCGCGACGAGGATAGACCAGAGGTGGCAGGAGGTAGTGCCCGAGCTCATCACTGCCGAATCCGAGGAGGAGTTCGACAGCATCCTCGAAGCCTTCCTTGCCGACAGGGACAGCTACGGCTACGACCTGGTCGTGGAGTACGAGCAGAACCTGCTGGATGCGCGCAAGGCGCTCTTTGACTGAGTGACCGACACCTGAAAACCGGGGGCGGCGGGCTGTACGCCCGCCGCCCCTTCGGCGTTGTGCTCGTTCCGGAACGTGTGATAAAATCGGGCAGAGGTGGTCTTATGAACAACAAGAGACTGATTATGGCGAGAAGGATGAGGGTCTCGTCCAAGATAATGCTCACTCTCTTTCCCATCCTGCTCATTCCCTGTCTCATCGGCGCGGCGCTCTGGCTCAAATGGAAAACAGACGGGGTGTATACGCGGTTCGACAACGAGGCGGCCGCGGTGCTCAGCGAGCTGCGCAGCCAGACTGCCGGCAACGCCGAGCTGGTGTCGAACAGCGCGCTGATCGCCCTCAACCGCAGAAGCTTTCTCGAGTTCTGCACTGGCGACATGGACGCGGACGGTCTGGCGCTGGTGAAGTTTGCCCAGAACGAGCTGCAGGATATGCGCTACATTTTCCAGTCAAACCCGCTCATCAGCGAGGCCAGTTTCTACTTTGAAAACGACGGGGTCTACGAGATCTGGCCGCTCATCTACAATGCCGACAGGCTCAAAAACACGACCCTCGAGAGTCTCAACCTCAGAGGGCAGAGCGGGGTGTACATGACTGACGCCGAGGAGGGAGAGATATCCTGCTGCTACGCCGTATATCTGGACGTGACGAGAATAGGCATGCTTGTCCTGAGGATAAATATTGAGCCGTTTTTGAGCGGGCTGTATCAGACGATGCCGGAGACGACGAACAGCGTGGCTCTGCTCCCGGCGGACGGGGGCGGCTGCTTCACCTCAGACCGGGAGGCGCTGCCGGGCACGGAGGCGATACTTCTTGCCATCTCGGAGAGCGCCTCGGGCACTCTGGAATTCGAGTACGGCGGCTCATCGTATTACGGCGCGGCGGCCTATCTGCCCCTGCTGGACAGTTGGGCGGTGGTGCTGACCGAGCTTGAAACGCTTATGAGCGGGCCTCGTGCGGCGATGTTTTCCTCGCTGTGCGTGTTCGCTCTGGCTGCGATACTGTTGTGGCTGCTGGTGCAGTATGTGTGCCGCAGGCTGCTCAGGCGGCTCTCCTCTCTGGAGGACAACATGCTCAGGGTACAGGGCGGCGACCTGACCGTCCGCATACCCGAGCGCGGCGGAGGCGGGGACGAGCTGGACACCCTGGCCCACACCTTCAACCGCATGCTGGACAGGACGCAGGAACTGATGGACGAGAACGTAGAGCGCAGCCTCGCCGCGACCAGGGCAGAGCTCAACGCGCTGCAGAGCCAGATAAACAGCCACTTCCTCTACAATGCTCTGGAGAGCATACGCATGATGGCGGAAATACGCGGGGAGCAGGGGATAGCGGATACCATCGTGTCTCTGGGCAGCCTGCTCCGCTATCACATGACCTGGAAGGACAGGACGGTGACCCTGCGCGAGGAGCTGGACTGCGTCCATCGCTACGTACACTTCTGCGGCGTGACCGGGGAGGCGGAGCTGGTGTTGGAGGACTGTGTCTCAGGGGGATATCTTGACTGCGAGATACCGAAGCTGAGCATACAGCCTCTGGTCGAAAATGCAATAAACCATGGTCTGCCATCCGGTCACGGACGGCTGCATATAAGGATAAGCTGCTCGAGTGAGGACGGCTGGCTGAAGGTGTGCGTGGAAAATGACGGCTGCGGCATCCCGGCGGAGCGGCTGGAGGCGATACGCCGCGCCCTTGACGGAGGCGGTGTCGAGCCGCTCAGGAGGGAGCGCAACGGCATAGGCATCGTGAACGTGCACCAGCGGCTCGTGATGTCCTACGGCGAGGGCGCGAGGCTGAGGCTGGAGAGCGGAGAGACAGGCGGGGTAAGGGCGTATGTGATCCTGCCCTACAACGGCACTGAGCTGGGGGGTTGGTAAAATGCTGAAGGTCATAGTGGCGGACGACATGGAGATGATCCGCGAGGGTATAAGGGCCATGCTGGAGCAACTGCCCTCCGGGGCCGGCGCTCTGGAGATACGCACCGCGTCCAGCGGGGCCGAGGCTGTGCGGCTCATGGAGCGCGTCCCTGCCGACCTGCTCATCACGGACATCAGGATGCCGGACATGGACGGCATCGCACTCATGGAGCGCTGCCGGAGGCTCTGGCCGCAGACTGCGGTCATTGTAGTCAGCGGCTACGACGAGTTCAAGTACGCCCAGTAGGCCATAGAGTACGGGGCCAGGGCCTATCTGCTCAAGCCCATCGACAAGGCCGAGCTTTTCAGGGCGGTCGAACAGGCGAGGGCTGACAAGCTGCTCGACCCCGGCCGGACGGACAGCCGGGCCAGAACGGAGAAGTCGCGCCGCGCGCTTTTTTTCCACTACATACAGGGCGGGGGAGAAAACGCGGAGCTGTGCCAGCTCATGACCGGGAGGTACCCTTTTCTCACCGGAAGCTGCGACCTGCTGCTCATAGGTTTTCCAGGAGGCGAGGCCGAGGCCGAGACGCTCAGGCGGAGACTGACGGCCCGAATACCTGAAAATGCTCTGCTCCTGGGCAACGCGAAGGAGCTGGTGCTGGCAGCTGTCGCCGGATGCAATATCGAGGTTCTGCTGGACAGTATAGCTGACCTCAAGTTCACGGTGGCGCTGGTTCGCGGAGCCCGGGGCACGGGCGGGCTCCGCGAGGCTTACAGGCAGGCGAGCGACATCTTTGTGCACAGGTTGCTCTACCCCGGCAAACGTCTGCTGACGGAGGAGGACATCTCGAAGATGTCCACGGATTTCACCATTCCCCACGCGGAGGTTGAGCGCCTCGGGGACATGGTGGGCATAGGCTCCGAGGCCGAGCTGAGCCGCGCGCTGACCGGGCTTTTCGAGCGCAAAAAGCTCGCGGGCTACGGAATCGGCTATACGCTGGCGCTCTGCGACACGCTCTACCGGGTGCTGAGGAAGATAGAAAAGAAGCTGCACACCGGGGCGGAGCTGGAGCCCATACATATGCCGCTGGAGTTTGAGACGATGCGTGAATATCTGCTCTTCGCGAACGACCAGCTGCTGAGGCTGCACCGCGCGGCGCGGGATCAGGGCTCCGGCAGGGACAGCCTCGCTATAGACCGGGCCGAGGCCTACATACGCGCGAACTATATGCGTCCCATAACCCTCGCGGTAGTGTCAAACGAGGTGTCGCTCAACTACGCCTACTTTTCAAATTCGTTCAAGAAGCAGACGGGCAGGACGTTTTCGGAATACCTGCGCGACATAAGGCTCGACGCGGCGAAAAAGCTCCTGCGCCAACCGGATATACGCATTTCCGAGGTGGCCGAGCGCGTGGGCTACGACAGCTACAAGAGCTTTTACCGGGCGTTCAAGGAGTCGGCGGGCATGACCCCGGCTGAATATCAGCAGAAACAGTACAGGAGGCAGGACTAGATGACAGACCCCGTCCCGGGCGTGTGCTACTCGGGCTTCAGGCGAGGCCAAAGCCCGATAAACGGCGTGTTCCCAACGAGAGAGCAGGTGCTGGAAGACCTGAGACTGCTTGCAGACCTGGGTTTCCGGCGGCTGAGGATGTACGAACCGAATCTCCACGCGGAGACGACGCTGGAGCTTATAGCCGCGGAGGGTCTGCCGCTCAGAGTCATGCTCGGCATCGACCCCGCCGCAGAGTACCACAATCCCGGCTGCCCATGGACTCCCGAGCCGCTAGCCGGGGAGAGGTATGCCGAAAACGCGAGGCGGAACGACGCGCAGCTCGGGAGGCTTCTGGAGCTGGCGGGAAGGTATGAGAAGCACATGCTCGCCCTCTCCGTGGGCAACGAGAACCGTCCTTCGTGGGGCGCGGACCTTGTGCCCGAGGAGCGCCTGTGCGCCTTTGCTCGCAGGCTAAAGGCCGGTTCGGGCCTGCCCGTGGGTTACTGCGAGGGCGCATGGGAGTGGCCGGGACTGGCGGGGCTGGCCTCTGAGCTGGATTTCATAGGCGTGCACAGCTATCCACAGTGGAACCGTGTGCCGCTCCGGGAGGCAGTCGGGCACATGAGACGCGACCTTGCGCGGGTGTCGGCGGCGCTGCCGGGCAGGAGGCTGGTCGTCACCGAATTCGGCTGGGCAACTGAGTCGGACAGTCCGCAGATGCTGGCGAGGGAGGCATCCGAGCCTTCGCAGGCGGAGTACCTGAAAGACGCGCTGTGCTGGATGAGGAACGCGGACGTGCCGTGCTTCATCTTCGAGGCCTTCGATGAGCCGTGGAAGGGCGGCCCTTCCGGTAGCGAGCCGGAGAAGCACTGGGGCCTGTTCCGGGAGGACAGGAGCGGGAAAACTGTTGTCGGGGAGATAAGGAAATGGCTTTGAGCTTTGTGGGAAGCGATGGGGATTTCCGGCTCGGGCACGCGGAGCGCGTCTCGGGCCTGTATTTTCCGCTCTGCGCCGAGGGCGGGCTGAAGTCCTGCGTGACGCCGAGGCTGGGCGGGGACTGCAAGCTGGGACAGGAGAGCTTCGTGCTGCGCCCGGTGAGTGCGCAGGATCTCGAGGACTGCATGGAGAGCCGCAATTTCTGGTGCAGGCTCGCCGACGGGCGCTGCCGGTCCATGACAGGCTTCGACGCATGGAGACTGGCCGAACCCGCTGAACTGACGGTCGAGGCGGGCATGCTGTGGCACCGGCTGCGCGTTTCGGACGCGGCCTTTCCGCTCGAGAGCCGGGTGACGAGCTGGATAGCGCCGTCGATGCCACTCACAGAGATCACACATGTTGTCATAAGGAACTGTGGAACGGAGCCGGTCTGCTTCACTCCCACGGCGGCAGCGCCGCTCTACGGAAGGAGCGCGGACAACCTGCGCGACCACCGGCACGTGACCTCGCTGCTGCACCGGGCGTGGAGCACGGAAAACGGCGTGGTGCTCAGGCCGGCCTGGTCCTTCGACGAGCGCGGGCACCGGCCGAACTCGAACAGCTATTTCGTCCTCGGCATGGACGGCTCCGGCGCGGCGCCGCGGGAGTTCTGCATGGACAGGCTCGGATATACGGGCGAGGGCGGCAGCCTGCTCCGACCGGAGTGGGTAGTGGACGAGAGGCCGGGAGTCCCGCCCGGCGCGAGGCTCGAGGGCCGTGAGACTGTCGGAGCGCTGAGGTTTGCCCCGGTCACGCTGCAGCCGGGTGAGGAGGCGGAGTTCTGGCTGCTCATCGGCATGGCGCAGGACGGAACGGAGCCCGTGCTGCCGCACGTCGCCGAGCTCTCGCGCTCGCTGGATGAGACGAGGCTGTGGTGGAGGGAGGCGGCTCCCCTGCGCTTTGAGAGCGGCAGGCGCGACTTCGACCTGCTCCTGCGCTGGGTGGGCGTGCAGCCGGTGCTCCGGCGCATCTTTGGCTGCTCCTTCCTGCCGCACCACGACTACGGCCGCGGAGGCCGCGGCTGGCGCGACCTCTGGCAGGACAGCCTCGGACTGCTGCTCTCGGGGGAGGACGGCCTGCGCTCACAGCTCGCCGCCTACTGCGGAGGCATGCGGACGGACGGCACCAACGCCACCATCATCGGCGAGCGCCCCGGCGAGTTTCGGGCGGACAGGAACGATATCGTGCGGGTCTGGATGGATCACGCCTTCTGGCCGGTGCTGACCATTTGCGAGTACATAGACCGGACGGGCGACCTGCCCTTCCTGCTCGAGGAAGCGCCGTATTTTTCGGACGGTCTCGTCATGCGCGGCACACAGCGGATGCCGGAGCCGGTGAAGGAGGCGCCCGGCACCGTGGCGGAGCACCTCATCATAAGCCAGCTCGCGGCGGTGCGCGAGACGGGCGGGCACGGGGCCCTGCGCCTCCGCGGGGCAGACTGGAACGATGCGCTTGACATGGCCCCGACGCGCGGCGAGAGCGTCGCCTTTTCCTTTGCATACTGTCTGAGCCTCGGGCGGCTCTCGGATATGCTGGACGCCCTGTCGGAGAGGGGCGTCACAGCCCTCGGGCTTCCGCGCCGCGTCAGGCTGCTGCTGGGGGAGGGAGCCCGGCTCGAGGACTACTGCCGTGCCTGCGCCTCGGGCACAGGCGCGGAGAAGGAAAGCTTTCAAACCTGCGATATTTCCGCCGCGCTCCGGCGAGAGGCCGGGAAGCTCGGCGAGAGGCTGAGGGCTCAGGAGTGGCTCCAGGCCGGGGAGGACGGCTGGTTCAACAGCTATTACGACGAGGCCGGGGAGAGGGCGGAGTGCGCCGAACCCGGCTCAGAGCGGATGATGCTGACCGGTCAGGTGTTCGCTCTCATGTCCTCCGTCTCGGACGACGGGCAGGCAGCGCAGCTGGTCCGGGCGGCAAGACGGCTGCTCTTTGACAAGAACCTCGGCGGCTACCGGCTGAATACGGATTTCGGTGACAGGCCGAACCGCCTCGGGCGGATGTTCGCCTTTGCCTACGGCACCAAGGAAAACGGGGCGGTGTTCAGCCATATGGCCGTCATGTACGCCTGCGCGCTCTATGAGCGCGGTTTCGTACACGAGGGCTTCGAGGCGCTCTCCGCGCTCTTTGAGCATGCCCTGGACTTTGAGACGAGCAGGATATACCCCGGGATACCGGAGTATTTTGAGCCGGACGGCCGGGGCGCGTACCACTATCTCACCGGCGCCGGAGCGTGGACGCTCCGCACCGTGGTCGGGCAGATGTACGGCATACGCGGCAGTCTGGGCGCGATGTGCATAGAGCCGAAGCTGCTCGCAAGACAGTTCGACAGAAACAAGACGGCCTCGGTCAGGCTGCGATTCGGCGGGCTTTTATGGACCGTCAGCTATTTTGACCCGCTCGGGCTGGACTACGGGCAGTACAGGCCGGAGCTCGTGCTGGATGGGATGCCCCTGCCCGGGAACACTGTGCCGCGCAGGTTCATGGATGAGGCGGCGCCGGGCAGCGAGCACCGGCTGGAGGTATTTTTAAAGGAGAAATGAGATGGACGGCAGCTTCACCGCGATAATACGCGACTACAACAAAAAACCCGCGTTCTCGGACTTTTTGCCGGGGATAGCGGGGCTGTACGGCACGCCTGCCTGGTGCTTCTTTGTGAACCGGGGCCAGTGCGTCGCAAGCTTCGGGACGAGCGACAAGGACCACGCGATCATGGAGTTTTCGCCCGCCCACAGCTCGTATCAGCTGGCAGAGACGCGGGGCTTCCGCAGCTTTGTGAAGCTGGACGGGGAGGTCTTTGAGCTGTTTTCGGCGGATTCGGAGCATATGGACATGTACCTTGGGCTGAACAGCCTGGGCATTTCCTGCCTCGACCATGGCCTTGAGGCGGAGGTCCGCTATTTCACCCTGCCGGACGCTCCCGTCGGCGCGCTCGTGCGAAGACTGAAGCTGACGAACCGGACGGACAGAGCGGCCCGGGCCGAGCTGCTCGACGGCATGCCGGCGCTGGTGCCCTATGGTGTCAGCGACTGGGTGCTCAAGAACATGGTGCAGACCGGCCGGGCGTGGATGGAGACGCAGAGGCTGGACAGCGGCGTCCCGCGCTACCGCGTCCGGGTCAGCATGGAGGACAGCGCCCGTGTGACCTCGGTCTCCGGCTGTGCCTTCGCCCTCTCCGTCGATGACCGTGGCGACAGGCTGCCCGCCGTCGCGGACCCCGAGACGGTGTTCGGCTGCGACACGGCGCTTAGAAGGCCGCTTGGTTTCCTCGAAAAGAGCCCGGCGGAGATTGCCGGCTCCGTTCAGGCGGTGCAGAACACCTTCCCCTGCTTCTTCTCGGGCCTTACGAGGCGGCTGGAGCCGGGCGGGAGCGCCTGCATCTTCACGCTCATCGGCCACGCGGAGAGCGACAGCGCCCTCGACGCCTTCCTCACGGCGGACTTCGGCCCGGATTGGTTCGCAGAAAGGCTCGCCCGGGCCGAGGAGCTTGCCCGTGAGCTGACTGACAGGGCCTATACCAGAACTGCCGACCCTGCCTTCGACGCCTACTGCCGCCAGAGCTTTCTGGACAACTGCCTGCGTGGGGGCTGGCCGGTGAAGCTCGGTTCTCAGGTGCTCCACCCCTTCACGCGCAAGCACGGCGACCTCGAGCGCGACTACAACTACTTCTACCTCGCGCCCGAACCCTTCTCACAGGGCAACGGCAATTTCCGGGACGTGAACCAGAACCGGCGCTGCGACGTGTCCTACTCTCCTTTCGTGGAAAAGGACAACGTCATGACCTTTTGCTCCCTCGTGCAGCTTGACGGCTACAACCCGCTCCAGATAAACCCCGAGACCCTCATCGTGGACGGGAAGGAACTGAGCCCCGGCGAGCTCTGGAAGTCCCTTCCCGAGGAGGGCCGGGACGAGCGCTTTGAGCAGCTCGTCTCCGGCGCGGAGAAGCGCGTGAACGCGGTCTTCGGCGAGGGATATTGGAGCGACCACTGGACCTATACGCTCGACCTCATAGAGGACTTCCTGCGCATCTGGCCGGAGCGGCGGCGCGAGCTCCTCTGCGAGACGCCCGTCGGCTGGTTCTCGTCGAGGGCGAGGCTGCTGCCCCACCACCGGCGCTGTGTGGAGACGGAAAAGGGGCTGAGGCAGTACCGCTACCTCGAGGAGCGCGAGGCCGGGGACTGGGACTGCGGCGCGGACGGCGCCCCGCTGTGCTCGAGCGTCCTTGAGAAGCTGGCGGCGCTCTGTGCGCTCAAGTTCGCGGCGCTCGACCCCTACGCCGCCGGCGTGGAGATGGATGGCGGCAAGCCGGGCTGGTACGACGCGCTCAACGGCCTGCCGGGGCTGTTCGGCTCCTCTGTCGCCGAGAGCTGCGAGCTGGTGCGGCTGCTGCGCTTTGTGTCGGAGTCTCTGTCCTTCGCAGGGGGCAGACTGACTGTTCCCAAGTGCCAGTCGAGGCTGATAGACCGGCTGAGCCGGGCAGTGGGCGAAAACCGCGGGAGCCTCAGGGCCCCGGGCGCACAGTACAGCTTCTGGCGCGCTGCCTCCGGGGCACTCGAGGACTGCCGGGAGGCGAGCTATGCGGGCAAGGCCATGGAGCCGGTGCAGCTGGACGCCGCGGAGCTTTCCGCGACATTCTCGGACTGGGCGGAGCTGCTGGCGCAAAGGCTGGAGCTGTCGAGACGGCCTGACGGACTGATGCCGACCTACTTCAGCTACGAGGCCGAGGACTGGCGCGTGACGGAGGAGGGCATCGAGCCCCTGAGCTTTCGGCAAAATGCTCTCCCGCTGTTTCTTGAAGGCCCGGTGCACGACCTGAAGCTGCAAGGCGACCCCGCCTCGCGGCTCGGGATGTATGAAAAGGTCAAGAGCAGTACTCTTTACGATGCAAAGCTGGGCATGTACAGGGTGAACGAGGCGCTCGACCGCTCGCAGCTCGAGCTGGGCAGGGCGGCGGCCTTCACTCCGGGCTGGCTTGAGAACGGCTCGGTCTGGCTGCACATGGAGTATAAATATCTGCTCGAGCTGCTCAAGGGCGGGCTGTACGCCGAATTCTTCAAGGAGTTTCGCAGCTGCGGCGTGCCGTTTCTGGACGAGACCGTGTACGGGCGGAGCACGACGGAGAACGTCTCCTTCATCGTCAGCAGCCTGAACCCCGACGAGCGGCTGCACGGCCGGGGCTTCGTGGCGAGGCTGAGCGGCTCCACGGCGGAGTTTCTCCAGATGTGGCAGCTGATGTTCTTCGGCCCGCAGCCATTTGCGTGGAGGGGCGGAAAGCCCGAGCTGGATCTGCGCCCGGCCATACCGGAGTATCTCATTGACGAAACTCTCACATTGGAGGCGACCCTCGCCGGCACATGCCGCGTGCGCTTCCACTTCGCCGAAAAGCGGGACTATTTTCCCGGAAACTACACCGTGACAAGGCAGACCTGCGACCGGACCCCGGATGAGATACGGCGCGGAGCACAGGCTCAGGCCGAGCTGTGGATGGAATGAACGAATTTGTGTGAACAGGAGGAGTTAATATGAAGCTGGGCAAAACCATTACAAGGATGGCAGGAATTTTGATGTCGGTATGCATGCTCACCGCGCTGGCCGTTCCGGCGGCGGCGACATCCGATATCGCGTCGGACTAGAAATATGAGCCTCTGGACGAGAGCAAATGAGAACTTGTGTGGTATGACGAATTCAACGGCGCGGCCGTTGACACCGGCAAGTGGGAATTCACGATAGGCGGAGGCGGCTTTGGCAACAATGAGCAGCAGTATTATACGGATTCCACCGACAACGCCTTTATACGCGACGGCAGCCTCGTGCTGAAGGCCATACAGGGCAAATACGGCGGCGAGGACTATACCTCCGCCAAGCTGCTGTTTTTCCTCGGGAACGTCACAGGCGCGGCGAACGCAGCTCATACGCTGTATTTTGACGATATTACACTGATGCCTGTCGCCGATGAGCTGGTGGCAAACGGGGATTTTGCCCTCTCACTGGATTCCTGGACTACATGGACGGAGAACGGCGGCAGCTTTGCCGCGCCTGAGAGCGACGGGTACTTCACGGCTACGATGGGAACGACCCTGCCGAACACCTGGTCGTCGCAGCTCTATCAGAATGTGAATATTACAGAGCCGGGCACTTACAGGCTCAGCTTCAGCGCAAAGGCCTCCATGTCTCGCCAGATATGCGTCGCTGTCGAAAAAGACGGCATGAGTCCCCCGCTGAACCATACCTTCGATATCTCGGGCGAATGGGCCGAGTACAGCGTGGAATTTACGGTGGCGACCCCCATAGATCAGGCAAAGCTGGTCTTCATGCCGGGCTGCGTCGGGACCACTCAGAACGTCCCGCATACCGTGAGCCTGGACGATATTTCTCTTTGCAGGATAAACTGATGCAAAATGCGAACCGGAGCCGCAGAAGCGGCTCCGGTTTTGCTTTGTCACGCTGCGATAGCCAGGGTCTGCGCCTCCTCAGCGGCGCGGAGCATGGAGCTTATCGTGATGCCGTAACCTCTGGTCGGGTCCGAGATCAGCACGTGCGTCACCGCGCCCACCAGCTTGCCGTTCTGGATTATCGGGCTGCCCGACATCCCCTGCACAATTCCGCCCGTGGCCGCAAGCAGCTCCGGGTCGGTCACCGTCACCATCAGACGCCCGCCGGACTGGGCGCGCGAGATCTCAACTGCGTATTCACGCACCTCGCTGCCCTCGACGTTCGCCAGTATTGTGGCGGGTCCGTTCTCGATCTCACTGTCCTCCGCCACAGGAATCGGGACGCCCTCAAAACCGCAAAATGCAGTACCAAATATGCCGCTCGAGGTGTTTTGCTTCACCTCACCCAGCTTGGACTCCGTATCGAAGGCCCCGTGCAGCTCGCCGGCCTTGCCCTTTTCACCCCGCTGTACGTCCGAGACCGTCGCCGAGGTTATGGTGCCGTCGCCAAGCGGCAGCAGTATGCCCGTGTCCACATCGTTGATGCTGTGGCCCAGCGCCCCGAACAGCCCCGTCTCCGGGTCGTAGAAGGTCACCGTGCCGATGCCCGCAATGCCGTCGCGCAGCCACAGGCCCAGCCGCCAGCAGCCGTCCTCCTGTGAGAGCGCCGGCGTCACCGTGAACTGTATGAGCTGCCCGGCCCGCGTGAGCTGCACCGCTACAGGGCTGCCGTCAAGGCAGGCCGCGGCCCTGGCAAAGTCCGCTGAGGTCGAGACCTCGCAGCCGCCCAGCCTCACTATAATGTCGCCCGGCTGTATCCCGCTCTCCGCGGCCGGGCTGACCTTGCCCTCGGCCGTCTCCACCTCGGAGAGCGAGACCACCAGCAGGCCCTCCGTCTGTGCCTCTATGCCCACAGTCCGCCCGACAGGCACAAGAGTCCTCGTGCCCTCGGCCAGCGCCGGCGCCATAAGCACCGACACGGCCAGCAGCAGCGCCAGCGCCGCCCGAGGGCATGTCCTTCTCGTCTTTTCCATCCTTTTTATCTCCCCCCGCTCATTTCTGCCTCGGCCTTGCAGAAAATTTTTCAAAAATCCTCCGCCGCGTCCGGCTATATCATTATGCTCCGCGTCGGGAAAATTAAAGGCGGTTTTTTAATGAATCATTTCCTCTCCGACGCGATAGCATTATAAAGCGGGAAGTTTGAGCGAAAGGAAAATCTGACCATGAAAAATTCGACGCAATGGAGCACGCGGCAGCTGGCGGCCGAAGTGTTGAGGACGGCCTCGCAGGGGGCGTACGGCGCGGCGGGACTGTATGGCAGGAGCGTCGCGGGCCGGCCGCTGCACTGGTTTTCGCTGGGCAGGGGAAGGAGAAGGCTGCTGTTTGCGGCGGCGCAGCACGCGAACGAGTGGATAACTGCGCCGCTGCTGATGAGGTTTGCAGACGAGCTGGCCTCAGGGACCTGGCCGGGCGTGCTGGAGGAGGTGAAGGTGTGGTTCGCGCCGATCGTGAACCCGGACGGCGTGGACCTCGTGACGGGCGCGCTCGTCTCCGGGCCGCTCTACGAGAACGCGAAACGCATAGCTGCGCAGTACCCGGACATACCCTTCCCGGACGGTTGGAAGGCGAACATTGGGGGAGTGGATTTGAACCTGCAGTTCCCTGCGGGCTGGCAGGAGGCAAAACGGATAAAATTTGAACAGGGCTACACGAGGCCCGCGCCGAGGGACTACGTCGGGCGCGCGCCGCTGTGCGCGCCGGAGAGCCGGGCGCTGTACCGGTTGACAAAGCGGGTGGCCCCGGACATGGTCGTGACTCTGCACACCCAGGGCGAGGTGATATACTGGAAGTACCTCGACCTCGAGCCGCCGGGCGCTAGGGCCTGCGGCGAGGCGCTGGCCGAGGCCTCGGGCTACGCGCTGGAGGATACGCCCTACGCCTCCGGCCACGCCGGGTACAAGGACTGGTTCATACTGGAATACGACCGTCCCGGCTATACGGTGGAGTGCGGGCTGGGAGAAAACCCGCTGCCGTTTACGGATTTTGAGGATATCTACCCGAAGGTGCGCGCGCTGCTGGCAAGGGCGGTGCTCGGCTGTTGACTTATTTTCAAGTTGGGATATAATATCGGTACTGAGCAAGTATATTATTAACAAAAGAGGTATAGATAATGAGCGAAAATTGCAATCACGATTGTTCCTCCTGCGCCGAGAACTGCGAGAGCCGTACGCAGAGCTTTCTGAAGCCCCTGCATGAGGGCGCGGCGGTGGGCCGTGTCATCGCGGTGGTGAGCGGCAAGGGCGGCGTCGGCAAGAGCCTTGTGACGAGCCTGCTGGCCTGCGAGATGCAGCGCCGGGGCCACAGGGCGGCGGTGCTGGACGCGGACATCACCGGCCCTTCCATCCCGCAGATGTTCGGCGTGCATGAGGGCGCGCGCGGAGGCGAGAATTTCATCCTGCCGGTCGTGAGCCGCGGCGGGGTGCAGATGATGAGCATGAACGTGCTGCTGCCCCGCGAGACGGACCCGGTGGTCTGGCGCGGCCCGGTAATAGCGGGCGCGGTGGAGCAGTTCTGGTCGGACGTCATGTGGGGCGACGTGGACTACATGTTCGTGGATATGCCTCCCGGGACGGGCGACGTGCCGCTGACGGTGTTCCAGTCTCTGCCGGTGAACGGGGTCGTGGTGGTAGCCAGCCCTCAGGAGCTGGTGGGCATGATCGTTGAGAAGGCCGTGAATATGGCAGGCATGATGAACAAGCGCGTGCTGGGACTCGTGGAGAACATGAGCTACTTCGTATGTCCCGACTGCGGCAAGCAGCACAGCGTCTTCGGCGAGAGCCACATAGACGAGACGGCGCAGCGCTTCGGTATCGGACAGGTGGCGAAGCTGCCGATAGACCCCGGGTACGCCCGGGCCTGCGACGCGGGCGAGATCGAGACGCTCGAGGTGCCGGAGCTCAGGGAGCTTGCGGACTATATCGAGCGCGGGGCGTATTGAACACGGTTTTGAAAGCATAACGGCGGAGCGGCCTCCGGGAGGGGCCGTTTCGTCGTGTTTGGGAGGTTAGGATTTGATAACACTGCTGGCAAGGCTGTTCATAAAGGACCGCGACAGGGTGCAGGACGCGGCGGTGCGGCGCGCCTATGGCATGTTGTGCTCGCTTACGGGCATAGGGCTGAACGTGCTGCTGTTCTTCGGGAAGTATCTCGCGGGGCAGCTGTCCGGCTCCATAGCGATGACGGCGGACGCCTTCAACAACCTGTCGGACGCGGGCTCGTCGGTGATAACGCTGCTGGGCTTCAGGATGGCTGCGAAGAAGCCGGACCCGGGGCATCCTTTTGGTCACGGGCGGATAGAGTATCTCTCGGGCGTGGCGGTGTCGCTCATCATAATCGTCGTGGGCGTGCAGCTGGGGATAGAGTCCGTGCATAAGATAATGGAGCCGGAGGCGGTGGACGCAGGTCTGGTGCCGATGCTGGTGCTCGTGGCGTCGATATGCGTGAAGGGCTACATGTTCGCGTATAACAGGGGCATAGGACGGAAGATAAACTCGCCGGGCATGTCGGCAACGGCGGTGGACTCGCTGTCGGACTGCATAGCGACGGGCGTGGTGCTCATCTCCATGCTGCTGGCGCGGTTCGCGAACATAAACGCGGACGGCTGGGGCGGCGCGGCGGTAGCGGCGTTCATCATCTTTTCGGGTTTCAGGGCGGCGAAGGAGACGCTCAGCCCGCTGCTGGGCAATCCGCCGGATGCGCAGCTCGTGAAGGACATATCGGACATCGTGCTGTCGCACCCCGAGGTGATGAATGTGCACGACCTCATAGTGCACGACTACGGCCCGGGCAGGCTCATGGTCTCGCTGCACGCGGAGGTGCCGGGCGACGGGGATATCTACGCGCTGCATGACGCGATAGACACAATAGAATACGAGCTGGAATCAAAGCTGGGCTGTGCGGCGGTGATACATATGGACCCCATCAGCCCGGACGGGACAAAGACGGCGCACATGCGCAACGAGCTTGCTGAGGCGGTCAAGGCGATCGACCCGCGACTGAGCATACACGATTTCAGGATAGTGGACGGCCCGACGCATACGAACGTGATCTTTGACGCGGTGCTGCCGAACGACAGCGCACTGACGGAGGACGAGGCAAAGTCGGCGCTGGAAACGCTGGTGCACAGCCTGTGGCAAAACTCACACCCAAAAGTCCACATCGACCGCCCGTTCGTCTAAAAAACGAAAGTTTTTTGCCCCGCTTTTTTGCAAAAAAGCCGGAAAAAAACGAAAATTTTTTTGCCCCGCTTTTTTACAAAAAAGCGGGCCGGGTCCAGGGGCGGCGCCCCTGGTCGCCCGCCGCAGCGGGCGAAACCCCCTATCATGCCCAAACAAGGTCAGGAGGGGGGCCAGGGGGGAACCCTACCAAGGGGTTCCCCCTAAAAAACAGCGGCATATGCAAAGGCCCCCGGAAGACAAGCTCCCGGGGGCCGCGGCCCGGAGCCGACCGGCGGCCGGCTCCTGTATTTTTAAGTGCGTGTCAGCAGACCTTGACTATCCAGCCGCGGGTGTCGGGCACCTTGCCCCACTGGATGCCGGTCAGCTCGTCGTAGAGCCTCTGCGTAACGGGGCCGATCTTGTTGTCGGCGATGATGTGGTCCTTGTCCTTGTAGCTGAGCAGGCCGATGGGCGAGACGACGGCGGCGGTGCCGCAGCCCCAGGCCTCCTCGAGCTTGCCGCTCTCGGCCGCGTCGATGAGCTCGTCAACGGAGAGTTTGCGCTCCTCGACCTCGTAGCCCCAGTCCCTGAGCACCTGGATGCAGCTCTTGCGGGTGATGCCCGGGAGCACGGTGCCGCCGGAGATGTCCGGGGTGATGATCTTGCCGTCGATCTTGAACATGACGTTCATCGCGCCGACTTCCTCTATGTACTTCATCTCGACGCCGTCGAGCCAGAGCACCTGAGAGAAACCCTTCTTCTCGGCTTCCTCGCCGGCGCGCATCGAGGCCGCGTAGTTGCCGCCGCACTTGGCATAGCCGGTTCCGCCGCGGACCGCGCGGACGTCGCGGCTCTCTATCATGATCTTGACGGGGTTGATGCCCTCGGCATAGTAGCTGCCGGAGGGAGAGCAGATGATGCAGAACAGATAGTGGTGGCCCGCATGTACGCCCAGCACCGCGTCGGTCGCGATGACGAAGGGGCGCAGGTAGAGGGAAGTGCCGTACTCATACGGTACCCAGTCGGCGTCGACGGTGACGATGGTCTTGAGCGCCTCGAGGTAGAGGTCCTCGGGGATGTGCGGGATGCACATACGCGCGGCGGAGTTGTTCATGCGCGCGATGTTCTCAGTCGGGCGGAAAAGCTGGACAACGCCGTCAGCGGTCCGGTAGGCCTTGAGGCCCTCAAATATCTCCTGTGCGTAGTGCAGGACGTTCGCGCAGGGCATCAGCTCAATGGGACCGTAGGGGACGACACGCGGGTCGTGCCAGCCCTGGCCCTCGTCGTAATTCATCAGGAACATATGGTCTGAGAAGACCTTGCCGAAGCCGAGTTTGTCGGACGGGGTCTTTTCCTTGGGGTTCGTAGTTTTTATTATTTTGATTTCTTCCATTTTATCTGTCCTTCCCTCAGAGTTTCGGCGGGCACACCGCGCCTCTCTCTTGCGCAGAGGCTCCCCTCTATAATGTTACCACGTTTTGTAGATATTGCAACAGGCAATCTTGCGTTTTTTGCAATTTTAGGTTAAACTATACAAAATTAGACGGAGGTATCCGTAATGTGCGTTAATGTATCGATAGTGGAGTGCGCGGACTACGAAGCTGAAAGGGTGAAAGCCGCGCTTAAAGCCGTGCTGGAGCCGCTGGGCGGGCTGGACTGGGTGGAGCCGGGGATGAAGGTCGCGGTGAAAGCGAATCTCGTTGCCCGCATGAAACCTGAGAGCGCGGCGGCGACGCACCCGGTGCTGGTGACAGAGCTGTGCCGCATGCTGACGGAACGCGGAGCGGAGGTGACGGTGGGCGACAGCCCCGGCGGGCCGTTCACGGCGGCCTGGGTGAACGGTATCTATACCGGCACAGGCATGCGCATGGTGGAGCAGGCGGGCGCAAAGCTCAACTCGGACTACTCGACCTGCGAGATGAGCTTTCCCGAGGGTAACACGATCAAGAGCTTCCCCTACACGAGCTGGCTCAAGGAGGCGGACGCAGTCATCGACTTCGCCAAGCTCAAGACCCACGGCATGGCGGGGATGACCTGTGCGGTGAAGAACTTCTTCGGCGTCATACCGGGCACGAAGAAACCGGAGTTCCACTACATGCACCCGAACACGTCGGACTTCTGCGACATGCTCTGCGACCTTGCGGCGTACGTGAAGCCCCGGCTCACACTGGTGGACGCGGTGCTGTGCATGGAGGGGAACGGCCCGACGCAGGGCAAGCCGCGGCACATGGGCGCTCTTTTGGCGGCTGACACGCCCTTTAACGCCGACCTCGTGTGCGCGGGGCTTATAGGTATGAAACCAGCGGACGCGCCGACGGTGGCTGCGGCGATAAAACGCGGCCTGTGCCCGGAGAGCGCGGCGGAGCTGAACATCTCGGGAGACCCGGGAAAGTTTGCGCTGCCGGACTTTGAGAAACTGCCCATCTCGCAGGACATCACCTTCCACCGGGGCTTCCCGCTGATAAACGCTTTCATCAGGCGGAATTTCGGCACCGGCCCGAAGGTAGACAGGAGCAAATGCGTAGGCTGCGGCAAATGCCACGAGGTGTGCCCGACGGGCGCGGCGGCGGTAAAGAAGGGGAAAGCGCAGATAGACAGCAGGAAATGTATCAGGTGCTTCTGCTGTCAGGAGTTCTGCCCGAAAGGCGCAGTAACAGTGCACCGCCCACTGCTCGCCCGGATTGTTACTCGGTAGCTTATCTAAAGTTTTTTGCCCCGCTTTTTTACAAAAAAGCGGGCCGGGTCCAGGGGCGGCGCCCCT
>OJRC01000334.1_pt1 | contig 34838 bp, 24 predicted proteins | sample 1599081 | NCBI WGS metagenome assembly OJRC01 (sample SAMN03922519, study PRJEB24848) | human gut metagenome | isolation source: stool sample | host: Homo sapiens | place: Germany | collected 2010-02 | reverse complement strand
GATATCGTCATAGCATCCGGACGCTGCGTTCATGATGTTTTTTACTTCAGTAAAGCTGGAAATCTTCACTTGCTTAACCATAATGCATGTTCCTTTCTTCTCGCAGCTGCGAAATGTTCCTGCAAGGGCAGCAATTGCTTTATCATGGGCCACCCCTCTGTTGGTTTCCCCTTGCCCTTGTATTGTGCATTATAACACAAAAATACGCCTTTCAATTATGCAATGTTCACAAACGCCGTTTTTTCTCTCTGTTCAACAAAACTGCATCTTGCTCATTTATGGGTTTTGTGCACTTTCCCGGATAAATTTGCCTTTTTCTATTTTTAATCTCTATATACATTCCATGATACGGAATTATAATTGAATTTGATTGTTTTTGATTTTTAATATTGCTTTTCCTGTTTTATTTTCTCAAAAAAGAAGTATGGAGTTTATATTTTTATGATATATTTCTCCATAAATAAACCGAAAAGAGTTTTCACTTTACTCCGTATATCCTCCACGCCCTTCCCAGTGTGCCCGCCGGTGGGCCCTGCATACAAAAGCAGCCGGGCCCCGGTGCATTTTACACCGGGGCCCGGCTGTTTTTTCAGTGCCGCGCACCCAAGGGGAAGGCGCGCGGGCACATGCCGTCTTTTTCAGGCGCGCCTCACCAAAGCTGGCACACCTGCTCATACATATCCACATATTGCCTGGCGCTGGCGCCCCACGAGCAGTCGCACTCCATGGCGCGCTTTACCAGCACGCGCCAGCCGTCCTGCTTTTCAAAGCCCTCTTTGGCGCGCAGAATGGTGCCCAGCATTTCGTGGGCATTGTAATTGCGGAAGGTGAAACCGTTGCCCTTGCCGTCGCCCGAATCGTGAATAGAATCGCGCAGGCCGCCCGTCTCGCGCACAATGGGAATGGCACCATAGCGCAGCGCCACCATCTGCGAAAGGCCGCACGGCTCAGATTTGGACGGCATCAGGAACATGTCCGCCCCGGCGTACACCTTGCGCGCCAGGCTGGGCACAAAGCCGATGCGCACGCCCACCGCACCGGGGTTACGGGCCGCCAGCTCGGAAAAGAAGCTTTCGTATTCGCTTTCGCCAGAGCCCAGCACCACAAGCTGGATGCCGTTGTTCACCACCTCCTGCGCCACATGGCGCACAAGGTCCACACCCTTATGGCCCACAAGGCGCGTCACCATGGCCAGCACGGGCACAGGCCAGTCGTGCAGGCCGAAGATGCTTTGCAGCTCTTTCTTGCAGGCCAGCTTGTGCGCCTTGAAATTGGCCGCCGTATAGTTTTCGGCAAGGTTCGGGTCTGTGGCCGGGTCGTAGCTTTTGGTGTCGATGCCGTTCAAAATGCCGCACAGCTTGTACTGCTTCTGCCGCAGCAGGCCGTCCAGCCCATGGCTGTACCATGGGTCCAGTATTTCTGCGGCATAACTGGGCGAAACGGTAGTCACCTTGTCGGCACACTCGATGGCGCCCTTCATGAAGTTCACACAGCCGTCATACTCCAGCAAATGCGCGTCTGCATGGCCGATGCCCAAGGTATCCTCCATAATATCCATGCCGTATTTGCCCTGATACTGGATATTGTGGATGGTGAACACCGTTTTGATGCTGCGGTGAGATTCCAAGTGCCGGTAATACAGGTTCAGATACACGGGCACCAGCGCCGTCTGCCAGTCGTTGGCGTGGATGACGTCCGGGTGGAAGTCTATATGAAACAGCATCTCGCAGATGGCGCGCGAAAAGAAGGCAAAGCGCTCGCCGTCATCATAAAAGCCATACAGCCCGGTGCGCTTGAAATAGTACTCATTGTCCAGAAAATAGTATTTCACGCCGCTGGCTTCCAGCTCGAACAGGCCGCAGTACTGGTTGCGCCAGCCCACAGGCACATTGAAATTGGTGAGATAGGTAAGCTTTTTGCGGTATTCTTCTTTCATATCGCCATACAGCGGCAACACCACGCGGCATGCAGCCCCGCTGCCCTGAATAGCCTTCGGCAGGCTGCCTGCCACATCGCCAAGGCCGCCGGAAGCGGCAAACGGCGCAGCCTCGCTGGCACAAAACAAAATGTTCATATAAATTCCCCTCTTTCCAGTTTGCCGGGCGCACAGCCCGCGCTCCCGGCGCAGCACGTCAGACAGTGGTGCCCTTTTCCACATATACAGGGAAGTTTTCGTTGCCCTTTAAGTGGCGGCGCTCGGTGATGGTGACGTTTTTATCGGTGACGATATACTCCATCTCCACGCCCTGCTCCACTGCGGTGCCCTGCATCAGCACGCAGTTTTTCACGCTGGCGCCCTTGGCCACGCGCACGCCGCGGAACAGCACGCAGTTTTCCACCTCGCCCTCAATGATGCAGCCGTCGGCCACCACGCTGTTGCGCACCCTGCAGTCCATGGCATAGCGCACGGGCGCCTCGTCGCGCACCTTGGTGTACACCGGGCGCTCGGGCGGGAACAGGGCCTCCATATTCCTGTGGTCCAGCAGGCGCATGTTCTCGTCAAAATAGCTCTTCATGTTATAGATGCGCGCCCGGTAGCCGGTGTACTCGTACCCGCGTACATTCAAAAGCTTCAGCGCCGGGGCAAGGATGTCACGCTCCAGATACACATAATTGCGCACCGTGGCGTCCCGTACCATGGCGATGAGCTCTTCCCTGCCCATGACAATGACATTCATGGAGAGGTTCTGTACGCCGGTGCGGTAATCGTTGCAGCGAAGCTGCGTCATGCGGCCGTTTTCGTCAAAATCAAAGGTGTAGTTATCTGTTTGCAGCGCCTCGGGTATGGCGGCGCGCTCGTACACCATGGTCACGTCTGCGCCCGCGGTAATGTGCTTGTTCATCAAATCGGCATAGTCTACATCCGAGGCGATGTTGCAGTCGGACAAAATGACGTATTTTTCCTTCTGCGCCTCCAGATAGCTCAGGATAGAGGCAATGGCCTCCACACGGCCATGGTACATTTTGGTGTTGCTTTGGGCGAATGGCGGCACCATGTTCAGGCCGCCCAGCTTGCGGGAAAGGTCCCACTCGCGGCCGTTGCCAAGGTGGTCCATCAAGGAGTAATAATTCTTCTTTGCCAGCACCGTCACATTGTCGATGCCCGCATTCACCATGGCGGAAAGCGTGAAGTCTATCATGCGGTAGCGTCCGCCGAAGGGCACGCTTGCCATGGTGCGGCGGTGCACCAGCTCAGGGATGAGGTCGTCATAGGTATTGGGGAAAATAATGCCCAGCGTGTTTTTGTTTACCATAGCTTCTCACCATCCTGTACGTCTTTTTCCAGCATGGCCTTGGGCCCCACGCTGGCATTTTCGCCAATGGTGCGCCCTTCGGCCACCACGGCCACGCCCCATTTGGATTTATCCTCCACTGTTTCCGGGCGCGCACCCACGCGGGCCCCCTTTTTCACTACCGCGTTTTCGGCAATGATGGAATAGCACACCTCGGCGCCCGCCTCTACCACCGCGCCGGGCATCAGAATGGAAGATTCCACCACTGCCCCTTCGGCCACGCGCACATTGGCGAACAGCACGCTGTTGCTCACATTGCCTTCCACCACACAGCCCTCGGTTATCATGCAGTTATCCACATGGGCCTGCGGCGCAATATAGTGGCCCGGGCGGCCCGATGTGCGGGAATATATCTTCCACGCCGGGTCCCACATATCCAGAGGCTGGTTCGGGTCCAGAAGGTCCATGTTGGCTTCCCACAGGCTGTCGATGGTGCCCACGTCCTTCCAATATCCGTCGAACGGCCATGCCACCATCTTCTGGTTATCTGCCAGCATATTGGGAATAATATTCTTGCCGAAATCGTTCGAGGAGGTTTTGTCCGCCTCGTCCTCCACAAGATATTTGCGCAGCTTTTCCCATGTGAAGATGTAAATGCCCATAGATGCCAGGTTCGACTGCGGCTGCCTGGGCTTTTCCTCAAATTTGGTGATGGTGCCGTCGGCATCGGCTGTCATGATGCCGAAGCGCGGCGCCTCTTCCCATGGCACCTCCAGCACGGCGATGGTGCAGTCGGCCCCTTTCTGCTTATGGAAGGCCAGCATCTCGGAATAATCCATCTTGTAGATATGGTCGCCGGAGAGGATGACGACATACTGCGGGTCGTACCGCTCAATGAAATTGATATTCTGGTAGATGGCATTGGCCGTGCCCTTATACCAATCTGACCCGGTGGCCGTCTGGTAGGGCGGCAGCACATGCACGCCGCCGTACAGGCGATCAAGATCCCACGGCTGGCCGTTGCCTATGTAATCGTTCAGCACCAGCGGCTGGTACTGCGTGAGGATACCCACGGTGTCGATGCCGGAGTTCACGCAGTTCGACAGCGGGAAATCGATGATGCGGTACTTTCCGCCGAACGGGACGGCAGGTTTTGCCAGCTTTCTGGTAAGCGCATACAGGCGCGAACCCTGGCCGCCGGCCAGCAGCATGGCGATACATTCTTTCATAATTTTCTCCCCTTGCTTTCGCCCTTGCGGGCCCTTTTATCCTGCAAGCGAATCGCTTCGCTTTTAAGGCGTCTGCCCTGTTTTCCCAGCGGCCTGCCCTGCACCCGCCGCGGGCTTTGCCTCCGGCGTCGGCTTCGCCGCCTGCCGCCTGCCCGCGGCGCGCGGGGCGCGCTTTTTCGGCACGCGGAACAGCACTGCCGCCATAGGCGGCACCTTTACAGAGATGTACTGTTCAAAGCCGTGCATGGGCTTTCTCACCGCTTTCACCGGGGCGTTGCACACGCCGGTGCCGCCGAACTCCTTTGCATCGGAATTGAGCAGCTCGGCATAGGTGCCGGGGTTCGGCACACCAAAGCGGTAATCTGGCCGAAGCACAGGCGCAAAGTTTGCCACACAAATCACTTCGCCGCCGCTTTCATCCCTGCGCAGGAACACGATGATGCTTTGGGACGAATCGTCCGGCACAATCCACTGGAAGCCGTTCCAGGAAAAGTCGTCCTGCCACAGGGCCGGCGTTTCATTATATATGCGGTTCAGGGTGCGCACATACTGCTGCATCTGGGCATGACGCTCGTAGCCCAGCAGCAGCCAATCAAGCTGATGAGCCTCGTTCCATTCAATAAACTGGCCGAACTCCTGCCCCATGAACATCAGCTTTTTGCCCGGGTGGGCCATCATGTAGCCGAAGAAGGTGCGCAGGCCGGCAAACTTCTGCTCGTAATCGCCGGGCATCTTGTTGATAAGGCTGCACTTGCCGTGCACCACCTCGTCATGGCTGATAGGCAAAATAAAATTTTCGCTGAAGGCATAGAAAAAGCTGAACGTCACCTTGTTGTGGCTGCCGCTGCGGAACAGGGGGTCTGTGCTCATATAGCTGAGCATATCGTTCATCCAGCCCATGTTCCATTTGAAATTGAAGCCCAGCCCGCCCTCGCTGACAGGGTGGGACACAAGCGGCCACGCCGTGCTTTCTTCTGCTATCATCAGGGCATTGGGGTGGCGCGCAAAAACCTCGCTGTTCAGCTTCTGCAAAAATTCAATGGCCTCCAGGTTCTCTTTTCCGCCGTTTTTGTTGGGCGCCCACTCGCCGTCGCGGCGGTTGTAATCCAGATACAGCATGCTGGCCACGGCATCCACGCGCAGGCCGTCCACATGGTATTCCTCCAGCCAGAACAGCGCGTTGGACACAAGAAAGCTCTGCACCTCCGGGCGGCCGTAGTCGAACACCATGGTGCCCCATTCCTTGTGTTCGGCGCGCAGAGGGTTCTGGTCTTCATAACAATTGGTGCCGTCAAATTTATAAAGGCCGAACTGGTCCTTTGGGAAGTGGGCGGGCACCCAGTCCATAATGACGCCGATGCCGCCCTGATGGCACGCATCTACAAAGGCCATGAAATCATGCGGCGTGCCGTAACGGCTGGTGGGGGCAAAATAGCCTGTCACCTGGTAACCCCAGCTTCCGTCAAACGGATGCTCCATAATGGGCATCAGCTCCACATGCGTATAGCCCATATCCTGCAGGTAGGGCACCAGCTCTTTGGCAAGAGCGCGGTAATTAAAGGGGTTGCCGTCCTCATAGGTGCGCCACGAGCCGGCGTGCATCTCGTAGATATTCACCGGGGCCTTCAGCGGGCTGTTTTTTGCCGCTTTTTTCTGCCAGGCGGCGTCGCCCCATTCATAGCCGGCCAGCTCGTACACCTTGGAGCAGTTTGCAGGGCGCGTCTCTGCGTGGAAGGCGTAGGGGTCGGCCTTGAACACCAGCTCATCATCCGGCGTGGTAACGCAGTATTTATAAATGTCATATACGGCAAGGCCGGGCACAAAACACTCCCAGATGCCGCCGTCCTCGTCCAGGTTTTCCATGGGGGCCGCGCCGGGCACCCAGCTGTTGAAATCGCCCACCACGCTGACGGCCTTGGCGCGTGGGGCCCACACGCGGAACACTACGCCATGCTGCGCGCCGCGCATTTCAAAGTGCGCGCCGAAAAATTTCTGGCTTTCAAAATTCCTGCCCTGCTTAAACAGATAGACAGGAACTTCGGCCTGCGGATGTTTCTGGTTTTTTTTCAAAACACTTCCTCCTTTTCGGCGCCAAAGGCGCCTCAGGCTGGCAGCGGCACCGCCCCGGCGGACGCCGGGACGGGTGCGCACAGGATTCTTTCCTTTATTTTACTCATCTTTCCTGTATTTTTCAAGGGAATTCTGTATCATTTAGGCAATCCATCGCCAAAAAAAAGCGGGCATTTTATATATTTTACACAAAATTTATAAGAATCAATCATTTCCACACAAAAGGCATAGAAAAAAGGCGCCTTTCGTCACCTCAAAAGGGACGAAAAGCGCCCGGCGGGGCCAAAAAGACCTTTACAGCCATTTTTTCTTCAGCATCCACACCACGGCAGCGCATGTAAGCACCGCCGCAATGGCGATAACCACCCAGAAGCCATAGGGCGATGTTTCAAACGGCACGGGCACATTTGCGCCCCACAGCCCAAACACAATGGACGGAATGGTGAGGATGATGGTGACGGAGGCCAGCACCTTCATGACAATGTTCAGGTTATTAGAGATGACGGAGGCGAATGCGTCCATGGTACCCGAAAGAATATCGCGGTAGATATTCGACATCTCGATGGCCTGCTTGTTTTCGATGATAACGTCCTCCAGAAGCTCTTCATCCTCAGGGTACGCCTTTACAAACTGGGTGCGCATCAGCTTTTCCAGCACAAGCTCGTTGCCCTTCAAAGAAGTGGAAAAATACACAAGGCTCTTTTCCAGCCCCAGCATTTGGATAAGCTCTTTGTTTTTCATGGAAATGTGCAGCTCGTTTTCCACGCGATTGGAGGCCTTATCCACCTCGCGCAGGTAGAACAGAAACAGCGTGGCGTTGCGGTAAAGCATTTGCAGCGTCATGCGGCGCTGTTTTTTTGTGGAAAAATTCTTCACCGGGCTGTCGCTGAAGGCGCGTGTCAGCGCCGTCTCCTTCAGGCACACCGTCACGATGTTCGCCTCGGTGAGAATGATGCCGTACGGCAGCGTGGTGTACACAAAGCCGCGCCCGGGGCGCACCTCCACAGTGGGGGTATCCACCAGGATGAGCATATGCCCGTCTTCAAAATCAATGCGGCTTCGCTCTTCCTCGTCAAGCGCGGCGCGCACAAGGTCTACATCAATGTGCAGCTGCGTGCACACTGCAGCCACCTCTTCTTCAGTAGGGGCGCACAGGTCCACCCACGTGCCGGGGCAAATGTGCTCGCACTCGTGCAGGCGCCCCTGCTGCGTTTCATAAATAGAAACCATTAGCCTTTCCTTTCCGCGCAAAAGCACGGCGCAAAGGCAGCTAGGGCCGCCGCACACCGTGAACAGCGCTATGTGATATTTGTTTGCATAATCGCCCTTGGGCGTCGCCTTCCATGGCCTGCTCACAGTCCTTTCTGCGGCCTGCCCGCATGTATTTTCACATGCTGCCGCATTATTCAGTTTATGCTTTGCACAGGCGGTTTGTCAAGGTTTTTTGCCGTGCTTTTCTTTGCAAAGCCTGCATTTTTCGCGCACGGCAGGCAAATGCGAAGGGGCCGCCCACTGCGGGGCGGCCCCTTCACACTTATGCCGCATATATAAATTTACCAGTTTTCAGCCTCAGGCCGGCACGCCTGTTTTTGGGTTTGCCTTCTGGCCGCCGCTGGGCACGGACGGCTGGGGCTGGGGCTGCGCAGGCGTTTCCGGCTTTTTGGCCACACCGAAGGTGCCGTCTGCATTCTGCTTCAGTTCAAACCCGGGCACAACGTAACCGGCTGCATCTTTGGAGGTGAAGGAACCACCTGAAATGCTGATGTTTGCCTGTTTGATGTCATTGCTGCCGCTGGCAACAAACTGTGTGTCGAACGTGCCGCCCTGAATGGTGAGGGCAGCTTTATCCTCCCAGCCGGCCACCGGGTTGCCTGTGCCGTACTCTACCTTACCGGTCACTTTGCCGGTAAAGTTTTTGTCAAAGGTAACGGTGACGCCGTCTTTATATACATCCGACATATTATACCACAAATCGAAGGCCACTTTTCCCTCGCCCGCCGTAATGCAGGTATCGCCCGTTGCCACCGTGTTGCCGAAGTTGTTTGAAAGCACATAGCCGCAGACACTGCTTTTCGTGCCGTCCAGCATCATGCCGTCTAATGTGAGATCGCAGTAATTCTGCACCAATATCTGGGCTTTGTCGGAAGTGAGCGTGCCGTTCTTCAGCGTGACGACAGAGCCCTTCAAAAGCTGCATGCCGTTCGTCTCTGTGCCTGCAGAGCCAACCAGCGCTCCGTTGATATTGTATGTGTGCCCGCCGAAATCGAACACAATGTTCTGCCCCGCTTTCACCACAACGCCGTCGCCCTGCGCCTCTTTGAGCATGGTGATGGTAACCTGCGTGCCGTCCGCGGGTACTGCGGCCACAGCCTCGGCCAGCGTGTTGTATCCAACATTGCCGATGGCAAAGCAGGCGTCCGCAGCAGGTGCGATGATGAAGTTCCCGTTTTCATCTTCCACCGCCGCAGAACCTGCGGGCACATACGCGCTCACATCCGAGCTGAAGGTGCCGCCTGTGACGGTCGGGTTCCCGGTGTTCGGCGCGCCTTTTAACGCGGGGACACCTTCTATTGTCGCAACAAAAGTGCCCCCCTTTATTTCTGATGTGGCCTTTGCGTTAATTCCGCCATCGCCGTTCGTGTTGTCATTGCCTATCAATACAGCTGTATATTTCCCCTCCGAGGTAAAGTTACCATCATATACAACGCATTTTACTTCATCTTCTTCACCCGCCACATACAAAGCATAAAATGCATTGTTTGGGCCGTGTGTCTTGCATGCATGTGCTGTAAATGTGCCGCCCTTTATTTCCGCGTATCCTGCCGAAACGGCCAAAGCGCCCTGCACGCCATCCACCTGGCCGCCGTTAAAATACAGAGTGCCTGTCGACTTCACCGTATAAGCCCAGTTGGGCGTGCAAGCACTGCAGGAGGAATTTTTAAATTTTCCGCCGTTGATGGTTGCCGTACCAGCATTTGCAAATGCAAAAACGCTTGCCTCCACATCGCAATTCTCAATAGTCATCACAGCATCCGGCGCTTTATTCTGCACAGCAGTTCCACCGGACGTATCAGTGGTAGTATAACGGCCCGACTCTATTACCATTTCCCCATAATTATTGATGCACCTGTTTGCCCCGCTGATGCCACCGCCGCCCTTGGAATCGACGATACGCATCGTACCGAAATTTTCTATTGGGGCATCGTTGCCGGCATCCTGCTTGGAAAGAATACATCCATTAAAATCCAGTGTGACCTGCATACCCGCCGGAACTTCAATATGTTTGCCATCAGGCAGAACAATAGGCTGCAACAGCTTTATTTCAACAGGCTGGCCCTGTGCAGCCAAATTCTGTGCCGCCGCCAACACTTCATCCAATGTGGCATATTGCGTGCCGTTCACCTGCGCCACATTGCCTGTCTCGCCTTCGGCAAACGCTGCGGTGCCGCCAAACGCAAGCACCATGCATGCCGCCAGCAGGAACACTGCCGCCTTTTTCCATACCGCATATTTCATAATCCGCTTCACCTTTCTTTCAGGCTTCGAAAGGCAGAGCAGGGCGGCCCTTCTTTTCAGGGAAAATTGTTTTCACCGTCTGGTGAAAACAGAGAACAGGCGCCTGTTCTGCCGAATAAGCAAATTATACCAGCAAAGCCTTCCGGTTTCAAGTGGGCCGGGAGGCTTTAGCGCCATTTTTCGCACAAAGCTGCACTGTGCGCGCTGCAAGCAGCCCCGCGTCCGCCGCGTCATGCGTCACACACACCACGGCGCGCCCGGCGGCCTGCCCGCGCACAAAGGCAGCGGCAGCGGCCCTGGCCCCGCCGTCCAGCCCCTTGAAGGGCTCGTCCAGCAGGACAGCCGCACTGTCGGCCAGCATGGCGCGCGCAAGGCTCACACGGCGCTGCTGCCCGCCCGAAAGCTGGCACACAGGCTGGCGCATGGTATGTGCTTCAAACCCAAGCGCGCGAAAAGCATCTTCTGCCTGCGCCTGGGTGCACGGGCAGGCCAACAGCACATTTCCCACTGCTGAAAGGCCGGGCACCAGCCGCTCCTCCTGAAATGCGCAGGAAAGCTTTGCCCCCGCGGGTGAAATTTCGCCTCTGTCGGGCCTTGCAAGCCCCAGCAGAAGGCGCAAAAGCGTGGTTTTGCCCGCGCCGCTGGGCGCCATCACGCACACGGCCTCGCCCGGCGCAAAGCTTTGCGTTACACCGCAAAGCACCGCATTGCCGTGAAAGCTTTTCCACACGCCGTCTGCCCGCAGCGCCGCGGGCGCCGCAGACTGCCGCCGCATGGGCGGCGGGCACCGCCGGCACACCGCATGTTCGGCGCGGCCCAAAGCAGCAAGAAACAGCTTTTCAAAGCCGAAGCTGAGCAGAATGATGACCAGCGTCCAGGCGAACAGGTCTGCCGCCGAAAGCAGAAGCTTTGCATTATACAGCATTTCGCCCAAGCTTCCGGATGTAATGCCTATCACCTCAGCTGCCACGCCGCTTTTCCAGCACAGGCCAAGGCCCACGCGGCAGGCGGCCCGTACGCCGGGCGCGGCTGCGGGCGCGTAGATATAGCGCGCCGTGCGCACGGCGCCCAGGCGGAACACCTTTGCCATTTCAGGCAAAGCGGCATCTACGCTTAAAAGGGCCTCCAGCGTGTTGGCGTACACCACCGGAACCACCATCAGAAAGCTGATAAGCATAGAGAGGTTGGCGGCATCGCGCAGCCAGAACAGCGCCAGCACGGTGAAGCTGGCCACCGGCACGCTTTTTACTGTGAGCACAAGGGGGTGCAGCAGCACGCGCACAAACGCGAAGGCTGCCGAAAGGCACGCCAGCGCCAACCCCGCGGCCAGCCCCAGAAAAAAACCGGCCAGAATGCGCGCCGTGCTTTGGCACACCGTGTGCCAGAAGGCGGCAGAGGGCACAAGGCCCGCCAGTGTTTTTAACACCGCAAGCGGCGAGGCCAGAATAAGCGAAGAGGCCACCGCCGCGCTTGCGGCCTGCCACACACATAGCCAGAAAGCGACGGCCAGCGCGCTTTGCAGCCACCTTTTGTGCAGCAGCTTACGCACCGTAATAGAAATCATCGCCCGGCATCTGGCCGCCCACCGCCTGCGCGTTCTGTTCATACAGCACGTTCAGATAGCCGGACACTTTGGCTTTCATATCAGAGCCGGTGATGAATGTGATATTGCAGGCCGGCAGGGCCTTTTCCGCCACCTCGGCCTTGGGCACGATGCCGTACTGCGCCACAAGCGCTGCAGCGTCCTGCGTATTCGCATTCACGAATTCCACGCTGGCCGCATAGTCCTCCAAAAATTCTTCAAATGCAGCCTCGTTTTCCTCCACAAACTGTGTGCGCGCCAGCACCACACCGGTGACAAGCGCGGAATCGGGCGAGACCTTGTTCCATTCCTCCGTCATATCCAGCGCAACGGAAAGGCCCTCCATCTGCATCTGCGCTGTGGTGACATACGGCTGCGGCAGCATGGCAATGGGATACCCTCTGGACATCTGCATGGCGCTTACTACCTCGGTGGCCTCGCTTTTATACTCCACCGTCACATCCTCGCCCGGCACAAGGCCGTTTTGCTCTAAAATATAGTTCAATGTATATTCCGGCGTAGTGCCCTTGCCTGTGGAATAAATGGTTTTGCCAGCAAGGTCGGCCACACTGGCGATATCATCGCCCGTCGTCACAATATACAGCACGCCCAGCGTGTTGATGGCGGCCACTTCCACACCGCCCGTCTCTTTCATTTTATTATACAGCACGCTGGCAAGGTTGCAGGGCACAAGGGCTACGTCCACCTCACCCTTCACCAGCAGCGGGGTTATCTCGTCCGCCGCGCCGTACATCGTCACCTCATAGTCATGGCGCGCCTCGCCCTTGTCTACGCTGTCCATCAGGCCCACAAGGCCCATGGTGGTGGGGCCCTTCAGGCTGGCGATGCGAAAGGCTGTGCGCTGGGCCGCCTGCTGCGGCTCGCTTTCGCTGGCGGCGCTTTGCGCCGAAGCTGAAGACGCCCCGCTGGGCGCAGGGCTGCCGCACCCGGCCAGAAGTGCCGCGCACAAAGCAAGCGCCAGCAAAAGGCTGATCATTTTTTTCATAAACCGGTTCCTCTTTTCCGCGCACCCAAAGGCGCGCCTTGTATTGACAGTTCCACTATACTATAATAGAAGAAGAAATAAAGTTGCCGTAGCAACTTTGTCAAAAATTTGTTCACCGCTGTACCTGTGCCCGCACATGCGGCACAGGTATGGATGCAGAGGAGAGGGTCAGCTATGGAAGATGGCATTGCGCGCTGCGCGCTGTTTGCAGGAATGCACATGGAAGAGGTGGAAAGCCTGCTGGGACGGCTGGCATGCACGCGCAGGCAGTATGAAAAGGGCGAGGTGCTGCTGCATGCCGGGTATGAGAACCGCAGCATCGGCATTGTGCTGTACGGCGAGATAGAGGCCATGAAGCTGGCGGCGGACGGCACACAGTTCCTCACTGCACACATGGGGCCGGGCGGGGTGTTCGGTGATGTGCTGGCAGGCTCGCGCAGCACGAAAAGCCCTGTCACCGTGGCGGCCGCAAGCCGTGCCGGGGCGCTGTGGATGCCCTTTTCCGAACTGGTGGGCTGTGGGCAGGCAAGGCTCCTGCAGAACTATATCGCCTTGATATCGGACAAATACTTCTCGCTGGACAGGCGTGTAGAGCTGCTTTTGCGCCGCAGTGTGCGGGAAAAGCTTTTTTATTACCTGAAAACAGAGGCCGCGCCCGCCCCCGGCGGCGGGCGGCGCACACCCTTCACGCGCGCGGCGCTGGCCAGCTACCTCGGCTGCGAGCGCTCGGCCCTGTGCCGCGAAATAGGCCGCCTGCGCAGAGAGGGGCTTTTGCGCACGCAGGGCCGCGTGTTCTTTTTGGCGGGCATGTAACTGCATCGCCAGAGCACCGCAATATATAAAGCAGGCTGCTCAATAAAAGAAGTTTACCTGCAGGCGCCTTTAGGCGCGTTGCCGCAAGAACCCATCGGCTTTGGCTGACAGTTTTGGCGCCTGATGCCCTCAAAAAAGCCGGGCCAAAACTGCGCAGCATCCAGAAAACGGCGATTTTTGATACAGAGCAAGGAAGATTTCCGCAGGCCCCTTTGTGGTTGGCGAGGTGTGCGTTGGCGAATCCGCGAATACTCTACTGGACTGCTCGCGCACATCATGCGGGTTTGCCGCTTGGCGGCAAAATGCGGGCCATACTTTTGGCCCACAAGTATGCGCGAAAAAGCTATGCGCAAAAATTGCCTTTTAGGGACGGTGAGTTTTTGCGGCAATGCGCCTTCGTCCATCCAGCTTTTTTACAGGCAAAACTGGATGTAGGAGCCCAAACCATGGCCTATAGCGCGGGGTGCAAGCTGGCGTCAAAGAGCTGCGGCCAGCTCATGGGAACCATTTTCGAAACGAAAAAGGAAATGCGGGTGTGGCACAGCGTCTGGGCAAAGCAGGGCCTGAGCGCTACTTTGCATATATTTATAAAAAAGAAGGCTGCGGGCCCGTTGGCGAAGTTCATTATTGCCCGGACGGCGGGATTCACAGCATGGGTATCCTGATACAAGAAAAATATCGCGGCAGGCAAAGGATATATTCCGTTCCCGCACTGTTTATACTGGAGCGGGTAACCTTTGAAAAAACGGCATCTCCGAATTATCCAATTTTATCCCCCTCGACAGGCACAGAGCAGTACGCGCGTTCAAAAAACAGGCTTTGTGCACACAGACAAGACGCGCAGGGAACTTGCATTTGGCGAAGCCCGCACTGCAAGGCAGCTGCTTATCACAACAGAGATGTGTGCCGTTTACAAGGAAACCGCCTTCCCCTGCGGCAGGGCATGATGCAGATATAAGCAAAACCGGGGCGCGCCCGAAAAACGGGCGCGCCCCGGTTTTACTGTTTTATGCCTCGGTGTTCAATGCGCCCGTGTCGCCCGCCTCATAGGCGGCTTTGTCGATGGACGCAGTGCGGTCCAGCACCCAGGCGCCGTCCTGAAAGACGAACTCGCACGCCTGATAGGAAACGGTGCTGCTCTCTTCATGCGACTCCTTGTTCGTGTGCTGGAAGGTGAAGGCCGCCGTGCAGCGGAAGCGCGGCGGGTCTGCGTTTTCCACAGCCGTCAGGCTGCCCTCGGTGCACTCGGCGCTTGTGAACGAAAACACATTGGCCAAATTCTCCTTGGTGGAAAGCGTGCCCTTCAAATCTTCCCGCTTTGCCTCGGTGACGCCCAGCACGGCCGCGATATCCTGCTTGTTCACGGCGTCCAGATATGAGGCATAATAGGCGCCCAGCAAAGCCTTTGCGGCCTCTGCATCCGGCACGCCGCCCTCTGTTTTCACATCGCCAAAGGCAAGGGCGGTGTTTGCAAGGTCACTGAACACCACGCTGCCCGTGGTGACGGCGCCGTGCGGGGCCGTGTATTCCATGGATATGGTGCTGCCCACGGCCACCATGGGCAGGCTTACCGTGCCGCCCTGCGGCTTTTGGGCCACCTCGGCGCCGTCGATGAATATTTTTGTCTCATCCCCAGGGCAGCCGGACACCGTGATGTCCGCCATGGCCAGCGCACCGCTGAATTCCGTGGGCTGCTGCACGCTGAACAGCGAAAGCACCGTCTGCTGGCCCGTGACGGTAGAGCCCGTGCCGCTGGAGGCCGTCACCGCGCAGGTATACTGCCCGGGGAACAGCCCCTCGTACAGCACGCCGCCCTCCACCACCCGGCCGGTGCGGGGCACGCCGTTCAGGCTGAGCAGCGGGTTCTGCGCGCTGCTTGTCAGCATCAGCTGCACAGGCTGCACCGCCAGCTTATATTTTGCATAGCCTAAGAACACATTGTCCTTCGCCACGCCCAGCGCCGGGTAGGCGCTGCCGGCAAGCGTTTCGTCCATTGCCTGCGCCGCAAGCTGCTCTGCCAGCGCCTCGCGCGCGTCGGGCTGGGCAAAGGCGTCGCACAGTGCGGCCAGAGAGGCCTCATCCACCGTCAGCCCTTCCGCGGGCTGCACAAGCTGTTCCAGCGCCTGTGTGTCGCCCTGCGCCAGCGCCTGTGTGGCCTCGGCTACAAATTTACCGGGGTTGAATAAATGGGAGAGCACCATGGAGGCCGACGCCAGCACGGCAAAGCTTATGGCCAGCACGATGCACAGCCTGCCCAGCGCGCGCGTGCCGCCGCCCGCTTTGTGCGGCGGCGCCTCGGCTGTGTCGCCCGGAGCGCGCGTGCCGCTCTTATCAGGTGCGCCCCGCCTTTTTTCACGCCTGCCGCCATGCTTTTCAGGGGGCTGCCATGCAGGCTGCGGCTGTTCCTTGTGCTTTGCAGGCGGGATGAAGGCCATGGTGTCGCCCATGTCCCCGCCGCCCTGCGGCGCAGCCTGCTCCAGCGCGCTGAATTCTTCTTCAAACGCGGCGTCGCCGCGGTTTTCCTGTTCGCTCATAGAAGTTCTCCCTTAATGCGGGCTCAAAGTTTTCTGCACGCGGGCCGGGGCACACCCCCCGCGGCGCTGCGGCTCACAGCTTCGCGTAGGACGCGGCTATCTTCGCTGCGGCGCGCGCGTTGTTGTAAGCCAGCTGGATGTTGGTCTTCAGGCTTTCACCGCCCGTGGCCTCTACAATATGGGCCAGCAGGTACGGTGTGGTGGCCTTGCCCTTAATGCCGTCGGCCTTGGCGCTGGCAATGCACTTTTCAATAACGGCGTTCATCTGGTCAAAATCCATGGCGTATTCCTCAGGCACAGGGTTGCCCACCAGGATGCCGCCGGTGAGGCCAAGGTCCCACTTCACCTTGGCAATGCGGGCAATCTCTGCCTCGTCTTTGGCCTCATGGTCTACCCCGAAGCCGGATTTGCGGCAGTAGAACGCGGGGAAATCCGCCGTGCGCAGGCCCAGCACGGGCACGCCCATCGTCTCCAGATATTCCAGCGTGAGGCCGATGTCCAAAATCATTTTGGCGCCGGCGCACACCACTACGACGCTGGTTTTGCGCAGCTCCTGCAAATCGGCGCTGATGTCCATGGTGGTCTCTGCGCCGCGGTGCACGCCGCCGATGCCGCCCGTGGCGAACACGCGGATGCCCGCCAGCGAGGCAATGATCATGGTGGAGGCCACCGTGGTGGCGCCCGTGCGGCCCAGCGCGCACATTACGGGCAAATCGCGCCGGGACACCTTGGCCACATTTTCGCCCCTGCACATCAGCTCAAGCTCGCTCTGCGAAAGGCCCACCTTCAGCACGCCGCCGATAATAGCGATGGTGGCAGGCACCGCGCCCTCGGCGCGGATGATTTTTTCTATCTCGGCGGCAAAGGCCAGGTTTTCCGGGTAGGGCATGCCGTGGGAGAGAATTGTGCTCTCCAGCGCCACCACGGGCTTGCCGTCCCGCAGGGCGGCGGAAACTTCCGGTGTTATCGACAAATAATCCTTCAAATTCATCGTACATACTCCTTTATATAACTTTCACACAGCGCGGGGGAAATATCCGCGCGGATCGTGTCGCTGGAAGAAATGGCGCACAAAGAACAGCCGATGGCGAACTCTACCGTTCGCTCAGGCGAAAAGCCGTGCAGCGCGGCATACACTGCGCCCGCCATGGCGGCGTCGCCCGCGCCGGTAGCGTTCACCATGGGAAACGGGCGGCTTGCCCTTCGGATGACGCGCCCCTCTGCATCCTGGTAATGAAGCCCTTCGGCCCCAAGCGAGACAAACAGCCGCCGCACGCCCTTTTGCAGCAGCACCTCGCAGCCGCGGCGCAGGCCCGCCTCGGTGTCTGCCGGGATATCCGTCAGCGCCTCCAGCTCCATGCGGTTGGGCTTGATGGTATCAAAGCGCCCAATGATGCCGCGCAGCCGCTGCGCCTTCGCACAGGAGACAGTGTCCAGAAACACGGGCACACGGGCCGCCTCGCACAGCGCCTCCAGCGTGCGGGGCTCAAGGTTCGCATCCGTCACACAAACACCGCAGGCATTTATCTTTTCCGCCATGCGGCGGATGTGCTCGGGGCTCACAGCTCCCAGCACGTCCATATCGCTCATGCCGATGAGCATGTCGTTCGCATCATCCATAATAGAGATATAGCTGCCGGAGCGCGCGCCCTCGCGCACCAGCATGCAGGAGGTATCCATGCCCGCCTCCCGGCAGCCCGCAAGCAGCATCTGGCCAAAGGCGTCGCCGCCCACCGCGCTGGCAAACACCACCGGCACGCCCAGACGGGCGAGGTTGTCGCAGATGTTGCGGCACACGCCGCCAAGCGAAAGGTGAAGCGCACCGGGGTTTGAATCGCGCAGGCGGATGGGTGCATAGCTGTGGCCGTGCACATCCACATTGGCGCCGCCCACGCCGAAAACGCTCTGGTTCAAGCTGTTTGCCCCCTTCTGCCGGCAGCCGCGTGCCGGCGGGTATCCAATCAATATTATCTATTTTACTTCCTTTGGCCGCAAAAGGCAAGCGCCCGTGTGCGCGTGCCCGGACATGAATAAACCGCGCGGGCACGGCGCAAACTATCACCATCAACGCGCCGGGGCACCCGGCCAAGGAGGAAAAAAATGAAAAAAGGATTTTCTGGCTTTTGGCGGGGAAAAGGCTTCTACCTCGCGCTGACGCTGGTGATAGCGGGCGCGGCAACAGCCAGCTTTTTTGCCGTAAACAGCATGATGACGCATTTTGGCACAGGCGATGCACAAAGCCGCATCGACGGGGAGGAGACAACGCCATGGGATACACAGTCGGCACAGCAGGCAGAGAAAAAGCAGGAGGACGTTCCCGTCTCCTCATCCTCTTCATCTGCATCGCAAAGTGGGGCATCCTCGCAGGCCTCTTCGCAGGCTTCGTCCGCCGCGCCAAGCGATGCTGCCAGTGCGCCGGCATCGCCCAGTCCGTCGTACGTCTGGCCTGTGGAAGGTGAAGTGACGCAGAGCTTCACCGGTGACGAACTGGTTTACAACGAGACCATGGGCGACTGGCGCACGCACAACGGCATAGACGTTGTGAGCAAATTCGGCGGCGCCGTATTCTCGCCCAGCGCGGGCGAGGTGAAGCTTGCCCAGACGGACGACGCCCTGTGGGGCGGCGTGGTAGAGGTGCAGAGCGGCGATGTCACCCTGCGCTTCTGCGGGCTGGACGAGGTGTTTGTAAAAGAGGGCGATACGCTCGTTCAGGGCGACAGCATCGGCGTAGCTGGCGAGGTGCCGGCAGAGGCCGCCGCGGGCGCGCACCTGCATGTGGAATGTATGCAGGGCGGCCGGTATATCGACCCCGCAAAGCTGTTTGGCTGAGAGCCCGGCGGCAGAAAGCGCCCATAAAGGCCGGCAGCCCTGCGGGCACGGAGGCACAGCAGCGTGCAGCCGCGCCCGCAGGGCTGTTTTCGCTGTGCGCCGCCGCGCGCGGGGTGCCCGCCCCGGGCCGCAGCGGGCGCCCGGGGCGTTTTTGCTGTATTTCGGCCGTTCAATTTGCCCGCGCGCCTTGCGCCAGAAGCCGTTTTGTGCTATCTTTTTATAGATATCAGTATTTTGGCCTGCGGCAGGTGCACGCAGGCTGCGAAAGGAACGGCAGAATGGGAAAATTCACCTTTATCCCCACGGATGTGGAGGGCGTTGTCATCATCGAACCCACCGTGTTCGGCGACGAGCGCGGTTATTTTATGGAAACTTACTCGGAAAAGGAATTTGCCGCCGCGGGTATACACGGCCCCTTTGTGCAGGACAATCAATCTAAAAGCACGCGGGGTGTGCTGCGCGGGCTGCACTTTCAAAAGCACCATCCCCAAGGCAAGCTGGTGCGCGTGGTATCGGGCGAAGTGTTCGATGTGGCGGTGGATTGCCGCCCCCATTCCCCCACGTTCGGCAAATGGGCAGGCGTGCGCCTCTCGGCCGCGAACAAACGCCAGTTTTACATTCCCCAGGGGTTCGCACACGGCTTTCTTGTGCTGAGCGACGAGGCCGAATTCACTTATAAGTGCACCGATTTTTACGCCCCGGACGACGAGGGCGGCGTGGCATGGAATGATGCGGATATCGGCATCGTCTGGCCCGGTACCGGGTGCGAAGTAAAGCTCAGTGCAAAGGATAAGCTTCACCCCGGTTTTGCCGCACAGGATTTTTCCTTTTTTGAAAAGTGGTGAGCGGCATGGCGATGTTCAAGGCTTACTGTAAGGATTTCTGGCGCTACCGCTACCTTTTGCAGAACCTGATCGGGCGGGATTTCAAGCTGAAATACCGCCGCAGCGTGCTGGGCGTATTATGGAGCGTTCTGAACCCCCTTTTGATGAATATTGTGATGGTGGCAGTGTTCTCCACCCTGTTTGCCGCCATGCGCGGGCAGGGCATCACAAACTTTCCGGTGTACCTCATCATCGGCCAGCTTCTGTTCACCTTTTTTAACGATGCCACCTCAAGCGCAATGTCCAGCATGCTGGGCGCGGCGCCGCTTATCAAAAAGGTGTATATTCCCAAATACATTTTCCCGCTGGAGAAGGTATGCTTCGCGCTTGTAAACTGCGTGTTCAGCTTTGTGGCGCTGATTATTGTAATGATTTTCACCGGCGCGCCGCTGCATCCCACCGTGCTGCTGGCGCTGTACCCGCTTTTGACGCTGTTTCTGTTCAGCCTGGGCGTGGGCCTTGTGCTGGCCACGCTGACGGTATTTTTCCGCGACATCATGCATTTGTGGAGCGTGTTCACCACCATGCTGATGTATTTTTCCGCCATTTTTTACGACCCTTCCCAGATGGGTTCCCTTGTTGTATACGGTTTTTCCATCAACATGTCGCGTTTTATCAAATTCAACCCGCTGTACTGGTATATCACCGCTTTCCGTACCGCCGTGCTGGACGGCGAGATGCTGAGCTGGAACATGCTGTGGATCTGCGGTGCCTGCGCCGTCATCACGCTGGTATTCGGCCTGCTGGTGTTCCGCAAACAGCAGGATAAGTTCGTGCTGCATATTTAAGGGGGCGCAGAACATGAGCATGATAGAAGTGAACAATGTCTCCATGCGCTTCAACATGGCCAAGGAAAAGCACGAGAGCCTGAAGGAATACTTTCTGGCCGCCGTGCAGGGGCGGCTGCAGTTTGAAGAATTTTATGCTCTGCGGGATGTTTCCCTCACGGTGGAGCGCGGCGATTTTTATGGCCTTGTAGGGTTGAACGGCTCGGGCAAATCTACCCTTCTGAAGGTAATATCCGGCGTGTTCAAGCCCTCGGCGGGCAGTGTGACGGTGCGCGGCACCATCGCGCCGCTCATCGAGCTGGGCGCCGGGTTCGATTTTGACCTCACCGCGCGCGAAAACATCTTTCTGAACGGCACGGTGCTGGGCATGACGCCGAAATATATCCGCGAAAAGTTCGACGAGATTGTGGAGTTCAGCGAGCTGCGCGATTTTCTTGACATTCCGCTGAAAAACTATTCCTCCGGCATGGTGTCCCGCCTTGCTTTCGCTGTGGCCACCACCACAAAGCCCGACGTGCTGATTGCCGATGAGATTTTGGCAGTAGGCGACTTTTTATTCCAGCAGAAATGTGAAAAGCGCATGCAGGAACTGATGGGCGGCGGCACCACCGTTATTCTTGTGAGCCATTCCATTGAGCAGATAGAGCGCATGTGCAACAAGGTCACCTGGCTGGAAAAGGGCCGCGTGCGCATGCAGGGTTCGTGCGGCGCCGTGTGCGCGGCGTATAAGGAACTGAACGGCCATGGGCCGGAGGCCGGGGCATGAGCGCGCAGCAAAAACCGGCAGAGCGCGATTCCGTAGGCAAGGCCCTTGCGCGCACGGCAAACCCCGCGCATGCCGCCAGCCTTCTGCGCCGCGCCTTTGCGTGCCTGCGCACGCGCGGCTGGCAGGCCCTGTGGCGCGAGATATTTTACCGCCTGTGCCTTGTATTCGGCAAAGAGCCCTGGCAGCTTCGCGCGGACGTGCCCCTGCGCAGAGAGCTGCGCGCGCAGAGGCATGCCGCCCTGCCGCGGCAGCCCCTCATCAGCGTGGTGGTGCCGCTGTACAACACGCCGCCGCGCTATTTGAAAGAGATGGTGGCCAGCGTGCGTGCCCAAAGCTACCAGAACTGGGAGCTTGTGCTGGTGGACGCATCGGATGCATCCGGCGCGGGGGCAAAACTGGCCGCGCGCATACATGACAAGCGCGTGCGCTATGTGCGCCTTGCGAAAAACGAGGGCATTGCAGCCAACACCAATGTGGGGCTGGCCGAGGCCGAGGGAGAATGGATCACCCTGCTGGACCATGACGACGCTTTGAGCCCCAACGCCCTGTACGAGGTGGCAAAGGCCGCCTGCGAGAGCGGGGCCGAGCTTATTTACTCCGACGAGGTGGTGCTGGACAGCGCCATGAAGCGCCTTGCGGAATATCATTTCAAGCCCGGCTACTCCCCCGACACCCTGCGCGGGTGCAATTATATCACGCACCTGTGCGCCTTCACGGCGCAGCTTCTCCGCCGCGCAGGCGGCAAAGAGGACGCGCAGTTTGACGGCGCGCAGGACTACGACCTCATCCTGCGCCTGTGCGAGGCGGCCAAAGGCGTCCACCACATTCCGAAAGTGCTGTATTACTGGCGCGGCCACGCGCAGAGCACCGCGGGCGATATCTCAGCCAAGCCCTACGCCCTGAAGGCCGGCGCCGCTGCCGTGGCTGCCCACCTGCAGCGGCTGGGCCTTGCGGGCGAGGTGTCCTGCATTCCCGGCTGCCCGGGCGCATACCGCACGCGGTATGCCGTTACGGGCGAGCCGCGCGTTTCGGTGCTGATTCCGAACAAGGACCACGCCGAGGACCTGCGCCGCTGCCTTGCCTCCATTTACAAATACGGGGGCTGGCGCAACCTGGAAGTAATCGTCATCGAGAACAACTCCACCGAGCGCACCACCTTCGCCTTATACAAAGCGGCGCGCGCCTCGCTGCCGGGGCTGCGCGTGGTGCAGTATCAGGGGCCGTTCAACTTTTCCGCCATCAACAACACGGCCGCCCGCTATGCCACGGGCCAGCACCTGCTTTTGCTGAACAACGATGTGGAGTTCACCTCGCCGGATTCCATCCGCGAAATGCTCAGCTATTCCCAGCGGCCGGACGTGGGCGCCGTGGGCGCAAAGCTTCTGTACCCGGACGGCACCGTGCAGCACGCGGGCGTTATCATCGGCCTCGGCGGCTCGGCGGGGCACAGCCACAAGGGCCACCCGGCCAATTCTGCCGGCGACATGTACCGCCTCGCCACAGCGCAGAACTTCTCTGCCGTGACGGGCGCCTGCCTGATGGTGAAAAAAAGCCTGTACGATGCGCTGGGCGGGCTGGATGAAACCAATTTTGCCGTGGCCTACAACGATGTGGACTTCTGCCTGCGCCTGCGCGCACAGGGCTATGTGAACGTAATGACGCCGTTTGCCGCGGGCACGCATTATGAATCCAAAAGCCGCGGGCCGGACACGGCGGGCGGCGAGCGCCAGGCGCGCTATGAGGCCGAGCGCGCGCGCTTCTGCACAAAATATGCGCCCATGCTGCAGGAGGGCGGGGACCCTTACTATAACCCGCACTTTACGCTTTTGTACGAAAACTACGGCTACAAATAAGCCCCGCACCGGTGCGCGGCGGGCGCAAAGCCGTAAAAAACTTCCATACAGGGGGCGGCCCGCGCCGCCCCCTGTTTTCAAAAAGGGGGAACAGACCATGAGGCTTCGCCTGAAGCGCATGCGCGAATTGTGTGCCGTGTTCTGCTCGCTTGTGCGGCAGGACGGCTTTTCCGCCACGGCAAAGCGCGCGCTGGGCTTTGCCCGGCGGCGGCTGAAAAGCAAAAAAGGGCGGTTTCTGCCCCCGAAGGCCGTGCTGGAAAGCCAGCGCGCGCTTAATTATTCCAGCTGGCCGCATGTCTCTATCTGCGTGCCTGTGTACAATACGCCGCGCGCATATCTTGAGCAGATGTGGAGCAGTGTGGCCGGGCAGACCTGCCCGAACTGGCAGCTCTGCGTGGCCGATGCGTCCGACGCGGCGCACGCCTATGTGGGTGAGTTTTTTGCCGGGAAAGAAAAGGTGCGCTATTGCCGGGTAGAAAACAAAGGCATTTCGGCCAATACGAATGCCGCCGCGGCATTGGCCGAGGGCGAATACCTCGCGCTGCTGGACCACGACGACGTGCTGGCCCCGCACGCGGTGTATGAGCTGCTGAAGGCCGCCCGCGAGACGGGCGCAGGCTTTCTGTATTCGGACGAGGCCCTGTTTGAAACCAGCATCGAACGGCCCGTCACGGGCCACTTCAAGCCGGATTTCGCGCCCGATTACCTCAACTGCTGCAACTATATCTGTCATTTCGCCATGTTCAAGGCCGGGCTGTTCCGCGCGGCGGGCGGGCTGGACAGCGCCTGCGACGGCGCGCAGGACCACGATTTGTTTCTGAAGCTGAGCGAGCAGTGTACGCCGGTGCATGTGCCCAAGGTGCTGTATTACTGGCGGGTGCACGCAGGCTCTACCTCGGGCGGCACGGCCGCAAAGCCCTATGTCACTGCAGCGGCCAGGCGCGCCGTTTCGGCGCACCTGGCCCGCATTGGGGCCGAGGGGAAAGTGGAGGACGGGCTGTTCCCAAGCACCTATAAGGTGGATTATGCGCTGGCGCGCACGCCGCTCGTCTCTATCCTCATCCCCAATAAGGACCACACAGAGGATTTGGACAAGGCCCTGCGCTCCATCTTTGAAAAGACCGATTACCCCGCATACGAGGTCATCGTCATCGAAAACAATTCCACCCTGCCGCAGACCTTTGCCTATTACGAAAGAATCGCACAGGACGCTGCTTATTCCCGCTGCCGCGTAGTGCGGTACAAGGGCGGGTTCAATTTTTCCGCCATCAACAATTTCGGCCGGAAAGCGGCAAAGGGTGAATTTTTGCTGCTTTTGAACAACGATGTGGAGGTGATATCCCCCGCGTGGCTCACAGAGATGGTAAAGCTGTGCGGCCAGCCGGGCGTGGGCATTGTGGGCGCCAAGCTGTATTACCCCGACGATACCGTGCAGCACGCGGGTGTCATCACCGGCCTTGGCGGCTATGCGGGCCACAGCCACAAATACGCCCGGCGCGCATCGGGCGGTTACATGTTCCGCCTTGCCACCGTTCAGAATTTTTCCTGTGTGACGGCCGCCTGCCTTCTGTGCCGCGCCGATGTGTACGACGAAGTGGGCGGGCTGGACGAGGGCTTCACCGTCGCCTTCAACGATGTGGACTTCTGCCTGCGCGTGCGCCGGGCTGGCTGGCGCGTGCTGTGGACGCCCTATGCCGAACTGTATCACTATGAATCGAAAAGCCGCGGGCTGGATACAAAGGGCCCGGCCAAAGAGCGCTTTGAGGGCGAGCGCCGCCGCCTGAAAGAGCGCTGGGGCGACGCGCTTGTGCACGACCCCTTCTATAACCCGAACCTGACACTGGACAGGGAAGATTTTTCAGAAAACGATGTGCTGCCCAAAGAGGAGCCCGCATGACGCCCGCGGAAGAAAAGGCCGCCTTACGACGTGCGGTGCGGCGGGCGTGCGCCGCCGTGCCCGCAGATGTTCATGCCGCAGCCTCCCTCAGCTTGTGCCGGGCGCTGGCCGCCATGCCGCAGTTTGCCGCCGCACACACCGTGGCCGCCTTTTTCGGCGCCGGTGCAGAGCCGGACACCCGCCCCCTGCTGCATGCTGTGCTGGCGGCGGGCAAGCGCTTGTGCCTGCCTGTGTGCGGGAGCAAAGAACGGCAAATGCACATGGCCGCTGTGACGGGGCTCGAAAGCCTGGTACCGGGCCCCTTCGGCATTCCGCAGCCCGGCAGAGAGGCTTTTCCTGTGTCCCCGCAGGAGCTCGGCTTGTGCCTTGTGCCCTGCGTGGCCGCCGACACGGCGGGCAGGCGCCTTGGCCACGGCAAGGGCTATTACGACGCCTTTTTGCCCCTGCTGAGTCCGGGCGGCACTGCCGTGCTGTGCTGTTTTTCTTGGCAGCTGGTGCCGCGCGTGCCCATGGAAGGGCACGACATACGCCTCTCCCTGCTTGCCACCGAGCACGGTGTGCAGCACGCAAAGGCCGTACAGAGCTGACTCAAACCCGCGTGTAAAACGCATGGGCTGCGCAGGGCCTGAAAGGGCGGTTGCCCGCATGCCTCTTTCAAAGGCCGCGAAGCGGCTTCCGCCTGCGGCCCCCGCCCCACACACAGAAAGTGGCCCCGTTTGCCGCCCTGACAGAAGCCTGCCTGTTTTCATATGCCTGCTGTCAGCGGCCCTCTCTGCCCTGTGCCTGGGGTGAAATCTTTCTGCGGGGCGCCTCGCCTACACCGGCTCCCGAGTCAGGCCCCCCGGCAAAGCCGGGGGCCTGTGTAAGCCCTGAAAGGGCATCGTACCGGTAAGCCTCTCAAAAGGCACTGAAAAAATCCACCGCCTGCATCACTTGTCCTGCGGCCCGTAAACGGGCGCCGTTTGTCCAAGATTATCCTTCTGGCAATCGTAAAGTTGTTCATCTCTTCCCGCTTCGCCCGATGCTGGAAGCGAAAGCTTTTTTTCTCTCCCCAGCAGACCTGGGGTGTCATTTCGCTAAAGCATACAAATCAAAAACGCCCCCGCTTTCCAGATGGAAAGCGGGGGCGTTTTCTGTTTTTTGCTGTGCACGCAGGGTGCATGTGGAAAAAGCGCGCCGGCAGTCAGGCGGCACCGCTCACCCCTGCGGCATTTCCTGCTCAAATTCCAGGTTATCAAATACGCTCAGCTCCTGTGTGGTGCTCTGGCGCGGGTAATACTCCAAACGCACCCTGTCGCCTTCGCGCGTGAGGGCCAGCTCGTCAGAGACGCTGCCCTGTACACTGAACAGCATCTGCGGCTGTTCAGCCACAATTAGGTAATATGCAGTGCCGTTCGAGGAATCTTCGCTTCCAATGCGCAGCACTGTGCCCGTCAGCACCGCCTTGTCTGTGCTCACGCTGCCCACAGCCTGCCCGGCCGGGCTGGACTGAATGGCCTTTTCATAGCTCAGGCGCGCCTCGCCAATGCTTTCGCCCACACCCACAGTCTGATAATCCTCTACCGAGACATAGGCATATTGCTTGATGAGGCCTTCGGCGTCCTTCAGCGTCATGAAATAGGTGGGCACGCCGTTCATATTCACAATAAGCGGAAAGGCCGCCTGATAGCCGTACTGCTGCACCTTGCCCTGCGCAGACTGCTGCGCCGCCGTCTCTGTGGCGCCGCTGATGCGGTACAGGCGGGGCTCCTTGGTCACCATGTCAACCATCACGAAGCCGATGGCACTCTCGTCTGCACCCACGCTTGTGAGGCCGGTGAACAGATAGCAGCTTCCGTCATTGTACAAAATAGCCTCGCCCTGCGAGGTGCGGTATTTATCCTTATCGCTGAAGTTCAAATAGCCGTGCACGTACTCGCCTTTGTTGTTGAGCTGCGTCATGATAAAATCTTCCGGCTGCACACGGTCTACCCAGGCGGGCAGCTCCTCAATGGAATAGGTATTGCTCTCGCCTGTGGCGCAGTCCATCACCACGGCCCCTGTGGCCTCCGGCAGCGAAAAGCCGCGCAGGTAACGGTAGGTGGTGATGACCCAGTAGGGCCTCCCGGTGTCATCCAGCTCAAAGCTGTAATCCGTCAGGCCGGTGAAGGGCGCGGCCGTGAAGCGCGCATAAAACAGCAGGTTCTGCCACAAGTAAGCCCCCGGCTGATACTTGATGGGGTAGCCGTCCACATATTCCACGTCCTGCGGGTTTGTGGCGGACACCGTCACATATCCCGGTGTGCCGTCCATATTGGTCAGCCACTTGAACAGGCCTGAATGATAGGTGGGCACGGCCCACAAAAGCTCGCCGTCCACCTGCTGAAGTGTGGGCTCGCCCAGCACCACCTGGCTGCCCAGGCTGGGGCGCTCGCCCAGCTTTTTGTCCGCCAGCTTTTTCGCCATATCCTCGTCCACAATGGGCAACTGGCTGGTGTCCACAGTGTCAAAGTCCTCTGCAAAGTCCATCTCCTGCAGCTCCGGCATCTGCTCCCGGAATGCCTTCACCTGAAAAAGCACGGAAGAGCCGATGCTCACGGCAAAAAACGCGCCCCACAGCACGGCCACCACCACAATAGGCCAGCGCCTGAACTTCGGGTGACGCACAAAGGCGACATGCGGCGCGCCATTTGCAGCCTGGCTTACGGCAAAGCGGCCTATCTTGTCCAGCGTGAAAATAGCGAACAGTACAGTGAACAGCACGCAGTACGCAAAAGCCGCCTCCGGGTACAGCGGGTTCAGGTTCATGTGGTTGAATAGTACATACAGCACGAACACAAGCAGGGTGACGGCAACAGCCTTGCCCTTCCAATTTTTCAAACAGAACTCCTCCTACGCCTTGGGCGGCACAGATCATACATGCGAACCTTTGGCCCGCCATAAAGGATATTATACGATTTTCTCCTGCAAAGCGGAAGGCCCCGCCGCATTAAGATTTTGTCAAGGCGCGCGCCCGCACACACCTGCCGCCGGAAAAAGCCCCCTTCTTCCAGCGGGCCCAAATGGGGCGCCGCTGGAGAAAAGGGGGCTTTTATGGCCGCAGGGGCAGGAGGCGGGCCCGGTTACACGGCCTCGTGGAAGGTGCGGCGCACCACTTCCTCCTGCTGGGCGCGGCTGAGGCGGTGGAAGTTCACCGCATAGCCGGATACCCGTATGGTGAGCGCAGGGTATTTTTCCGGGTGGTCCATGGCGTCCAGCAGCAGCTCGCGGTTCAGCACGTTCACATTCAAATGGTGCGCTCCCTGCTGGAAATAGCCGTCCAGAATAGAGACGAGGTTCACCTCGCGGCTCTCCTCATCCCAGCCCAGAGCCTTGGGGATGATGGAGAAGGTATTGGATACGCCGTCCTGGCACACATCGCGGTAAGGCAGCTTTGCCACCGAGTTCAGCGAGGCCAGCGCGCCGTGGCTGTCGCGCCCGTGCATGGGGTTTGCCCCGGGGGCGAACGCCTCGCCCGCCTTGCGCCCGTCCGGCGTGGCGCCCGTCTTTTTTCCGTACATCACATTCGAGGTGATGGTGAGCACAGAGAGCGTGTGCATGGCGTTGCGGTACAGCGGGTGCTTTTTCAATTCGGAAGAAAATTTTCTCACAATATACACCGCCTCGTCGTCCGCGCGGTCGTCGTCGTTGCCGTATTTCGGGAAATCGCCCTCAATGACAAAATCCACCGCGATGCCCTGCGCGTTGCGCACCGGGCGCACCCTGGCCCAGCGGATAGCCGAAAGGGAATCTGCCGCCACAGAGAGCCCGGCCACGCCGAAGGCCATGATGCGCTCTACATTCGTGTCATGCAGGGCCATCTGCCCCGCCTCATAGGCATATTTATCATGCATGTAATGGATGATGTCCATGGTATCGGCATACAGCCCCGCCGTATACTCCAGCACCTTTTCATAGTTGGCGCGCACCTTGTCGTACTCCAGCACCTCGCCGGAGAGAGGCTCGATGCCTGGCACGATGACGCCGCCCTTTACCTCGTCCACGCCGCCGTTGATGGCGTACAGAAGGGCCTTTGCCAAGTTACACCGCGCGCCGAAGAACTGCATCTGTTTGCCCACGCGCATGGCGGAGACACAGCAGGCGATGGCATAGTCGTCGCCGTAGACAGGGCGCATAATATCGTCGTTCTCGTACTGGATGGAATCCGTTGCAATGGACATTTTTGCGCAGTAGCGCTTGAACTTGTGGGGCAGATGCTCGCTCCACAGCACGGTGAGGTTCGGCTCCGGCGCGGTGCCCAGGTTTGTCAGCGTATGCAGGATGCGGAACGACGTCTTTGTCACAAGCGGCTTGCCGTCTAGGCTGATGCCGCCGATGGATTCCGTCACCCAAGTGGGGTCGCCGCCGAACAGCTCGTTGTAATCCGGCGTGCGCAGGTGGCGCACGAGGCGCAGCTTGATGACGAACTGGTCTATCAGCTCCTGCGCTTCGGCCTCGGTGATGGCGCCGCGCGCAAGGTCGCGTTCGATATAAATATCAAGAAAGGTGGAGGTGCGGCCCAGCGAGGTGGCCGCACCGTTGTTTTCCTTAATGCCCGCAAGGTAGGCCATGTACAAAAACTGAACTGCCTCTTTTGCATCCTTTGCAGGGCGGGAAATGTCGACGCCGTAGCGCGCGGCCATCACCTTTATTTTTCCCAGCGCGCGTATCTGTTCGGACACCTCCTCGCGCAGGCGGATGCGCTCTTCCGTCATGGGGCCGTCCAGCGCGTCCAAATCGCGGCGTTTCTCCTCCGCCAGTGCATCGATGCCGTACAGGGCCACGCGGCGGTAATCGCCAATGATGCGCCCGCGGCCATAGGCATCCGGCAGGCCCGTCAGCAGGCCCGCATGGCGCGCGGCGCGCACGCGCGCCGGGTATGCATCGAACACGCCCTCGTTGTGCGTTTTGCGGTATTCCGAGAAAGTATGCTCCATCTCCTCATCCAACGCATAGCCGTACTGCTCCAGCGACGCCTTGGCACAGCGCATACCGCCGTAGGGGTTCACAATGCGCTTCAGGGGCGCATCTGTCTGCAGGCCCACAATCACCTCGTTGTCCCTGTCGATGTAGCCCGGCTCGAAGTTGTCAATGCCGGAAAACCGCTTCGTCTCCACGTCCAGCACGCCTTTTTCCAGCTCCTGCTGCAAAAGTGCCTCGCATTTTTTCCACACGGCCTTCGTGCGGGCTGTGGCGGGCGCAAGAAACTTTCCGCCGCCCTCGTACAGTGTAAAATTTTTCTGGATAAAGCTGCGCACATCAATGCTGCGCTGCCATTCACCGGGCGCAAAGCCCTCCCACTGCGGATACTGCATCATCCGTTTTGTCCCCTTTCCTGTTTCCCGCATATGCAGGAAAATAAACCGCTTCATACTGCCTGCAAAGCTGCGCGTCCATGGGCGGCGTGCCCTGCAAAGAGTATTGGATGCCCAGCGCAGCATATTTTTTCACGCCCAGCGTGTGGTAAGGCAGCAGCTGCACGCGCTGTACGTTCGGCAAAGTTTCGACATAGGCCGCCAGAGCGCGCATGTGCGCCTCGCCGTCCGTCAGGCCGGGCACCACTACATGGCGCACCCACATGGGCGTGCCCGCGCGGCGCACAGCCTCAAGGAAGGCCTGCGCCTTTTCCATGCCGCACCCCGTCACGCGCCGGTAGCCGCCGGGTTCCTCGTGCTTTGCGTCGAACAGCACAAGGTCTGTCCAACGCAGAATGCCGTCATAGCTGCCAAACCCCACGCCCGCCGTGTCCAGGCAGGTGTGGATGCCAGCCTGGCGGCACAGCCGCAGGCACTCGCACAAAAAATCCGGCTGCAAAAGCGGCTCTCCGCCGGAAAAGGTCACGCCGCCCTGCGCCCCGTAATAGGGCTTATAGCGCAGCAGCTTTTCCACAAGCTGCTGCGGCAGGATGGGCGTACCGCCCGCGGCGGGCCAGGTATCCGGGTTATGGCAATAGCGGCACCTCAGGGCGCACCCCTGCAGGAACACCACTGTGCGCACACCGGGCCCGTCCACATTGCCCATAGATTCAATGGAATGGAGATAGCCTGTCATATGCCCCTCACTACGCGCGGGCAAAGCCCGCCGGAAAAAGAAAAAAGCCGCACCTCCAGGCAAAGCATGCCCAGACGGCCGGCAATACACGCGCCATACTCCACGTGGTATCTCTCCACCGCTTCCGTCAGTCATATGGCGCATATTTATCTTACTACACTGCCCGCGCCCTGTCAACCGGAAATATCAGGCGCCACAATAATTTGTATTAAACGCCAATTTTATCTTTTGCTTTCCATATATATTGTGCTTTTGCGTGCAGAGCAAAAAAGCAGGGCGCGCTTTTCAAAGCGCGCCCTGCAAAATATATGCGCACAGCCTGTCAGGGCAGGAAAGCCGCTGCCGGGCCGTAGTACATATCGGCATGCAGAGTAAACGAGCAGGACACCTGCAGCCAGCACAGCAGAATGCCGGCGATGATTCCGGGAATATACGGGTTGTTGCATTTTTTGAACAGACGGCGAATCAGGATAACTGCCACCGGGAATACCGGGATGGCATTGATGGTGTAAGTAAAGGTATAGGTAGAGCCGAACACAAATGGCTTCAGGCCAGACTGCGCATACAGGTAATAGCCTATCACCGTAATTGCCAGCGCCGGGATCGTGTTCATCGCCGCAAAGAACAGGTCGTTCACCCACTCCGGTTCTTTGCCGATTTTGCAATGATAGGCACTGTTCACCGCAATGGACACGGCCAGGCCGAACACCAGGTACATCGGCAGATAGACGAAGAACACACCCAGGTTTTCAAGCGGGATATTCTTCAGGCCCCACAGGTAATAGTGGTAGTCCACACGGAACAGGTTGTTCGCCACCCAGACAATGGCAAACACGCCTGCACAGGCCGCCAGTGCGACCAGAATGCTCTTGAACAGGTTTTTCAGCGAGATCTTCAGGCCCCAGTTCTCCATAGTGGCACCGTTCTTGCGGCCATACAGGGCATACGAGACAAAAGAGGTAATCAGCATGAAAATGCCGTTCAACAGCGCCCACAGCGCATAGATATTGCTGGTTTGCTGCGCCCATACAGTAGAGCAGCAGTAACCGAAGCCAAGGAAGAAAATGGCGCTGATGCTGCAGAATGCGAACACGCAGTTCAGAACAGTGAGCACCCAGAACCACACCTTGCCCTTTTTGTCGGGCGCGGGGCGAAGCACCGCGTTCTCACCGGCGCGCAGGCTCTCAAAAAATTTCAGGCGCGTCAGGCAGCCTACGCCAAAGACACAGCACATCAGAACGCCCAGCAGGCCCAGCAGGTTGCTCACGGTAAGCATCACAAAATGCTGGCTCTGGCCCACGATGTAGTGCGGCGCCTCAAATACATCCTGGAAGAAGTCGCACACAGCTGCCAGGGCGTTGCTGCCGCCCTGCGGCTTCGGGTGGATCTCTTCCGCAGCGTTCACGCGGCGGATTACCTGCTGGCCGTCCACTTCGCCCACATAGGTATGGCCGGGAACGACTGCATCGCCTTCAAACTCGCTGGGGTCCTGCCCGAAAGCGAACAGAGACTTTGCACTTTCAGAGCCAAGCCACTGCTGCGCGGGAAGTTTTGCCCCGTCCGGGCCCACGCCGCTGAAATATACATGATCGTACAGGGTGTAATACACACCGAAATCACGGGCACCGTAAATATTGGCCCAGTTGCCCTCTTCATCCGTGTAGACGGGGTCGGAGGACACAAGATAAATGGCGGAAATCAGGCCGGTGCCCTCTGCATCGTCCAGCCGCACGCAGTTGTTGGAAGCCTGGCCGCCGGCAGAGTGCCCGGCCACGCCGATCTGCGCCTTATCTACATAGTCCAGCGTGCCGGCGTAGCGCACAGCCGCGAAAGCGCCGTAGGCATCGCTGACAGTATAGGGTGCAAGGTAGGTGCCGGCATCTGTCACTTCCGAATCACCGTGGTTCAGCATATCCGGCGTGATTACCACAAAGCCGCGGCGTGCCAGCTCCAGGCCGTACTGGGCATAGCTCTCTTTGTTCACTGTAAGGCCGTGTGTGAACACGACAGCTGGCGCCGGCGATTCCGCCGTGGCCGAATCCGGCTTGTAGACACGCGCGACTACCTTGTTGCCGGCCGCCGTCTGCAATTCCACGTCCGAAATGCCGATGTTGCCCCAATCGTGCAGAATCGCACTGGACAGCGCTGTGAAAATCAATGTGAAAACTAGCGCGAATACCAGGCACTTCACGGGGGACAACTTCTTCAGAAATTTCATAAAGATTCCTCCTTTTTCGTGCGTTGCCACCATTGGAATATCTTAACCATACCACTTCCCCCAGGGCGCCTGCCTTGACAAGTTTGTGTTGGAAATTTGACAAATTAGCTGTTTTATCCATATTTTATGTTATGCACACTTCTGGGGGCAGTTATTTGTGCAATGTAACGGCAGAAGCTCTGTCCGGCCGCCCAAGACACAGAAAAATCGGCTAAAAATCGCAAGCCTTCGTTGTATTTCACCCTTTTTTCCGCTTTTTCTTGCCTGTACAATCCCTGTTTTCCGCCGCGTGGACGGGGGCGCATTGCAGCGTGCTGCAAAAGGCGCTATAATGTAATCATGCAAATTAAAGAAGGGCTGGCGCAAAGGGGAGATGGTATGCCGTGCCGGAATTAGAAATTATCCAGCATCCTCAAATTGAAGGGCTTCACCTTTTTCTGAACACTGTCAGCCACCGCACGCTGCATGTGCACCCGGAATGGGAGCTTCTATGGGCATTGGACAATCCGCTGAACGTCATCTGCGATAAGCAGGCGCACCGCATTGCCCCCGGGCAGATTGTGCTGTTCAGCCCCAACCAGCCGCACAGCTTCTGTAAAACAGAGGCGGGTGACTGTACTTTTTTATGCATACAGATGTCGCCGCAGCGGTTCCCCTCCTCTGAGGCACTTTTTGCAGACAGCATATACCCCGCAGAATTTCTCACTGGGGAAGAACAGCTTCAGCTTCGGCGCACGCTGTTCTCAATGCTGCGCACCTACCTGGAACGCTCTGCCTGTTATGAGCTAAAATGCCTCGGCCAGGCGTGCCTTGTTCTGCACAGCCTGCTCACCCGTATGCCGGTGCACCGCGTCTCTGCCGGGGAAACCGCCAACCGGGCAGACCGCACTGCACGGCTGATGCGCCTGCTTGATTTTGTTGATAAAAACTATATGCACAAGATACAGCTTTCCACCTTTGCAGCCATGGAACGCCGTTCTATGAGCTATATGTCGCATTTTGCAAAAGAGATGCTGAACCAAAGCTTTCAGGACTATGTGAACACTGTGCGCTTCAACTGCGCCTGCAAACTGATTGCCACGGGCAGTAGCCGCATGCTGGATGTCTGTATGGAATCCGGCTTTTCCGACTACCGCTATTTCTCTCAAACCTTCCAGAAAAGGGTGGGCATGACGCCGGAGGCATACAGTCGCCTTTCCCAAACGCCTGTGCAGGAGGAAGCCAAAATCCACCACAGCCTGCACTCGCTGGAGCAGTTTTATTCCCGCAGGCGCAGCCTGGAGCTTCTGGATATATTTGAGCAGAGGTATCTTTCTTCCCGCTAGCGAATACCAAACGCCCCTGCGGCCACGCCGCAGGGGCGTTTCATATTCACGCCTGTCCCTCATTTCAACATTTTGCACAAAATTCGAGAAAGCAATATAGCTATAACAGAAATTCTTTCCCGCCAGCAAATTTGTCAAATCGGCTATACCAATTTGTCAAGGAAAAGGCGGCCGGCCGCGCGTATACTCAAAAATACAGAAGGAGGCGGAGCACATGCTGTATATC
>OJRC01000325.1_pt1 | contig 35610 bp, 32 predicted proteins | sample 1599081 | NCBI WGS metagenome assembly OJRC01 (sample SAMN03922519, study PRJEB24848) | human gut metagenome | isolation source: stool sample | host: Homo sapiens | place: Germany | collected 2010-02 | reverse complement strand
CCGAAAGCAGGTCAAATCTGATTACAAAAAGGAGAATTTTGAATGGAGTATACGATTAATTATCATTTACCTCAGTGGGCTGAGAGCGATCGCATCATGATGGGAGATTTCAATCAGATGTGCAGCGATATTGACCGCGGCTTGACAACAGCACAGTCTACCGCCAACGCAGCTTATACCCCCGATAATAAGCCTTATGTAGTAGGAAGCTACACCGGCAACCGGGGAATCAACGTTATCAATGTAGGTTTTCGCCCCAGCTTTCTGATCATATGCGGGGACAAAAGCTTCTCCACACCATCCGGACACAGTTCCTCACTGGGCGATTCCTTCGGCATCATCACCGCCAACCACAACTACGGTCTGGTCACTCTCACTGACACCGGATTCCAGGTGACACATGACAACAACCTTTATCCTCAGCTCAACGACACCGTGGATGTGTACGTCTATATCGCTTTCCGGTAAAAAAGAATCCCCAGGGCCAAAGCCCTGGGGATCTTTTGCTAGGGAATGAGGAACAGCAGGAACTTATTATTACGCAGCGTAAACCAAGTTAATGTTGCAGGTCAGTTCACCAGCTGCGATGACCATCTTAAAGCTGTTGCTATTGCCTTTAACAGCACTAAAGATGTTGGTCCATTTACTTGCCACAAAAGTAGCAAAATCTGCAGAATCGGTCTTGCCGCTGTTTCCAGAAGTCCAGGTAACGGTCATTTCCTCAGCAGCCAGGCCGCAGTTGGCCAAGAGCTTCTGCATGCCGGTACCGCTGATGGAACCGGTGCTCTTGACAGCAACGGTGAAGGAACCGTCAGCTTCCGGAGTCACGGTAACACCAGTCAGGCCGGTCTGATTGGTCATCCAGTAGTTCACATAACCGGCAACAATTGCCTCAGCGGGAGCCTCAGCATCAGCCAGAGCCTTGGTGATGTCAGCAACATCCCTTCTATTGGCAATGTAACCAGCGTAGATGTCCTCCACGGAATAGCCAGCAGCATACAGGACGGGCAGGATCACATCCATGTTATTGCTCGTATTTACAGCATACAGAGCATGAGCCTGCTCCAGAACAGTGGCGCCCTCGGCCTTCAGAATGGCAACGATCTCATTGGTCTGAGTGCCAGCGGCAGCGAGAGCCTTGGCAAGCTCGGTCTTGCTGCCGGCAACATTCTGATCCAGCTTGGACAGAGCCAGGATAGCTTCATCCCGCAGAGAGTTGACCGCGTCTACGGTAGCAGCGCTGTCGATAGCAGCAATAGCGGCATCATAGATGGCCTTAGCGGCATCCTCATCAGAACGATTGATGTTCATGCCGTTATAGTAGGCAGCCAGAGCATCCTTGGCAACGGGCTTAGCAGCTTCCAGAGCGGCCTGAGCAGCCTCATAGCCGCTGATAGCAGTGTTCAGGCCGTTGCGAGCCTTCACCAGCTGGTTTCTCTGGGCCTGGGTAAGGCTGCCATTCTTGATCATATCCTTCAGCTCAGCCACGATGGCAGTAGCAGCCTCGTACTCCTCCTTGCTGTTGATACCAGCCTCGAGGGCGGCGTTAGCCTTGTTGAGGAGAGCCTGGAACTCATCAACAGGAGGATTCTCAATCGCGTCGATTGCCGCATTAAGAGCATTACTAAGCATTCCTACTACGCTTTCCCTAAGAACAACCAACGATTGGAGTGGATGATATGGCGATTGGTGAACGGATTCACTTTTTCCGTCTCCTGCGGGGGATGACTCAGAAATATCTCGGCATGGCGCTGGGCTTCCCGGAGAAGTCTGCGGATGTGCGCCTTGCTCAGTATGAAACAGGATCCAGATCCCCTAAGGCTGATCTGACTGCGGCCCTGAGGTACTGGATGTCTCGCCCCATGCTCTCTCCGTCCCGGACATAGACTCCTATGTAGGGCTCATGCACACCCTGTTTACCCTGGAGGATAACTACGGGCTCAAGATCAGCGAGATAGATGGAGAAGTCTGCTTGAAGGTTGATGTGCGGAAGAACAAGGACGCCGCCCGGCTGCATGAGATGCTTTGCTCCTGGCAGCAGGCCGCTGCCATGCTGGAGGCGGGCGAGATCTCCAAGGAGGACTATGACAAGTGGCGCTACCACTATCCGGAGTTTGACAAGTCCAAGTGCTGGGCTAAGGTACCTTCACAGGAACTTAGTAATTTACTAGTGCAGGATGTTTGATTGAAAGATAAAGTAAGAGGGAATCAGGATGTACGAAAGTTATACAAGACAATCTCTACCTACCAAGCAATACCGCGAACTGTTAGGAAGTGCTATTTGTGTTTTTAACTCAAATAACGCATTTATAATTGAGAATATTCTCAAATGTGATGACTTGGGTAAGTACGACTGGTACAATCTAATGGACAGGAATTCAGGGGAACTCAAAGGGAGTGTTCGTGAGGTCATCACTTCAAAATGTGGAAATAAAATTGAAGCACTGTTTGCCAAAATTATTGAAATGCGCAATCGAATAATTCATAGCTACCGCATTACAAACGCAGCCGGCGAACAGGTTTTGGCGACAAAAGAAAGAGTTAAGAATGGAAATAGGCAATTTGAGATTACCGAAGAGTACCTTCTTGACTTTATAGGCCTTAATCAAGAATTGTCCGATCTGCTGTATGATTTAAGAGGATAACAAATAAAAAGAGAGCTAACTGACTAATCAAAATCAGTTAGCTCTCTTTTTATGAATAATGAAAAAGTGTTGCTAAATCGTTGCCACGAAGGGCCTTAACCTCTAAAAAACCCAGTTATATCAGGCTTTTCCGGGTCTCTGAAATCATTCCCATTCGATTGTGGCGGGCGGTTTGGACGTGATGTCGTAGACGATGCGGTTGATTCCTTTGACCTCGTTGACAAGGCGGACAGAGATCTTGTCCAGCACCTCGTAGGGGATCCGTGCCCAATCGGCGGTCATAAAATCGCTGGTGGTGACTGCCCGGAGGGCCAGGGTATAGTCATAAGTGCGTCCGTCTCCCATAACGCCTACGGAACGACTGTTGGTGAGGACCGCGAAGTACTGGCTCAGATTTTTGTCCTCACCGGTCTTGGCGATCTCCTCCCGGTAAATGGCGTCGGCCTCCCGCAGGGTATCGGCCTTCTCCTTAGTGACGGCGCCGATGATGCGGATGGCCAGACCAGGGCCGGGGAAGGGCTGGCGCATCACCAGATATTCCGGCAGGCCCAACTCGCGGCCCAAGGCCCGCACCTCATCCTTAAACAGCAGGTCCAGCGGCTCCAGTATACCCTTGAACCGGGCCACCACCTCGGGCGGCAGCAGGCGGTTATGATGACTCTTGATCACATCGGCGTCTCCCTTGCCGGACTCGATCACGTCGGGATAGATCGTACCCTGCGCCAGGAAATCCTGATCCGTGATCCCAAACTGTTCGGCCTCATCCCGGAACACATAGCCGAACTCCGCGCCGATGATATGCCGCTTTTCCTGCGGGTCCTCCACTCCAGCCAGTTTGGACAGGAACCGCTCCTCCGCGTTTACGCGGACGAACCGGACCTTCCATTTGCTAAAGGCGCTCTCCACTTCGTCTCCCTCATGCTTCCGCATCAGGCCGTGGTCCACAAACACGCAGGTCAAGCGGTCCCCAATAGCCTCGGCCAACAGCGCGGCCAGGACCGAGGAATCCACGCCGCCGGATAAGGCCAGCAGGACACGCCCCCGGGGCCCGATCTCCTCCCGCAGCCGTGCAACCGTGGATTTGCAGTAATTCCCCATGGTCCAGTCCCCGGTGGCTCCGCAGACCTCGAAGAGGAAATTGCGGATCATCCTGGTGCCGTTCTGTGTATGGTTGACCTCCGGGTGAAACTGAACGCCGTAAAAGCTCCTGGATGCGTCGGCGATGGCCACATTGGGGCAGTTGTCGCTGTGAGCGGTGAGGGCAAAGCCCGCGGGCACCATGGCCATGTAGTCCCCATGGCTCATCCAGGATGTTCCCTCTGCGGGCAGGCCCTGAAAAATCTTACAGCCGGTGTCGTAGTAGGTACGGGTCTTGCCGTACTCCCGGGCGGTATCCTCCTGGGCCGCGGTAACCTGTCCGCCCAGGGTATGCGCCATGAGCTGGCATCCATAGCAGATCCCCAGGACGGGGATCCCAAGTTCAAAGATCGCGGGGTCCACATGGGGCGCGGCGTCCTCATAGACGCTGTTGGGGCCACCGGTAAAAATGAAACCGATGGGGTCCATGGCCTTCAGCTCAGCAATCGGCGTGGTATAGGGCTTGACCTCGCAGTAAACACCGCATTCGCGGACACGTCGGGCAATGAGCTGGTTATACTGACCGCCAAAATCCAGTACGATGACAAGTTGATGATTCATATTGTTTCCCTCCTTGAGAGGATCAGAATACAGTCGAAAACATGTCTGCGGCGGGACAGAGCGCTATCGCCTCCGCCCCGCCCACAGACAGCGGCTCTGCCGGCTGCCGGATCGGAGAGAGCCCCAAAGAAGGGCTCTCAGATTTTCGTGATGTCGATGGGCCGCAGGTCGGCGCTTCTCCCCTGCTCCCGGACCGTCAGAATGGCGTGCGCCGTATCGATGGCGGTGACACAGGCCACCGAATGCTCCACCGCAGCGCGGCGGATCTTGAATCCGTCGGTGTCGTGCTTGCGGCCCCTGGTGGGAGTATTGATCACCAGGTCCACAGATCCGGAGGCGATCATATCCAGAATATTGGGGTGGGCCTGGGAGACGCGGGCCACCTTCCTGGACGGGACCCCGGCGGCGTTGAGGGCATCGCAGGTCCCAGAGGTGGCCAGTATCTCGATCCCCATCTCCTCCAGGCCGCGGGCGATGCCGACCATCTCCCCCTTATCCTCGTCCTTCACGGTGACAATGACACGGCCGCCCTTTTTAGGCACCTTCATGTTGGCACCCTTAAATGCCTTCAGCAGCGCCTGTGGGAAGGATTCCGCGATCCCCAGCACCTCGCCGGTGGACTTCATCTCCGGTCCCAGACCGGTATCCACATCGGTGAGCTTCTCAAAGGAAAACACAGGCATCTTGACCGCAAAATATGGAGCCTCCGGGTAGATGCCGGTGCCAAAGCCCAGATCCTTCAACTTCTCTCCCAGCATGACCTTAGTGGCCAAGTCGATGATGGGCACCCCGGTAACCTTGGAGATATAAGGTATGGTCCGGCTGGAGCGGGGATTCACTTCGATCACATAGACCTGGTCGTTATAGAGGATGAATTGGATGTTGATGAGGCCGATGACCCCCAGTGCCTTGGCCAGTTCATAGGTGTATCTGAGGATGGTCTCTTTGTGCTGATCCTCAATGTGAAGGGGCGGGTAAACGGAAATGGAGTCGCCGGAATGGACCCCGGCCCGCTCCACATGCTCCATGATGCCGGGAATCAGGATATCCTCGCCGTCAAAGACGCCGTCCACTTCCACCTCGCGGCCCATGAGGTATTTGTCTACCAGGATGGGGTGCTCCTGTACCGTCTGGTTAATGATGCGCATAAACTCGGTAATGTTCCGGTCGTGATAGGCGATCTCCATCCCCTGCCCGCCCAGCACATAAGAGGGCCGGACCAGCACGGGATACCCCACTTCATTGGCGGCGGCCAGCGCCTCTTCGGTGGTAAAGACCGTTTTGCCGGCCGCACGGGGAATACCGCACTGCTGGAGGATCTCATCGAAACGCTCCCGGTCCTCCGCCGCGTCCACGCCGTCGGAGGAGGTGCCCAGAATGGGCACTCCCATATCTGTGAGGGCCTTGGCCAGCTTGATGGCGGTCTGCCCGCCGAACTGGACCACCGCGCCCCAGGGCTTTTCCAGCTCCACCACGTTCTCCACATCCTCGGGAGTCAGCGGCTCAAAATAGAGCTTGTCCGCCACATCGAAGTCAGTGGAGACGGTTTCCGGGTTATTATTAATGATGATGGTCTCATAACCCATGCGGCGGAAGGCCCATACAGAGTGAACGGAGCAGTAGTCGAACTCAATGCCCTGTCCGATACGGATGGGGCCGGAGCCCAGCACCAGCACTTTTTTCTTTTCCGGGTCCGGCGCATAGCCATGGGCTTCAGCGGCTCGAAGCGTCTCGCAGACCGGTGCGTCCCCCCACTCATGGGGCTGCACCGCCTCGTTCTCCGCGTCATAGGTGGAATAGTAGTAGGGGGTCTGCGCCTCGAACTCGGCGGCGCAGGTATCCACCATCTTGAAGGATGGGACAATGCCCAGCTCCCCCCGCAGGGCCTTGATCGCAGCGGCGGTCTTTCCCGAGAGGGCCGCGATCCAGGCGTCGGAGAAGCCCATCTCCTTGGCCAGATACAGAGTGTCCGGGTCCAGATGACCCCGCTCCAGCCGGTCCTCCATGTCCACGATGTTCTGGAAGCGGTCCAGGAACCAGATGTCCATCTGGGTGATCTTGTTGATCTTCTCTGGCGAAAACCCTCGGCGGAGCGCTTCGGCCACGACAAAAAGCCGTTGGTCGTCCACATTGGCGAGACGCTCCTCGATCTCCTCGGTGTAGAGCTCGTCCAGGCCGTCCAACCGCAGGGATTTGACGGGCAGTTCCAGAGAGCGGATGGCCTTCATAAGGGCCCCCTCAAAGGAATTTCCGATGGCCATGACCTCACCTGTGGCCTTCATCTGCGTCCCCAGGGTCCGGCTGGCGGTGGTGAACTTGTCAAAGGGCAGGCGCGGGATCTTCAGCACACAGTAGTCCAGCGTGGGCTCGAAGCAGGCGGTGGTTTTCCCCGTCACCGCATTGGGGATTTCGTCCAGGGTATACCCAAGCGCGATCTTGGCCGCCACCTTGGCAATGGGATAGCCGGTGGCCTTGGATGCCAGCGCGGAGGAGCGGCTCACCCGGGGATTCACCTCGATGACCGCATATTCGTAGGAATCTGGGTTCAGCGCCAGTTGGACATTACAGCCCCCCTCGATCCTCAGGGCGGAGATGATGTCCAGAGAGGCGGTGCGGAGCATTTGATACTCCTTGTTGGCCAGTGTCTGGGTGGGCGCCACCACGATGGAGTCGCCGGTGTGTACGCCCACGGGGTCGATGTTCTCCATGGAGCAGATCTGGATCACATTGCCCGCGGAGTCCCGCATGACCTCGAATTCGATCTCCTTCCACCCGGCGATGGACCGTTCGATCAGGACCTGTCCCACCCGGGACATATGGATGCCCCGGTCCGCGATCTCCCGCAGAGAGGGTTCGTCGTATGCGATGCCGCCGCCGGTGCCGCCCAGCGTATAAGCCGGACGGACGATCACAGGATAACCGATGGAGTTTGCAAAATCCACGGCGTCCTCCACAGACTCCACCACATCGGAAGTCACGCAGGGCTGTCCCAACTCCTCCATGGCGTCCTTGAAACCCTGACGGTCCTCCGCCTTGCGGATAGACTCCGGGGAAGTCCCCAGAAGCCGGACGTTGTACTCCTCTAAAATCCCCTGCTCATGGAGATTCATGGCAAGGTTGAGGCCCGTCTGTCCGCCCAGTGTGGGCAGGATGGAGTCAGGCCGCTCTATCTGAATGACCTGGGTCACCGAAGCGATGTTCAGAGGTTCAATATAGACATGGTCCGCAATGTCCTTATCAGTCATGATGGTGGCCGGGTTTGAGTTGACCAGCACCACCTCCACGCCCTCCTCCTTGAGGGCCCTGCAGGCCTGAGTGCCCGCGTAGTCAAATTCGGCGGCCTGTCCGATCACGATGGGGCCCGAGCCCAGCACCAGTACCTTCTTGATATTTTGGTTCTTCGGCATTACCAGGCGCCTCCTTCCATCCGGCGGATAAATCGGTCAAAGAGGTATTCCGTATCTTTGGGGCCGGGCGAGGCCTCGGGGTGGAACTGGACGGTATAGACATTCCCGTTCTTGTACCGGAGTCCCTCCACACTGCCCTCGTTTACGTTGACGTGAGAGACTGCGGCCACCTCCGGGCTGACGCTCTCGGCGCAGACCACATAGCCGTGGTTCTGAGAGGTGATGAACACCCGGCCGGCGTCCAGGTCCTTCACCGGATGATTGGCGCCCCGGTGGCCGAAGCGCATCTTCCTGGTGGAAGCGCCGGTGGCCAGCGCCATGAGCTGATGTCCCAGACATACGGCGAAAATGGGAATCCCGGCGTCATAGAGGTCCCGAATCTCCTGGATGATGGCCACGTTGTCCGAGGGGTCCCCCGGTCCGTTGGAGAGCATCACGCCGTCGTATCTTCCCGCCAGGATCTCCTGGGCGGTGGTGTGGGCCGGAAACACCGTCACCTCACAGCCACGGCTCTGGAGGCAGCGGATCATATTTTCCTTCACACCGAAATCCATCAGCGCCACCCGCAGTTTCTGGCGGATAAGCGGAGGATAGACCTGCACCGCTTTCCTGGTGACTCTCTCCACCGTACCCTTGACCCGATATGCCTCCACCGTTTTCAAAACATCCTGGATACAAAAATCCTCCGCACAGGTGATCATACCATTCATGGTACCCTGACTGCGGAGAATACGGGTAATAGCGCGCGTATCCACGCCTTGGATGCCCGTGATCCCATGTTCTTTTAAATAATCGTCCAAATCACCTTCGCAGCGGAAATTACTGCCCCGCCGGGAGAGGTGGCGAACGACAAATGCCTCTCCCCAGGGCCGGGAAGACTCGTTGTCCTCGCTGTTCACGCCATAGTTGCCAATGAGCGGATAGGACATCACGATGCCCTGTCCGGCGTAGGAAGGGTCCGTCAAAATTTCCTGGTAGCCCACCATGGAGGTATTGAACACCATCTCACAGACACAGTCCTCTGTAGAGCCGATGCTCTGTCCCTCAAAAATGCTGCCATTTGCCAGAATGAGGGTGGCCTTCATCTGCAGTATCCCGCCTTTCACCGCATTTTATCTGATAGATTCTATCTCAAATTTTCTTTCCTGACAACATTCTTTTTTTAAAATGGAGAAATACGTGGATTTGGACAAAGATATCCGGTTCATTCTGCCGGCGTCACGTCAATGATGACCAGTTCCGGCGGATTGAAAATGCGCGGGACCCGCGTGGACTCCCTGGCCAGCCCGCGGCTGACCACCAGGTCGGTGTTCTCGTCAAGCCGGTACAGCCCGCCTGCATACGCAGGAAAGAATCCCTGGTCCGGGGCCAGCAAGCCGTTGACCAGGCCCGGAAGGCGCCACTGTCCCCCGTGGGCATGGCCCGACAAAACCAGATCAAAGTCGTAGGCCAAGTAGTCCTCCACCCGCTCCGGACGGTGGGAGAGGAGCACGGCAAAGCAGTCCGGGCCCGCCGCCTTCGCCGCTGCGGACAACTGATCGCTCCACATAGACCCGCCGCACTTCGGATCGTCCACACCGCACAGCTCGACACGCTGCCCCTGTAAAAGTACCGAACGGCACTCCCCCGCCAGCACGATAACGCCGCTCTCCGCCATCTCCTTTCGGATCGTCTCCACCCTGCCGCTGCGGTATTCGTGGTTTCCTGTGACATAATAAGTCGGATACCGCGCGGCCAAGCGCCGTACTGTGAGCCATGCATTGTCCTCCGGGAGAACGTCGTCCACAATATCGCCGCCCAGCAACACCACATCCGGATGCTGTACCTCCACCATGTCCAGCAACTCCCGCTGTCCCTCTCCATAAAAGCAACTGTGCAGATCCGTCAGCAGGGCGATCCGCACCGTCTTCTTCACCTTTTCGCTGCCTACGGTATATCGCCGCAGGGTCAGCCGATTTTCCAGCCCTGCCGCCGCTATGGCCAGGAACGCGCAAAAGGCGGCCAGAACCGCCCATCTGCGCTTTCGGTTTTTCGGTGGTCTCATTTTCTCAGCGCCCCTTTTCCCTTCCTGCGCAGTATAATCCCCGTATCCTCTGACCATACTGTTATGGCGTATCTGAGCCGTCGGGCCCCTGTTCCGGACGCCCCGCCGGTTCGTGCACGCCCCAGGACAGACCTATCTTTTGGGAGGAGCGCATTTTTTATGATCATCGCGTTTCTGCGTACCATTATATTATATCTGCTGATCATCGCGGGCATTCGTCTGATGGGAAAGCGGCAGGTGGGAGAGCTGGAGCCCTCCGAACTGGTGCTCGATCTCATCATCGCGGATCTGGCGGCCGTCCCCATGCAGGACTTCGGCATCCCCCTGCTCTCCGGCATCATTCCGATCCTGACGCTGCTCAGCGTCACCATGGTCCTCTCCGTGCTCACCATGAAGAGCGTCAAGTTCCGTGCCATCGTCTGCGGACGCCCCAGCATTATCGTGGAGAACGGGCGGCTGAATCAGCAGGAGATGAGGCGGAACCGCTTTACCGTGGACGAGCTAAATGAAGAGCTCAGAGTCCAGGGGATCACCGACCTGTCCACCGTCAAGTACGCGATTTTGGAGACCAACGGCCGGGTGTCCGTCATTCCTTACGCAAATCAGCGACCCGTCACTGCCGAGCAGATGAACCTCTTTCCGGACGACGTCGGCCTTCCACTTGTCATCATCAATGACGGACGGCTGCTGGAGCACAATTTGAAGCTCCGCGGCTTCAACGAGGGCTGGCTCAATAAGCGCCTGGAGGAACACGGCGTCCGTGCTGTCCGGGATGTATTCCTCCTCTCCGTGGACGAGCAGAACCGGGTCTATTTTGTCCCCAAGGAGGTCGGTGTAAAATGAGAAGACTCTGGATCGCTGTCGCCTTCCTCGCCGCGGTCTTTGCCGCGACACTGGTCAACTCCCATTATCTGAAAACCTTCTCGACAGAGCTTACATCCCTGCTCACGCAGGCCGAATCCTTGGCCGAGCGCGGGGAGTGGTCGGAGGCCGAGTCGCTTACCCAACAGGCCCTTGCGTCCTGGGAGGAGCACGATCTTTATCTCTACACCATGCTGCGTCACTCGGACACCGACCAGGTTCATAGCGGATTCCAGGAAGTTCTTGAGTTTATCCGCTGTGAGGAAGGGGGCGAATACTCCGCCGCCAACGCCCGCCTTGTCTCCCAAATCGAGCTGCTCTATGAGATGGAAGAATTCAGTTTGAAAAATCTTCTCTGATCCTCCGTGCGGCATCAATGCCGTCCTGATAGATATTATACCCTCATATTTATTGTTTCTCAATATTAAATATCCTCAAAGCAATAAATCTATACAAAAACACTCCGGGCGGACTGACATCCGCCCGGAGCCTTACACGAGGTTCATTTTCCATCCAGAAGCTTGTTGAGCTCATCCATAAAGGTACCGATATCTTTGAATTGGCGGTAAACCGAAGCAAAACGGACGTAGGCCACCTCATCCACCTCCTTGAGCTTCTGCATCACCATCTCCCCGATCACGGCTGAGCTCACTTCACGCTCCATATCGTTTTGCAGGCTCTGCTCGATCTCCTGCGCAATCTCCTCCAGCTTGGACAGGGGGACGGAGCGTTTTTCACAGGCCTTGAGCATGCTTCCAAGCAGCTTATCCCTGTCAAACGTCTGACGGCTGCCATCCTTTTTGATCACCACAAGAGGCAGGCTTTCCATTGTCTCATAGGTGGTGAACCGCTTGTGGCACTCCAGGCACTCCCGGCGGCGGCGGATACTGGCCCCCTCGTCCGAGGGGCGGGAATCGACGACCTTACTTTCCAGGTTGCCGCAAAACGGACACTTCATCTTGGAATGACCTCCTCTGCAATGTGAAATTTTACCGTTATAAATACAGGCAGTTCTCCAGCGTCAAGCACCGCCGGAGCTCTTCCCGACCGGCAAGCGGCCAAATATTCATAGATAGCGTGGTCCTGTATCTGCTTTGCGGCTATTATATCACACAATCCAGTGTCCTGGTATTCTTTTTTCTATTTATATCCTTTTTTATCTCTGGGCTGTATAAACTCCGCTTCTCCATGGTAATACTAGGGGCGTAACAGGCGAAAAGAGGTGAGTTTTTATGAACGAGAACCAAAACAACAGCCGCAGCAACGCCAAGAACCGTAAGGATCAGGGCCAAGCCCAGAACAAGAAGAAGGATCAGGCCCAGAACAAGAAGAATGACCAGAACCAGTTCTAAGCAAACAAGAGCCGGAGCGCACTGCTCCGGCTCTTGTTGTATCCATGCCCGCCCTTCCGGCATAGGATAGCCCGGAGGTTATGAGTATGAATATGTTCCCTCGCAAATCAATCGATGCTTCCGACTTTGCCGCATCCCTTCGTGATGCCGAAGCTTGCGTTTCCAGCGACTGCGGCCACCATCCCGCAAGGTGCTGCGTCCCTAATCCCTGCTGTGGCTGTCCCCCCTTCCCCACCGGATGCTGTACTGGCCCGATCGGCCCCCAGGGGCCTCAGGGGATCCAGGGGCCGACCGGTCCCCAGGGCGCGCAGGGTCCCCAGGGTGCACAAGGTCCGGCCGGACGTGACGGCGCCACGGGCGCCACAGGCACGGCCGGCGTGACTGGGCCCACCGGTGCAACCGGCGCGGCTGGCGTGGCTGGACCTACCGGACCTACCGGACCTACCGGCGCTACGGGTGCCACAGGTGCGGCCGGCGTGACTGGGCCCACCGGTGCAACCGGCGCGGCTGGCGTGGCCGGACCTACCGGCGCTACGGGCGCCACTGGTCCCACCGGACCGACGGGGCCAACGGGACCCACTGGTCCGACCGGCACTGCGGATACTATTGCCGTAGGCACCACTACAACCGGCGACCCGGGCACCGAGGCTGCCGTGGTAGACTTCACGGGGAGCCCCAACCATGTCTTTAACTTTTCTATTCCCAGAGGCGCGGATGGCGCGGCCGGTGCGACTGGCGCGACTGGTCCCACCGGGCCCACCGGGCCGACAGGCGCACAGGGTCTGGCGGGCGCAACCGGCGCGACTGGTCCCACCGGGCCGACAGGAAGCTGCACCTGTTCGTGCCGCTCCCGGGGCGAGTTGGTCGTAAACGGCGGCATGGAATCCTTTACAGGCACTGTCCCCACCAGTTGGACCGCAAACAATAAGAACCTGGTCTCCATCGTCGGCCAGCAAGGTCGGGTGCATTCCGGGAGTCTGGCCGCCAATCTGAACAACGGTGCCGTCCTCTATCAGGACATCGCTGTAAACGCCGGGTGCTATCACCGCTTTTCTTTCTTTGCAAGAGGAGAGGGCAGCCAGGTAGGCGTCACCGCCAAGGTGATTTATCTAAACGCACAGGACCAGCCGACCCAGGGCCTGCTCATCCAGGTAAGACAGCAGGATATGGTCGCCAGCAACCGGGTATTCGCCTACTATCAGGGAATCACCATCGCCGCGCCGACCGGAACCGTGAAGGCAAGGATCGAGTTTGATGTCAGCGCGGACGGCGGTCAGAGCATGGATCTGGACGACGTATCGTTCTCCTTGGCCTGACAGTAGCCCGGAGAGGTCCCGCCTCTTTCCATCCTTTTCTCTGCCCGGCACTTTCCGGCAGTGAGCGGAGGCTCCCGCGCCGTTTGAGGCGCGGGAGCCCCTTTTTTATAGATGAACGCACGGCAGCGATGCACGGACCAGTAACCCGCCCTCAGGGCCGCTCTCCGCTCCTACCGTCCCTCCGTGCGCCTTCATGATGCTCTTGCAGATGGACAGGCCGAGACCGGACACTTTCCGCCCCGGGTCTGTGGTGTAGAGCGGCTCAAAAATCTGCTGGAGCAGCTCCGGGGGTACGCCTTTTCCGTTGTCCCAGAACAAAAAGACGACCTGCTCCCCCTCCCTGCAGCACCTCAGGCGCAGTTCCAGATGCCCCGCTCGGGCATGTTGGATGCTGTTTCCAATGAGGTTTCCAAAAAAGCGCCGCATATGCTCCCAGTTGCAGATGATCTGCTCTTGCGGACATCTGCACTCGATCCTGAACAGCACGTCGGCATCCATCAACTCCGACTCATATTCCATTCGGAGCTTTTCACAGAATGCCTCCACGGTCATCAGCCGCATGGGGGCCGTGTCCCGCAGCCCCACATCCAGATAATCGTCGAACTCGTCCACAATGGACTTGAGCCTCAGTGCTTTTTCATAGACGCTGTCCAGGTACTGCTGCCTCTTTTCGGGCGAAAGCTCTGCCGAGCGAAGGCGCTCGGAATAGCCGAGCACAGAGGTCAGGGGCGTCTTGATATCGTGGGAGATAGAGGCGATGAGCTGGTGCTCCGCTTTCTCCTTACATTCCAATACGCCCACCAGATCGGCAAAGGCATTCTGGAGTTTCCCGATCTCATCCTGGCGCTCGCTCCGCTCGGGGCGGTCCCCCTTCTCATAATAGCGGCGCATGGTTTTGCGGAGCCGCACAATTGGAGAGAGCATCAGCAGATACATCAAGACCGCCACTACCGTGAATACGCCGATATTCAGGCCGGACAGGCCCCTCAGGGCCTTTTTCTGCAGATCTGCGCTCAACTCATTGCGCTGGATGGCCCGGCTCCACACATACACATGGACGCGCCGCCCTTCCGACAGCGCGGCCTCCTGCTCCCCGGAGGCCAGCAGCCGTGTCCCCGCCTCACCGGCAGGCATCCGCTCATAGAGGAGCGTCCCGTCCGCATCGCGCACGATGCAGTAGAGCGCTCCGTCCTCCAAATAGTCCTCCAGTGCCGCAAAATCCCCGCCGCATCCTTCCAGGAAGGCCCCCACACGCTGCGCGGCTCCGTCCGCCGCTCTCATCACCCCGTCATAGGTGTTCCCTGCGTAGTCCCCCAGATAGGACAGGAACCATCCGCACATCAGCCCCCAGCTCAGCACCGCCGCAGCCACCAGGGCCAGCAGCAGCTTCCGCGACAGATGAGAACTCAACCAGCCCACCCCGGAAAACCTCCGCCTCTCAGCTCCGTCTGTCATCGCTCTCCTCCTCCACAAATCCGTTTTGGGTGACAAAACGGTATCCTGATCCCCACACGGTCTTGATATAGCGCCAGTCAGGGTCCAGTTTGGCCCTCAGGTTCTTGATGTTGATGGCTACCGTTCCCACGTCTCCATACTCCGTCCGCCACACATCGTGAAAGATGCGCTCCCGTGAGAGCGTCTGTCCCGCGTTTTGCATGAGGTAGGCCAAGAGCTCAAACTCCCGGGTGGACAGTGGGACCTCCACGCCGTTTCGGGTGACCCGCATCTCCTCCGGCTCCATACGGATCCCGCCGATCTGGATCGGTCCCGCCGATGCCCGCCGGGGGTCCGAGCGCATTTGCCGGCGCAGGTGCGCCTGTATTCTCGCCACCAGCTCCTCCAGTACAAACGGCTTGGTCAGATAGTCGTCCGCCCCCAAGTCCAGGCCCGCCACAATGTCCTTCACGCTGTCCTTTGCGCTGAGGAAGAGAATCGGGCAGCTCACCCGGCTGCGGATCTTCCTGCACACATCCAGCCCGCTGAGCCCCTTCATCATAATATCCAGAAGAATCAGATCGAAGCTCTGCCCTTCCATCAGGCGGACGGCCTCTTCTCCCGAACGGGCCGTCACCACATTCATCCCGTTTTCCTCCAGCACGTCGGAGACCAGCAGAAGAATGGACACATCGTCGTCCACCAAAAGTATATTTCCGTCCATTTCCACGCCCCCTTTTTTCTAATGATACCACAGTCGGATCGCGGCGGACCATAAAGAATCATTAAGATAAAACCGTTTATTAAGAATTATGAGAGTTGGCCCCATCCCGTTGACTCTCCGGCGGACGGAAACTAAGATAAAATAGCTTCCGGCGGGGCCCTGCCGCCGCCAAAATCTCTCCGGGAAGGTGACTGCTTTGCTTGAAAAAATCTCCCGCGCACTGACACGCAAACCAAAGCTGGTGGTATTGGTCGCGGTCCTGCTGCTGATCCCAAGCGTTTTGGGCGCCGCTATGACCCGCATCAACTATGATATCCTCTCCTACCTCCCTCAGGACCTGGACTCCGCCAAGGGAGAGGCGCTTCTGGAAGAGCCCTTCCACATGGCGGCCACCACTATGCTCATCGTGGAGGGAATGCCCCCTGCGTACACACACCAACTGCAAAAGGAGGTAGAACAGGTCCCGGGGGTGAGCAATGCCATCTGGCTGTCCAGTCTGGTCGGCATCCAGATCCCTGAGGAGATGCTTCCCGAGGATATCCGTGACATTTTCTTCTCGGGCGATGCCACAATGATGATCGTCCAATATGAACAGCCCGGCGCCTCGGAGGCCACGATGAAATCCATCGAGCAGGTCCGGTCCCTGTGCAATAAAAACTGCTTTCTGGCCGGCTTCTCCGTCTTTATCAAGGACACCAAGGACCTGATCTCCAAGGAAATGCCGCTGTATGTGGTGATGGCCGCCGTGCTCTCCATCATCGCCATGTGCGTCACGATGGAGTCCTGGCTGCTGCCCGTGGCCCTGATGCTCAGCATCGGCCTGGCCATTCTCTATAATTTCGGCAGCAACATCTTGTTGGGGGAGATCTCCTTCATTACCCAGGCCATTGCAGCCGTCTTGCAGCTGGGCGTCACCATGGACTACTCTATTTTCCTCTATCACCGGTATGTGGAGGAGGCGCCTCACTACGAGGACCGCCGGGACGCCATGGCCGTCTCCATTGTCGCTGCCTTCAAGTCCCTCTCCGGCAGCTCCCTGACCACCATCGCCGGCTTTCTGGCGCTTTGCTTCATGCGTTTGACGCTGGGGCGGGACCTGGGCCTCGTGATGGCCAAGGGCGTGGTTCTGGGCGTGGCCACCGTGGTACTGGTGCTCCCCGCTATTCTCCTTCTGATGGACGGCCCGATCCGCAGATACCGCCACCCCGCTTTGGCCCCAAACATGGGCCGTCTCAACGCATTTATCGTCCGGCACAGACACTTTTTCGTGGCGCTCTTTTTTCTTCTCTTTTTCCCAGCCGTCTACTCGAACAATCATACGCAGGTCTACTACAAGCTGGACCAATCCCTTCCCCAGGATATGCCCTCCATCGTTTCTACCGATAAGCTGAAGGATGAGTTCAACATGGCCTCCTCCCACTTTATCGTGATGCGCGACGATATCAGCCGCGCCAGGATGAAGGAGCTGGAGGAGGCCATCGATGAGATTCCCGGCATCACCAGTGTGGTGGCCTATGACAAGCTGATCAGCGGCACGATTCCCGATTTTTTTATTCCCGATGAGATCAAAGACCTGTGCAAACAGGACGGTTATCAAATGATGATGGTCAATTCGGAGTATGTCACCGCTTCCGACGCGGTATCCCAGCAGCTCTCCCAGCTCAGCGCTCTGGTCAAGTCCTACGACCCGGAGGCCTATATCACCGGCGAGGCCGCCATGACCGACGACCTCATCACCGTATCAGACTCCGACTTTAAGCTGACCAATTATTTGTCCATCATCGCCATTCTTATCCTCGTGGCCTTCACCTTCCGCTCCATCTCCATCCCCATCCTGCTGGTGTCCACCATCGAGCTGGCTATTTTCATCAACCAGGGCATTCCCTACTTCTCCGGCACGGTCATCGCCTTTGTGGCCCCCACCGTGATCGGCTGCGTGCAGTTGGGCGCCACGGTGGACTACGCCATCCTGATGACCACCCGCTTTCAGGAGGAGCTGCAAAAGGGCAAGGACCGGAAGGAGGCCATCCAAATCGCGGCCACCTCTTCAGACATTTCCATCATCACCAGCGCTCTGGTCTTTTTCTGCTCCACCCTCGGGGTAGCGCTGATCTCCACAATGGACATCGTCAGCAGCATCTGCCTGATGCTCTCCCGCGGCGCCGTCATCTCCGCACTGGTCAGTATCTTCATCCTTCCCTCCGTGCTGGTCGTCTTTGAGCCCATCATCGCCAGGACCAGCCTCTGGTGGCGGACACCCAAGCCGCCCAAAGCCCCCCAAAACCCACAGCCCGGCAAGCAGGCCCTCTCCTCCGCCGGAAAGCATTGAAAGGAGCCCATTCCCATGAAAACCACTCATCAACGTATTGGGGCGCTGGTACTGGCCGCCGCAGTGAGCGCAGCGCTGCTCTGTCCCCCCGCTCTGGCCTCGGGAGCCCTCTCCCCCGTGTGTGACGAGTCCTATTATGCGACCCTCGATTATTACGGCGGCCTGATAAACAGCAGCGTGGTCAAGAGCTACCAGACCAACGGCAATACCGAACTCACCGACTATGGTACTTACGACGAGATCATCAACCTCACCGACGACCGGGCCCCCACCACCCAGGACGGCGCCGTCACCTTCGAGTTGGGCGAGGATGGGCCGGAGCATTTCTACTTCGAGGGGAAAACGGAGCAGCCTTTCCGGGATCTGCCCTGGACCCTCACGCTCTCCTATAAGCTCAACGGCGCTCCCGCTCTGGCTGAAGATCTGGCCGGCAAGACCGGCCTGGTGGAGATCGATCTGGACGTGCTGCCCAATCCCGCCGCCCCTGCATACAGCCGGAACAATCTGGTCCTGACTGCTGCGACCGCCTTCAATGCGGACGATATTCTCTCCCTGGAGGCGCCGGGCGCCGAGGTCCAACTCATCGGCAACCTGCGCACCGTACTCTTTATGGTCATGCCCGGAGAGGAGCAGCACTTCGCCATCCGGGTGGGCAGCAACGATTTCTCCTTTCCCGGCATGGTCCTCTTGGCCGTTCCCGCCACGCTCGGACAGTTGGATCAGATCGCCGACCTGCGCGAGGCCAAAGAGAAAGTCGAAGACTCCTACGACGCCATCAACGACAGTCTGGACGTCATTCTGGACACCCTGGACGGCATGAGCGGCAGCCTGAACACCACCGCCAACGGCCTGGACCGCCTGAATGACGCGCGGCGCACCATTTCCGGCGGAAAAGATCATGTCTATCAGAATGCCGACGCAGCCCTGGCCGATCTGGACACCCTTTCCGATGCATTGGAGCCAGCAGCGGGCCACCTGGCCTCCGCTTCCCAGGCGCTGACCGAGACGACGCAGACGCTGACCGACCTCACCGAGAACGCCGTGGCGCTGAAACCGGAGCTGGAATCCACACGGAAGATCATCCAGCAAATCCAGTTGGACACAAGCTCTCTGCGCGAGCTGATAGACAGCGTGGAGTCCTATAACAAGTCCGCCTCCGTGATCGCCTCCAACCTGGAAGACGACTTCTATTATATGAGCGATCAGATGGACGACCTGCAAAGCAGCCTGAGCGCCCTGGAGAACACACTGAGCCGGATCAGCGGCATGTCCACCGTCGACGAGATCACCATAGAGGGTATGTCCATCTACGAGCTCCGTGAGAGCGCCGCCGCCACCGCCAACGCCCACCAGCTCTATCTCCAGAATGTCCCGGAGGCGATGCGGGATCAGGTCACCTTTCAGGTTTTCCTGACCAGCCCGGCCGTTGGACTGGACGCGGCCACGGCCGCGCAGATGAACGTTCTCTGGAACCAGATGGAGAGCGATCCGGACTTCTGGGATAAGCTGGACCAGGCCGATACGGTCAACGAAGTCATTGACGGCGTCAATGGGAAGATCAGCGAGGTCAACCGCCTGCTCAAGGGGATCGCAAAGCCCACCTCTCAGGTCGTGGGCGACCTCCAAAATCTGTGCTATTGGCTGGGAGAAGACGGTCTCTCCGGCGATCTGGAGGAGCTCTCCAAGCTGGCCGCAAGCCTTTTGAAGGATGGAAAAGCTCACGAAGGGGCTGCCTCCTCTCTGCTCAACAGTCTGGATGAACTGGGGGACCTGGCGGGCCGGGTGACCAAAAACGCCGACACCGCGCTGGACCTCCTCCAATCCCTGGACGGGACCCTGAATACCTATGAGCCACAGGCACAACAGGCTCTTTCCGATGCGCAGGCGCTCACCGACGCCGCCACGTCCGGTCTGCGCAATTCCACGGCCTTTCTCCGCTCCGCCGAATCCCTCCTCAAGGACAGCGGCGGGGATCTGGACGAGGGCACCCGCCAGGCCCTGTCCGGACTGGCCGATGCGCTACGGCGCTCCACCACCGGCCTGTCACAGACGGACACCATCCGCGCGGCCAAAGCCACCATCACCAGTCTGATCGAGGACGAGTGGAACAGCCACACCGGCGGGGACAACAATCTGCTGCTGATGGACGCCGATGCCGCCCCTATCTCTCTTACCTCCAGCAAAAACGCCTCCCCCAACAGCATTCAGTTCATCATGCGCACCCAGGAGATCAAAGTGCCGGAGACGGCTTCCGAAGATGCCACATCGGTGGACACTGCCTCCCAGGGGACGGTTTGGAGCCGCATTGCAGCCATGTTCCGGGATTTCTGGCATATGCTCACCGGAGTATTTCGCCGGGGCTGACGGTTCCTCTTTTCTGTCCCAGCCTGCAGGAAGGGCGCTGCGTACCGTGTACGCAGCGCCCTTCCTTGTTTTCATTCTCAACCGGCTCCGGGACAGGAATCCCGCGGTGCCGGGCGTATGGCCCATATTCAAACGGGCTCCAGGTCCTTAACCATGACAAATTCAGCGATCCCGGGCTTTACCGCATCGCGGAGCACACCCAATCTCCAGTAGCCGCGCGCCTGATAGAATTGCTGGGCGCTCTCGTTGAAATCGCTGACCATCAAGGTCACCCGCCGGCTGCCGGCCTCCCGGGCCAGGCGCTCCAGATGCTCCATCAGGAACCCTCCCACACCGCGCCCGCGGAACCCATCCCTGACTCCGATCAGGCTCAGATAGGGATACAGGCCGCAAAAGCCTTTCATGACGATCCGCATGGCCCCGGCAAGCTCGCCGGATTCGCTTACCGCCAGATAGAGCTCCCCCTGCTCCGCCGCCCGGTGCAGGCTCGCCTCCAGGCGGCCCGGGTCCTGAAAATATCGCTCATAGATCAAGCTGTTCCGAAAAATCTCCTCGCAGCCCTCCGGGCACTCTGGTCCCGCCTGTTCCAGCTTTAGCTGCATGCCCCGTTCCCCCTCGCCGGCAGAGATATTTTCCCCATAATGGCCGCTTCCGACGCGCCTGTCACACTGGGGAGGGTATTCGTGCGCTCCCGGACGCAGCAGTCGGCCAGCAGGGCGAAGGCGACGGCTTCCTTTGCGTCGCTGCTCCAGCCCAGCTCCTCCTGGGTCCTCACCTTTACGCCGTGAGGCGCAAAGCGCCTGGTCAAGTCCCCGAGCAGGGTGCTGTTATAGCTTCCACCCCCGCCCACGATGAGCTCTCCGGCGCGGTACCGCCCCAGCACGTACCGCTCGTAGGCGTCCACGATGGACCAGGCCGTGAGATCGGTGACCGTCGCCACCAGGTCCGCGTCGGAAATAGGGTGTGTCTTCCGCCAGTCCAGTATCTTCGCCGTATATTGTGTCCCAAATCGCTCCCGCCCCGTGGTCTTGGGCAGCGGCCGGGCATAATAGGGCTCCTGCTGGAGCCAGGCGAGCAGCCTCTGGTTCACGGTGCCGCTGCCGCCGAGGCGTCCGCCCTCGTCAAAGGTCTGTTTTCCACTGGTAACGGCCGCCGTCACGGCATCAATGATCATGTTTCCCGGACCGGTATCGAAGGCATAGACCTCCTCCGGCTTTGCCTTCGCTGGCATCACGGTCATATTCCCGATCCCCCCGATGTTCTGGAGCAGGATCGTCTCGTCCTCTCTCCGGTATAGGAGATATTCGGAAAAGGGTACCAGAGGAGCGCCCTGTCCTCCCATGGCCATGTCGGCCACCCTGAAGTCGGACACGGTGGGGATCCCGGTGCGCCCGGCGATGACCGCCCCCTCGCCGATCTGGACTGTGTAGCGGATCGGATACCCATCCTTTTCACAGATCTCCGGCTGGTGCCAGATGGTCTGCCCATGGGAGCCGATCAAGTCGATATCCTCCGGCCCCAGCCCCGCCTTTTCGATCACGCTCCGCGCAGCGGAGGCGTAGAGCTCTCCCAGCAGGAAATTCATATACCCCACTCGATCCACTGTGGCTGATTGGGGCTGGAAAAGGCGGAAGATCTGCTCCCGCACCGCCGGGGGATAGGGGCGGTTCTCAAAGGCCAGCAGCTTTACCTGCGGCGCGGCGGCGCTTCCCCCGATCTCCACCACAGCGGCGTCCACCCCGTCTACCGAAGTGCCCGACATCATGCCCACCACCCGGCGGACTGCTTTCTTCTGGAGCTCTCGCAGCATCAGTGCACGCCTCCTTGCTCCGCTTCCCGGATCGCCTGGGCCAGACGGCCCTCACAGCGCTCCAGCAGCGCCCCCGCCGACGGTGCGTCCAGGCCGCTTTTGATCATCAGGATTGCAAGCTTCACATGTCCGCCGGCTGCCTCCAGGGCCCGTCCTGCGCACGCCGGGTCCACGCCGGTGGCGTGGATGATGAGACGTTTGGCTCTGTCCTCCAGCTTCCGGTTGCTGGCCTTCAGATCGACCATCAGATTGCCGTATACCTTGCCCAGTTTGATCATGGAGCAGGTCGTCAGCATATTGAGGACCATCTTCTGGGCGGTGCCGGATTTCATTCTCGTGGACCCCGAGATGACCTCCGGCCCCACCAGGGGGGCTATGGTCACGTCGCAGAGCGCCTCCAGCCTGGAGTGGGCGTTCGTGCATACCCCGATGGTTACGCTCCCCCGCTCCTTTGCCCGCCGCAGCGCCGCCAGAACGTAAGGCGCGCTGCCGCTGGCGGTGATGCCTACCACCACGTCGGTCTCCCCCACCTCCAGACTGTCCGCCAGGTTCCTTCCGTCGGCCTCGCTGTCCTCACAGCCCTCTACCGGGCAACGCAGAGCGGTATCCCCGCCGGCGATATAGCCCTGCACCATTTCCGGAGAGACGCCGAAGGTGGGCTGACATTCCGAGGCGTCCAGCACGCCCAGCCGCCCAGAGGTCCCGGCCCCCAGATAGATGAGACGCCCCCCTTTTTTGAAGCATTGATAAATAAGGTCCACCGCCCGTGCGATGTGCTGCTGCTCGGCGGCCACCGCCCCGGCCACAAGGGCGTCCTGGCGGTTGATCATGGCCACCATTTCTTCGGTAGAGCAAAGGTCGATATTCCGGGTGTCCTCATTGATCCCCTCGGTGGACAGCCCCGCCAAATAATCGTCCATCTCACCACCTCCAATCTGTTCCTTTTCAGACTATCGCATCCATTCCCCGCTGTCAATAAGATTTCATGTTCTTTGTTGAATTTTTGAAATTTAGTTTTAAAACATATGGACTTATGCTGCCATTTTTGCTATACTGGATAAAAAACAACGGGGAGCTCCACTATGGGTTGTACACTTTTGATCAAAGAATGTCTGGACAGCCTGACAAGCACGGAACAGCGGCTGGCCGCATATCTGCTGGACCACACCTCTGAGGTCATCCATATGAACGCCAAGGAATACGCCGCAGCCTGCGCCTCCTCCCCTGCGGCGGTGGTCCGTTTTTCCAAACGGCTGGGCTTTAAGGGTTTCACCGCGCTCAAATTGGACTTGGCCCGGGAGTCCGGACAGGGAGAGCTGGATGATTTCCAGGCCGCCATCCGTGACAATGACGATATGGAGACCATTGTCCGGAAAGCCGAGCGCATTCATCTCCAAAACACCTCTCTCACCTACCAAATGCTCAACGTCTCCATCCTGTCTCAGGCTGTGGAGGAGATCTGTGCCGGCAGGCGCATCCATCTCTTCGGTGTGGGTGCCTCCGGCCTGCTGGCCATGGATTTTCTCTATAAATCCTCCCGCATCGGCATTCCCGCCACCTACCACTCCGACGCCCATACCAATCTCGCTACCGCCTCACTGCTGGGGCCGGAGGACATCATCATCGCCATCAGCTACAGCGGCGAGACCCGCGAGACTGTGCTGGCCGCCAGAGCAGCCAAAGAACACGGCGCCAAGGTGATCGCCATCACCCAGGCCAACCGCAACACGCTCGCCCGTCTGGCCGACTATCCCCTTTTCGTCCCCGGTGAGGAGAAGGAACTGCGGGTGGGCGCCATGACCTCCCGCACCTCCGGGCTCTTCATCCTGGACCTGCTGTATCTCGGTATTGCAAAGCATGACCCGGAGCGGACCGAAGAGAGCCTGCGGCGGACCCGTGATTTGATCCGCAGCTTTCAGGAGGAATAAAATTTCATTTTTTCTTCATTTCTGTTGAAATCTCGTTTTATCTGTGTTACGCTAAAGTACAAGATTATAATTTTCGAAGGGCGCCGCCTTTCGCGCAAGGTCGCGTATTCCTGATACATTAAGGTATATGGGGCCCTTTTTTGTATCCGCAGCGAGACAGACTGCCGACAGGAGGTGCCGATGATGGATGTTTCAGCGGTCGGCCGCATTTTGGAAGATTACCGCGCCCGGGGCTATTATCCGTCGGTCGTATGTCAGGTTTTTGACGAAACACACACGCTGTACCGGGGGGCCTTCGGCGATGTCACGGAGGATACCTGGTTTGATCTGGCATCGGTGAGCAAAATCATCTGTACGACCATGCTGCTCGCCACGATGGATGAGGGCCGCCTTGCGCCGGAGGACCGGGTGCTCGACCGCCTTCCCGCCGGACTTCCGGGGCCGGTCACACTGAGGCGGCTGGCCGATGTGACGATCTTACAGCTCATGACCCATACCTCCGGCATCGTTCCCTGGTATCCCTTCTACGCCGATGGCCGGGATTTCTATACGGTGCTGGAGCACGTTCTGAGCACCACCCCTGTCGAACACGGCATGGCCTACAGTGATCTCAATTTTATGCTTCTGGGCCTGATTTTTTCCCATGTTACCGGGCTTACCCTTCAGGAGGGGCTGGAGCACTACATCAAGGAGCCTATGTCCATTTCCGAACTCTCCTATGGGCCGGTGGCTCCCGGACTTTGCGCCCCTTCCTGCTGTGGAAATCAGATCGAGCAGCGCATGTGCGCCGAACGCGGACTTCATTTTCAGGGATGGCGTCCCGACGGCGCAGTGGTCCGCGGGACCTGCAACGATGGAAACGCCTATTACTACTGGCACGGTGCCAGCGGCCACGCCGGTGCGTTCGCCACTTCCGCCGCCCTGACCAGGCTCTGCCAGTTCTATCTGACCACACAGAAGCCCATCTTTCTCCGCGCCATGGAGGAAAACATCTGCGAGCGCGGACTGGGCTTTGATAAAAGCGACGTGTTCCCCGACGGCTGCGGGCACAGCGGCTTTACGGGCACCAGCCTTTGGCTGAGCCGTTCCCACCACTGCGGCGCGGTGATCCTGACCAACAAGTTTTTCAGGACACAGGGGGAGCCCCCGGGAAATTCCAACGAATTCCGCCGCGCCGTCCACTACGCCCTGTTGGGCCGCACTCCACCCGTTCCGGTATGAACAAGAGATCCTTCTTGTGACATACACCCACAATCTGATCAAAGAAAAGAGGTATCTCCATGAACAATGTGAAAAAGTGGCTGTCTCTGTCTCTTGCGGGCGCCATGCTCATGGGCGCCCTGGCCGGCTGCGGAGGAAACAGCCAAACCACCGGCACCCCCGCGCCTACCGACTCTGCGGCTCCTACCGCCTCCGCCGCCGGCAACATTCTGCGCTGGGGCACCGATTCCGAGCCCACCGGCTTCGACCCGCATACTAACTCCGAGGAGGCCTCCCTCCGGGTCATGAATCAGCTCTATGAGACCCTGATCGAGGTGGACGCCGACATGACTTTCTATGGGCAGCTCGCCGAGAGCTGGGAGATTCCCGACGAGACCACCTATGTTTTCCACCTCCGTCAGGGCGTCAAGTTCCACTCCGGTCGCGAGATGACCGCGGACGACGTGGTATATACCTTTGACCGAATCCTGGGCAAAACTGAGGCCGGCGACATCGGCGCGCTGGGCAGCAAGGCCAGCTATTACGGCGGTGTCACCGCTGTGGAGGCCCTGGACACCTATACCGTCCAATTCACGCTGGCTGAGCCCAACGCCGCTTTCCTCAGCACCCTGACCAGCAACTACGGTGCTATCGTGGATAAGGACGTGATCGAGGAAAACGGCGATCTGATGCGCGCGGACGGCGGCACCGGCCCCTTTACCCTGGGGGAGTGGCTGCCCGACAACTACGTGACCATCACCAAGTTCTCCGACTACTGGGACGCCGACCGGGTCCAGCTTGACGGCATCACCTACTTCCTCATCGGCGATGAAGCCGCCCGGCTGGCCGCCCTCCGCACCGGGGAGATCGACTTTGCAAGCCTGTCCGCCACCAACATTGCCGCGGCGGAGAAAGAGGCGAATCTGAACGTCATCAGCTACCAGACCAACGACTACATCGCCTTGGGCTGCAACCTCTCCACCCCCGCCCTCCAGGATATCAACGTCCGCCAGGCCATGAGCTATGCCATGGACCGCGACGCCATCATCAACGTGGTCTTCGGCGGGCAGGCCGTCCCCTGTTCCATGGTGCCTCCCGGACTGGGACACTGGTCTCTGGACGTCTCCGACATGGAGCTCTACCAGACCAATGTGGAGAAAGCCAAGGAACTGATGGAGGCCGCCGGTTACAACGATGGCAACCGTCTGACCCTGAAAGTGGCGGCCGGCCTCATGGACTCCATCCGTCAGGCCGCTGTGGTTCTCCAGCAGCAGTTGGCCGAGATCTACATCGACCTGGAGATCACCAATCTGGAGTCCGGCGAATACGTGGACATTTGGGGCAAAATGAGCACCCCTGAGGCCGGTTTTGACCTGATGATCGTCAACGACGGCGCGGGCACCGATCCCAACCGCTCCATCTCCTTCTTCTTCGGCACCGGTGCCAGCGCCAACGTGTTCGGTTTCTCCAACGAGCGGGTGGATGAGCTCTGCGCCCAGGGTATCGCCACCACCGACGAGTCCAAACGCGAGGAGATCTACAATGAGGCCCAGCTCATCTGCATCGAGGACTGCACCAAGATCTGCATCGCCAGCCCCATGAAGTATTTTGTGACCGCCTCCTACGTGGAAGGCTTCGCCCCCTCCTCCGCCGACGCCAGCAACTTCCGCGACACCTATCTGGCCCAGTAATCTCTGTATTGCGGGGATGAGGCAGCGGGCAAAGTCCTCTGCCTCATCCCTCTCTATCTCCGTCTTTGAGGACTGACAATCCCCAATCGCCGGATATGCGGTTGGGCATTGTCAATTCTCAATGGCTTGCCGGGAGTGTGACACTATGAAAAACTATACGATCCGCCGCATCCTACAGCTCATCCCTGTTCTGTTTGGTATCAGCGTCCTCATCTTTGCCGTCATGAAAATGATTCCCGGCGATGTCATCTCGGGTATTCTGGGTGTGGAAGCCACACCGGAGCTCCGCGCCCAGTTGGCCGCCAAATATGGGCTGGACAGGCCCTATATCGTCCAATACCTGGACTGGATCGTCGGTGTCCTCCACGGAGACTTCGGCGAATCCATCCGTACCTCCGCCCCTATCCTCCCCGAGATCCTCAGCCGCTTCAAGGTCACCGCGGAGCTCACAATCATGGCGGCCGTGATCTCCTGGTGTATCGCTATCCCCTTGGGTGTCTTGGCCGCTGTGAAGCGCAACACCTTTGCCGACCGCTTCGTGCGGGTATTTGCCCTGCTGGGCGTCTCCGTCCCCGGATTCGCCCTCTCCATCCTGCTGATCCTGGTACTTTCCCTGGCCTTCAATTACTTCCCCCCGCTGGGCTACATCGGCTTTTTCGAGGACCCGCTGCGCAATCTCCAGATCATGATCCTCCCCGCCGCCATCCTGGGGGTGAGCATCTCCGGCTCGGTGATGCGCATGACCCGCTCCTCCGTCCTGGAAGTGCTGCGTCAGGACTTCATCAAGACAGTACGTGCCAAGGGCGCCAGTGAACGCGTGGCCATTTTCAAGCATGCCCTGCGCAACGCCCTGATCCCCATCATTACCCTCATCGGCATGCAGATCGGTTCCCTGCTGGGCGGTGCCGTCATTGTGGAGCAGATTTTTTCCCTGCCCGGCCTTGGTCAGATGACGCTGACCGGTATCAATCAGCGGGACTACCCCGTGGTGCAGGGCTGTGTCCTGTTCATCGCCTTTGTCTATGTGCTGGTGAATCTGGTGACCGACCTGCTCTACGCCTATATCGACCCGCGTATTTCTTACGACTGAGGTGATCCGCCATGAAACGATTTGGACAGATCCTACGGGAGCTTTGGCGCGACCCGATGGGGCGGATCGGTATGCTGGGCATTTTCCTTGTCATTCTGATGGCGGTTTTTGCCCCCCAGCTATCCCATTTCGGCCCGGAAAAAATGGTCGGCCTCCCCAAGGCGCCTCCCAGCTCCGAATTTTGGTTCGGGACGGATAATTATGGGCGCGACATTTTCAGCCGCATCCTGTACGGCGCCCGCGTCTCTCTGCAGGTTGGCATCATTGCCGTGGGCATCGCCGCCACTGCAGGCTATGTCCTGGGGCTCATCGCCGGATATTTCGAGGGCTGGGTGGACCGCGTCATTATGTGTGTGATGGATATCTTTTTCGCCTTTCCCTCCATCCTGCTGGCCATCTTTATCTCCGCAGTGCTGGGCCGCGGGCTGGTGAACACCATGATTGCCATCGGCATCGTCAATATTCCCGTGTTCGCCCGGACGGTCCGCGCCTCGGTCATCTCCGCCAAGGGGCTGGAGTATGTCCAGAACGCCAAGTCCGTGGGCGTCAGGACCGGCGCGATCCTGATCCGCCACATCTCTCCCAACGTCGTGGCCCCCTTCACTGTTCAGGCTACCCTGGCCCTCTCCAGCGCCATTCTTACCGAGGCGTCCATGAGCTTCCTGGGCCTGGGCATCCAACCGCCGGACCCTTCCTGGGGCTCCATGCTGTCTGAAGCGCGGACCTTTATGGAACAGGCCCCCTGGATGGCCGTTTTTCCCGCTCTCTTTATCATCGTCACCATCCTTCTCTTCAATATCCTGGGCGACAGCCTCCGCGATGTGCTGGACCCCAAGTTGAAGCTTTAAAGGGGAGGTCAGGAATATGGATCATCTGTTGGAAATACGCAACCTCTCCATCGAGCTCCCCCAAGGCAGGCGGAAACCGCCGGTCAAGCTGGTGGAGGGTGTGGACCTCACGGTCCGCAAAAAGCAAAACTTCGGCGTCGTGGGAGAATCCGGCTGCGGCAAGAGCATCACTTGTTCCTCCATCATGGGCCTCCTCTCCTTTCCCCTTTCGCTGGGTCAGGGCAGTTCCATCCGTTTCCAGCAGGGGGACGGACGCGAGGTGGAAATCACCGGCCTCTCCAAGGCCGAGCTGCGCAAGCTGCGGGGCCGGGACATCTCCATGATTTTTCAGGAACCCATGACCGCGCTGGATCCCATGTACACCATCGAGGAACAAATTTGCGAATCTCTTCTCTTTCACGCCAGCCTGAGCAAGGCGGAAATGCATGACGCTGCGCTGGAAATGCTCAGGAAAGTTAAAATCCCCCGTCCGGAGCAGATTCTGAAGGATTATCCCCACCATCTCTCCGGCGGCATGCTGCAGCGTGTGATGATTGCCATTGCGCTCATCAACAATCCCCGCCTTCTCATCGCCGATGAGCCCACCACCGCGCTGGATGTGACCATACAGGCCCAAATCCTGGACCTGATGAACGAGCTGCGGGAGAGCTACGATACCTCTGTCATCATGATCACACACGATTTGGGGGTCATCGCAGAGACCTGTGAAGAGGTCGCGGTATTTTATGCCGGTCAGGTGGTGGAGCAGTCCGATGTGAACACGATCTTCCACGCGCCCGCACATCCCTATACCGCCGGCCTGCTGCGCTCTGTCCTCTCCCTGGGCGGCGCGCAGCAGGAGCTCTATACCATCCAGGGCACGGTGCCCACGGCGGGAAATTTCAGCGCCGGCTGCCGCTTTGCCGACCGCTGTGAGCACTGTATGGACATCTGCCGCAATCGGGCCCCCGCGCTGTCGGAGATCTCTCCCGGACATCTATGCCGCTGCTGGCTCCATGCGGACACGCCAAAGGAGGAGACAGCATGAGCGGACACAATGTCATCCTGGACGTGCAGAACCTCCAGACCTACTTCCCCATTCAAGGGGGAGTCGTCCGGAAAACCGTGGGCTACGTCCATGCCGTAGAAGACGTCTCCTTTCAGATCCGGGAGCAGGAGACATTCGGCCTAGTGGGCGAATCCGGCTGCGGCAAATCCACCACGGGCCGCACGATCCTGCGGCTGATCGAACCCACTTCCGGACATATCTATTTCGATGGTCAGGATCTGTGCGCCCTGGACAAAGAGTCCATGCGGCAGAAGCGCCGGGATATGCAGCTGGTCTTTCAGGACCCCTATGCCTCCCTGAATCCCCGTATGACGGTGCGGAAGCTGCTGGAGGAGCCCCTGAAGACCCATTTTTCTCTCTCTCAGGCCGGGATGGACGAGCAAGTCCTGTGGATCTCCCAGGCGGTCGGTCTGTCCCCCGAGCAGTTGGAGCGATACCCGCATCAGTTTTCCGGCGGGCAGCGGCAGCGCATCAGCATTGCCAGGGCCCTCATCACCAAGCCCCGCTTCGTCGTGGCCGACGAGCCCGTATCCGCCCTGGATGTCTCCATCCAGGCCCAGATTCTCAATCTGCTCATGGGACTTCAAAAAGACCTGAAGCTCTCTTACCTCTTTATCTCTCACGACCTCAATGTGGTCCGCCACATCAGCAATCGGGTCGGCGTCATGTATCTGGGCCGCATCATGGAGTTGGGGGATACCGAAGATGTCTACCACACCCCCATGCACCCCTATACCCAAGCCCTTCTCTCCGCGATCCCCAAGCGGGACCCATCGGAGGAAAAAGCGCGTATCCGCCTGGAGGGCGACGTCCCCAGTCCCGCCTCCCCTCCCCCCGGCTGCGCCTTTCACAACCGCTGTCCCCACTGTACGGCGGCCTGCAAGGAGCAGGTGCCGGAATCCAGAGAGCTCTCGCCTGGTCACTGGGTCGCCTGTCATCTCTATGATTGAGAATAAAAAAATCGGAGCCTTCCCTGAGGAAGGCTCCGATTTTTTATCCCGTTCCGCCGTTTTTTATTTTCCTACCGCACGATTGATCGCGGAGAGGATACCGCGCAGGGGGGCCAGATTGATATTGTGATCCACGCCGACGCCGAAATGGTCGGTCCCCTGCGCATCCCGAAGCTGTATATACGCCACCGCCATCGAGTCAGAGCCGGCCTGGATCGCGTGCTCCTTATAATCCACAAAGGTGAACCGGTCCATCTTCTGCCCGTGGATGGCGTTGAAGAAGGCGTCGATCGGGCCATTTCCCTCCCCGGATACCTGGAAGACCGTGTCCTTGTGGGAGAGCGTCCCTTCAAAGGTGACATGGGAAACTCCCGTTCCATCCGTACTCTCACGGAAAGCGTGCTTGATCAGCCGATACGGCGCATCAATGTCGATATAGGCGTCCCGAAAAAGCTCATAGATACGCTCCGGCTTGAGCTCGGTACCCACGCGGTCCGTCTCCACCTGGACGATCTGTCCAAACTCCGGCTGCATGGCCTTGGGAATATCGTATCCGAAATTCGCCTGCATCACAAAGGCCGCGCCGCCCTTGCCGGACTGGCTGTTGATCCGGATGATCGGCTCATACTGGCGGCCCACGTCCGACGGATCGATGGGAAGGTAAGGCACTTCCCAGAGCGTGGAGTTGCTCTCCCGCATGTACTGCACGCCTTTGTTGATGGCATCCTGATGCGACCCGGAAAATGCAGTAAAGACCAGCTCTCCCACATAGGGCTGCCGCTCCCCTACCTTCATCTTGGTGACGCGCTCATATACGCTCCGGATCTGGTTGATATTGGAGAAGTCCAGGCCGGGGTTGACCCCTTGGGTGTACATGTTCATAGCCAGGGTGACCATATCCACGTTGCCGGTCCGCTCTCCGTTTCCAAACAGGGTCGCCTCCATACGCTCAGCCCCGGCCAGCAGGCCCATCTCCGCCGTGGCTACACCCTCCCCTCGATCATTGTGGGGGTGCAGGGAGATAATGGCACAGTCTCTGGAAGGCAAATGCTCGATGAAGTACTCGATCTCGTCGGCAAAATAGTTGGGCATGCAGTTCTCCACCGTAGAGGGCAGATTCAGGATCACTTTGTTCTCCGGCGTGGCCCCCAATTCCTCCAGTACCCGCTGGCAGATCAGCACGGCATTGTCCATCTCCGTCCCCATGAAGGATTCGGGAGAATACTGATACCGCAAATTGGTCCCCCCACGGATTACCGGCTCGGAGAGCTCGCGGATCAGTTTGGCCGCATCGACGGCGATCTGGATGATGCCGTCCATATCGCTGTGGAACACCACTTTTCTCTGCAGCGTAGAGGTGGAGTTATAAAAATGGAGGATCACATTCTTCGCTCCCTCCATGGCCTCAAAGGTCTTGCGGATCAGGTGCGGGCGGGCCTGGACCAGCATCTGGATGGTGACATCGTCCGGGATGTGGTGGCCGTCGATGAGCGCCCGGAGAAACTCATATTCCGTCTCGGAAGCGGAGGGGAAGCCCACTTCGATCTCCTTCACCCCGATATCCACCAGGGTGTGGAAGAGCTCCAGCTTTTCCTCCACATTCATCGGATCAACCAGGGCCTGGTTTCCATCCCGCAGGTCCACGGAGCACCAGACGGGAGGGTGGGTGATCTGACGGTCGGTCCATGCGCGATGCTCCATCTTGATGGGTACAAAGGGGATATACTTGTTTTTCGGATCTTTGACCATGATAAGGTGCCTCCTTTTTCAATTTGCTGCGCGGGGGTATAAAACTTCATGCGCCATTGGCGCGCCACGATAAACAGGCAAAAGCGGGTGCATGAAGTTTTGCGCATGTGGGCCGTCCCGGCCCACGCGCTTTGGTTCCAGGCCGTGCCGCCATAGGCGGCGCATGGCCCTTTTGCCTTGCTTTAGCATAGCAAAACGCCCCCGACCATTACGGTCAGGGGCGTATAGTACGCGGTACCACCCTGATTCAACCGCCGGTTACCCGGTCGGCCCTCGTCAGCCTCCAGCAAGGCCCTGGCCAGTAACGCAGCCGCACGTTCCATCCTACTCGCGGTTCAGACAGACGGCTCTGGGGCCAGTTTACACCTGCACTCGCCGCGCCGGTTCACACCAACCACCGGTTCTCTGAGCGGGATATACAGGTCTTCTTCCCTTCATCGCCTTTGATTGTGTTTATTTTAGAAGATTTCGGAACTCTTGTCAAGCAAAAAATAAAATCTGCTTTCCTTTTCGGGCAAGATAGTCTATAGTAATAGCTATCCCGATTTGAAAGAGATGTGATATTTGTATGGACCACAGCAATTTTTATGACTCTGAACGGTACCAGGAGCAGTACGGGCAGAGAGAGTCTCTGGGCGCCTATACGGCCAGGACCTTCCTCTGGATGTTCCTCGGTCTTCTCGTCACCTTCGGCGTCGCTTTAGGCGGCTACCTGACGGGGGTGATCGTCTACGTCTTTGCCATTCCCTATTTCCACATCGTCCTGCTGGTAGCGGAAGTGGCCGTCGTCTTCTTCCTCTCTGCCCGCATCCAGCATCTCTCCGTGCCCATGGCCCGCGTTCTCTTTTTTCTCTACGCCGGGATCAATGGAATCGTTTTTTCCGCCTACTTTATCATTTTTGATGTTTTGAGCCTCATTCTGGTTTTCGGTGCGACATCCCTTTATTTTGGCGTGCTAGCCCTCTACGGTCACTTTACGAAAACGGATCTCTCCCGCCTCCGCCCCATTCTCCTGGGCGGTCTCATTTTCCTGTTGATCTTCGGCATAGTCTCCCTGTTTCTCCCCTTCCTCGGCGCGCTGGACCGGGTCTACTGTCTGATCGGTATCGCAGTTTTTCTGGGCTTCACCGCGTATGACACACAAAAGATCCGTGCCTACTACGCTTTTTATAGCGGGGACGCTGCGATGCTGCGGAAGGCCTCCATCTTCTCCGCACTCCAACTCTATCTCGACTTTATCAACCTCTTCCTCTACCTTCTCCGTTTCCTGGGCCGCCGCAAGGACTGACCTATTTCCATCTTTTTTGTAAAAGGTATTGACATTCTTTGTGAACCTGCTATAATATCATTCGTGCCCGCGATAGCGGGTGCGAAATAGCGGGATTGTGTAAGGGTAGCACGACAGACTCTGACTCTGTTTGTGAGGGTTCGAATCCTTCTCCCGCTGCCATGAAGAAAGCCTGAAACCTCAATGGTTTCAGGCTTTTTGCTATGCTGTGAAAAGGGGCTATACCCCTATGTTTACCCCTTACAGATTTGCGAGGTTCTGAATAAAGCACTGCATCCGGGCGGCGCTGTCGGCCTTCATGCGCTCGGAAACATGGCCGTACACGTCTAGGGTGAAGGCTGCAGTCGCATGGCCTAAATTACCTTGGACGGTTTTTACATCATCTCCATTTTGGAGAGACAACACTGCAAATGTATGACGAAGATCGTGGACGCAAGCGTCCGGGGCTCCCACCTCGGCGGCCAGCTTCTTGAAGTGATTATAGACCGTCTGCGGATGAAGGTGCCGCCCAAGCTCATTTGTAAAGACAAGGGAGGTCTGCCGCTCCTTCTCCGATTGCCACCCCTCCCATCTCTCACCCGCTCGGAGCCGCTGGGCCGCCTGTTCCTGCTGACGGGCTTTGAGGATGTCCATGACAAAGGGAGCAGGGGTGATTGTCCGGGCTTTGTCGTTTTTCAGCGGGGCATACACGAAGCCCCCGGCCGCCTGGGGCCGTTTCTGGAGCTGTTTGCATACCTTCACTGTGCCGGTGGTGAAGTCCACACAGTCCCAAGTGAGCCCCACGGCCTCGGCCTCCCTTAGCCCGGTGAACACAACGACCTTGAACAGGCTCCCGAACTCATCCCCATCGGCGGCGGCCAGCAGAGCCTTGACCTGCACATCCGTGAGGGGCTTTATCTCCTTCCGCTCCACTCTGGGCAGCGTGACCATGGCGGCGGGATTGATACGGAGGTAGCCGACCCGGACGGCGGTAGAGAGGGCTTTGGTGAGGATGCCGTGGATGTTGCGGACGCTCTTGGGCGCGAGCGGGTGGGCGGCGTCGTTCAGCATCCCATTATAGAATTTCTGAATCTGAGGAGCGGAGAGGGCGGAGAGCTTTACCGCTCCTAGGGCGGGCTTGATGTGGGTATTCACCTGAGCGGTGTAGTGCTTCACGGTCAGATACTTCTTGTCGCTGGTGTAGTCTGCTAGCCATGTTTCCATCCACTGGCCCAGCGTTATTTTTGAGGGCTCGAAGTATGTTCCGATATCCAGTGCGGCGATGGCCTGGGAGAGCTTTTGGCGGGCCTCCTTCTGGGTAGTGCCATAGACCGACTTCCTGATCTGCTTCCCCGTTCCGGGGTCTCGGCCCACCGTATACCGGGCCTCCCATGTCCCGTCCGCCCGCTGCCGGATGCTCCCGGCTCCCTGAGCGTTGCGGGTGGTCTTTCGTGCCATGCTCATCCCTCCCTTTTTCCGCACTCATCAACAATTTTCCAAAAATATTCTTCTGCGATTTTCTTATAGATGGCCTTCCGTGTAAGGTGCTCATCAAGCACATCATCATATCGTGTGAGCTGGGAAATAAAAAAATCTGTGCATCCGTCCAAATATTCATCACCCGTTAGATAACTTTCAATAATCTGGATAAACATTGGAAATGAATCATGTGCAATAAGGTCGCTCAAAAGTATCACATAGTTATTTGAAAGTGCATTGTTGACAGAAAGATGCCGTATAGCCTCTTGTGACAAACCTGTCTTTTTGTGAATTCCTTGAACTGTTTCATTCGGGGCGGACACATGACTCAACCCTAATAGGTAATCCTGTCTCTTATACACATCTGACGCTGCCG
>OJRC01000322.1_pt1 | contig 35880 bp, 27 predicted proteins | sample 1599081 | NCBI WGS metagenome assembly OJRC01 (sample SAMN03922519, study PRJEB24848) | human gut metagenome | isolation source: stool sample | host: Homo sapiens | place: Germany | collected 2010-02 | reverse complement strand
TCAGTTAATATACCAAACTCCTCCCCAATTGTCAACTCCTTTTTCCGTTTTTCTTTCATCTATTTTTACTGCGTCTTTGCTTACCCATATCCTGTGTCTTTTCCCCTCTTCTCCCCACAAGATGTGTCCGTCTTTTTTCTCCCTTTGACATTTGTCACAATCAATGCAAGGGCTGGGACCGGGAACGCCAAGATCAAATTACCCCAAGGGACCCATGCGGATGAGACCTTTTCCACAGAGAAGTCGTCCGGAAACAGGGTAAGTCCGCCTAAAAACGCGACGATCACCGCCACAGGGGCGGCCCAATGTTCCCACCGGGGGCCCAAAACCGCTCCCGCACCTTTTCTGATGGCGAACACCAACAGACCCAGCATTGCAAAATCGCTGAGCACCCAGAGGGCCACCACAACAGACTCCACCCGCTGGAATGCTCCATCCACTCCCACGCCTCTGGCGACTTCAAAGAAGGGGATATCCATGCGCCCGCACAGCGCAGGGCCCAACTGTCCCAAGACGCCGAACTGGAGCAGTGTGAGAACACCGCATCCCGCCAACAGCCAGAGCAGTCCCCGTTCGGCGTCACCAGAACGCCTGGTGACGTTCCCCCCTAAAAATCCTCCGAACACCCCGCAGCTCAGTACGCCAACCGGCACCAGCGTGGCCGCTGTTGCGGCCGGAACGTCCGTTATCCAGACCGGCAGCACATGCTCGGGGCTCATATCTAGGATGGAAAAAAGCAGTACCAGCCCCAGGGTCAGCGCTAGGACCAGGTAGCAGATCTCCGCCGCACGGGCAAAGGCGCCCAATTTGCGCCGTCCCATCCAGAGCACCACCCCCAGCAGCACCAGCAGAAATACCCAGGGGGCGGCGCTTCGATATCCGGCAGAAAGCATCCGCTCGGCGTAGAGCCGCCCCTCGGCGCACAGGAGAAAAAGCGCCCAGGACAGGTAAATTACAATGACCACCTTTCCCGCCAGAGGACCAAAGGCATCCTGATAGGCCTGTGCCAGCCCTCCGCTCCGGCGGCAAAGCGAAAAAACCATCCACCCCAGCAGCAGAAAGGGCGGAAAGGCCAGTATGCCGGTGAGCCATGCGCTCTCTCCTGCCGTCCCCACCGTCCAGCCCGGCAGCGCCCGCACCGCCGGGGACAGCAGCGCGGTGAACAGGATCACATAGAGCTGCCGCGCGGAAATATTATCGCTGTTCAGAGGATCACCACCTAAATAATAATAACAGGCCCGCCCTTACATGCGGGCCACCTGTCCCGTTACGGTCAGGGAGATTGGGAGCGCGGCAAACCCCGCTTTCCACTGTGTTTCCAGCTCTGCCTTACGCCAGGGCGCCGCCAGGGCGGCTTTCCTCCCCAGGTGGAGATAGTCGGCGTCCAGGGTCTGGGCCAGGTCCAGCGCCGTATGGATAGCCGCCTCACCTGTCTGCGCAAGGCGTTCCTCCAGCCATATCCTGCCCTCCTCGCTGAGTCCGTCCGCCCCCCGCAGCTCCGCCACCTGGGCCTCGATCCGGCAGGTGACGGCCAGTCCGGCGAGGACGCCGTCCGTAAAGGACGGCGTCAGCTCCGTCTTCACCTCGGTGAGCCGCAGCGCGGTCTGTGCAAGGCTGGGCGCGGCAAACTCCAGTATCCGCCCCGGGGCATCCCCGGTCAAAAGGTCCGCCCCAAGCGCGCCTTCCTCCCCGGTCCAGCCCGCCAGCGCTCCGTTCCGCAGGATCGCATAACCCGCTCCGTCCACAGTGTACTCCCCCTCCGCTCCGTCTCCGGTCCTGGCGGGTCGGCGTTCCAGTGCCGGGAGAAGCGCACAGCCGTTGTCCAGCAGGTCTGAGAGCACCTCTCTCGCTGTCCGCGGCGCGGGGGAAGCCGCCAATTCGGCGTCGGTCTCCAGCGCCGTGAGGCGATCCGGCGCGCCTCCGCCAGACGCGGCGTCAAAGAGGATATCCCCGGCTCTGCCGTCTTTTATCACCCAGAGGCGGGCCTCCAGCCGCAGCTCCGGGTCCCGTGCCATGTGTCCCAGCAGCGACATAACGTCCGTCAGAGCCTGCTCTTCCCCCACCAGGACATGCTCCACATCCCCGAAAAAGACAAAATCCGAACCGAACGTCTGCATCTCTGCGCAGGCGGCGGACACAGTTTCAGCCTGTGCGGAGAGCACCACCGGCGACTGCCCGGGCGGGTCCCCCGCACCGGACCGTCCCCCGCTGGAGACGGTAACCGCCACCCCCCCCGGAGCCCCCTCTTTCAGATCCACTCCCAGCGCCCCCATGAGGACGGTATCCTCAATCTCATGGGCGTATGGCAGGGCTGCCTCGGCTCTGGAGCAGCCGGACAGGGGGAGCAGCGCCGCGCACAGCAGCAGGACAGCAGATTTTTTCACTCTCATCGCTGGTTCCTCCTGTTCTGGGTCTTGAGCGCCGTCTCCCGCAGCTTGACGCTGGGCAGCGGCTGTCGGATCACGGCATGCCCCTCCATCTGTTCCCCGTCGTTGGCGGCAAAGGGCGTGAGGTAGGCCACGCCGAAGCTCTCCAGGGAGGCGAGATGACAGATGAGCAGCAGTGCCCCAATGGCCGCGCCGAACATTCCCGCTAGAGAGGCCAGCGCCGCCAGACCAAAGCGCCAGATCCGCAGCGCGCCCGCGAAATCCTGAGACGGCATAGTATATCCGGCAATACCCGCCACCGCCACCACGATGAGCACCGCGGGAGAGACGATACGGGCCTCCACAGCGGCGGACCCCACCACCAGTCCCCCCAGAATGGAGACGGTCTGACCGATGGAACTGGGAAGCCGGAGCCCGGCCTCCTGAATGATCTCAGAGGCCACCAGCATCAGGAGGACTTCGAACACCGTGGTAAAGGGCACATCCTGCTTGGCCGCTATGATGGACAGGGCCAGCTCGGTGGGCAGCATCTCCAGGTGGAAGGTCACAGCGGCGATATAGACGGCCGGTAGAAAGAGAGTGATGAGCATACACAGGTAGCGCAGCACCATGAGGGCGGATGCCGCCATCCAGCCCTGGGACTTGTCCTGAGGCGTCTTAAAAAACTGGCTGAGGGTCCCGGGCAGGAGCCAGCCCAAAGGCAGCCCGTCGATGAGCAGTCCCACGCGGCCCTCCACCACGCCGGCGGAAAAGCGGTCCGGCCGTTCGGTGTACGCCAGGGTGGGAAAGGCGGTGTGGATGTCGTCGGCGATATATTCCTCCAGATTCCCTGTGGCGATGAGGGCGTCGATGTCGATCTCCGCCACCCGGCGCTCTACGGCGCGGACCGTCTCGGGGTTGGTGATGCCTTCGATCCACACAATATCCACGGGGGTCACCGTCTGCCGCCCCACCAGCAGCTCCCTGATCCGCAGATCCGGGGTGCGTACCCGCCGCCGCAACAGGGAGGTGTTGGTACGCACGGACTCCACAAAGGAATCCCTCGGCCCTTTGAGCGGAGGCTCGTTCTCCGGATCGGAAATGGACCGCTTCTCCTCGGTCCCTACATTAAAGGAGAGGACCTCCTTTTCCCCTGGAAAAAAGAGGATGCAGTTCCCGCCAATCATATCGAATACGGCCTCGTCCATCGTGGCGCGTTTTTCCACCCCTAAATTGTAGAGGGCGCCTTTCCGGATGCGCTCCATGGCCTGCGCCATGCCGCACCCGCTCAGGACGGTGTCCTGCGCCAGAGGGCGAAGCACGTAGTCGCTGGCCCGCTCCATTTTCACCATCCCGCTGATATAGCACAGCGTTACCAGCTTGTCCGGATCTCCACCCAAGGCGGCTTCCCGTTCGGAAAAATCCACACAGTCCGCAAAGACCTGTCGGACGCTCTCCACTGTCAGCGGCAGATCGATCCTGGGCTCCCGCCTGGGGTGGGGCGGCACCTCGACCTTTTTTCTCCCAAAAAAGCCCACAGCCACGCCTCCTTTTCTATCCTGCTATTCTCTCCCGGAGCGCGGGCGGATATGCGTCCGCGCGCAGTTGTCGAAAGTCTGTTCCGCTGTCTGCACCCATAGTATGGACAACAGCGCATTTGTCCTTTATAATAGTAAAAATCAACGGCTGAACAGTTGCTTTGCAGCGTCTCAAAGGAGTGGTAGTAACATGGCTTTGATCCAGCATAAGCGCCGCCTGAATCCCACGGTAACTCTGATGGAGGTGTCCGCCCCCCTGATCGCCAAAAAGGCGCAGCCGGGCCAATTCATCATCCTCCGCGTAGATGAACACGGCGAACGAATCCCCCTGACCATCTCGGACTATGACCGGGAGCGGGGTACCGTCACCATTATCTTTCAAAAGGTAGGTCTGACCACCGAGCTGCTGGACCGGCTAGAGGAGGGCGATGACATTCTGGACTTTGTCGGCCCCCTCGGCACTCCCACCGACCTGCTGGACCGTGAACACCCCGGGTTGGAGTTGGGCCCTGTCAAGCGGGTGGCCGTCATCGGCGGCGGCGTAGGCTGCGCCATCGCCTATCCCCAGGCCAAGTATCTCCACGCCCGCGGCGTAGAGGTGGACGTCATCGCCGGTTTCCGCTCCAAGGATATCGTCATTCTGGAGGAGGAGTTCAAAAAAGCCTGCGACCACTTCTATCTCACCACCGACGACGGTTCCTGCGGGGAAAAGGGGCTGGTCACCGACAAGCTCAAAACGCTCATCGACTCCGGCATCCACTACGACGCCGTCATCGCTATTGGGCCTATCATCATGATGAAGTTCGTCTGTAAGACCACCGAGCCTTACGGCATCAAAACTTTAGTCTCCCTCAACCCCATCATGATTGACGGCACCGGGATGTGCGGCGGCTGCCGGGTATCCGTGGGGGGCGAGATGAAGTTTGCCTGTGTGGACGGCCCCGACTTTGACGGGCATAAAGTGGATTTTGACGAGCTGATGACCCGGAACAGGGCTTATCAGGAGCGCGAAGCGGAGACCCGCCGGACCCATGCCTGCCGGCTGATGCAAAAGGAGGTTGAGTAAGCCATGGCGAATATGAGTGCGGCCAAACTCCCCATGCCTGAGCAGGACCCCGCCGTCCGCAGCCGCAATTTTGAGGAGGTGGCCCAGGGCTATACCGCTGAGATGGCCGTGGAGGAGGCCGGACGCTGCCTCCACTGCAAGAATTCCCCCTGCGTGGCCGGCTGCCCGGTGAACATCCGCATCCCCGAGTTTATCGCTAAGGTGGCGGAGGGGGACTTCCAGGCCGCCTATGAGATCATACATACCACCAATACCCTCCCCGCGATCTCCGGCCGCGTCTGCCCCCAGGAGAGCCAGTGTGAATGTCTGTGTGTCCGCGGCAAGAAGGGGGAGCCCGTTGCCATCGGCCGCCTGGAGCGCTTCGTCGCCGACTGGTATCGGGAGCACGGTACGGAGAAAACCGCCAAGCCCGCCTCCAACGGCGTCAAAGTGGCGGTGGTGGGTTCCGGCCCCGCCGGGCTCACCTGCGCCTCCGACCTGGGCAAGCTGGGCTATGCCGTCACGATCTTCGAGGCCTTCCACACCGCCGGCGGCGTATTGGTCTACGGCATTCCCCAATTCCGGCTGCCCAAGGAGATTGTCCGCCATGAGGTGGAGGGCATTCTGGATATGGGCGTGGAGCTGAGGCTGGATACCGTCATCGGCAAGACCATCACCATCGACGAACTCTTTGAACAGGGCTACCAGGCCGTATTTGTGGGTTCTGGCGCGGGCCTGCCCATGTTTATGGGTATCCCCGGCGAGACGCTCAGTGGGGTCTACTCCGCCAATGAATATCTCACTCGTGTCAATCTCATGAAGGCCTATCTGGAGGAATACGACACGCCTATCAAAAAAAGCAGGGCCGTGGCCGTGGTGGGCGGCGGAAACGTGGCCATGGACGCCGCCCGGTGTGCCAAGCGCATCGGTGCCGAGCATGTATATGTAGTCTACCGCCGCAGCGAAGCGGAGATGCCCGCCCGGAACGAGGAGATCCACCACGCCAGGGAGGAAGGGATCGAGTTTCATCTTTTGAATAATCCCACCAGGATTCTCTCCGACGGCAAGGGAAGCGTAGCCGGAATGGAGTGTATCAAAATGGAGCTGGGTGAGCCCGACGCGTCCGGACGCCGCCGCCCGGTGGAGGTGCCGGGCAGCGAGTTCGTGCTGGACGTGGACACCGTCATCATGAGTCTGGGCACCACGCCCAATCCTCTGATCCGCTCCACCACCCCGGGCCTGGAAACCAACCGGAAGGGATGCCTCGTCGTCCACGAGGACACCATGGAGACCACCCGGCCGCATGTCTATGCCGGGGGCGACGCGGTGACCGGCGCGGCCACTGTGATTTTGGCCATGGGCGCAGGCAAGAGGGCTGCCAAGGCCATCCACGAGGCGCTTTCTGCCAAAAATGAGGATTAAGGGTTGATTTTTATAGCAAAACGGATATACTTTTAAAGGGTGTAGCCGGGCCCCCGCCTGTGCGGGGGCCCGGCCTTATTTTTGATGCATGCGTGTACTCCGGCGCCCTGCCGGAGGGAATGCAAAAGAGGGAGCGGCTATGGAAGCGAAAGATTTTTACGTCAACGCAACGAAAAAGCTCATCATTGAGGTGGATGGCAAGACCTATGCCCGCCACGCCATTCAGATCCCCTTTGTCAATGTGGGCGACGATTATGACGCGCTGGTGCGGCAGTATGTGGTCCCCCTCTGGCAGAGCGGCGACATCGTCTCGGTCAGCGAGAAGATCGTGGCCCTGTGCCAAAAGCGGGTGGTCTACGCCCAGGATGTTCAGCCCGGCCTGCTGGCCAGGATCCTCTGCCGCTTTGTGGCCCAGACCAAGGCCGGCCCCGGCGCCGGCGTCCCCTATAAGATGCAGTTTGCCATCAACCAGTGCGGCGCCCCCAAGATCCTGTGGGCCGCTTTCCGCGCCGCCATCGACAAGCTCCGCGGCGTCCACGGCACCTTCTACAAAATTGCCGGAGACGAGGTCTATGGCTTGGACGGCTTCTTCGGCCACGATATTGAAGAGTACGCCGAAATGGGTATCCGCATCCCCGCCGATCCGGACGGCGTGTGCAACAAGGTCTTTCAGGAGACGGGCGTGGTATCTATGATCGTGGACGCCAATGCCCTGGCCCAGGAGATCTTGGGAAAATGCGACGCCCTGCGGGATTGGCCGGATGAAACGCTCTCCCGCCTCATCGGCGACAACCCGGCCGGCCAGGTCCGCCAGCTCACCCCCTTCATCCTCATCCGTGAGGTCCCCCAGGAAGAGGCCGCCGAGCTGGAAGCCAGGGCCCAGGCGGAGATCGCCGCCCGCGGCGAAGGGGCGCTCTGATCGTCTCCCGCAGCTTGGCCCGGACGTGGTCTCCGCCCCGTCCGGGCCTTTTCGTGCGCGGATATTTTCCCCTTGACAAGACGGGAGCTGCGATATATATTAAACATACCAACGGTATGTATATAAAGGAGGGGCCCCCATGGCCCGCAACAAATACCCGGAGGAGACGGTAAAAAAAATCCTGGATGTCTCCCATCAATTGTTTCGGGAAAAAGGCTACGACCACACCACCATTCAGGACATCACCGATGCCCTGGGCATGTCAAAGGGCGCGGTGTACCACCATTTTAAGTCCAAGGAGGACATCCTGGACAAGCTGACCGACCGGTACTATGACGAGATGGGCTGGTTTCGGGGCATCCGGCTAGACAGTTCCCTCACAGGACTGGAGAAGGTCCGGCAGGTTCTGCTCCGCCTGCTCTCCGATCCCGGTAAGCTGGATCTGGATCGGCTCACCAGCTCCACCACCATGGACCCAAAGCTGCTGACCCTGACGCTGCGCGCCTCTGTAGCGGACTCCGGCCCCTTTTTGGAGGCTCTGATCCGGGAGGGTATTGCCGATGGCTCCATCGCCGTGGCCCAGCCCAAGGAGTTCTCGGAGGCCTTTATGATCCTCATGAATCTGTGGGTGGGCGTTTTCTCCTCCACGCGGGAGGATTTTATGTCCAAAATGCACTTTTTGAAGGATCTTACCGACCATATGGGTCTGCCCGTTCTGGACGACCACCTGCTTTCGGTCTGCCAGGCCTATTACGAACGCATCCTCTCCCTTCCCTCCCAGCCCCCTCCGCCGGAGGAGGGGATGCCCTCCGCTTCAGGTGGAGCTCTCCCAGCGCTAGGAGAAGCTCACCGGCCTGGACTGTAAGCTGCCCCAACCGGACAAGGCCTCATCCCGGTATTCGCGGCCCTGCGTGAAAAATTCCCGGCCCTGCCGCCGGGATTTTTCTCTCTCATTTACATACCAACCGTCGGTATTTAATTGAAAGGAGTCTTCTCTATGCCTGCTTCCCGCCTCTTCACCCGCGACTTTACCCTGATGACCGTGGGTCAGATCATCTCTCTCTTCGGAAACGCCATCCTCCGCTTTGCCCTCTCTCTCCATGTGTTGGCGCTGACCGGCTCGGCCGCTGTTTTCGGCGGCATTTTGGCCCTCTCCATGGTCCCCACCGCTCTGCTCTCCCCATTGGGCGGTATTCTGGCCGACCGGATGCCCCGGGCACGCATCATGGTGATCCTGGATTTTTCTACCTGTGCGTTCATCCTTCTCTTCGACGCGCTCTTTGCCCGCTCAGGCAATCTGGCCGCCGTCACGCTCTTCATGGTGCTTCTCTCCCTCATTCAGGCGGTCTATCAGCCCTCTGTCCAGGCCAGCGTCCCTACTCTGGTTGCGGAGGAGCGCCTGACCGCCGCCAACGGCGTTGTGCTCCAGGTGCAGGCGTTGACCGGGCTGCTGGGCCCCGTCCTCGGGGGCATCCTCATGGGCTTTTTCGGGCTCTATCCGATTCTGGCCGTCTCCGCCGGATGCTTTTTGGGCTCCGCCGTGCTGGAGCTTTTTCTTCACATCCCCTTTACGCCCCAGCCCCGCACCGCACCCCTCCTGATCCAGGCCAGGGACGACCTGGCCGTTGCCTTTCGCTTTCTCTCCCGGGACTACCCTGCCCTCCTCCGGCTGTTGGGTATCGTGGCCCTCATCAATCTGTTTCTCTCCTCCCTCTTTACCGTAGGCCTACCCTATCTGGTCAAGGTACACCTAGGCCTCTCCGACCAGCTCTACGGGCTGGCCGAGGCGGCCCTGGGCCTGGGCTCCATCCTGGGCGGCCTTCTCTCCGCCACCCCTGTGGGGCAAATCCGTTTCGAGTCCTCCCACCGCTATCTCCTGTGCAACGCACTGCTCCTGCTCCCCGTCACCGTTGCCCTGGTCCTTCCGGTCCCGCCCCTGGTCTCCTATGGCGCGCTCCTGCTCTGCATGGGGCTGGGCCTCACCTGTGCCGCACTCTTCACCATCTCGGCGCAGACCTTTCTTCAAATGCAGACCCCCGCCCCGCTGCTGGGCAAAGTGGGCGCTCTGGTCACCACCGTCTCCGTCTGTGCGATGCCGGCGGGCCAGGCCCTGTACGGTGCGCTGTTCGATGTCCTGGCGCCTGCTCCCTGGCTGGCGGTCCTCCTGGGCGGCGGGGCCACCTTCCTGCTGGCACTGGCCGCCCGTGGCGCGCTGTCGCGGAGCGTCCGTATTGCTTAGGGCCTGTTTGTATATTCGCAATATGCCCGGCACCGAGGGGTCCTTGCCCTCCCGGGCGCCGGTTTACCGCAGGGGACGGATTTCAATTGCAGGGGGAAACGGCGCCTTCCAGGGCGCAAAAGGTCCGGTGTCGGGCGTGTTTGCAGTTTTAAACAGACCTCAGGCCCCATTCCTTCATTTTTACGCCGGCTTCGGCCTCTTTTCTTCTTGTCTTTGCCCGGGAAATACGGTATACTGAATTGTAACCTGAATCCCGCCCCTGCGGCGAGTCGGATAAAGAATCGGAGATGACAGAATGGAACTGAAAAACTTTGACGCGATCCTGGAGCGCGTCCCGAAGATGTCCCGCCCCATGCGGGTGATCCTGGCCGGTTCTGACGGTGAGAACATGCTCAAGGGCATCTTCGCCGCCCAGGAGAAGGGCCTTGTGCAGCCTGTGCTGGTGGGCGACCGCGCCCGCACCATGACGGTGCTGGAGCAGTTCGGTCTGGAGAAGGAACCCTACACCATGGTGGATACCCCTCCCGGACACAACATTACCCAGGCGGCCATCGACATCATCAACTCCGGAGACGGAGATGTTCTGATGCGGGGCAACATCCCCACCCGTGATTTTCTGATGCCGGTGCTGGACGGCAAAAACGGCCTGCGGACCGAGCGGCTGATGAGCCATGTCTCCCTGTGCTCTCTGCCCGAGTACCCCAAGCTGCTGGCCCTTTCCGACATGACCGTGGTCATCCATCCCAATATGACTCAGAAAAAGGCCATCATCAAGAATACCGCCGATGCCCTGAAGGCCTTCGGCTATGAGGATCCCAAGCTGGCTCTGCTGTCCCTGGTGGAGAACGTGACCTTCCACATGCAGGACACGGTGGAGGCCCAGCGTCTGGTCGCCGAGCAGAAGCAAAAGCCCTTTGCCGACTGTGAGCTGTGGGGTCCCATCTCCTACGACCTCATTCTCAGCAAGGAGGCCGCCCGCCTGAAGCACTATGACTGTCCCTGGAGCGGCGGCGGTTTTGACGGCATCATCGCCCCCGACCTGTCCACCGCCAACACGCTGGTCAAGAGTTGGCTCATCCACGCCCATGCCGTCACCTGCGGCGCAGTGGTGGGCGCCAAAGTGCCCATCGCCCTCACCAGCCGCAGCGCCAATGAGGAGGAGACCTATCTCTCCCTGGTGTTCTGTGCCGTTCTGGACGCCTGGCGGAAGCAGAACCGAGCCGCCGAGTAAGTCTCTCTCAGGAAAAGTCTGCTCTCTCTTTCAGCAATTGCAAACGCCCGTCCGGCTAAAGCCGGACGGGCGTTTGTTATCTCCTCCCGGAGCTTGCGGGATGGGAACCCTCCCGTCTGCCCCATCGTTTTCCGATTTCACAGATCACCACGGGAGCCACGGCCAAAGCCAGTACGCAGGCCCACTCCGCCGCATCCAGGGGCACTGTGTCGAACACCAACTGCAAAGGCGGCAGGCACAGCACGGCGAGCTGCATGGCCATGCCCACCAGAAATGCCTTGTTCATGGCCTTGTTGGAAAAGATCCCGATGTGCAGCAGGGAGTGGTGCTCGCTGCGCACGTCGAAGGCATGGAAGAGCTGACACATGGTCAGCGTGGCGAAGGCCATGGTGTTGGCCACTCCATCCGCCGTGCCCGGCGTACCGAGCACATACTCCCCCAGCATATAGGCCGCAAGGGTAAGGAGCCCCACCATGGCCCCCTGCCAGGCCAGGCGGAACGCGAACCCATGGGCAAAAAGGCTCTCGTGGGCGGCCCGGGGCCTCTCCTTCATGATCCCTTCCTCTACCGGCTCCATTCCCAGAGCCAGTGCGGGCAGGGAGTCCGTGACCAGATTGAGCCACAGCAGCTGCACCGGCACCAGCGGCATCTGCGCAAAGTCCAGCACCGTGGCAAAAAAGATGGTGATGATCTCTCCAATGTTGCAGGAGAGCAGATAATGGATGGCCTTTTTGATGTTGGCGTAGATCCCCCGGCCCTGCTCCACCGCGGAAACGATGGTGGCAAAATTGTCGTCGGTCAGGATCATATCGGATGCGCCTTTCGCCACGTCGGTACCGGACAGGCCCATGGCGCATCCGATATCGGCGGCCTTGAGGGCCGGGGCGTCATTCACCCCGTCCCCCGTCATGGCCACGACCTTGCCCCGCTTCTGCCAGGCTTTCACGATTCGCATCTTGTGCTCCGGGGACACGCGGGCGTAAACTGAGAATTTCTCTACGTCCTGCTCCAGCATCTCCTGGGGCATGAAGTCCAGGTCCTCCCCGGTGACCGCCAGGTCTCCGGGCCGGAAAATCCCCAACTCCTTGGCGATGGCCAGAGCCGTCAGCCGGTGATCTCCGGTGATCATGACGGGGCGGATGCCCGCCCCATAGCACTGCTCCACGGCCCGCTTCACCTCGGGCCGCGGCGGATCCATCATCCCCGCAAGCCCCACAAAGGTGAGCCCCCGCTCCAGAACATCGGAGTCCAGCCGCTCGGGCAGTGCGGGAATATCCTGATAGGCCGTTCCCAGCACCCGAAGGGCCCGCTGTGCCATATCCTCATTGGCGCGGAGGATGTCCCGGCGCAGGGGGCCGTTGAGGGGCGTCTTCCCCACCCGCCCCAAGGCGGTCCTGCACCGGTCCAGGAGCACGTCCGGGGCCCCCTTTACCATTACCCGAAACCCGCCCCCTGCCAAGGGATGGACCGTGCTCATCAGCTTCCGCTCCGAATCGAAAGGGAGCTCCGCCCGCCGGGGCTGGCTCCACTCCAGCTCATTCTTGTCCAGCCCTTCCCGCCAGGCCGCTGCCGCCAACGCGGCCTCGGTGGGATCCCCGGCGGTGGCGATCTCTCCGCCGGGGCTGTAGGTGAGCACCGTGTCGTTGCACAGCGCCCCAATGGTCAGACACTCCTGCCTGTGCCGGCCGCCGATGGTCCATATGTCCACCACCGTCATCTTGTTCTGCGTGAGGGTACCTGTTTTGTCCGAGCAGATGACCCCGGCGCAGCCCAGGGTCTCTACCGCGGGGAGACGCTTGACGATGGCGCCCCGCTTTACCATCCGCTGCACCCCCAGAGCCAGCACGATGGTAACAATGGCCGGGAGTCCCTCGGGTATGGCCGCCACCGCCAGGGAGACCGCAGTCATAAACATGTCCAGCAGTTCCTTGCCCTGGAGAAGTCCTACGCCGAACATTACCGCGCACACGCACAGGCAGACGAACGAGAGCGTCTTGGAGATCTCCGCCATCTTTCGCTGGAGGGGGGTCTCTCCATCTCCCTCTTCCATCAGCATTCCGGCAATGCGCCCCACTTCCGTGTCCATCCCCGTGCCCGTGACCACACAAGTGCAGTTTCCTCCTGTGATCACCGTGGCGGAAAGGAGCATGTTTCTCCGGTCCCCCAGCGGGGTATCCGCGGGCAGGGCTCCACATGCCTCCTTGCTCACAGGAACCGACTCCCCCGTCATGGAGGACTCGTCTGCCTTGAGGCTGTGCGCCTCCAGCACCCGGGCGTCGGCGGGCACCAGGTCCCCGGCCTCCAGTTGAAGGATATCCCCCGGGACCAGAAAGGCCGTCTCCACCCGGCGCAGCCCCCCGTCCCGTATCACCTTGGCCAGAGGGGCCGACATATTCCGCAGGGCCTCCAGGGCCTTTTCGGCGCTGTCCTCCTGGGAGATGGAGATGATGGCGTTGACCACCACGATGACCAGAATGATCACTGCGTCAATCCAGTCCTCCCCGCCGCTCGCCAGCAGGGAGAGTATCGCGGCGGCGAGCAGGACCAGGATCATCGGGTCCCGCATCTGGGCCAGAAAACGTCTGAGCATCCCCTCCGGCTCTTGGTGCTCCAGCTCGTTGCGGCCATACCGCCCCAGCCGTTTTCCGGCTTCCGCCTCCGAAAGGCCCGATCTCCTGCCGGTTCCCAGCTCTTTGAGCACCTCCTCGGTGCGCTTTGCATGCCACGCGCTCATAAGTACCGTCTCCTCTTTTCCACATTCTGGTTGTCCCAAAGTATAGCGCCCCGCTTGTCCCCTTTCCAAGGGAAGCGTGACGGACGATTGTGGTCATAAATAAGAGGGACGGCGCATAGACGCATCAAAAAACCGGACGGACAGCTCTTGCTGTCCGTCCGGTCATCTTTATCTTCTTAGCCCACCGGAGTAGCGGTAGGGACGGGTGTTCCCGTCTCCACAGGGGCATCGGTGGCCGCAGGGGCGTCCTCGGCCTCAGCGGCGGCGGTCATGGTCTGCCGGAGCTCCGCAAGGGTATCGTAGAAAGCCTGCACGTCCAAGCCGTCCAGCGCCTCGGTGCGCTCCACCTTGGCCTCCTCCATCCACTGGTCCACCAGCTCGTTCATCTTTATGTCCGCGTACTTGCTCTGGCCGGCCTCATTGTCGGCATCCAGACGGAGGATGATATGGTAGCCGTAGTCGCTCTGGATGGGCTGGCTGATCTCCCCCACCGCCAGCGCGGCGGTGCCCTCCTCAAACTCGGTCACCATCTCGCCCGGGCCAAAGGTATAGCCGTCGGCTCCGCCGTTCACATTTCCGCTGGAATCCACATCCTCGCTGTTCTCATTCATCAGTTCTTCAAAGCGGGTCATGGGGTCCTCCGCCACCGTGATCTCATCATAGAGCGCGTTGGCTTTCTCCAGGGCGGATGCCATACCGTCGTCGGTCACGTTACCGGACTCGTCGGTGACAGGGACCGCCTTGATGAGGATATGTTTGGCGTGGAGCACGCCTGCTGCGTTGATCTTTTCCCCGTCGGGAGCCTCCGTGCCCTTAGTCCCATAGAGCCCCTGCCGCAGATTCTGGAAAAGATAGGAGACCTCGTTGATGTGGAAAAAGCTGTTTTCCGACAGGCCCATATAGGCCAGGAACCGGACATATTCCGCGTCCGTCTTTGCAGCTATCTCAGGATCGGGGCTGGCGGACTCGCCGTCGGAGGCGGCGCCAACCCCCATCTGGGCGGCCAGACTGGACTTCAACTGGGACAGTTGCGCTTCGTAGTCGGCCTCATTTGCCTCGTTCCAACCCATTTTCAGCTCTTCCGCGTGATTGCGTACCACCTGATAGAGGGTCGCGTTTTCCACCGCGCTGTCCAGATAATATGACCCCAGTGTCTGCCCGCTACCCATATCCATAGAGAGGTCGGTCATCCCCCATTGAGCATACTGATCTGCAGAATAGGTGACCCAATAGAGGAGCTCTTCCGCCGGCACACCTGCGCCGTCCACAGTGATGAGGGGGGTGTCCTTGGCGATCCCCGCCGCCTCCAGAATCACGTCCTCCGGCACCCCCTCGGGCAGGGGGATCGGGGTGGGAGTAGCGGTGGCCGCCCCGCTGGAGCAGCCCGCCAGAGAGGCGGCCAGAACCAGCCCCGCGGTGACCGCGCTGAGCATCTTTGTTCCAAATTTCATTTCATAACTCTCCTTAACCGTCGCAATAGACGCTTTTCAATATACCACCCTTTTTCCAAAAACACAACGGGAAAGCCGTCAAGTTCATGTTTTCTTTACACAGCACAGTTCGCTTGGAGACGCCGGCACACAAATCCGCCCCGCCCTTTCTTTCTCTCACGCTTCAAATTGCACAAGATATCCCCTGTGTCCATAAGTGTGTTTTTTACACCCTCACAATCGACGCTTGCAAATAATGGCTTTTTGATGTATGATAAAAAATATACAAGGGGGATTGGTGAGCCCTATTTTCCTGAGCGGAGCCGGCGCACTCTGCATACAGGAAATGTATATTTTACTCCACCCTGTATATATGAGTTTATACCGGTTTATCTGAATATTTTTTGAAAGTTTCAGATGCACGGAATGGGAACACACGCGCGGTTGGCCGTGCCATAACCCCGGCTCACCAGCAATTAGAAATGGGGGAGAGAGATGCTTCTTGATAAAGCAAGCGCGAAGCCACTCTATGTTCAAATGGAAGAGTTATTTTGGGGGAAATTGGATTCTGGTGAGTGGAGCCCCGGAGCTCTGATCCCTTCCGAAAATGAATTGAGCCATATGTACGGCATCAGCCGCACCACGGTGCGCAACGTCATCACGAAGCTGGTGCAGGAAGAGGTTCTTTTCCGTATCCCAGGCAAGGGCACCTATGTCGCCGAGCCCAAGATCGTGGCGCAGTCTCTGTCCTACGCGGGAATTCGGGAGCAGTTGGAAAAAATGGGCTATGAGGTCTCCACCCGGGTCCTGTCTATCACGAAAGAGACGCTGGACAAAAAGACCTTTGCCAAATTTTCCGGGATCAAAAGTCCTGTCTTTTTTGTGGTCCGCCGGCTGCGGTATCTCAAAAAGACTCCTCTTAGCGTGCACACTTCCTATATTCCCGCCGAACTGTGCCCGGATCTGGGGCGTCATGACATCGCCACAGAGCAGATGTGCACCATCTTGAGTCAGGACTACGGCCTGCACCGGGCAAAGACCATAGAGACGCTGGAGTCCGTCCCCGCCACCGCCCACGAAGCGGATCTCCTCAATATTGCGCCCGGCCAGCCCCTTCTTCTCTTACAGGATGTGATTCAGAACGAGGACGGCCTGACTTTTGAATACAGCAAGGTCGCCTTTCGGGGGGAAAAAATCAAAATTACGCTGGAGTTTTAACTTCGGTTTCGCACGCGGAAAACCCCGCCGGCATCCTCTGGATGCAGGCGGGGTTTTCCGTGTAAACAAGGTCTCCACACAGGGAAAGAGAGCATGCAAACTCATTCAGAGCTGCGCTCAGCGCTTCACTCGCGCGCTGCCGCCCTTCATCACATCGTAGGCCTCCTCCGTGGTGACCAGATTCCAGTCATTGCGGATGGTGTGGCACAGCGCGGAGTAAGCTGCTGCAAAATCAATGACCTCCTGCTCCGGATGGCCCTCCAGGAAGCCCCAGATCAGGGCGGAGGCAAAGCTGTCACCGCCGCCCACACGGTCATAGATCTCGATATTGTCGTACTTGCGGGAGACGAAGAAACCGTTGCGCGTCATCATCACGGTCCGCCAGTTGTTCAGGCATGCGGAGGTGACCTCGCGGAGAGAGGTGCCCACACAGATCACATTGGGGTACTTCTCCATGACCTTCTGGGCCACGCCGCGGTAGCTCTCGGGATCCAGCTTGGAAAAGTTCTGGTCGGTATTGTCGGCCTTGATCCCCAGCATGGTCTCGAAGTCCTCTTCGTTGCCGATGACGACATCCACGTAGGGCATGATCTCCACCATGGCTTTCTGGGCATCCTCCCTGGACCAGAGCGTGGAGCGGAAATTCAGATCATAGCTGGTGGTCGCGCCGTTCTTCTTGGCCGCCCGCAGCGCGGCGGCCACCTCGGTGGCGGTATGCTCGCCCACGGCGGTGATAATGCCGGTCGTGTGGAACCAGCGGGTATCCAGCACAGACTCCCAATCGATGTCCCCGGGCTGGATCATGGCCACCGCGGAGTGTCCGCGGTCATAGGTCTGATAGCTGGGACGGGGACCGATACCCACCTCAATAAAGCATTTGCCGTTGCGCCCGTTCCGTCCGATCTTGTCATACGGAGAGACCACCACATTGGACATATCCACACCATGCATCTGAGCGTGCTTGATGATGTAGTCTCCGTCCCAGGCGTCCACCAGCTTGGTCACAAAGCCGGTCTTGAGCTGAGGTTTGAGCAGCTTTCGGCTCAGGTTGGAGATATTCACACAGCAGTTGAGTTCCGCCGCCGCGATCCCCAGTTGGAGCTCCTCCGCCTGTCCCAGTCTGTCGTGGCCGGGAGGTGTAAAACGGACCATCGCTTCGCCAAAGCTCATGAAATCATACTTTGCCATAACATATGCCTCCTATTTTTATGGTAGTAGATCTGCGTCCCACAAGAGTCAGAGCAGTCCCTCCGCCGCCAGTTTTTCCCGGATTCCCGCCTTGTCCTCCTCCGCAAGGGGCAGCAGGGGCAGCCTGGGATATCCTCCCACAAGGCCGTTGAGGTCCATGGCATACTTCACGGCGGCCACACCGCCTTTTCCGGACACGATCTTATTGATCTGAAGGATCCGGTCATTGAGGGCCGCCGCCTTGTCGTAGTGCTTGGAGGCCAGCAGGCGGTAAAGCTCCACCGTTATCTCGGGGAAAGAATCCGCCAGGGAGAGCACGCCCCCAGAGGCGCCGGTGATCATTCCCATGAAAAAGTTGTTGATGGAGCCGGCCATCACGTCAAAGTGATTCCGGACCGCAAACAGGATGCTCTCGATATTGCCAGTCGAGCTGTCCTTCACGCCCACGATATTGGGATGCTGGGCGACCCGCTTGATGAGCGGGATGGACAGGCCCACACCGCCGGCATACTGCGGCGCGTTGTAGACCAGGCATGGGGTGTGAACGGCCTCCGCCACATCCGTAAAATAGCGGCAGAGGATATCGTCGGTCATCTGCTTTTTGAAATAGTTGGGAGGCAGCAGGGTGAGGAAATCCGGGTGATAGGCCTCCATTCTATGTGCCATCTCGATGGTTTCGAAAGTGGACTCAAAGATACAGCCGGCCATCACCACTTGGTCCTCTCTCTTACAGGTACAGATGATCTCCAGGACCTTGAGCTTCTCCTCATTGGTGAGGCTTTTGTTCTCTCCGTTGGAGCCCAGGGCCAGGAACCCCTTCAGCCCGCTTTTGGCATAGGCGCGGACATTGTGCTCCAGTCCGCTGTAATCCACGGTCCCATCAGCGGTGAACGGGGTCGTGATGGGGGCGAACACGCCCATCAGCTTTTCGTTCATAGACGGCTCCCTTCTCAAATATTGTGTTTCCTACTTTTGACCGTTGGCGGCGTTCATAAAGCGGCGCTGATACGAGACCACCTGGTTGGTGGCGGTAAACCGCGCCAGATACTGGGGCTCTGCTGTGATGACCACCCGGTCCACCATATCTGCATAGGCGGGGTCGGCCATCAGGTTATCGATGTCGGGGTAGTTATACTCGCCCTCCATGGAGCAGATAATCAGGCGTGTATCCGGCAGGTTGGTCTGGCGCAGGAGACGGAGGTTATGGCGCACGCCGTCCAGCCCATCGGCCCCTTCGGGGTTCTCAAAATTGCGGTATCTGAGGACATCCCGGCCCAGCTTCAGCACATCCAGCAGATCCCGGTCCGCCTCCCCGCTGCTGAGGTAATCGTTGGCCAGAAGTTCCGACCGCAGCGCCTCCAGATATTTGCGGTCCGCCGTCCGGTCATAGCAGTCCAGCAGCACCTTGATGGCAGAGGACTGTTTGGCGCGATGCCGGACAAAGCTGTTGATGAAATAGGGCTTTGCCTGTAGTGCCATGGCGGTCTGATAGGGCTCAAACATCAGGGTGTAATTGATGCGGTATCCGTGCTCCCTGAGTCTGAGTGCCAGATTGTGGCCGCGCAGGGCGTCCGCGGTGGACGCCTGGTCGTACCGGGTGGAGAGCTTCTTGTCGCCCTCCAGCAGCTCATGTACATTGTTGGGGTTGACAGGGCCGGTGTGGGGGACCTTGACCACCAGCCGGTATTCCGAGAGAATGCTCTTGAAGGTCTCACATTCCTCCAGGATTTTGTCAAAGTCCTCCTCAAAGGGGTTGTTGAGCTCCACGCTGATGTCACAGCCGGGTCCCAGAATACGTCCCAGCTCAGTCATGACCTCGTCGCGGGTATGGAACGCATTCCCTACATTGGCCTTGGGATTGTTAATAAACAGGTCGTACACGATGCCGGGATTGCAGGTGAGGTTTGCAAGCAGCGGGGCGATGGGCGCCACCTCGTAAGGGTTGGCGGAGTCGGCAGAGTAGAGGATACCGGTAGGCCGTTTCACTCCGTTTTTATCATAAGAGATATCGCGGACTAAATCAATCAGTAAAAGTCCGTCTTCCTGGAGCGTGCTCTCGATGCGAAACCCGGCGGGCGTCTCTCCAGCGGGAACCGCAAAGGTCTGGATGACATCCTTGAACCGGGGCGTGGCTGCCAGATACTTCACTTTCCCCTCCAGCAGAGAGAAAAGCTGCGGTTCCAGGCACAGGTCCTTCACCCGCTCGATATATGCCTCCTCACCTTTGGCCGCACCCGCTCCCAGAGCGGTCAGTGGGAAGTGGAGGCCAAGCGTGCCCTCGCCCTGGCTACGGTAGTTTACTGTCATTCTGTTTGTCCCCCTAATACTTAATACTTATTTCCAATGCATTACATTACAGCGTCATGGGCGGGCATCAGTCGCCGGAGAGGACCGACATGACCCGTCGGGCCACGGCGCTTCCGGAGATGCCGTAATAGTTCAGCAGCGCCTCATACGGCCCGGTCTGCTTCGCCCCCTCCGGTACGCAAAAGACCTTCAGCGGCACGGATATTCCGCTCCGCGCCAGCACATCGGCCACCGCCGAGCCCAGCCCGCCGTTGGGTGCGTGCTCCTCCAAGACAAAAACCTTTTTGGCGGAGGACGCGTAGTGTCGGATCAATTCTTCGTCCAGCGGCTTTAAGGTGGTGAAATTGATTACCGACATCGATACCCCCTGCTCCCGCAGGATCTCTGCCGCCTCTACAGCCTCGGCCGTGCTGGGCCCATAGGTAAAGAGTGCCGCGGCTACACCGCCGTCTACCAGTACCTCCCCCCTGCCCAGCTCCATCTTTCGCTGCGTCCGCTTTGCAGGCGGCTCCTTGGCCTGACGGGGCATCCGGATAAAAACGGGACCGTCTATCTTTATGGCCTCCTCCAGGCAGAACTCCACCTCGTCGGCGTCGCCAGGACACAGGACCACCAGATTGGGAACGGTGCGCATCAGGGCCACGTCCTCCAGAGCCATATGGGTGGACCCCAGTGTGGAATAGGCCAGACCGCCGCCGGAGGCCACCAGTTTGACATTGGTGTGCATATAACCCACGTCATCCCGGATCTGCTCATAGGCCCGCATGGTAAGGAAGGGGTCGATGGCGACGACCACTGGAATAAAGCCCTGACGCGCCATCGCCGCGCTGATTCCCACAGCGGTCTGTTCGCTGATGCCGACCTCCACGCTCCGATTGGGATAGGCCTGGAAAAAGGCGCCCAGGCCGCCGCCGGAGGCGGAGTCACAGGAAATCGCCACAATCGCTTCATTGTCTTTTCCCAACTCCAGGAGCTTGGCCTCAAATGCCTTTCGGGGATCCCGCAAACACATGCTTACCAACCCCTTTCCGCCGCACGGGCATCCAGTTCCTCCAGGGCGCGGGCCGCTTCGCCCGCATCCGGGTTCCAATGGTGATACTTCTGCTGATCCTCCAGAAAGGATATCCCCTTTCCCTTTGTGGTCTTGGCCACCAGGAGCGTGGGCTTTCCCGGCTCCAGAGGGATCTGTGCGAAGGCGTCATACAGGGCCCCAACGTCATGCCCGGGGACCGGCCTTACTGCCCACCCAAACGCAGCATATCGGGACTCATAGGAGGTGGGCTTGCAGATCTCGCTGGTGCGTCCATTGATCTGAAGGGTATTTTCATCCAGGATCGCCACCAGATTGTCCAAATGATTGTGAGCGGCGAAGGCCGCCGCCTCCCAGTTGGTGCCCTCCCCCTGTTCTCCGTCACCCATCAATACGTAAGTACGGTACGGCAGACCTGCCTTTCTTGCCGCCAGGGCATAGCCGCAGCCCAGCGGCAGGCCGTGCCCCAGAGAACCTGTGGAAAAATCCAGGCAGGGCAACTTTGTGGCGTCCGGGTGTCCGGGAAAGAGGGTCCCCAATTGGTTATAGGTTTTCAGCAGCTCCGGCTCCAGCACCCCCAGTTCCACCATCGCTCCATAGAGGGCCAGGCACTTGTGTCCGCCGCTGAGCAGCAGCTTGTCGCGGTGGACGGGGTCCTCCGGATCATAGTCCATTACAGCGAAGTAGAGCACCGCCAGGATATCCGCAGCGGAGAGCGCGCCGCCGGCGTGCCCCTCACCGTTGCTGGCAATGGTCCGCACGATGTTGCTCCTGATATGGAAGGCGCTCCGCTCCAGCGCTTCACGGTCAAACGGTTTCATGTCACACCTCTTCCATCTGGCGGAGCTGGGCCACCTTGGCCGCAGACGGACTGCTGGGATCAAAGCGCAGCGGCAGCCACAGGCGCACCAACTCCTCCGCCGTTTTCTGTCCGATCACTAATGCCCCCATGCAGAGGATGTTGGCGTCGTTGGAAAGGATGGAGCGCTGTGTGGAGTAGATATCGTGACAGACCGCGGCATATGCGCCCTTGATCTTGTTGGCCGCCATGGCCATACCGATGCCAGTCCCGCAGATGAGGATACCGCGCTCACACGCCCCGGAAGCCACCTTGCGGGCAACGGCCTCTGCAACGGCGGGATAACTCACCGCCTGGGTATCGTAGGAGCCCATATCGACAAACTCGTGCTCTGCGAAAGTGCTCAAAAGCATTTGTTTATAGGCCAATCCATGCTGATCGTTGCCAATTGCAATTTTCATAATAAGGCAAATTCCTTTCTGACAAAAAGTGTTGGAGCGCAAAAGAACAGCTTTGGTCAATCTATTTTTACTTGTATATACAAGATATATCAACCCGGATAGTTTGTCAAGGGATTTTTTCAGTCTTTCTTTTAATCCTTAAGCAAGTCCAAATAAAACCAAAAAAAGCTTCAAAAAATATGTTGACTTTATCCAAGAAATCGACTATTATTCAATTTGTAGCTTAATTATACTTGTATATACAGGAATAAATGTACTAGTACTTACCATGCAGCAACCTCGGGCGTATCTGTTTACCCTGCTGAACCAGCTCTGCAACATAAGCTCCATTGTGCTCTTTGCCCTGGGGACACGCGACGTTGTGGCCTCCGCGGCTACAGCGATCAACATGCTGGGGCCGGCGGTCAGCACACTGGTCTTCCGCGACCCGCTCTCCCCCTTACGTCGCTGGGCCGTGGTCTCATCCTCTGCTCTGTCTTTTTCGTGTCCCGCAGGGGAGGCGTCCCCCTCCGCCGTCAAAAAAGGGGGGCCACAGCACAGCGCAACAGAAAGAAGGAAAAGCATTGAAAACGATTCTTCTGGATATGGACGGCGTACTCCTGGACAGTGAAATGGTACGTCTTGCCTACATCAGGCGTTTCTTAAAACAGCAGGGGATCGAGGTGCAGGCCGAGGCGCTTTTGGATCTGAGTGGAGTGAGCAACCGCGACGCCGCCCGGCGGCTGGCGAGGCGCTTTGAGCTGCCTCTCTCTGCGGCCGCCTGCCAAAGGGCGCTGGCGCGGACTTGCCGGGGGCTCTATCTGGAGGCGGAGGGCCTGCGCCCTTTCCCCGGCCTGGAGCACTTCCTCCGTACCGTGAAAGAGCGTGGCGCCAAAACCGGTCTGGTGTCCTCCACCCAGTGCCGGGAGGTCCTGGACGCGCTGAACCGCTTTTCCCTGCTGCCACTTTTCGACGTAGTGCTGGGGGGCGAATCGGCCCCGCGGAGGAAACCCGCCCCCGACCCCTATCTGCATGCCGCCCGTTTCTTAAGGGCGCGCCCCGAGGACTGCATGGTGGTGGAGGACTCTCCGCCCGGCATCCTAGCCGGGAAGCGGGCCGGGATGTTTGTGGTCGGACTGACCGCCGGCAGTCTCCCGCAGGCCGTCTCGCTGGCTGACGCCACCGCCGCCGACTACGGGCAGTTGCTGCGCCTTGCGCTGCAGTGGCTGTCGGAGCAGTCTGGCTTTGGCGCATGATCTCTCTTGTCAGAGAAAGGCCCCCGGAATGCTGTTCACAGCATTCCGGGGGCCTTTCTCTGATGGATGACCGCGGCTCAGGCGGTCACTGCTCCGCCGCCGCAGGCGCCATGCGCATATTCTCTTCCCAGAACAGTTCCTCAGCCCGGCGCTCCAGCCATTCGGTCTGCTGGTGTTCCGCCTGGGTCTCCAGTATATGGGTCTCGTCCAGTACTCCGGCCTCCCGGAGGCACTCCAGGGTCTCCACTGCGCTGACCTGAAGAGTGATACTGTATCCGTCGCCCTCGTATTCGGCGCTGTTCTCCCGGTCCACCGGCGCATACTCAATGAAAAGGTCGTTTACATAGCAGTTGGTGAGCCGCGCCTCGTCGTCCAGCAGGTACCTTTGTCCCAAACGCCCGGCCTGGATATCCGCCTTTATCGCAGCCACCAGATCCTCCCGGAATCCGGCGGGGACGGGATAATTGTCATATTCACCCGTTTCCATGTCCATCAGATTCAGTCTGATATTGGTGATCTGCCGCCCTTCGTAGCTCTGGGGGAAGTAGGCGTTCAGGATCACCTCGGGCTGATTGAGGATCGCCGTAAGCCGCGCCGCGGCCGAATCCGGGTCTTGAAGGTCTTCTTCCGTGACGTCCAGGGTGTAGTCCCGGGTCAGGGTGCCGCCCCCCGCCAGTTCGTAGGTCAGCAGCAGGCTCACAATGCCCTCGGTCTGTACGCTCTCCAGATAAGTCCCGTCAGCCAGGGTGCGCGTCTCATAGCTGCCGCCGAACGTAGTCCCCTCATGGCGCGCCCGCTCGTCCACGATACTCTGGTGGAGCTCCGTGATCGCCCTGATGAGCTCCGGGTCCGCCGTGTGGATTTCCCTGCCGTCCCCTCTGTCGTAGGGCGCGCTGCTCACATTTCTGATCCGTACTGCCGTCACTTGTCCGGCCTCGGGTACCCGGCGCTCAAATCCCGTCACGTCCAGTTCCATCCCGGCAATCAGGACCACCAGACAGGCAGAGAACGCCACACAGCCCTTCCAGCTGTCCAGAAAGACCCAAAAGCTCTTTTTGAGCAACATTTCAGCGGCAAAATAGCCCACCGCTCCACAGAGCACCATGAAGCACAGCAGCGTCCAGGCCCCTTGGGGCAGGTTGTAGCCGAAGAACAGGTAGAGGAACAGGCCCAGCGCCAGCGCAAAGCAGAAAGCCATCCCATACTTGAAGATGGGCCGCACCCAGCGCACGGTGACCACGTCTCCCGCCCCCTCCAGATGCCGCCGGCGGTAGAGCACCAGGGCGACCGCCGCCAGCGCAGCGCCGATCAGCGCATAGATCAGGCCGTACCCCAGGCCCTGAAAGACGGCTCTTTCCAGATTTCCATCGGTGTCCCAGGCGCGGTCCACCCGCAGTTTTTCCAAAAACAGAATCACCGGGCTCAGCCATGTGCCCAGGGTGTTGAGGGTATCCACATACCGATAGCCAAAGACAAACGCCCTCAGCACCTCGTTGACGAGCTGGACCATCACCACGGCCAGAACGCTCAGAATCCCGTAAAAGGCGGGCAGGGCCAGAATGTGTCCGGTAAACATGGCGCAGAACACGGCAAAGGAGTAGAAAAACAGCGTAAGGAGCACCTGCATGGCAAGCCACATGCACAGCGCCCCGATGTTGAGACATCCCTTGGCCAGCTCCGCCAAAAGGGTGCAGAAAAACACAACCAGAGAGGGCAGCAGCATAAAGGAGAGCCCGGACAGGTAGTTGGTGAGGAACAGCCCTTCCCGCCTGACCGGAAGCGCGTGAAAGAGCCCCACGCTGCGGCTGTTGTAGAGATAGGAGAACACCGCCATGGCAGAGAGGATGCCGAACACCAGCGCGGCGATCACGCTGCCGGGTGTGATCATGGAGAGGACCTCCAGATCGGCAAAATACTGGGGAGACAGCATAGAGCCGTAAGTGTCCTCCGCCCGCAACATCAGCAGGTTGAGGGGCATGGCCAGGAGCCAGCACGCTCCATATACCGACCAGATGGGCCAGAACCGGGCCATGTTCTTTTTCCAGAGGACAGGATAGAAGAGCCTCCTGTCAGAGCACGATGTCGCGGACTTCATAGTCCTCACCTCCCAGCTCGTAAATAAAGATCTCCTCCAGGGTGAGGGGCAGGGCGTCCATAAGGATGGGGGCGTAGACCGCCAGACGGTTGGTGATGTCGGTGGCGTTCCCCCGTATGATAAGCGTGTGGATGCGCCCCACCTGCGATACATGGAGGATCTCCAGATCGGCGGGAAGCTGCGGAAGCTCCTTCTCCTGAAAGACCACCTGCATCTTTACCACATTCTCCTGAAGGTCGGAAAGGCTCCGCTCCACCAGGACCTTCCCATGGGAGAGGATGCCCACATGGTCGCACACGTCCTCCAGCTCCCGCAGGTTGTGGGAGGAGACCAGTACCGTGGTGCCGTATTCGGCCACATCGGACATGAGGAGGCTCCACACCTGACGCCGCATCACCGGGTCCAGCCCGTCCACCGGCTCGTCCAGCACCAGTAATTCAGGGCGGCAGCACATGGCCAGCCAGAAGGCCGACTGCTTCTGCATGCCCTTGGAGAGCCGCCGGATGGGCTGTTTTTCATTTACGGTGGTAAAGATGTCCTTCATGGCCTCGTACCGCTTCTGATCGAAGCGGGGGTAAAAGCCCCGGAAGAGCCGCATCATGTCCCGGGTGGAGGCGGAGAGGAAATAATAGAGTTCATCCGGAATGGAGGCGATGCGGGCCTTGACCGCCGGATTCTCGTACACCGGTTCCCCCGCCACCAGCACCTCGCCCTCGTCCTGGCGGTAAATGCCGGTGATGTGGCGCAGAATGGTGGATTTGCCCGCACCGTTGGGCCCCACCAGGCCGTAGATGGACCCGTCCGGCACCGACATGGTGAGTCCGTCCAGCGCCCGAAACCCGTCAAAGGTCTTTGTCACATGCTTAACTTCGATCATACTCTCCCCTCCTTCGCACCGGACACCCGCAGGGCCAGCTCCTCCGCCGTCATGCCCAGAAAGATGAGTTCCGAGGCGGCGGCATCAAACTGCTCCAGTAGCCTCCGCCGCCGGTCCTGATTCACACCAGTCTGCTCCGAAGCATAGGATCCCTTGCCCGGCATGGTGTAGAGATATCCCTCCGCTTCCAGCGACTCATAGGCCCGCTGGATGGTGTTGGGATTGATGGCCAGGGACGACGCCAATGCCCGCACCGAGGGGAGCTGGTCCCCAGGCTGGATGGCCCCTGTGACCACCAGATGCCGCAGACCGTCCTTCACCTGCTCATAGATGGGCCGGGCGTCCCGATAATTCAAACTGAACACACTTCCGGCCTCCTTTCCGACTGTACTAGATCGCTTGGTACAGTTTAGTATACACGGACCTGCCGCTGCAAGTCTTAATTTATTATAACGTTTTTCCTATTTTCCTGAGAAATCGCATGACAAATCCCATCTTACACACTATAATAAAAAATAACTCCTGCAAGCAGCAGCCCCTCCCCTCCGTCCCGGCGAAAGCCGCCCGACGCGGCTCTCCCCACGAATCTATTCCGCTCATATGAAAGGCACATCATGTACTATGACGTCAATATCCGCTGTTTTGTAAACTGTGTCCGGGACCTTCTGGACTCCCCCGAAGTCCAGTCCATGCGGGCGCTGCCCCATCACCCCGGCACCTCCTGCTATGAACACTCGGTCTTTGTGGCCTATGTATCCTTCCGTCTGGCCCGCCGCTGGGGCCTGGACTACAGGGCCGCGGCCAGAGCGGGGCTGCTCCATGACCTCTATCTCTATGATGCCCGGAACAAGCCCGCCTACTACGGCAATCAGTGCTTCGCCCATCCGGTGGCTGCGCTGAAGAATGCCTGGGCCCTGTGCGGGAGCCTCACCCCTATGGAGGAGAACATCATCATCTCCCACATGTGGCCCCTCTCCCGCCGGATGCCCCGCTACAAGGAGTCCCTAGTGGTCAATCTGGCGGACAAACTGTGCGCCACCGCTGAGGTCTCCCACCTCTACCACGGTATCCGCCGCATCCGGAACCGCAAATATCGCCGCCGAATTGCCGCCGCCGTATAACAGGAAGCTGGCCGCGCCCCTTTCAGGGGGCGAGGCCGGCTTTTTGTATTCCTGTACGAAAATTTTTTATATATCAGTGCAAAAAACCTCTCGCTCTGATATAATGTTCTTGCAAGACTGGACATCGCTTTTTCCCTTCTTATATGCTATACTGTGTCCGTTCGACTTTTTTCTGGGAGGCTTGGATATGGAATCTGTGGGCGCCGTTGTATTTCTGCCCCGCGATCACGCCAATGAAATGCCCCTGCTGCTGGAGAAGCTGCTGTTTTCTCCCGGCGCGGTGTGGCTGTGCGAAGCCCTGAAAAGCGCAGGAGTGGGCCGTTTTCTGGTGGTCTGCCACGATGATGACCGTGAGGCGGCTGCAGCCTGTTTCCCCGCGGATACGGAATTTGTCACCACCGGCGCGGACGACGCCGGCGCAAAGCTCTCCGCTTTCCTCACCCGGGAACCGGGCAAGGTGGTGGTCGTCACCCGCCCGGTGCTTCTGGCGCCGGACGGACTCAACTTCCTGCCCGCCGGACAGTCTCCCAAGGTGGAGACCGGCATGTACTGCATGTCCACCGAGGTCCTGGCCGCCGACCTGGCCGCCGGCGAGGACTTCGCCGGTGCCCTCAAGCTCCATGGCGGCGCGGTGAGCGAGACCTGCGCCATGCCCCTCCAGAGCCGGAACCCCGCCATGTGGCGCATGTACCAGGGTCAGGCGCAAGTGCTGGAGGTGAGCCGTCTGGAGCGGATGGGCGCCCGGTTCATCGACCCCGGCTCCTTCTTTTCCGACCCTACCGTGCGGGTCGGCAAGGGTACGGTGATCCTGCCCGGCACCATCCTTCGGGGCAAGACCACCATCGGCGCCGACTGCGAAATCGGCCCCAATTCCATGATCCAGGACTGTGTCATCGGCGACGGTGTGACGGTGAACGCCTCCCAGCTCAACGAGTCCACCGTGGCCGACCGGACCAAGGTTGGCCCCTTTGCCTATGTCCGGCCCCATTGCCATGTGGGCGCCGACGTGAAGGTGGGCGACTTTGTGGAGCTCAAAAACTCCACCATCGGCGACGGCACCAAGATCTCCCACCTCACCTACGTGGGGGATTCCGACGTGGGCGACCATGTGAATTTCGGCTGCGGCACTGTCACAGTGAACTATGACGGCACGGCCAAATACCGCACCACCATCGGCGACCACGCCTTTATCGGCTGCAATACCAATTTGGTGGCCCCTGTGAAAATCGGGGACAGGGCCTACACCGCAGCGGGCAGCACCGTCACCGAGGATGTGCCGGCGGACAGCCTGTGCATCGCCCGCTCGCCCCAGACCATCAAAGTGCAATGGGCCGCCAAACGCCGCAGGGCCAAGGGCCGGAAATAACGTAGCTTCCAGGCGGGAACGCCTGCAAATTATGTGAAACACATCACAAAAAATGAGAGGGATGCTGAAATGATCGCACACGGCAAGGACATCAAGATTTTCTCCGGCAACTCCAACCCCAAGCTGGCGCTGGACATCTGCAAGAAGTTGGGTACCCAGATGGGCAACGCCGAGGTGGGCACGTTCTCCGACGGAGAGAAGTCCGTCTCCATCTATGAGACCGTCCGTGGTTCCGACGTATTTGTCGTCCAGTCCACCTGCTCTCCTGTAAACGATAACCTGATGGAGCTCCTCATCATGATCGACGCCATGCGCCGTGCCTCTGCCGGGCGCGTCACCGCCGTGATCCCCTATTTCGGCTATGCGCGCCAGGACCGCAAGACCAAGCCCCGCGACCCCATCTCCGCCAAGCTGGTGGCCAACCTCATCACCCGCGCCGGCGCCGACCGGGTGCTGACCATGGACCTACACGCCAATCAGATCCAGGGCTTTTTCGACATTCCCGTGGACAATCTGCTGGGCTCTCCCATTTTTGTCAATCACTTTATGACGAAGTATGCCGACTGTCACCAAGAGGTCATGGTGGTCTCCCCCGACGTGGGCTCTGTGGCCCGCGCCCGCGCCTTTGCCCAGAAGCTGGATATGCCGCTGGCCATCGTGGATAAGCGCCGCCAGAAGGCCAACTCCTCCGAGGTCATGAACATCATCGGCGACGTCCGGGGCAAGAAGGTCATCCTCTTCGACGACATGGTGGACACCGCCGGCTCCCTCTGCGGCGCGGCCAAGGCCCTGGTCGAGGTGGGCGGCGCCAAGTCCGTCACCGCCTGCGCTTCCCACGGCGTTCTCTCCGGTCCCGCCATCCAGCGCATTGAGGACAGCGTCCTGGACGAGGTCATCTTCCTCGACACCATTCCCGCGCGTCCTGAGGTAAAGTGTGCTAAAATCAAGTATCTCTCCGTGGCTGAGATGTTTGCCGAGGCCATCGAGCGCATCTACGAGGAGATCTCCGTCTCCAAGCTCTTCAACTGATCGGCTTCAACTGAACACTGCGACAGGGGCGGAGCGGCAGCTTCGCCCCCGTTGTGCATCGGAAGAAAGTCGGCCTCTGTAAGGCTGGGCGCCCGCCTTGCGCCGGAGTCCCCCTCCCCTTGCTGGGCCGCTTCTTATCCAGATCATCGAGGTGAAACCATGTTCTTCTCCCCAAAGAGCGGCGGTGTGGACTGGCTGCTGGTCTGCCTGGGTAATCCTGGCGACCAGTACGAGAATACCCGCCATAACGCGGGTTTTATGGTGGCCGACGAGCTGGCGGACCGCCTGAACGTACCCGTTCAGCGCCTGAAGTTCCGCGCCCTCACCAACACGGTGACGCTGGGCGGCCGGAAGGTCCTGCTCATGAAGCCTATGACCTACATGAATCTCTCCGGCGAAGCGGTACACGAGGCCGCTTCCTTTTACAAGATCCCTCCGGAGCGGGTCCTGGTGGTCTCCGACGAGGTGGCCCTTCCCCCTGGAAAGATCCGGGTCCGAAAAAACGGCAGTGCCGGCGGCCACAACGGCCTGAAAAACATCATTGCCCACCTTGGCACCGACCAGTTTCCCCGGGTTCGGGTGGGGGTGGGCCAGAAGCCCCACCCCGCCTGTGATATGGCCGACTGGGTCCTGGGAAAGTTCCAGGGCGAGGACAAAAAAGCGGTGGAAGCTGCGGTGAAGCGCGCCGCCGACGCAGTGGAATGCCTCATCGAACGGGGCCCCGAGGAGGCCATGAACCGCTACAACGGCTGATGGGGCCTTCTCCCCGGCCGCTCTGATTCTGAGGAGGGTCCGGCATGGGAAATTGGGCAAATCTATTCCACATGCACCGCACCGCCCACAGCGGCGAACGCGCCATGCGGCATCTGAAAGAGGACTGCGACCCGGGACCGCTCCTGGATGTCTCCCGCAGGACCATGGCCGACGCCGGACTGGCCGTCTCCTCTCCCCAGCTCTACTTCCTCCATGCCCTCAATCTGGCGGATGTCAACGTGGACATGGGAGAGGAGAGCGCTGCGCTCTCCCTCCTGTGCCGGATGGAGCCCGATGCCGTCTTTCCCAACCGTGCCTCGCTCCGTGCCGCCTTATTGGTATGCCCTGAGCTGCGCCCTCGCCGGCGGCGAACTCTGGCAGGAGGCGGCGGAAAACCGCAACCGGGCCGTGGAATCCTTCCGCCATGGACCTATGAGCGGGGAAAATCGTTTTTCCCTCCAGTGGAACCTCTGTCTCAACGGTCTGCTGCTCCGGTTTGACCAGGAAGAGCGTGTCGGCCTGGAGGCTGACCTGCTCTCCCCGATGGCTCCCGCTCCCGACCGCTACACTTCCGTGTGGGTCTGTCTGTTGCTGGGCCGCCTCTGCCTGAAATGCGGGCCGGTCGGAGGAGGCCTGCCCCCATCTGGAATACGCTGCCGCCCACGGTGGGTGGCTCCACCACCGCGCCGACGCAGAAGCACTGCTCCGCAGCTCCGCGCCGGTCGCCGGAGAAACCTGATCCAAGGAGTACCGCCTGTTATGAATCAATTGCTCTCGATCTTATCCCAGGTCCCGGAATTTCCCCAGCTTCTGGCTGCCATCGACTCCGGCGGGTGTCCCGCGGCCGTCACAGGGCTGGCGGCGGTCCACCGCGCCCATTTTGCCGCCGGCATCCGGGCTAATACCGGGCGTCCGGTGGTCCTTCTGTGCGCCGACGAAACCGAGGCCGCCCGTCTGGGGGAGGACCTGGCCGCTCTGACCGGGGAGACGGTCCTTCGGCTGCCCGCCAGGGAGTTTACCTTCCACAACGCCGCCGTGGTCTCCCGCCAGTGGGAGCACCGGCGGCTCTCCGTTCTCCGGGCCATGTCCACCGGACGGGCGCCGCTGGTCGTGGCCACTGTGGATGCCCTCCTCCAGCGGACCCTCCCGAAAACACTGCTGTCCCAGGCGGCACAGACTCTGCGCGTGGGGGAGGTCCATGACCTGCCAGAGCTGGCCGAACGCCTTGCCGCCGCGGGATATGCCCGTTGTGAGCAGGTGGAGGGCGCGGGCCAGTTTGCTCTGCGGGGCGGTATTCTGGACTTTTTCTCCCCTGCTTACGACCGGCCTGTTCGATGCGAATTTTTTGGAGATGAGATCGACTCCATGGGTCTGTTTGACCCCTCCAGTCAGCGCAGGACGGAAAACCGGGAGGAGGCGGAGATCCTTCCGGTGGCAGAAGTCCTCCCTCAGTTTGCCCCCGGAGGCTATCCCGGGCTCCTGGAGTCCATGGACCAGCTCATTTTCCGGGTAAAACGGGCCAAACACCCACAGCCGGAGCTTCTCGCCACCCTGGTCGAGGACCGGGACCGCCTGGAGGCGGGGGGCTCCTTTCCCGCCGTGGACCGGTACATCGCCCTTATTTATCCTCAGATGTCCACAGCAGTCGACTATCTCCCCGAGGACGCCGTGGTCTGCCTCTCTGAAAGTCCCCGCGTGGCGGAGCGGGCCAGGAACTACCAGTGGCGGCTGGAGGAGGACGCCAAGACCCTGATGGAATCCGGCCTCCTCCCCGGGGAGCTGGCCGCCTTCTCCCGCACCATGGACGACCTGTCCCACGGGCTTTCCGACTACCCCGTGGTCTTTCTGGACACCTTTTCCTCGTCCTCCTACCCTCTGCGTCCCAGATCGCTTCTGGACGTGATGGCCAAACAGCTCCCCTCCTACGGCGCGAGCCCGGAGACCGCCGCCGCCGACCTGGAGCACTACCAGTCCGTGGGCTTCCGGTCCATCGCCCTGGCCGCCGGCGAGCAGCGCTGTCTGAACCTCCAGTCGCTGCTGCGGGAGCGGAAGGTCCGCTCCGCCGTGGACTTCGCCCTTCACGATCTGCCCGCGCCCGGCAAGACGGTCATCTGCGTGGGGGGCCTCTCCGCCGGCTTTGAGTATCCGGACGCCAGACTGGCCGTACTTACCGAAGGGCGGGCCGCCCCCGCCAAAAAGCCGAAAAGCAGGAAGGCATCCAACCGCCAGAAGCTGGATTCCTATGCCGACCTCTCCCCCGGCGATCTGGTGGTCCATGAGCACCATGGCATCGGCCGGTATGTGGGCATGGTAAAAATGTCCGCCGACGGCGTGCAGAAAGACTATGTAAAAATCGCCTATGCCGGGTCCGATATTCTTTATGTGCCCGCCACCCAGCTCGACCTGGTGTCCAAGTACATCGGCTCCGGCGATGACACCGAGCATAAAAAGCTTTCCAAGCTTGGGGGCACCGACTGGGAAAAGGCCAAGACCCGGGCGCGGAAGGCGGTGCAGGACCTGGCCAAGGGGCTCATCCAGCTCTACGCGGAGCGGGAGCGCATGCCCGGCTATGCCTTCTCGCCCGACTCCCCTTGGATGAAGGAGTTCGAGGATCAGTTCGAGTACGCTGAGACCGACGACCAGCTCCGATGCATCGAGGAGATCAAACGCGATATGGAGACGCCCAAGCCCATGGACCGGCTTCTCTGCGGGGATGTGGGCTACGGCAAGACGGAGGTGGCCTTCCGTGCCATCATGAAATGTGTGCTGGACGGCAAACAGGCGGCCATCCTGGCCCCCACCACCGTGCTGGCCCGGCAGCACTTTCTCACCGCCAAACGCCGCTTTGCGCAGTTCCCCGTGGAGATCGATGTGGTGAGCCGCTTTCGTACACCGGCCCAGATGAAGGCCACGCTGATGAACGTGCAGTCCGGAAAGGTGGACCTGCTCATCGGGACCCACCGCCTTTTCAATAAGGATGTCCACTTTAAGGACCTGGGGCTGCTGGTGGTGGATGAGGAGCAGCGGTTCGGCGTCCAGCACAAAGAGAAGCTCAAGGAACTCTCCAAGCAGGTGGACGTGCTTACACTCTCCGCCACCCCCATTCCCCGCACGCTGAACATGGCCCTCTCCGGTATCCGTGACATGTCTACCCTGGAGGAGCCGCCCCAGGACCGCCAACCGGTCCAGACCTATGTGCTTGAGCACGACTGGTCCGTGCTGGGCGACGCCATGAGCCGCGAGCTGGAGCGGGGCGGCCAGGTGTACTATCTCCACAACCGTGTGGAGACCATCGAGCGCACGGCGGCCCGTATCCAGGCCATGCTGCCTGATGCAGGCATCGCCATCGCCCATGGCCGCATGACCCAGGAAGAGATCAACGATGTCATGAGCCGGATGACCGACGGCGAGGTGGACATTCTCGTGTGTACCACCATCATCGAAACCGGTATCGATATCCCCAACGCCAATACGCTCATCATAGAGGATGCGGACAGGATGGGGCTTGCCCAGCTCCACCAGCTCCGGGGTCGGGTAGGGCGCTCCGCCCGTCGCGCCTTCGCCTATATGACCTACCGCCAGGGCAAAGTGCTCACCGAGGTCCAGGCCAAGCGCCTTTCTGCCATCCGGGAGTTCGCCGAATTCGGCTCTGGGTTCAAAATCGCCATGCGGGACCTGGAGATCCGGGGCGCGGGTAACGTGCTGGGTCCCGAGCAGTCCGGCTTCCTGGTCAGCGTGGGCTATGATATGTACCTGAAGCTTTTGGAGGAGGCGGTCCTGGAACAGAGGGGCGAGACGCCCAAGGTCCAGGCCGAATGCGCCGCCGATCTGGCGGTGGCCGCCTCTATCCCGGATCGATATGTCCCCTCGCCGGAACAGCGCATGGACCTCTACCGCCGCATCGCCCGTATCCGCAGCGAAGAGGAGGCCGACGACCTGGTGGATGAGCTCATCGACCGCTACGGAGATCCCCCGCGGACCGTAAACAATCTCATCTCCGTGGCGCTGCTCCGCGCCGCCGCTGCCGGCTGCGGCATTACAGAGATCGCCCAGAAAGGGGAACGCCTGAACTTCACGCTGGCCCAGGTGGATTTCGCCAAGGTCTCCTCTCTGTGCGGTGGAGCGGCCTACCGGGGCCGCCTTCTCTTCTCCGCCGGGGAAAATCCCTACCTGGCCCTCAAGGTGCGTAAGGGAGAGGACGCGCTGAAACTAGCCGCCCGGTTGGTGGAGGAGTACAGGGCCACACCGCTCCCTTCCCCCGCAAAATAGCCCTTGCCGCCTGACGCTCCGATCCCGCGGCCTCCAAGTTGCCTTTATATTGGTAATACCAATTCGAGCCTATATGCGGACAATCTTTTTGTTTTCTCTCATCTGGTTCCGCTGATCAGAACATCCGGCAATTAAGTTCCGCGATATACCACAAAGTATAAAAAAGCCTTAACTTATACACAAACAATTCTCAAAGGTCCCGTTGCTTTTTATGGGACAATCATATATAATAAACCACGACGCATAAGGATGGGAAAGCAAAATACAAAAATACTTAATTTATGGAGGTTAGTCCCATGAGAGAAGTCTATGTTGTGAATTGCTGCCGTACCGCTGTCGGCTCGTTCGGCGGGTCCTTGAAGGACGTTCCGGCTCCCGAGATGGGTGCCATTGTCATCAAGGAAGCACTCAAGCGCGCCAATGTTGCCCCCGAGAATGTGGATGAGGTCATGTTTGGCTGCATCCTGACCGCCGCCCAGGGCCAGAACGTGGCCCGCCAGGCCTCCATCAAGGCCGGCATCCCCTATTCCGTCCCCGCTTACACCGTGGGCATGGTCTGCGGCTCCGGCATGAAGTCCATGATCGAGGGCGCCCGCTCCATCCTGGCCGGCGACGCCGACGTGGTTGTCTGCGGCGGCACTGAGAACATGAGCGCCGCTCCCTACGCCGTTCCCACCGGCCGCTACGGCGCCCGGATGGGTCACACCCAGATGATCGACACCATGATCAAGGACGGCCTGTGGGACGCCTACAACAACTATCACATGGGCACCACCGCTGAGAACATCGCGGACATCTGGGGCATCACCCGCAAGGAGATGGACGAGTTCGCCGCCTCCTCCCAGCAGAAGACCGAGGCCGCCCAGAAGGCTGGCAAGTTCGAGGCTGAGATCGTCCCCGTGCCCGTGAAGGTCAAGAAGGACATCGTGGAGTTCAAGGTGGACGAGTTCCCCCGTGCCGGCGTGACCGCCGAGGGCATCTCCAAGCTGAAGGGCGCCTTCCCCGTGGGTCCGGAGGGCGTGGAGGACGAGATTGTCCACACCTTTGAGCCCACCGGCATCCAGGAGACCGACGACAAGGGTCAGCAGCGCGTGACTGCCGCCAACGCCTCCGGCATCAACGACGGCGCCGCCGCACTGGTGCTGGCCTCCGGTGAGGCTGTGGAGAAGTACGGCCTGGAGCCCATGGCCAAGCTGATCGGCTGGGGC
>OJRC01000321.1_pt1 | contig 35898 bp, 36 predicted proteins | sample 1599081 | NCBI WGS metagenome assembly OJRC01 (sample SAMN03922519, study PRJEB24848) | human gut metagenome | isolation source: stool sample | host: Homo sapiens | place: Germany | collected 2010-02 | reverse complement strand
CGAGATCCTCTCTGGTCTCGTGGGCTCGGAGATGTGTATAAGAGACAGGGCTTGGCGCAGGCCGCGCTGGACGAGGCCGTGGCCTACTCCAAGCAGCGTGTGGTCGGCGGCCAGCCCATCTGCAAGAAGGGCGTGATCGCCGCCATGCTGGCCGACATGGAGATGCAGGTCCAGTCCGCCCGTCAGATGGTCTGGGCGGTCTGCCATGCGGCCAACGCCGGCATCTTTGACAAAAAACTCACCGCCGTCGCCAAGTGCTTTTGCAGTGACGCCGCCATGAAGGTGACCACCGACGCCGTTCAGATCTTCGGCGGCAACGGCTACTCCAAGGAGTATCCGGTGGAAAAGCTCATGCGTGACGCAAAGATTTTCCAGATCTTTGAGGGCACCAACCAGATCCAGCGGGATATCATCGGCCGCCAACTGGTAAAATAATCTGTTGTAGGGACGCGCCGCGGGGGAATTCCCCGCGGCGCGTTCTTGCGCTGTAGTTATGGGATGGGCCGGACCCCGCAGACGCGGAGCACCTGCCCCTCCACAGAAAATCGGATGTTGAGCCCGGCGAAATCCATGCCGTAGACCCGTCCGGGGTCCTGCTGATAGGAGGGGCGCGGATCACGGGCCAGTATGCCCAGCAATGCCTCTCGCTTCTCCTCCGGTACCAGCGCCCGCAGGCGCTCCGGCAATTCCACCTCCAGCAGCTCCCCTCCGTCCGGACCGGCAAAGCCGCAGGACGCCTCCGGGCGGCAGTCCGCATAGGGGAGATACGGCTTGATGTCCAAAATGGGGGTTCCGTCCATCAGGTCCGCCCCCGACACCAGCAGCACCGGTCCCAGGGCGGGGTGCTGCTCCACCCGCTCCAACCTGACGCAGGACAGGCCGATGGGATTGGGCCGGAAGGGGGAACGGGTGGCGAATACGCCCATCCGCGTGTTTCCGCCCAGGCGGGGCGGGCGCACGGTGGGAGACCAGCCATCCCGCACCGCCGCGGAAAACTGCCAGATGAGCCAGAGGTGGGAGAATCCCTCCAGCCCCCGCAGGGCATCCGGGTTCCGATACTCCGGCTCGAAGATGACGGAGGCCTTGAGGGCCTCCACCAGGCCGCTCTGGCGGGGAATGCCGAATTTTGTGGGGAAATCGCTTCGAATTCTGGCCACCACCGTCATGGACAGGCTGTCCATACCCTCACCTCACACCAAAACTTCTTTTGCGCCGCCCTGCGGCGAGTGGTTCTTTTCCTTGAGAAAGGGGATCAGTTCGGACTCCGGCATGGGCCTTGCATAATAGTAGCCCTGGATCCAGTCCGCTCCGTAACGCGCCAGAGTCTCCGCCTGTGGCACCGCCTCGACCCCCTCCGCCATCACCTGCAAGCCCATGTTGTGGAAAAGGCACACCAGCGTGCGGACCAGCAGATCAGCCCGCTGGTCATCCGGAAATTCCGCCACCAGGCTCTGGTCCAGCTTGACACATTCAAACGGCAGGTCCAGCACACAGGAGAGATTGGAGTATCCCGTCCCGAAGTCATCCAAGTAAAAATGGATATCCCTGGACGCCATCTCGGCCATGGCGGTCCGCATTCGGTCCATATCCTGGAGCAGCACCCGTTCCGTGATCTCCACCTTGAGCCGGTCATGGGACACGCCGTTCCGGTCCAGGCTGTCCACAATGCGGGAAATCAGCTCTTGCTCCGCAAACTGCTGCATGGAGAGATTGATCGAAACCGACCTCAGGTCAGGCACCCGCCCACTCCCTAACAGGCGACAGGTTCCCTCCAACACGATCCAGCTCAGCTCTCCAATAAGCCCCGTCTCCTCGGCCAGCGGAATAAACTCCGCCGGCGAGATCATATTCCCTTCGTAGTCCTGGAGCCGGAGCAGCGCCTCCGCAGAGGTGAAGGCGCCGCTCCGGCAGTCGTAGATCGGCTGGTACCAGACCTGGAACCTCTGCTCCAAAACCGAGCGGCGCATGATATTGACCAGCATCCTTTCTTTTTCCAGCAGGGCGGCGGTCCGCTCGTTGAATCGGACGGTATCTTCCGGCCCTGCCTTGGCCAGCCGGAGACCATATTCCAAGCCCTCGATGATCTGGGTCGGACTCCAACTCTGGCCGGTGCAAATCAGCTCTGCAAAGCGGGCGGTGAGCCGGGTCTCCACCTCTCCCAACCTCCAATTCCGCTGAAACCGCTCCCGCAGCTTCTGCAAGTTGTCTGCGGCCTCCGTTTCTCCCCTCCAAGGGAAAACGACTGCAAACTCTACATTCCCGAACCGAAAGGCACGGGCCTGCCGACACAGGCCATCCAGATATCGGGCGACCTCGTAGAGAAAAGCGTCCCCCCGCTGATGTCCAAACCGCTGGTTGATGGTGACGAACTGCTGCAGCGAAAGGAGCACGATCTGAAATTGCTGGCGGCCCGCTACCCGCAGGGAGAGCTCGGCAAAAAAGCTGTTCCGGTTCCCAATGCCCGTGAGGCCATCCGTCTCGATCCGGCTGCTTTGGAAGCTGATAAAAAGAATCAGGTCCGCCATGGCCATCATCATGCCGTTGAGTAGGACTTGGGGATAAGCGAGCTGAAACGCCGCAAGGAAAATGGCAAGAGGCGGAAGCGTGTGCATCAGTTTCACCATGGGGCGGTTCACACTGGCGCGGTTCTGCACATAGCAGACTGCCAGCAGGAGCAGTTCCGCCGCCATAAGGGCATAGCCGATGCGGTTCAGCGGTCCGCGGCGGTAGTTTCCGCCCGGGTCAAAGGAAAACAGGACACCGCTGCTCAAATTCCACAGAATCAGCAGTAAATATCCTAGGGTCCCCCCGGATATACACAGCAATGCCCGCCTCAGGTGTCGCTTGTCATAGACATGCTCTAAAATGAGATAGCAGAGATAGAGGACTATGACGGAACAGGTGAGCACAGCGACCAAAAAATATGCGCTGTTCAAAATTAGATTGACCGCCCGGGGGACTTGCTCCGTATGCTCAATGGTATATACACAGACCGCATTGAGAAGGACCGTGGCGAGAGACAATCCCAGACAGCTCCGGTAGACTTTGCCCTTTCGCGTCACAGCCATTTTCTTTTCCCGGTAATAGGCCATCAAAACCACGATCATCATCGCGGCCAGAAGTTCCGCCGCTAGGGACCACTTGACCATTATGCACCCACCCCCTCGGAGCTTCCCGACCCCTGCCGCTTATTTTATCACAGATTTTAACCATTTCATATATGTTTAATAAAAAATGTAACAACTTTTACTGCTTTCACTTGGCCACGTTTTCTGTCCCTCCTGCGCGGCTTGTCGTCTTTTCACTTTTTGCCCCAAAGCGTGAAATGTATGCTATAATAGCCCTGTCCTCACGCACAACCGACAGAAAGGATGTAGATCCATGACTTCCATTTTTTTTAGTCCCCGGGGAACTACCAAAAAGACTGCACGGGCCATCTTAGGCCACCAGGAAAAGGTGCTGGAGCGGGATCTGCTTGGCCGTCCCTTGACGGAGGAGTGGACGCTTCCCGCCGGAGAGCCAGTTCTTGTCTCCATGCCGGTGTATGCCGGGCGTATTCCGGGTATTTGCCGGGAAATGCTGCTGGCTCATCTGAAAGGGCATGAAAATCCCGCCATCGCTGTGGCTGTATATGGGAATCGCGACTATGACGACGCTCTGGTGGAGCTGCAGGACCTGCTGGAGGAAAACGGGTTCTGCGTAATTGCAGGAGCGGCTTTCGTGGCGCAGCATTCCATCTTCACCAAGGTCGCCGCCGGTCGGCCCGATGAGGACGACAGGCGGCGCATGGCGGAGTTTGGCGCCATGTGCCGGGAAAAGCTCTCCGGATTCGCCCCGGACGCGCACACCCCGATCCATATAAAGGGAAACCGGCCCTACAAAAAGGCCAAGGGCGTTCCTTTTCAGCCTGAATGCAACCAGAACTGCATGAAATGCTATGCCTGCGCCAAAAATTGTCCCACCCATTCTATCCCTCTGGAGACGCCTTGGCTCACCCGTACTGACACCTGCATCTCCTGCGGCGCCTGTATCTATCTGTGCCCCACGCAGGCCAGAGGCTATAGAGGTCCCGTTTTCGAAGTGGCCGCCAAGGGGTTTGAAGCCATGTGCGCAAAGCGCCGGGAGCCTGAGCTCTTTTTCTAAGCACCTCCGCCGGTAGAGGCCCCGGCTCTCCGCTCCAGAAAAACCGGGCAGGAAACTTATCGTTTCCTGCCCGGCACTTTTTTGCCTTTTCCCCGTGCTATAAGCTATTTTTATCCCCGGCATAGCCAAGGGATGTGTCTTTGGTAGCGCCAAAAGCAAACGCAGAGATCAGGCCCCATTAGAGGGGCCCGGTCTCTGCGTTTTTCGGCACGCTTTTTATCATCCGAAGCGACTGGCGGTACGCGCCCCGGCACTTTCAAAAAAAGATTACTGCAGAGGCTGGCTTGTTAAGCTATCGATGTCGTATTCGCCATAGTACATATACTGTAGTCCATCCGCCCAAGAATTGGTTGGGGATGCCTCATAGATCATGCCGACTTTGCCATTAGAGAGTTCTACCATGCTACTGTATGCAAAAAGCTCATCGGCTGCCGTGACCTGATACTTGTACTCCCAATCAATTTCATACTTGGTGCTCCCGTTATCATAAGTACCGTTTTCCTTAAGCAGCCCTACATAGATGCGTCCATCGGTCCTGCTCCTGTTGTAAGCCATGGACAGAAGGACTGCCGGATAAGATTGGCCGTCCTTTGCGGACACCACGTCTTGGCTGTATGCGATGGCGGAAAGCTGGCTGTTGGTCCCGGCGCTGTTATCGCCGAAGGTGGAGTGGACCTCAACCCAAGTGAGGCCCCCGTCCAGGCTGGTAGCCGTCTTACACTTACCGCCCGAAGATGCGGTATTGCGCATAAAAATTTGCAGGTTGCCGTTGGGGAGCTCTACAATGACCGATTCGTGCCCCAGTGTATTCGGCAGCGGTTCCCCATGTGCCCAGGTCACGCCGCCGTCGTCACTGTAAATGACTTCCGTGTGAGCAGATCCGGTGAGCCCGCCACCGCCTTCACCCTGGAAGTAAATGGGCACGACCAGCCGGCCCGCATGCTCACCGTGCTGGAGTTGGATACCGTGGCCCGGCCCAGTGAGGTAGTAGTGGGATTCTTCTCTCTTGACCATACCCGTGATAAGCTTGTCCGTGTGCCAAGTCCGACCGCTGTCCGTCGAATAAAGTTGCATGATGTAGTTGGTGTTGTAGACTTGGAGCTCCGAGTCCTCGTAGAAAATTTTCATTGGAACAGAGACGGATGGAGCCGCGGCGTCAGAGGATTTTTGCGTAACGGTCAGAGCCGTCCCATCCTTATAGAGTTCGTAATTTTCCCCCAGGCTATACTCAGAAAGCGCACCCAGGGAGAGCCCGCTGTCATCCACCGGTGTACCGCTGGAAGTGTAGGGCAACGGCGTGCCGGTAAGGTGGTAGACATTATAGCGCCCGTCCGCATTTTTGGCCCCATATATGTCGGCTGCATAGTTAAACTTGCTGCGATCCACATTCACATTGATATTGCCGGACTTGATATTCTGGTCGGAGAGGAGCAGATACTTCTGGCCGCCAATGGTGCAGAAGCCGTCGCCAAGGGCAACGCTTCTGGCAGTGCCGCCATGGGCTTGACCATACTGATCTACATTGAGCCATTGGAATCCGCCGCCATTCCAGGCAAAGGCGTCAATGAGGAGCAGAACGCGGTCTGTGTGGACTGTATCCTCAACAATCACGCCGTCGATGAAAGAGGCGGACTTCTGTTTATATCCGTACTCATCAGCGTAGTCCCTCATGTGGAGCACGTCAGGCACGGAGGCGTCCAGCCATCCTTCCATGATGTCATGGGCGGCGGCATTCGGTTTAATACGAATCGCCGCGTCGATATTTTCCGCGCTGTCGCCGGTACTGCCGAAGTTGGCGTCTGTACCCGCAATCAAGGTTCCATCGGAGGCGGCAAGCAGGAAAGGAATACGGAAGAACGTGGAGCCGGTAGCATCTCCGTTGAAGAAGATCGCGTTGGATTCCCGGGCTGTGTCCTTCGTGCGGTCAATCAGTTCCTCATCTGTCAGAGCTGTAGCGTAGATTTCAATGGATTCAATGGTGCCGGTGAAGGGGTAGCTGTTCTGGTCGTTGGATCGCTTCAGCTTGCCCACGAAAGCTGTAGTCAATCCGCTCATGCCGTCCAGGAAGAGGTAGTCCGTTCCGGTCTTGGAAACAGTACTGCCCAATGCGCCGTTTGCAAACAGCTTGTATCCCACGCCGGCCTCCGCCTTAAAAGCAACGGTATTGTGTTCTCCACCGTACACCCTGCATGTACCAGAATACTTCGGGTTATCACTGTTGCGCAACTCGAAGCCAAAGGTATTTCCGCTCTCATAGACATGGAAATGGGCGTTTACCTTGGTGGGGTCGCTGATGCTGAAAAAAGAGCCCACTCCTGTATTGGTATTCTGGTATTTTACAATTATGCTGGCATTGTGGAGGCCTTTCAGCGTATCTACCAGTGCGGAGCTAAGCTCTACTGCATCTGCGGCGCTGTTGATCGTGATATTTTGAGCTGAATAGACAGGCACTGCGGAGGGCGGCCAGGTTTCGCTGCTGAGTGCGGCCGCCTCAGCCTGCGTGAACACCTCTGGGAGGAAAGCCACGAAAGCAATCCTGCCCACGAAATTCGCGTTATTATTGGAGTTTGCCAGTGCACCGGAGGTACCGCCGATGTTCAAGAACTGAATGTCGTTGACATCAGCGTTTTGGTTGAACCAGGAAGCATAGTTGGGAAATTGCGTAGTAGCACTTCCATCGAAGCTGGTCACGGTCTTGGCTGTCTTTACCTCCGGGTCGGAAGCATCAACGCTGTAAACAAAGGTGTGCCAGTCCTGACCGACTGCCGTTCCAGAGAGATTTGCCACCATACCGTCAGGGAAATCGATCCGTTGAAGGTTTACCGCCGACACTTTATTTGCCAATACCGCGCCATAGTGCCCCACAGCGGTATCTTTTCCTGCGACAAAGAGGACCTGGTTCGCAGCAGCCGCGCTCTGATAACGAATCAGCAGCGTACCCTGGACGCTTGCTTTTAGACGGGAGATGTCCTGTGCTGTACCATTGACGATACGGCTGCCGTCGAAAACCTGATCGTCGCCATCATAGCGGTAACAGAAGCCGTTGGCTGCAGCGCGGTCCAGCACTTCCGCAAGTGTGTTCCCCTGGGCTGTCCCAGCGGAGGCCGCGCCAGTCGGTACTGCAATGGAAAAAGAGATACACATCGCAAGAGCCAAGGCAGAAAACGTTCGAAGTAAATGCTTCTGCTTCATAGAATGCCTTCCTTTCAAAACACATCTTAGGCTTCTTACTTTCTAAATACAAACACAGTTTTAGCCGATGATCTCCTCTACTTTCACCTTCCGATTCTCCCGAAGTGAGCGTGTGGCGGCGTCTGCAGTGGCGATGGCCGCCCGGGCGGCCCTGCCGTTCAAGAGCGGCTTGAACTCGTCGGGGACTGGCTCACCGTGCATGACGCTGTTGAAGAACCTCATCTCATTTTTCATAATGCCGTGGAGCCACAGCGGCGGCTTCTTGCCGGGGTGGCCATACTGAATGGCCCCGTCCATCTCCGTGCTGTGGTAGATCCGGGTGCGCTCGTCATCTTCCTCTTTGGACTCGTGAACCAGGTAATGCTCCTCCCCGTCGGCGGTCTTTACCGTCATACCCACGTTGAACATATCGATACGGATGGCTCCCTCAGTGCCCTGGACCAGCAGATAGTGCTCCGGCCAGTGGAAAGCGGAGCCGTATTCCACCACGGCGTAGGTATTGTTGCCAAACTCCAACTGAAGGAAAAGCATATCATCCTCGTCCCCGAAGTGTTCCCCCTGATGGGCCACATTGCCGCCTACCATCGTAACCTCGGTGGCGGGACCCATGAGGAATTGGATACAGTCCAGCTCGTGGATATGATGATAGAGGTGGCCGCCGGACTTGGCCCTGATCTTTTTCCAACTAACCGAGGGCTGCTCCTCCTCCCAGCCGTTCCGGGCGGAATGACAGTAGAGGACCTTTCCGATCTTGCCTTCGGCAATGAACTGCTTGGTCCGGCGAACGGCGCGGAAGAAGTTCATCACGTGCCCCGCCATGAAAACCACGCCATTCTCCTCCGCGGCGCGTACCATCTCGTCACAGTCGGCATAACTCAGGGCGATGGGCTTTTCGCAGAAAATGTTTTTTTTGTGCCGGGCAGCACAGAGAACCGGCTCCTTATGGAGGTAATTGGGCGTAGCCACAATCACAGCATCTACATCCGGCCTGGCACACAAACCCTCCAAATCAGTCTCCAGGTCGCAGTGAAGCTCTTGGGCAATGGCCGGAGCATTGTCCGGGTCCAGCACCGCCACCACCCTGGCCCCTTCCTGCTCATTTAGGATACGGCCCAGTTCAGCGCCAAAATACCCGGTCCCGACGATTGCGTAGCCAATGGTTTTCATAGTGATTTCCCCTTTGATGTAGAAAATATTATTTAATGGAACCTTGTGCCAACCCACCAGCTATTTTCTTCTGGATCAGCATGAAGAAGACCACGGAGGGCACTACTACCAAGGCGGAGGCGGCCATCATGACGCCCCAATCCATGACTTCCTGCCCTCCCAAAGATTTCAGCGCCACAGCCACAGTCATTTTGTCGCTGCTGTTCATTAAAATCAGGGAGTAAAGGAACTCGTTCCAGGCGTTGATAAAGGTGTAGATGGCTACGGCCACCACGCCGGGGGCTACGATGGGCAGGACCACTTTACCGAATACTTGCAACTTGTTGGCGCCATCCACCCGGGCCGCCTCTTCGATTTCCAGGGGTACAGTCTGGAAAAAGCCCACCAGCAGCCATACGGCGTAGGGCACCGCGAAAGACAGATACACAATGATGAGGCCCACGCGGTTGTTCATCATCCCCGCCTTGCCCATGATGATGGAATAGGGCACCGCCAGCAGAATGGGTGGGAACATATAGGTGGTGATAAGCACCCGGGTCAAAACCTTGCCAAACTTGGGAAAGAAACGGACCACGCCGTAAGCCCCCAGAGCGGAAATGGTAATAGCGATCAGCGTCGTACAACCGGCCACGATGATGCTGTTGACGATATTGACGTTAAAATGGAGTTGTCCCAGCACGGTCTTGAAAAAATCAAAGGTGATTTCCTTAGGCAGGATGGCGGTAGGGTTGCCCGTGAGCTCACCCTTGCTCTTGACAGAGGAGAGGAGAATCCACAACAGTGGAAACGCGGCAATGGCGGCCAGGATGGTCAGATAAGCATAACTGATGACATCACCTAGCCAGCCACGGCGAAGCCGCCTTTTTTTGCGCATCATTCACCCTCCTTTTCCCATTTATTCAGCAGGCGGAAGTACAGGGCGCACACCACCAGCAGGAAGAGTAGCAGCAGTACCGTCACCGCGGAGGAACGGCCCAGTTGCTTCAGCCCCCAGCCAAGGTTGTAGGCGTAAATGGGCACGGTCTGCGTCAGGTTGGCAGGGCCGCCGCCAGTGATGAGATAGATGATATCAAAGCTGTTGAAGACCCAGATGGTGCGCAGCACCACCAGGAGCCCGACCACCATACGGATATGTGGAACCGTGATATGGATAAAAGACTGCCAGGCTGAGGCTCCATCCAGCTGCGCCGCCTCATATTGGTCCTTGGGTACTGTTTGGAGGGCAGAGAGGATGTTGACCATAATCAGTGGCGCGCCAAACCAGATGTTTACAAAAACCAAAGTTGGGAAGACAAGCCCAGCGCTGCTTAAAAACTGCGGCGGCGTGGCACAAAGGCCAACCTGGACCAAAAAATTCGGCAGGAAGCCGGAGACACCGTTTAAAATCCATTTCCAGGAAAAGGCTAAAACGATGGAGGGAAAAGCCCAGGGTATAATGAGGCATGTGCGGTAGGCCCCTGCCGCATGGCGGATGCGGTTGAGTGCCAAGGCACCGGTAAATCCGACCAGAAGCTGCCCCAGCAAGGATGCCGCCGTCCACTTGATATTGGTCCAAAACGCCGCCCAGAAGACCGGATCTGTGAGGATTTTTGCATAATTTTCAAACCCGACAAAAGAATAGGCCGGTTTGATAAGATTCTTGTTGGTAAAGCTGTAGAAGATGCTGGACATCACCGGATAGAGCAGCAGAAGCAGCACCACCAGCATTGCAGGGAGTATGAAGCAAAAGCCGGTAACTTTTGCTATCATTCGTTTACGGCTTCGCATATTGCCAACCCCTTTCAGAACCACGGCGGGGACAAATATTCGCCCCCGCCGTATCCTGGGTTCCTTGTTTCCTTTTCCGGGCGTCCTTTAGCCGGTTGCAGTTGCAAACAGGTCGTTGAGCTGGTCATTGGCCGCCTTGGCCGCCTGTTCCACCGGCGTGCCGTTGAGTACAATGTCCTGGAACATGTTCTCCACCACCCGCTGATTGGCCAGGATACCGGCCTCCACACAGGGGCCGTATTCCATGCCGACATAAGTGCCGTGACTCAGGGCATCGCTGATGACCTCCATCGCGTGCTGGTACTTCTGAATGGTGGGATCGGCTAGGAAAGCGGGATCATCGGTGATCTCTTTCAGTGCGGGCAGCATACCTACGGGGACGGAGTGCAGGAAGGGGATGTACACGTCGGGCTGGTAGAAATACTCAATGAACGCCTTGCAAATCTCCGGATGCTTGGAGTTCTTCCATACCACCAGGGGCATGTTGTTGACGATGTAGTCGGGCTGGTCTCCCTTGTTGATGGTGGGTACAGGGGCGCAGTCGATATAGTCCATCAGCTCGGGGGTGTTGGACTCCACGCCGCCAATATGGAAACCGGAGTTAAAGTCGAACGCATTCTTGCCCTGGTAGTACAATGTCGCCTGATCCAGAGTATTATAATTGATGGAATCGGCAGGGGAATTGTTCTTGTACATATCGGTCCAGAACTTGATCCCCTGTATGGCGGTATCGCTGGTCAGATTGGCTTTGTGCTCGGGCGTCAGCAGCGACTCGCCGTGGCTGCCTACATAGACATCCAGGAAACAGGTGGCGTAGAGGTCGTTGGTGCCCATAGGCACGGAACAGCCATATACGGCGCCGTTCTCGCCCTTGGTGATCGCGGTGGCCGCGGTGTTAAACTCGTCCCAGGTGGTGGGGACCTCCAGATTGTACTTCTCCAGCAGATCTTTGCGGTACCACATGACGAAAGCGTGGGAGTAGATGGGCACGGCGTAGCAGTTGCCGTCGGAGTAGGTCATCTCCTGAAGGGGAGACTCATAGAAGCGGTCCCGGCCGATATCGTCGATCAGATCGTCCAGGGGTATGATGGCATCGGCGTTGATCATCTCCACCACTTGGCCCGCCTGGGCGGTGGACATATCGGGGACGTTGCCGGAGGCCAGACCCGTGGTCCACTTGGTATAGAAGTCGGCCCAGGAAAAGGTCTCGATATTGATTTTTACCTTGGGATGATCTGTCATGAACTGATCCGCCGCAGCCTGAATGGTCTCCAGCCGGGGACCCTGGGTAAAAGAATGCCAGAACGTGATCTCGCCCTCAAGCTCGTCGGTTTGGGCAGACTGGCTGGCGGAGGGTGCCTGAGTGTCAGGGGTCTGGGAAGAGGGAGTCGAACCGGACGGGCCGCACCCCGTGAGCAGTGTCGCCGCCATCAGGACGGCCAGAAACAGAGACATAGCCTTTTTCATAATTTCCTCCTTCTATCTCGCGCATTGTTTGTGCAAACCGTCTTACAAGTTTATTATAGGAAAGAGCTTCCAAGTTTCATAGACCATAGCTAGCTTAAAATTAGCATAAAACAATCAAAAAACTGTTGTTTTAACATTAGGGTTACTCCCGGGATGCCTTTCTGTATTGGTTGGGTGAGACACCGAACACCGATTTGAACATGCGGGCAAAATAGTTCTGGTCGTCAAAGCCCAGCTCGTATGCAATGGTGGAGACCCGGTCATTCGTCACCAGCAGGCGGCGGGCCGCCGTCACCATCCGCAGTTCTTTGACAAAATCACCCGGCGATTTGCCCGTGTGCTCTTTGAAATGGCGCCGGAGGGAACTGGGGCTCATCTGGGCCATGTCGCTCAGAAATTTGGTATCAAAGGGCTCCGTGGGATGGGCGATAAAGTAGTCCACCACCACTTGGATGCGCGGGTCCTGTTTGATGGCAGAGGACCGTGCCTCCCGATGCCGGATACTTTCAATAGAAAAGTCGGCTTCATGACCTTCGCTCTCCTCCAACACGGCCTCCGGGGTCTGCTCTACCAGCCAGGCCAGGATAAGCTCCAAGTTCCCCCTGATGCGGAACAGACGGCTGGAGTTTCTGCTGGTTGCGTTGCAGTGGACCTCCTGAAAATAGGAAAGGACCGCTTGCTCGGCGTTTTCGGTGACCGGCGGGATATGGAAAAACTCCGCCAGGAAATCGTTGTCGTTAAGGCGCACGGTAACGGTAAAGCGAATGCTGATGAACTCAAAATCATCCCCCAGTGCATGGCACTCCAGCATACAGCTATCCGGAATATACGCCACCTGGTTTTCGTGGACCTGGTATTCCACTCCGTTGATGGTAAACACGGCACTCCCTTTCAGAATGTAGCGCAGCATGCAGTAGGGAACGTAGGTCTCAGGGTAAACCCATCCCTTGTGGAACACGTATCGGTCGACATACAAAAAGTTAAAGCGCATGGCGGAATATAACGACGGTGGTATATGCATGGCGAGGCCTCCTTAACAAATGTATGATTGACGCAAAAATTGCTCGAATCATCCTAATTATAGGCATATAGCACATAGAAAAGCAAGCGTACTTTCGATATAATATATACAATGACAGTTGTGCGAGGGGATATACCATGGATAAATTGTCGAGGATGCGCCGGGAGGCGGAATCCGCCTACCCGTCACCCGGCGAGGTGGACGCCTGGGCGGAAGGACTTCTCATAGGAAGCGAAAAGGTAGCGGTGGAGGGGGCGGTGCTGGATGATATGCCTATCCGCGTCCCCTTTGGCAACAGCCCGAATACTTTGGTGAACCGCTATGTGAAATTTACTGCCAGCGACGGGCGGAGGCCTTTTTATGGCTATTGGCAGCCGGCGCTGAACACACCAGCTCCACTTCTCATCAACCTGCCGGGGTACGGCGGTTCCATTACCATGCACCCCCAGATAGCCGACTTAGGCTATCACATCCTGCACGTCTCGCCACTCGGGTATGTGACCCCAGAAAAGACAAGAGATGAGCTGGCGCTCCCGGACGGAAACTGGCCGGTCTTGCCCAACACTGCCGCCGGGATACCGGGCGGCTACGGGGACTGGCTTTCCGACTGCTTGCTGGCCATCCGCTGGGCCCAGGCCCGGCCGGAGGTTCTGCCACGGCGCCTGTCTCTGTTCGGCACCAGTCAGGGGGGCGGGGGCTCACTGCTCCTGGCGTCTATCCTAGGGCCTGAAAGGGTGCGCTGCGTCTGTGCGGATCTCCCGTTTCTAACCGACTTTCCGGGTTCCGGCTTGGAGGGCGACGCCTATTCCCTGCTTCAGCCAATTTATGAGGCTGTCCCGGCGGCTGACTTTTGGAGGAGGCTGGGGTATGTGGATACCGTGAGCCATGCCCATCGGCTGACGATGCCGGTACTGCTCTCCGCCGGCGGTGAGGATGCGACCTGTCCGCCCCGCACCGTTGAACGGCTGTTCCAAAGCCTTTCTGGCACGAGGCAGTATACCTATCTCGAGCACCAGGAACACACCCATTCCCGGTCCAGCATGTACCTCTTTTCCGCTTGGCTGCGGTTATACGCATAAGGTTTCCTACCAGAAGGGAGGGCAATATGAAACTCGGCAATGAAGAGACGCTTCAGAGGATCAAGGGCGGGCTTATCGTTTCCTGCCAGGCGCTGCCGGAGGAGCCGCTCCACAGCTCATTTATCATGGGGCGTATGGCACTGGCGGCTTCTCAGGCAGGAGCCGTGGGAATCCGGGCTAATACCGTTGCGGATATTAAGGAAATTCGCAACATGGTGGACCTTCCCATCATCGGAATTATAAAAAAAGTCTATGACGACTGTCCGGATGTCTATATCACCCCCACTATAGCGGAGGTGGATGCCCTGACGGCCTGCGGCGTGGAGATCATCGCCACAGACGCCACACGCAGGGGCAGACCAGGCGGTGAGACCATCGAGACCTTCTTTCCCAAAGTCAGGGCCAAGTTCCCGGATCAGCTCTTTATGGCGGATTGCTCCAACGTGGAGGAGGGTATGGAGGCCGCCGCGCTGGGCTTCGACCTCATTGGCACCACCATGGCCAGCTATACCCCTTACACCAGGGGCTGCCCGCTGCCTCCCTTTGATATGATCGAATATCTGGTCAAAAATTGTGGAAAGCCCGTGGTGGCCGAGGGCAATATCATTACGCCCGAACATCTGCGCCATGCCATGGATCTGGGTGTCCTGACGGCAGTAGTGGGCAGTGCTATCACCCGCCCTCTGGAGATCACAAAGCGTTTTGTGGCCGTACTGAAATGAGTGGTAGATATCGAATTGCCGCGTTAGACATTGGCGGCACAAAAATCAAGGCCTGCCTTTTTGAGGGGGAGGTCCCCACTCAGACGGTCGAAGGGGATACCTTAGCCCGCAAGGGCGGTGCCCCCGCTGTCCTGGAACGTGCTGCAGCTCTGCTGCGCCCATTGCTGCCCTTTGACTTCATCGGCGTCAGCACGGCCGGACAAGTGGACCCAGGTACCGGGGTCATCCGATACGCCAATGAAAACCTGCCTGGCTATACCGGCATGGATGTAAAGGGATTCTTTGAGGCGCGGTTCCATGTCCCCGCCGTCATCCTCAACGATGTCTGCGCGGCGGCGCTCGGAGAGGGGGCCTATGGCGCCGCCCAAGGTGTACGGGACTATCTCTGTATCACCTACGGCACCGGAATCGGCGGCGGCGTGGTTCTGGATGGCCGTCTCTACTACGGGTCCGGCCCCTCTGCCGGGGGAATGCTGGGCGGCCTGATCCTGCACCCCGAGGATATGGACCCCCGGGACCCTTTCGCCGGTACTTATGAGCGGTATGCCTCTGCGACGGCCCTCTGTTTGGCCGCCAGCCGTTTGGACCCCTCTTTGACGAGTGGACGGGCCGTCTTCCAACGCATGAAGGACCCCTCTGTCCGGGCTGTCGTTGACGCCTGGCTCGACCAGGCGGCGGCCGGAATCGTCAGTCTGATCCATGTGTACAATGTCCCCCGTGTGGTTCTAGGCGGCGGGGTCATGGAGCAGCCCTACGCCATCCAAGGCGTCCAGGCCCGGACGAAGGCGCTTCTGATCCCCGGATTCCACGGCGTCCAAGTGGTAGGCGCCAAGCTTGGAAATATGGCCGGTCTGTATGGCGCGGCATATCAAGTGCTTCAGACCGGGTTAGGAGAAGGCTGCTATGATTTATGATAAGCTCTCTGAGATAGCCCGTTATCGTGGGCTGTCGGAAAATCTGGATATGGGGATCCGCTTTCTCCAGTCTACCGACCTTTTTTCCCTGCCCATGGGGCGGACTGAAATCTTGGGCAGCGACGTGTACTGCAATCGCTTTAACTACACCACTGTCCCCATCTCCCAGTCATCCCTCATGGAAGCCCATGAGCGTTACCTGGATATCCACATCGTTCTGTCTGGGCTTGAACAGGTAATGGTGGCCCCGATAGAGACGCTGACGGAGGTGGAGATCCGTGCTGATGAGGATTCCATTATGTACCGTGGAGCGCCAGAGTACACGTTCACCCTGGAGCCGGGACGGTTCCTTCTTGTCTACCCCGGTGAAGGTCACCTGCCGAAGCTTGCGCCCAAGGCCCCGGAGGACGTTGACAAGCTGGTCCTGAAAATCGCCTTTTAAAAAGAAAAGAGGAAATGACATGGAGCTCAAAAAATATCTGGGTGTCATCCCTGCGTTCTACGCATGCTATGATGATGCAGGCAATATTTCCCCCGAACGCACCCGCGCCCTTGCCCGGTACCTGCTGGGCAAGGGGGTCAAGGGCCTCTATGTAGGCGGCTCCTCCGGCGAGTGCATCTACCAGTCCGTCCAAGAGCGGAAGGTCATCTTGGAGAATGTGATGGCCGAGGTGGGGGGCAAGCTCACCGTCATCGCCCATGTGGCCTGCAACAACACTCTTGATTCCCAGGAGTTGGCCCGCCACGCTGAGAGCTTGAAGGTGGACGCCATCGCGGCTATCCCGCCCATCTACTTCCATCTGCCCCCTTATGGCATTGCGGAATACTGGAACGATATCTCCGCCGCCGCCCCCAACACCGACTTCATCATCTACAACATCCCCCAGCTGGCGGGGGTGGCCCTCACCCCGGCACTGCTGGCCGAGATGCAGAAGAACCCCAGAGTCATCGGCGTGAAGAACTCCTCCATGCCCACCCAAGATATCCAGATGTGGAAGGACCAGGGCGGCCCAGACTTCGTGGTGATGAACGGCCCCGACGAACAGTTTGTCTCCGGTCTGGCCATGGGCGCCACCGGAGGGATCGGCGGCACCTTCGCCGTCATGCCGGAGCTGTTCCTGAAGGTATGGGGCCTGTTCTACGCCGGAAAGGTGGCAGAGGCAGCCGCCGTCCAGAATGACATCTGCCGCATCATCTACAAAATGTGTTCCGCCCATGGCAATCTGTACGCTGTGGTGAAGGCCATCCTGAAGAAGCACGGCTGCGATATCGGTTCTGTCCGCAAGCCCTTGCCCGCTCTTATCGACAGTGATTTGACTGTGGTGGACGAGGCTTCCGCCATGATCGACGCCGCCATTGCAAAATAGTGCTGGGCCGTTTGGAACGAATAAAGGAGATACAAAGCCATGCGAATCTATCAGGAGTCGGACTACGAGGCCATGAGCCGTCGCGCCGCCAACCTCATTTCCGCAGAGGTCATCCGTAATCCCGCCTGTGTGCTGGGTCTGGCCACCGGCTCCACCCCCGTGGGGACCTACAAGCAGTTGGCCGTCTGGAGCCAGAAGGGCGACTTCAGCTTCAAGGAAGTTACCACTGTGAACCTGGACGAATACAAGGGCCTGGCACCCACCCATGACCAAAGCTACCGCTACTTCATGCAGGCCAACTTCTTCGACCACATCGATATCGACGCGGCCAAGACCCATATACCCGACGGTCTGGCCGCCGACCCCGGTGCCGAGTGTGCCCGGTATGACGAGCTAATCCGCTCCCTGGGCTACGCGGACCTGCAGCTGCTGGGCCTGGGTCATAACGGTCACATCGGTTTCAATGAGCCCTGCGACAACTTTGTGAAGGCGACCCACGTGATAGACCTGGCCGAAAGTACCATCGCCGCCAACGCCCGTTTCTTCTCCTCTGCCGACGATGTGCCCCGCCAGGCGCTCACCATGGGCATAGGCTGCATTATGGCCGCCCGCCGGGTGCTGCTGATCGCCAGCGGCGCCGACAAAGCCGACGCGGTGTACAATGCCTTCTGCGGTCCCATCACCCCTTTCTGCCCCGCTTCTATTCTTCAGCTCCACAACGACATGGTACTGGTGGGCGACAAAGCAGCCCTCAGCAAGCTGGTCGCCGCAGGGGTGCCTGTGTACGAATAGCCGGCTTTCAGGCCTTTGGCCTGGACAGAGTTTTGTCTCCCGGGACTTCTTTTTCGCCGAAGCGGCGACGGGCAGGCGCTGGATGCGCCCGACCGCTGTGTAACTCCCGGTCTGAAGAAGAATGGACCGGAAATACCTAGAAAGCCCCAGCAATCGCGCAAGGGAACCCATAAGGGAAAAAGCGAACGGGAGCCGCCCAGCCGCAATAGCCAGGGGACTCCCGCCTTTTTGTTTGCGCCGCACTCTTATGCGCATAACAATGTAATGTCAGGTTTTATTAGTTTTCTACTTCCACTGGACTCAGGCATGAGCCACCCGTGTTTTCCTCCTGAGGACGGTCAGCTCGAAACAGGATCGCCACCTGAATCGTAGTTTTCTTAGTTCGCTGATTCCTCCTCTACGGGGCTCAACTTTGGGCTCGCTGCCTTCTACAGCGAGTTTTTCCCGCAAATACCAGCGCAACGCTCGGCTTCCTTTTTAGATGGTTGTACAGTCCCTGACTGCCCATGCTGTTTGTAAAGGTCGTGTGCTCCATTTTTGTTCCGCTATTCTCTTCCAACAAAAGCAAAAACCCGTCATCCCTTGCAGGATAACGGGTTCCGTCTGGAGCTGCTACCCAAATTCGAACTGGGGACTTCATCCTTACGAACAGCTTGGGAGCTATCCATGCGCTGCTACAGAAGACTTTCCGGCCCTTTTGCCCCGGAAAGATGAGGTCTTGAGTGCTTTCCTGTCCACCCTATCCATCCGGTCATTTCCCCGTGTGGGTCAGACATGAGTCTTGATATTGCTCTGCGAGAAAAGCCCTTACGCAATTTAAACATTCTTCTGCCTCACGGCGTAGCCGTGCTGCTTTTTTAATGTAGATATAAGCTTATCAATATCAACAACTTAAGGTCGGATATTGGATTTGCGGTTAAAGCAGAATTTGGCCTTTCTAGGCCCGGGGCCGCGGCAGAAAGAACGATTAGGGCGAATGGGAGAAACAAGCACCCGCAATCTCATCAACGACATCTTAGATGGCACGGCGGCAATATTGGCCAGGTGGATACTTGCCTAGAAGTCCTGAAGGATTGCGTTGGGGGAGCAGCCCTTAAAATTGCACAGTTCCAGTTTGTTTCTCAAAATGTCGTATTTGGTTTCCACCGGTCAGCGGCGGAAGTACAAGGGCATAAACTGCTCATAGCGCAGGTCAAGCAGGTTTATCATGAGAGTTTCCGTCTCGCCGGAGGGCAGCCAAACCCGGATGACACGCAAGGAAACGTCCTGGTTTAAGTCCAACATGAAATCGTCGCTTTGTGTTTCATCTATCACATAGTTCCACTTCATTTTGCAGCGCATCGGGAAGCGGCTCCCATTGCCCTGGAGGAAAGCGAGGAGTTTTGCGTCCGGATAGCCCTGGTCGAACAGAATCAGGCTTTGCGGGACAATCTTCAATTCTCTTTTAGGCGCTGGATGTGCCCCATTGCCTGTGCCCTCTCCATCCATTGATAAAAAGCGTTTCAGGCCCAGGTACGCAATCTCTTTACCGAGATGAAGTATGTAATACACCTATTCCGAAAAACTCATGGTTCTTGTCCGGGTAAAATAGCCCGGTTTTGTCCTGGATTCCCGTTGGTTGTCGTCTGCCTCTGCTGTTTTCTTGGTTAGATCACATATTTTCTCCCGTTTCATCTCGGCATCCCCTTATCGCAATTGCTTCCTTTGCAATTTTGAATGCCTTTTTCATTTTTCAATGCGCCATTTTACCAAAGTATTTCCACTTTTTTGTGTAATGCGTTATTTGTCCTTCAGTTGTTGGCATTGATAAGCTTATCGGCGCGAAGCACACCTTTGCGGAATCAATCGCCGCAGAGGTGGCAGGCAACGAAGTGGCCGGGGGAAACTTCTTTCAAAACGGGAGCCTCCTGGTGGCACCGCTCCTGGCAATGCTCGCAGCGGGCGGCAAAGCGGCAGCCGGGCTTGGGATCCACGGGGCTGACCACCTCGCCCTTGATGACCTTAATCTCCTTGTTGCGCATGGAGATATCCGGCTCCGGAATGGCGGACAGCAAAGCTTGGGTGTAGGGATGCACAGGCTTTGCGAACAGCTCGTCGGAACTGGTGAGCTCCAGGCACTGGCCAAGGTACATAACCATGATGTTATCAGAGATGTGCTTGACAACGCTCAGGTCATGGGTCACGAACATATAGGTCAGGCCCATGTCATCCTGCAGGTCCATCAGCAGGTTGAGGATCTGTGCCTGAATCGAGACATCCAGAGCGGAAACAGGCTCGTCGCAGACGATGAACTTGGGGTTGACGGACAGCGCACGGGCAATGCCGATACGCTGACGGCGACCGCCGTCCAGCTCGTGGGGATATGCCGTAGCATAGCGCCGGGCCAGACCGACCACGTCCATCAGATGTGCAGCGCGGTTAAAGATTTCGCGCTTCTTGGGCAGCGTCTTGTTGATGATCATGTACTCGGCAATGATCTCAATGACGGACTTGCGGGGATCAAGACTTGCGTACGGGTCCTGGAAGATAATCTGCAGTTCCTGACGCATTTTCTTCATCTGCCTGGTATTGTACTTGGTAATATCATCGCCATTATACAGGATCTGTCCGGAAGTGGGCTCAATCAGGCGCAGAATGGTGCGACCCAGCGTGCTCTTTCCGCAGCCAGACTCGCCGACCACGCCGATGGTCTCGCCGGCGTATACTTTCATGTTGATACCGTCGACTGCGTGCAGGAAGGATTTGTCGCCTACCTTAAAATACTTTTTCAGGTCTACGGTCTCAATCAGAGGGATTCTCTCTTCTGCCATAGCTTAGTCCTCCTTTTCCTGGTGAAAGAGATGGCAACGGATGGAGTGCGTGCCATCGGTATAGACCTCCGGAGGTACCTCCTTGCAGATCTCCATGCACTTGCCGCAGCGCGGTGCAAATTTGCAGCCCTTAGGCAGATTGGTGGGATCCGGCATCAACCCAGCGATGGGCTGCAGACGGGTCGTTTTCGACTTGAGATTGGGCAGAGAGGCAAACAGACCGTCTGTGTAGGGGTGGTGCTTGGCGTGGGTAAAGATATCCTCAGCGGTGCCGAGCTCGATGATCTCACCGGCGTACATAACAGCCACATTATCGCAGGTCTGCGCCACGATACCCAGGTCATGGGTGATCATAATCATGGAGGTGCCCAGACGGTCACGCAAATCGCGGATCATCATCAGCACCTGTGCCTGAATGGTAACATCCAGGGCGGTGGTGGGCTCGTCTGCGATCAGCAGATCGGGCTCGCAGGACAGCGCAATAGCAATCACGACACGCTGACGCATGCCGCCGGAGAACTGATGGGGATACTCGGACTTTCTGGCAGGGGGAATACCCACCAGGGTCAGGGTTTCATCGACGCGTGCCTCGATCTCCTCCTTGGAGCGGCCCGCCTCGTTGTGGACTTGCAGCGCCTCGGCGATCTGCTCGCCCACGGTCAGCACCGGGTTCAGGGAGGTCATGGGATCCTGGAAGATCATGGCGATCTTATCACCGCGGATCTTGCGCATATGTGCCTCCGGCAGATCTACGATGCTCTCGCCCTCGAAGGTGATGGAGCCGGAAGTGATTTTGCCGGTACGCTCGGGCAGAAGGCGCATGAGCGTCAGTGCCAGCGTGGTTTTACCAGCGCCGGTCTCGCCCACCAGACCCAGCGTGGCCCCCTTTTCCAGAGAGAGGGTGACGTCGTTGACGGCGTACACAGTCTCCAAGTCGGTTTTGTAGATGACGCTCAGATCCTTAATGTCTAACATCTTTTCTGTGTTACTCATGATGATAATTCCTTTCTGCCGGCATCAACTCTTCAGACGTGGGTCCATAGCGTCGCGCAGGCCATCACCCAACAGGTTCACGGAGAAAGCAGTCAGAACGATGGCCAGTGCGGGGAACAGCACCAGCAAAGGAGCACGCAGCATATCAACACGGGCACTGGACAGCATGGAGCCCCACTCAGGTGCGGGGGCAGGCAGGGACAGTCCAATGAAGCTCAGGGTGGACTGATAGATGACCAGGCTGGAGACATTCAGGGTCACGTTGACCAGGATGATGCCCAGCGTGTTGGGGATGATATGGCTGATGATGATACGGGCAGAACTGGATCCGCCGGCGCGGGCAGCCTCAACATACTCCTGGTCGACCAAATTCAGAACGCCGGAACGAACCAGACGGACATAGTTTGTGAAGTATGCCAGGGTCATTGCGATGATCAGCACGGGGATGCTGGAGCCCAGGGCGGCCACGACCACCATGGTGAACAGCAGATCGGGGATAGACATGAAGATGTCCAGAGCACGCATGATCAACATATCGACCTTGCCGCCGAAGTAGCCGGCGATAGCGCCCAGCGTGCAGCCGAACAGGCAGGAGCTGATGGAAGACGCAACTGCCACCAACAGCGAGTTACGGGCGCCATGCACCAGACGGGACAGAACGTCACGGCCATAGCTGTCGCAGCCCAGAGGATGCTCAGAGGACATGGGGGCCAGCTTGTTGTCGGCGATCTGGACAACACCAGCCTCATAACTGGCGATAACGTCCGCAAAAATGACGACCAGAATAATGCAGATCAGCAGAAACAGACCGATCATTGCGCCCCTATTCTTTTTCAGTCGGCGAAGGATCTCTTTGGCCTGACTGGGACGCTTGAAGTTGATATCCTCGCCATCGAGCATATTGCTGGCAGGACAAGTATAAGTTTTAGCCATCGAGATCACCCTCCCTTACTGTACTTGGCCCGGATACGCGGGTCAATGAACGCATAGATCACGTCTACGCCGATCATCAGCAGCGTGAAGCAGATGGACACCATAACGGCGCAACCAATGATCATGGGCTCATCCTTCGTGCTGATGGACTCAACGATCAGAGATCCGACGCCCGGGATGGAAAACAGCTGCTCAGTGGTGACCATGCCGGCCAGCAGGCAGCCGAAACGCATACCGATGGAGGTGACCACGGGCAGCAGCGCGTTCTTTAGAGCGTGCTTCCAGATAACCGTGCGCTCGGCAACGCCCTTGGCGCGGGCGGTGCGGACATAGTCCTGACGAATGGCCTCCAGCATGGAGGACTTGGTGAAACGCAGATAGGCAGACAGCTCACAGATCGTGGCTGCAATAACCGGCAGTACATAGTGCTTCGCTGATTTCAGGCCGAAGGATGGGAACCAGTTCAGCTTCAAAGCGAAGATGTACATAAGTAGGATACCGACAACAAAGCTAGGCACGGCAGCCAGGAAAAAGGCGATCATCGTGGGGATGGTGTCCATCAGCGAATTCTGTTTCACTGCTGACAAAATACCCAACGGGACGCCTATGCTTATCGATAGTATAAGAACTAAAATGGCAAGACGCAAAGTGACCAAAAACCGGGGCCAAAGTTCATCAAAAACGTCCAACTTGGTAGAGTAGGACTGACCAAAGCTGCCCTTGGTGACGATATCTTTCAAGTAATTAAACCAACGGACAACAACCGGATCATTATAGCCCAGCTCTTCGTTCATTGCCTCGACCTCCGCCGCATTAGCGTTGGGTCCCAGGATCATACGACCGGGGTTACCGGGCGTAATACTCATAACAATGAAGATGATCAGGGTAACACCAAGCACGGTGGGGATCAGGAACAATAACCGCTTGATAATATATCGATGCATGCTTTCCTTCCTTTCTAACGGAAGATCTTCAGTAAAAACGTGTGTGAATAAAGGTGCGCAACATCCCTGCGGATATTCAGAATAGAAGTTGTGTGCAGGCGACTTTCTTCAGCCACCTGCACACGACTCGTCACTAAATAACGTCCTTAGTTGAAGCGAATCAGATGCGCCGATTACGCCTTCCAGCTCCAGTCATAGACACGATAACTGGTTGGGACCGCGATAGCATTCAGATCCTTGTTGTAAGCAGCGCAGAAAGGAATGGTGATGACGGGCGTCAGAGTATGGGTATCATAGTAAGCGTTATACAGTTCAGTGTAGATCTCGATACGCTTCTCCTCGTCAGCGGTGGAGGCACCTTCCTCCAGCCACTCATCGAACTTCTCGGACAGGTCGTTAAACTTGCCGGAAGGACCATCGTAGACGCAGTTTTTGATGCCCACAGCGCTGGAAGAGCTCTGCTGCTCGAAGTTGTTGAAATCGTAGTTACCGCAGTCATACGCCATAGCCAAGTCGTACTCCTGCGCGACCAGACGGTCACCGGCCACGGAGTAGTCCTGAACGACCAGCGTGGAGTGGATGCCAGCAGCCTCCAGCTGAGCGTGGATCGCAATGGCATAGCTCTCGTTACGGCCGGCAGCGGCGATAAAGTCACCGAGCTGAATTCCATCGGGATAACCGGCATCCGCCAAGAGCTGCTTCGCCTTCTCCAGATCGAAGGGGATGGGGTTCTTCAGGGAGTCAGCAGCGGGAGCCGCGGCAGCATAGTTGGGGTTGATGTACATATAGGTGGGAGTGCCGTAGCCATCGCAGACCAGCTTGTTGACGCCGTCACGGTCAATGGCGTACATGATGGCCTCACGGACCAAGTCATTCTGCAGAATCGTGCCAGCGGTCGGGGACTCGATGTTGATGCAGAAGGTCATGACTTCGTTAGACTCCTTCTCAACACAGGTGAACTTGTCGGTAGACTTGATGTCCTCCCAGTAGGAGATGGGGACGACCATGTAATCGACTTCGCCATTCTGCAGAGCGGTGATAGCGGAGGTATCATCCTCGATCACGTTCCAGACGATCTTATCGATCTTGGCCCTGCCGCGGTAGTAATCCTCGAAAGCAACGGCACTCCAAGAGGTCTTGGGATTGTAGTTGTCTTCATCCCACATGTAGGGGCCAGTACCAGCCTTATTGGCGACCTTACCAAAGTTGTCGCCCTGCTCGGTAACTTCCTTCTGAGACAGGATCTTCACCTTGTGAAGCATGTGGCCGATGGGGGAGAAGGACTGATTCATAACGATCTTAACGGTGTGCTCATCGACCTTCTCGACGTGGTCCAGAGGACGGACGTAAGAGGCCTGCTTGGGGCTGGCCTGAGCTAGGTCATAGCTGAAGACAACGTCATCAGCGGTCATGGACTCGCCATTGTGGAACTTGACGTCCTTTCTCAGGGTAACAATGTACTCGGTGGCATCGTCGTTGGCCTCGATCTTCTCAGCCAGACGCAGATCGTAGCCACCCTCGGCCTCATTTAAATCATACAGGCCCTCATAAATGTTTTCGAAAACGGTGTACTCGTGGGTGTTGGTGGTTTGGTTGGGGTCACTGGTGGTCAAGAAGCCGGTGTTGCGAAGCGTAACAATGTTCTCGCTCGCATCGCTTCCCTGTTCACCGCCGCCGCTGCCGCTGCCGCCGCAGCCAGCCAGAACAGCGACCAGCATCAGAGCGGACATGAGTAGAGAGATAAACCTTTTCATTTTTCCTCCTCCTTAAATTTGAATCCCGTCCATATATGTACCACAGTACATGCTGGTTGGTCACAAGCGAATTATATACTTGTATATACAGCATTGTCAAGTGGAACAAGCCACTGTTTTCAAAAATTGTCTGTTTCGACAAAGTTACCAACAAAAATATGGACGTATCGGCCAAAGGCTCGGATAAAATTTCTTTATTTGGAAGTCTCATTATCGTCTGAACCTGTCTTCACCCTATCCGTAGCCACCGGATATTTCGGAACAGTCTCGTGGCCGCTTGCCACCTTGCTCACCATATTGCGGATTGAAATAACTACCCCCAAAAAGAGCTGCAGACGGTCATGACAGAGATACGGCAAAACCCGCAAAAGTACAAACTTTCTGCGTAAAGCAAAACACGGTGCAGCCCTTACAACCATGAACTATACCGTATCCTACATGAAAACGTCGCTATTGGTCTGTGCCAAAGCAGGACTTCACTTAAAAATATGGATCAGGCCAGCGGCTTACACACCGGCGACACAGGTGATCTCGAACAGGTAGGGCTCGGCAACGGTGGGAGCCACGACGGTGTAGCGGGCGGGGCCCACATCCATGTTCAGGAAGAAGCGATCCCACACCTCGTTGGCGATGGCGCGGTCCTCACGCTTGGCGATGAAGATCTGGCAGAACAGAACCTTCTCCAGACTGGAGCCGGCAGCTTCCAGAACGTTCTTCATGTTGATAAAAGCCTGCTCGCACTGAGCTTCCAGACCCTCCTTCAGGACTTCGTTCTCGTCCTCACCGACCATACCCGAGACGAACACCAGGTTGCCATACTTGATGGCCTGGGAGACGTTGTGGGTGGGAGTGGCAGCCAGGGGAGTATAAACCTTTTCCTTCTTGAATTCCATAGTGGTACTTCCTTTCAGTTGAATTATTTATCTTCGGCCGGTACCAGGATCTCCACAGTACCGTTGATGCCGTCGAGTCTGATGTAATCGCCGTCATGGATTTCCACACAGGGATCGCAGTCGGCAGGGAAATCGGCGACACAGGGACGTCTGGTGTTGAAGATGGCAGTGCCGCACTTGGAGTCCATCGTGGTGAAGACGTAGCCGCTGGGGCCGACGCCGTTGTACTCGCTGTTGCGGAACATATCGGACCAGCCCAGAGAGCCGCGGCTGCAGGGCAGCACAATGATTTTGCCGGCAAAGCTGTCGCCATAGTGGACGTTATCCTTTTCGGTCACCACGCCGGTCTTCACATCAGCGCCATTCCAACCGACGATGCTGTCGGGGCAGACGAAAGCATAACCTTCTACCACAGGGCCCCAGGCAGGACGGCCCCGGATAATCTTATTCTTACTCATATCTCCTCTTAACCTCCCAATAACCGCTGATGGCAGCGTCAATGACCTGCTCATCAGAACCGTAGTAGATTGGGCAGTCCCGCTCATCCTTGCTGCCGTTGCACAGCTTGAAGGAGGACAGGCCGAGGGACTTGGCCCCCTTTGCCACGTTGATCGTGCGGAGGATGCAGCCGCTGGTCAGGATCTCCACGCCCCAGTCCTTCAGGTCCTGGATGATGTGGGCCTGCTCGGCCATAGCGTACTGGGCAATGTTGGTGAACACGCAGAAGCGGACGCCTTTCTTCACCTTTCTGCCGTTCATGTAACGCCAGATATTGATCAGCTCCTCGGCGGAGCAGTTGGGGCAGCCGATCTGCAGATAGTCGGCCGGGCCGGATTCCTTGTGGCAGACCTCATCCCAATAAGTCTGCAGGATCTCGTTGGTGATGGTAAACTCCGCCACAGGCTCGTGGCCACCCATAGCCATCTCATAGGTCTGCGCCTCGGGGGATACACCCACGATCAGGCACAGCTCACAGCCGCTGGTCACGGCCAGAGCGGTGAAGAACGTCTTCAGCTTGATCAGGTCAGGCCGCTCGAAATCGCCGCAGACGACGGGGACGGCATTGGGGGCCAAGCGACGGCCCACAGCAGCGCCCAACAGATCCCAGTCGGTCTTGTCCTTGGTATCACAGGCCACGTGGAACACGTGAGTGCCGTGGCGATTCTCGGGCAGGTGCAGGCCCCACTTGGGAGCTCGACCGCAGATTGCGGCGCAGAAAGTGGTGTTGCCGCCGCCGCCGTAGCCGCGGGCGCCCAGGACGGAGTTGCTGTAGAGCACGTTGCTGGACTCGGTGGTGACGAAATACTCGCCCATCACAGGCAGCCAGCCGGCCAGATAGGGGGCGCAGGTGGAGCCGATCATCACGCCGCGGTCAGCCGCGTCAGAGAGGATCTGGCGGTTGTTCTCATAGAACTCCTTGGTCTGCTGAGTCCACTGCCACTGGAACGTGTCGCAGCAGTGCACGTCATCCATGACGTAAGTGCTTTCGTTGAAGCTGTTGAAGGTGGCTGGGTCCAAACCTGGGCATTTTAGCTTGGTCTGCCAGTCGTGATAGCCCATGGCTAGGATGTCAGGCCGATCCAGATTGCCATCGGGGAAGTCAGCCGGCTCGCAGGTGGAGCCGCAGCACAGATGAGCCTTGGTGATGGGCACCAGCTCCTCGGCGCCCAAGATTTGTGCATAGTCGATAATCTTCTGCAGAGCAACCTGCTTGGCAGCGCCGAACTCGCCGTCGAGCATGCGCTGCTCGTAGGGAGTCAACCGAATCATATCGTGCAATCTCCTCTCGTAGTTGGTTTGTGATTTTATGTACGATTGTGTGCAACCTACGTATGCTGGTATATACAGGTTGCCTTGTAAGTCTATCATAGATGCATTTATCTAAAAGTCAAGACATTTTTTGAGGGTAAGGGACATTTGACGGGCAATCGCAGGCCAAAAATTTGGAATATTTTTTGGCAAGACTGCACAATTTGCCGCGACAGGATGATTTAAAATGCGGCTTGACTGTTCACACCCAACGAGCCAACTTGTATACATAAGGAAATGTCACAAAAATGCTAAGAAGAGGAAAACCAACGAAAATTGCGATTGGTAACGGTCAGCATGGTCTGGCCTACAAGCAGATGATCATGAAGACGTTCCCCGAGAGCGAGTATGTGGATGTGGGCTCCTTCGATATGTAGCCCGTCAGCTGTTATCCCGGCGTGGCAGAAATCGAGGTGGGTATCCGCAAATAGAACGCGGTGAGCCTGTGTGCCGCCATGGCACGCCAGGGGTCTGCTGCCCGTGCCGGTCTTCATCAACCCTTTCCTGAGCATGCATACCTATGAGCAGGTGCGCGATGATCTGGGCTATATGAACAACAAGGTCGTGATCGTCAGCTCCGGCGGCAGCCCGGCCTATCCCCCCTGGGTTCCACCCATATTGCGGTGGAGGCCATGAAGGCCTGCCGTGCCGGATCCTGAAGGAGCAGGGCATCTCCTTGTCCGTTCTGAACTTCACCATCATCAAGCCCCCGGATACCGAGGCCACCTCGACCCATGCCAAGAGGACTTCGAGACCATGCCGGGCATCAAGGCCGACAACACCGACGAGAACTATTCCAAGATCGATCCCATGTGCTACAAGAAGGCGGACGAGAAGGTCATGGAGAAGTATCCCAATGTCCAGGTCGCGGGTAACTCCCTGCGTGAGGTCACTTCCGCTTGCCTGAACAACTGGCAGTGTGTCATGATGACCCGCAACGGTTGCTTTGTCTCCCGCAAGCACATGAACCTCGAGATCTATTCCTTCGCCTCCGGTCTGATCTGGTGCCTGATGGAGGGCAAGCCCGAGCTGGAGTGCATCGACTTCGCTGCTGCTCATTCCGCCATGTGCCATACCATCCGCAATGACTGGAACCTGGTCATCACATAAGAGGTCTGTGACGTGATGACCGGCGCCTCCGCCCGCGTGAAGCGCTAAATCGGCAAAAGCCAAAACATATGAAAAGAGGACACCCGATGGGTGTCTTCTTTTTGTTGCTTGTTGAATTTTGTCGTCTGTCAAAGGCGGGTATATCTGCGACGATGCGCCGCTGGCCCAATCCTGATGTCGGGCAACGCTCAGATCTCCATGGTGATCTTGATCTTCTCTCCGCGGAAGATCACCTTGCTGTATTCGAAGGTGCGTCCGTCGGCGTCCAGAATCTGATCCTGCAACAGCAGCAGCGGCTGGCCGGGAAAAATGTTCAGCAGGGATGCCTCGGCTGGCTTGGCTGCCACGGACTCCAGAGTTTCCACCGCCTTGGCACGGTTCAAGCCATATGCCTGACTCAGCACAGTGCACAGTTGCTCACTGCTCAGGTCATACCGGTCAATACCGGGGCAGTAGGACTGGGGCAGGTAGGAGATGTGGATGCTCAGCGGTTCCCCCTTCAGAATACGCAGGCGGCGGACCACATAGAAATAGGGGGCATCCAAGCCGGGAAAGTACTGGAGTATCTTCTGATCCGCGGTTTCCAGGTCGAGGGAGATCAGCTGGGTGGTGACCTCATAACCCATCTGCTCCAGCTGTTCGCGGATGCCGGCATAGGACAGGGAGTGTGCCACGATCTTCGGTTCGGCCACATAGGTGCCCTTGCCGGGGATACGGAACAAAAGCCCCTCCTGCACCAGCTTGGTGATGACATTGCGCACCGTGGTGCGGCTTACTCCATAGATATGGCTCAGCTCGTTTTCCGAGGGGATCAGTTTGCCGGGCGCCCACTCCTTGGACTCCAGTTTCTGGAGGATCGACTCCTCAATCTGGATATGTAGGGGCTTGGCATTGGTCTTGTCAAGAGCGAACAGTGTACCACAGTCCATAAGTTTGTGACCTCCGAAAGAAAAATCAGCGTTCACCTTGCACGATACCGCAAAAGGCATAAAACAACCAACTATACGGCAATGGACAGAACAGTCATGTGTATAATTCTACATTATATTAGTTATTTTACATGATTTCTCAGCCGGATTCAAGTAATTTTTCGAAAAATAGCGCAGAGCTATCCATTATCATTAAACGCACAGAGACTCCACCGAGTCCGCTGTGCGTTTTTCTTTACCTCGCTGCCGGTCACATCGAGAGCCACCAGGTTGGTCTTGCTGGCCTCGTTTCCCTGAACGGCGGGCATATTGACGGCGCTTACCGTGCCATAGATATCCAGCTTCGGCTCATAGGTCTTGTTATCGGAGCCCTGTCCGATGATCATACTGGCGGGGTGGATGTTAGAGGTGCTGGCAGATGTGGCGGTGATCTTGGAGTCCTTGTCGATGGTGACGGCCTTCTGAATGTCCAGCGAGCTGTAGAGGGTCACGTTATCCTGCAACGTAATGGTCTGGCCTTCCTTGAACGTCTCAATGGTGCCACTCGGCTTGGTGAATGAAGGAATGATCTCCCTTGCCCCTGCTGCGGAGCTTTCGTATCCCACCCATGATGAGAAACGGCGGTTCCTTGAAGCGATGGACTATTCGCAGAACACGCCATCATTGTCACAGGTACAGCGGCTCAAAAAGCTCGGCCGCTAGGGCAAATGCACGCAGGACGCTATGTTTCCGTCATGTCTGAGGAAAAGAAACGCGAACTTGACCGCATAACCATCATCAGAAAGTATTTTCCCAAGTCCTACACACCAATGTAAATGCAGCAGACCATTATCAAACTGCTGGAAGCATGACAGAAAAAACGAACGCGCCAGACAGTTCACGTTCGTTCCCCCAATACAAAATTTGCAACCGGGACCCATCTTTTTCTCGCTGTCGATTCAATCTATTGGGGGACGCGAACTCAAGGCTTAACCTGTTTAACCTGAACGCTGCAATAAGAGGATGGCTGACAATCTCCGTCACAGACTTCATAGCCCAGGAAAGGAGCGGACAGCCAGTTGCTCCTCTTATTGTAGCTTTGGCACAAGACGGACAAAACCCTCGGCTGGCTGCCGAGGATTCCAACCAAATTATATTGTAATAGAGAAGGGAGGATTGGCGAAATCATAGAAAAGCGGCGGGCCGGGGAAATCATGCTTGTCAATTCCCGGGATTTGTGTATAAATTATAGTTATAGAGCTTTGTATATACAGGTACAGGTGTCTGCCCGGCAGTGACCTGTGCGGAAAATGAAAAGGAGATGTCTTCATGGAAAAAAAGCCCAAGATTTGTATTCTGCGCTGGGAGGAGGGCCAGGTCCTGCCCGCCCAGCTGCAGCTGGAGTCTCTGCCCGGCAACAGCACCAACCCCGCTTCCTATCCCTTCGAGGTGATGATGCTGCGCGTCAAGGGCGCCAATATGGATACCATCGAAGAGAACCCCTGCCAGGAGATGCTGGATAAGTTTATCGTCGTGTGCAAGGAGCTGGCGGCTCAGGGCGTGAAGGCCATCACCACCAGCTGTGGCTTCACCGCATACTATCAGGAGGGCCTGGCCGCCGCCGTGCCCGAGCTGGTGTTCACCAGCGCCCTGCTACAGGTCCCCTTCATCCAGACCATGGTGGGCCCCAACCGCAAGGTGGCCGTGCTGACCGCCAACAAGTACCACCTGCGCGAGGAGCATCTGCAGCGCGCCAAGATCGTGGACCGCGATCACCTGGTGATCCTGAGCCTGCACGATCAGCCTGAGTGGGGCCGCATCTACACCCACCCCAACGAGGAGTTCAATCTGGAGGCCGTCACCGACGAGGTGGTTAGCGTTGTGCGCAAGGGTCTGGAGGAGAACCCCGACATCGGCGCTGTGGTGCTGGAGTGTACCGACCTGCCTCCCTATTCCGCCCGTATTCGTGACGAGCTGGGTATCCCCGTGTTTGATATCAATACCATGATCAGCTATGTGGCTTTGTCTCTGAACGAGTACAAGATGTTCTAAATGACGGCACTGTGGGGATCACATCCGGTGGTGGTCCCCGCTGTCTGCTTTTTTCGGCGCACCGTGTCCCGGCTTTGCTGCCTATGGGGGAGAGACCGTGGAGGAAGCGGTGCCCGCTGAAGGGAAGAGAGATCAAAGGAGAGCGCGCAAGCGAGAACGTGCAAAGCGTGCGGCCGATCATACCACCGGCGTTGTGTCCTACGCCCACATCGACAACGGTATGTCTCTGAGCAGAAAGAATGTCGATTTTTCTGAGGTCCAGTCAAATCTGCAAAAGCTTTGCTTCAACTTCAACCGGATAACGTATCACGATGTGCATTTTAAATCAAATGCGCGTCGTGATTTTTTTGCGCTCTTTCCAGTTCAACAGTGCCGTTTCTGACATTCCTCGTTCTTTTTTTGACGCAATTCAGCGCCACCCGGTATAATTGTCCCGTGATATGGTGCTAAGCACGCAATTGTTCTGCCAAATCCTTTCGCCGTACTTCCAGAATTTCCGAGGAAACATATCAATGCGCAGAAAAACAAAATTTTACATTGACCATATTGGCATCTCTTCCAAAGATTCTTTGACAAACTGGGCTTTTGCATGGGTAATTTTTACAAGACCCATCTGGACAAGCCCTACGTTCCAGACCGGTATTACTCCTGCCACTACTACATGAGCTTTGGAAGCGCGTATCTTGAGATAGCTGCCTTGACCCCTCAAGGTGACTGCGCCTACCCCAAGAAGCGCATCGAAGAGTTTTATGAAAGCGTTCCCTTCGGGCCTAAGGGCCAGCCCGGCATTTATGATGCGGAATGTAGTCCTGAACACTCGGGACTTTGAGGTGGTACGCAGGATCTATTGCCCCTTGCTATCTGGCCTGTGGACCAGAACCTAAAGATTTTCATGAACAAGCCCGCCTGCGGCGACACCTACTGCAGTTCTATCGGCGGCTCCGTGCTGTGCGCTTCTATCCTCTTCCCCTGCCACACTGAGCCTTTCCCCAATATCCTGTACGCTTTCATGCAGCACTACGATGAGAGTCAGATCTATTATCCCCGCCCCATGTGCAGGAGTATCATCCCAATGGCGTGACCGGGATCTCTTCCACCTTTCTCCGGAACAGTTGATAACTGCGCTCAAGCCGCTTGATACGCTCCAAGATGTGGTCAAGCAGTACCTGGGGATCCCAACCACACTTCTGATACTGTGCTTCTGGATAAGGACGCCTACGAGGAGGAGTTCTGGTCGACGCTCCCAACGCTATCAGCAACTTTGTCGCCTTGGAATTCACCGGCGGCGGCCTGGATGACATTATGGAATTCGCCGTGAACCACCAGATTCGTTACTTTGTTCAGGGTTCCAAGATTTATGTTGATGCCCGGAAGGAAGCGGGGCTCTTCTTAATTCTTGCGTAATACAGACGGTAAGTATGTGCATCGGCGCGACTTGGGTATGGCTGGCATTTACGAGTTGCTGTACGGAGAGAAAAGATGAACAAGCTGATCATCACCGCCGCCCTGGTGGGCTCGCTGCCCACCAGGGCGCAGAATTCTAAGGTGCCCATCACACCCCGGACGAGCTGGCCCGGGACACCCTGGCCTTCAATAATGCCGGCTCCGCGGTGACAAATACAAAAAAGAGGTGATGGAGCGTGAGTCCCGCTTACTGGTGCCCCAGAGCAAGACGGTGCAGAACCTATCGACTATGCTGTCTGCGATGGCAGCTCAGACGAAAAAATAGTGATGGCCGTAACAGAGATGACATCTCTGCTCCAACAGGTTGGGCGGAAGAAAGAACGGCAGCATTTACGTTTTCCCAAAATACACCTGCCAATCCCTACCCGTGTGGGTGTGGATTATCCCAATTATGGTCGGCTCGTGGGCACTGTGGCCTCTCTGGGCCGTACTCTGGAGCGTGGTCAAGATGTTCATGAGAGATGCCACCGCTGTACACATCCACAGCGACCGCAAGGGCCTCTCCAAAGAGCGTCAGAAGAAGATCGCCCAAGATCACAGAGCGGATGACCACGAGGAGCAGCAGACCATAAGCTGCCCCCACCCGGTGCCGCCCCTCCCCACACCAGATGCGGAGAACTATATGAACAACACGGATTGCAAGAATAAAAGTATCCTGCGGGAACAGAAAGGACTCCTATGAACAAACCTACCTACAGATCCTATGATGAGCTACCCCTCACCCTCTCCGCCCTCAATGTGGCGGCAGTGCTGGAGATTAGCCGGGCCGGGGCCTCTGCGAGCTGGTCCACAGCGAAGGCTGGCTTCCCCCCCTCAACATTGGTAGCCGCATCCTCATCCCAAAGTACAAGTTCCTGGCATGGATCGACGGAAGCTCTTCCAAAAAGGGATAGCTTTCTAACACCACCTGTGATATGTTTTGTGACTTGGAAGGGAGGGAAAATCTAATGTCAAAGAAAAGAGCCACCGTCGAGGGCAATATCCGCAAGCGGAAGGATGTCCTCTGGGAAGGGCGGTACACCGCTAGGTACGACCAGACAAGGAAGAGGATCATCAAAAACATATTGGGCAAGACCCACAAGCCGAGGTCAAGGAAAAAAGGACTTGACCGAAAACGGCAGATCTGACTCCAAGGGCGGCAAAACCGGGCTCAGTACCACCACCGTCCGTAGCGTCCACCTCATACTCCGCAACGCCCTGGAACGTGCCAGAAAGGAAAAGCTGATTACCGCCAACCCCACTGAGGACTGCATCCCCCAAAATATAGAAAAAGGAAATGAATATCCTGAAGCCCGATGACCTAGGTGCCTACCTTCAAGCAGCAGAGAAGCACAACATCCTGCCCAGTACTCTTTTCTCCTTTCCCAGCCTTTCAGCGTGTGGTCCACGGCGTAGGTCAAACGAAATCACCAGCTTTTTGTGATAGCTTTTTCAAAAAGAAAACCACTCTTTTCGATTGAAAAGAGTGGTTTTCTGGAGCTGCTACCCAGATTTGAACTGGGGACCTCATCCTTACCAAGGATGCGCTCTACCGACTGAGCTATAGCAGCATATGAGGCGCGATTGCACCCCATGATGGCGACGCGGAAGGGACTTGAACCCTCGACCTCCGGCGTGACAGGCCGGCGTTCTAACCAACTGAACTACCGCGCCATCTTTTGTATCAGACAGCAATGCTGGAAAAGTTCTGGCAGGGGCAGAAGGAATCGAACCCTCGGCACGCGGTTTTGGAGACCGCTGCTCTACCTGCTGAGCTATACCCCTATATGGTGGGCCTTCACGGACTCGAACCGTGGACCGACCGGTTATGAGCCGGTTGCTCTAACCAACTGAGCTAAAGGCCCATCTTGCCGGTTTGCGGTTCCTATAGTAATGGTTTGCCGTCACGTCACCGTGACGGCAATCCCTATATTTCTGGCTCCCCAAGTTGGACTCGAACCAACGACCCTGCGGTTAACAGCCGCATGCTCTACCAACTGAGCTAAGGAGGAATATTTTGGTGACCCGTGCGGGAATCGAACCCACGTTAACGGCGTGAGAGGCCGCTGTCTTAACCGCTTGACCAACGGGCCACAAAAACCAAGAGTTGTGGCTCTTGGTCAGCTTCTGGTGCACCATCAGGGACTCGAACCCGGGACACCCTGATTAAGAGTCAGGTGCTCTACCAACTGAGCTAATGGTGCGAAAGGAAGGGACTGAAACAGCGCCCTAAAAACTGAATAAAGAAAGGAAGGGAAGATAAGAGGGAAGCAAACCTTCAAGGCCTTACCAAAATTACTCTTAAGGTCAAGCCCTCGACCTATTAGTACTGCCAAGCTGAACGCCTCGCGGCGCTTACACACGCAGCCTATCAACCTTGTAGTCTTCAAGGGGTCTTACTTCCTTACGGAATGGGATATCTTATCTTGGAGCCGGCTTCACGCTTAGATGCTTTCAGCGTTTATCCGATCCGCACTTAGCTGCCCAGCTGTGCCACTGGCGTGACAACTGGTGCACCAGCGGTGCGTCCATCCCGGTCCTCTCGTACTAAGGACAGAGCTCCTCAAATATCCTGCGCCCACGACAGATAGGGACCGAACTGTCTCACGACGTTCTGA
>OJRC01000320.1_pt1 | contig 35951 bp, 33 predicted proteins | sample 1599081 | NCBI WGS metagenome assembly OJRC01 (sample SAMN03922519, study PRJEB24848) | human gut metagenome | isolation source: stool sample | host: Homo sapiens | place: Germany | collected 2010-02 | reverse complement strand
TTCGGGCTCCAAACCTCGCTTGTTTTTTATGGGCTTGTTTTGCAACGGACCCTTTCCTTTTATAGAGTAACCTATGCCGCCTTCGGGGCCGTGTCCCTGCCTCTGGTGACGTACTGATAGATTGACAGCCCGCCGAGCAGCACCAGGCCGGCGATGTCCGTCACCAGGCCGGGGACCAGCAGCATCAGGCCGCTCACCATGAAGGCGATGCGCATATACCACTGGATCTTCTTGAACAGATAGCCGTTCATCGCCGCAGCTATGCCGAACATGCCCAGCACGGCGGTGATGCAGATAAGGATGATGTCGGCCACGCCCGCGTCAATGAACAGCATGGTGGGGTTGAGCGCGAAGACGTAGGGCACGATGAACGCGCCTATGGCGAGCTTGGTGGCCTGGAGGCCCGTCTTCATCGGGTTGCTCTTGGCGATGGCGCTGCCGGCGTAGGCCGCGAGGGCGACCGGCGGAGTGATGTCGGCGACGATGCCGAAGTAGAACACGAAGAAGTGCGCCGCAATCGGGTCGATGCCGAGGCGCTCGAGAATGGGCGCGCAGGTGGTGGCCATGATGACGTAGTTCGCGGTGGTGGGCACGCCCATGCCGAGGACTATGCAGCAGAGCATGGTCAGGATGAGGCCTATCATCGGGATGCCGCCGGAGAGGCGGACAACGGTGCCGATGAGGGTCATGCCGAGGCCGGTGACGTTGATGCAGCCGGAGATGATGCCGGCCACGGCGCAGGCGACGGCGACGGTGATGGAGCCGCGCGCGCCGGCCGCGAGGGCGTCCATGAACTTGCGCGGGGTGATGCGGGTTTCGCTCTTGAAGAGGCTGGCCACGATGGCAACGACGATGCTTATCGCCGCGGAGAACTGGATGGTCTTGGTGTTGGTGCTGACCATGACCACGAGCACCACGATGGGCGCGAGCAGGTAGATGTCCTTGATAAGCGCGCCGAACTTGGGCAGCTCGCTGCGCGGGATGCCCTTCAGGCCGCTCCTCTTGGCCTCGAGGTGGACTGCGATGAAAATGCCGAGGAAGTACAGCACGGCGGGCAGGATGGCGCGGGTGGCGACCTCGGCGTAGCTGACGCCGAGGAACTCGGCCATCAGGAAGGCGGCCGCGCCCATGATGGGCGGCATTATCTGGCCGCCGGTGGAGGCGGAGGCCTCGACCGCCGCGGCGAACTCGGCGCGATAGCCGGTCTTCTTCATCATGGGGATGGTGATGGAGCCGGAGCCGACGGTGTTGGCGACGGAGCTGCCGGAGGCCATGCCCTCGAGCGCGGAGGCGATGACCGCGACCTTGGCCGGGCCGCCGGAGGCGGAGCCCGCGACAAAGTTCGCGCACTCGATGAAGAAGTTCGCTATGCCCGTCCTCTCAAGGAAGGAGCCGAAAATGACGAAGACGACGATGAACTTCGCGCAGACGTTTATCGGCGTGGAGAGGATGCCGTTGACGCTGTAAAACAGCGTGTAGATAAAGCGGTCGAAGTTGATGCCGGAGACGAAGGTGTATATGACCAGCGCGCCGGCGACGAACAGAATCGGAAGGCCCACACAGCGGCGGCAGAGCTCCACGACGGAGAGGACGCCGATGAGGCCGACGATAGAGTAGAACGAGGTCATGCTCGACGCGCTCTTGACCTCGATGACAAAGGCGTCGTAAGTGAAGCAGTAGTACAGGAACGCGCCCGCGCCGAGCACCATGATGACGATGTCGTACCAGGGCAGGGAGTTCACCTTTACGTGCTTCTTGGTGATGGGGTAGGTGATGAAGCCGAGGATTATCATGCAGCCCATGAAGAGGGTGAGCCGCTTCTCGATGCCCCAGTTGGAATAGAGGGTGGACCAGATGCAGTAGAGGGAGAAGAGGGCCATCAGGACGTCTATCACGAACTTGGGCTTGCCCTCCCAGATGCGGGTGTTGGACTCCTTGTCATACTTGCGCATGACGGCCTCGACGTCCTCCATCGTTCCGACGTCGGCGCCGGCATCCGCGGCCCTGTCCTCCTCAGGCTCGTAGGACGCGCCGTCGAAGTCCTTTACGTGGGGCTGCTCGTAATGGGGCTCGATAGGAGTCTCGGTGTCGAGCACCTCCGTGTCGAACAGCCCGTCGGTCTTCTTTTTCTTCTTGTCAGACATTATATACCTCCCGGGCGAAAGCCGCGGCGCCCAGCTGGACGCCGCGGACTGACGCTTATTTTAGCTTATGCAGCCGCCGCTCAGGCGGTGGGAACCTCGATGCCCTTCTCGGCGAAGTACTTGGCCGCGCCGGGATGATAGGGGACGTTGGTGACGGAGCTCGCGAACTCGAGGCTGAGCTCGTCCTGCTTGGCGTGGCCGAGGTCGCCGATGTTCTCAAAGACGGTGGAGACGAAGTCGTAGACCGCGTCCTCGCTCACGTCGTTGCCGGCGATGACAACCGCGCCGACGGCGACGGTGGTGCAGTCCTCGGGGGTGCCGTAGACGTCCGCGGCGATAACGTTCTTGGAGTAGTACGGGCTGGAAGCGATAAGCTTGTCGATGTGCTCGTCGTCAAGGCTGACGAGGTAGACGTCGTTGCCGCTGGCGAGGTCGACGACCGCGGTGGTCGGGGCGCCGGCGACGATGAAGGCCGCGTCAATCTTGCCGTCCTTCAGGGAGTCGACGCTGGTGGCGAAGTCCTGATACTGCGGAGTGATGTCCTCCTCGGTGAGGTCGTAAGCGCCGAGAATGTCGAGCGCGTTGAAGTACACGCCGGAGCCGTTGGCGCCGATGGAGACGTTCTTGCCCTCGAGGTCGGCGACGGTCTTAATGTTGGGGTCGAGGGTGACAATCTGCACCTGCTCCATGTAGAGCGCGGCGACGGTGGAGAAGTTGGTCACAGGGGCGGACTCGCCGGTGTCCTTGTCGACGAAGAGGCGAGTGCCGTTGTAGGCGTAGTCCATGACGTCGGACTGGACGAAGCCGAGCTGGATGGCGCCCGAGGCGATGTCCTCGATGTTGGCCTGGGAGCCGCTGGAGGTTATCGCGGTGACGGCAGTGTCGGTCTTCTCGGTGACATAGCCGGCCAGGGCGCCGCCGAAGGCGTAGTAGGTGCCGGAGTCGCCGCCGGTGCCGAACGAGAGCTTCTCGCCGCTTTCACCGCCGCAGGCGGCGAGCGCAAATACCAGTGCCAGGCACAGTACCAGCGCAGCTATTCTCTTTTTCATTCTGAGTTCCTCCCTTTGACATTTAAATTGCATTTTAAACTTCAACAAATTTCAAGACAAACACAGTATACGCCATCAACGCCCCGATTTCAAGCCTTAAAATGAATTTATCAGGAAAAAGGTTGCAAAAGATTTCGCACGCTAATTCACGACACGCCGTTTCATATCCTCGCATAATGTTCCCGTACCCAGTCCGAGACGCACTGGGCGAACCTTGTCGTCGCCGGTCCGGCCCTGTCCGCGTCCGGCAGACACAGGCCGATAACGCGGCTCGCGGGCGGCGTGAGTTCCATGATCCTGACGTTGTCATTCCTGCCCGAGAGCAGCAGCTCGGGCATGATGCTGACGCCCAGCCCCTGCTCCACCATGGCAATTATAGCATAGTCGTCCTTTGTGGTATACCGTATATTGGGGGTGACGCCCGCGGCGTCAAGCGCGCGCCGGGCGTCGTGGTCAGAGGTCTCGAGCAGGCTTATGAAGGGCTCGTGCTCCACTTCCTTTATCGGGAACCTCGGCAGCGAGGCCAGCCGGTGGTCCTTAGGTACCACGGCGAGCAGCCTGTCCTCCAGCAGGGCGGTGGCCTTTCCGCGCTGCTTCGTCGGCAGGGCTATGAAGCCCAGATCGCAGCTGCCGTCCGCGAGCCACTGCTCCACGTCATGGTAGTCCCCGTTCATGAGCTTCAGCTCGACGTTCGGGTAATCGGCCTGGAACCGCTTTATCATCCCGGGAAGCCAGTGCACGGCCACGCTCGTGAAGGTGCCTATGCGCACGGTGCCACAGTCCAGCCCACGGATGGCCGCCGCCGTCTGCTCGAGCTGCTCTCGCGAGTTGAGCATGCCGCGTATCGCGGGCAGGACCCGCTCGCCCTCGGCCGTGGCCCTCGCCCCGCTGCGGCCCCTTTTTAATAATGAAAAGCCCAGCTCCTCCTCCAGCGCGCCTATCATGTGCGACACCGCAGACTGCGTCACGCCCAGCTCCGCCGCCGCGCGAGTCAGGCTCCCCAGTTCCGCCGCCTTCAGAAAGGCCTCATACTTGTTCACCGGCATTTATATGAATTCCTTTCATGCATAAATGAAAATTTATCAAGAAAATTAATGCAAGCGCTCAAAAAAGCCCTCTGCGGAGCCAAAAAGCCCGGCACGGCTCTTGCCATTTTGAATCGGCAAGATTATAATTCAAAAGCATCCATTTGTAAAGCTCATGGGATGTATTAATTTTTTTCATGTGTGGGGTAGAGGGATGAACGTAACTGAGCTTGTAGTGTTTGTAATTTATTTTGTGTTCATGGTCGGCATAGGCATATACTTCTTTGCCAAGAGCAAGGACAACAATGAGAAGGACTATTTCCTCGGCGGCCGTCAGATGGGTCCATGGGTATCGGCGCTGTCTGCGGGCGCGTCGGATATGAGCGCGTGGGTGCTGATGGGCCTGCCCGCGTCGGTGTATGCGCTGGGCATGGGTCAGATATGGATAGCGGTGGGTCTTGCGATAGGCTATGCGCTCTCGTGGATATTCGAGGCGCCCAGGCTCAGAAAGTTTTCGATAGCGGCGGGCGATTCGATAACGATACCGCAGTATCTGACGAACAGGTTCCTGTCCAAGAGCAAGTTCCTGCAAATAATCTGCGCGATAATATTCCTTGTGGCGTATACGATATACGCGGCGTCGAGCATCAAAGCCTGCGGCACGCTGTTCAGCACGGTCATAGGCATCAACGAGACGACAGCGATGTATCTGGCGGCGTTCATCATCATATCGTATACCTTCCTGGGCGGCTTCAACGCGGTGTGCTGGACGGACTTTTTCCAGGGCCTGCTGATGCTGGCTGCGCTGCTTATTGCGCCCATCTTTGCGCTGACGCTGGTAAAGAACGGCGGCGCTGTGGCTGGAAGCGCCCCGGCGGTGGAGGGCTACTGGGACGCCTTCACGAGCTGGAGCGACATAGTGTCCGGCCTGGGCTGGGGCCTCGGTTACTTCGGTATGCCGCACATTATAATAAGGTTCATGTCGATAAGGTCGAACAAGGACCTGCGCAAGTCGAGCGTCATCGGCATCAGCTGGACCTTCATCATCCTGATTTTCTCCGTCGGCTCGGGCCTCATCGGACGTATGTTCCTGGGTGAGATCGAGGATTCGTCGGTGGTGTTCATCACGATGGTGCGGACGATCTTCCCGGCAGTGGTGAGCGGCATACTTCTCTCGGCAATCCTGGCGGCGGCGATGAGCACCTGCGACTCGCAGCTGCTGGCCTCGGCCTCAGCATTTGCGAGCGACGTGTATAAGCCGGTATTCAGGAAGAACGCAGGCGACAAAGAGATGCTTTGGGCGGGCCGCATAGTGGTCGTTGTGATATCGCTCATTGCTCTGGCCATCGCAGCGAACCCGGAGAGCGGCACGATAATGGGGCTTGTCGAAAACGCCTGGGGTGTGTTCGGCGCGGCCTTCGGCCCGGTAATCCTGCTGTCGCTGTTCTGGAGAAAGTTCACCTTCGGCGGCGCAGTCGCAGGTATCGTGGTCGGCGCTGTTGTAGACGTGGCGTGGCTTGTGTTCCTGAAGGGCACGGGCGTGTACGAGATAATCCCCGGCTTCTTTGCAGGCCTTATCGCGGCAATCGTGGCCACCGCCGCGGGCAAGGCTCCGAGCGCGGAGGTGGAAAAGCTCTACGACACAGCCGTGAACATGACGGACTGATACATAATATAAAGTGGAAAGCGACCTCCCGCCTCTCGAGCCGAGGCGGGAGGTCTTTGCGTATGCCGTCGGGAACAGTTAGCGGTTGACACGCGTCCGAACAGAATGGTATCTTTGAATAAGGAGACAGCTCCTGATGGAGAAGAAGGAGGCCGGGCCAATGGCTGTATTGGAATGCAACGGACTTTACAAGGGCTACAGCTCGGGGTTCGCGCTCGAGGGGCTGACATTTTCGGTCTGTGAAGGCCGGGTGCTCGGGCTGCTCGGCCCCAACGGAAGCGGCAAGACGACGCTCATCAAGATAATAAACGGCCTTGTGCAGCCTGCGGGCGGGAGCGTGTCCATCTGCGGGCTGAGGCCCGGCGCAGGGTCGAAGGCACTGGTGTCATACATGCCGGAGCGTATGAGCCTGCCCGAGTGGATGCGCGTGGGCGGCCTGGTGAAGTTCTACGCCGACTTCTACCGGGATTTTGACAGCATCCGGGCGCGCGAGCAGCTCGCGCGGCTGGGCATAGACGAGGGACGTCGGGTAAGGCAGCTCTCTAAGGGCATGAGGCAGAAGACGCAGCTCGTCCTCTGCATGAGCCGGCGGGCGAAGCTGTATCTGCTGGACGAGCCCTTCGGGGGCGTCGACCCGGCCTCGAGGGACTATATACTTGAGACCATCATGTCGGGCCGTTCGGACGGCTCGGCACTGGTGATATCCACGCACATAATAGCGGATGTGGAGGATATGCTGGACGACGTGCTTTTTCTTGGCGACGGCAGGGTCGTCCTCTCGGGCGAGGCAGAGGCTCTGCGGCGTGAGCGAGGCATGAGCATCGACGGCCTTTTCAGGGAGGTGTTCAGATGCTGAGGAAGCTGCTGAAATACGAGTTTGCGGCGACGGCAAGGTATCTCCTGCCGCTTTTGGCTCTGCTGTTCGTGATGAGCGTGGCGGCGAGCCTGAGCATACGGGCGCTCATGTCGGGCTACACGGGCAGGGTGGCCTCGGTATTCGCAGCCATTTTCGTCGTGCTGTTTTTTCTGAGCGTCATGGCGCTTGCCGCTGTCACGGTGGTTGTGGTTATATACCGGTTTTATAAGAATCTGCTGTGCGCGGAGGGCTATCTGATGCACAGCCTGCCGGTGAGCGTGCACGGTCTTATCTGGTCAAAACTGATAGCTGCGGTGTGCTGGTTCACGGTGACGAGTGTGTGCATCTACGGCTGCGTGTTCGCTGTGGCGTTCAGGGCGGAGGTCTGGGCACAGGTTCTCTCCGAGCTGAAAACGCTGATTGAGCGGCTGAGCGCGGCCTACGGCATAGGGGCGCATGAGCTTTTGAGCGTATTGCTGGAGTTCATAGTGCTGCTTTTGCTGGGTTCGTTCTCGTCCTGCCTGCTGTTTTATGCCTCTCTGACGATAGGGCACAGCTTTTCGCGCAACAGGCTGCTGGCATCTGCCGGGGTGTTTATGGTCCTGTGCATTCTGTCTCAGCTGCTGACCATGCTGCTGGCGGTGGCAACTGGCTACAGGCTGCGCGGCTTCGTGTCGGTGCTGGACCTGAGGGCGCTGGCACAGTTCGGACACGCGCTGCTGATAGGGGGCATCGCTCTGAACGCGGCGTACTGTGTGGTGCTGTATTGGGTGACGGCACGGATGCTGGGCAGGAGGCTGGAGCTGGAATAGGGGCAAAAACTGCGTGCACTCCTCAAAGTTGCGCGATAATTGGTGGAGCAACCGCCGTCGCCTGGTTATACTGGCGTCGGAAAGGAGGCTGGTGATATGCTTCTTACAGCGGCGGCGAACACCTCGTGGGCGGCCGGCCTGATATACGTGGTGCTGGCGGTAATCCCGTATCTGGTAATAGCATATGTGGTATTTCTGCTCATAAGGGCGCTCAGGAAGTATCTGAAGTCGGAGCCGGTGCGCCGGGAGAAGCAGGAGAAGGCACGGACACTCGGTGAGGTGATAAAAAGGCGCAGGACCGAGTGCAGGATGACTCAGGAGTTCGTGGCGGAGGCGCTCGGGGTGAGCCGGCAGGCCGTATCGAAGTGGGAGAGCGGCGCGTCCGACCCGAGCACAACGAACCTGCTTGCGCTGGCGAAGCTCCTCGGCGCCGAGCCGGAGGAGCTGCTGAGGGAAGTCGAACGGGAATAAAGAACGCTGTCTTCGTCGAAATCGATGAAGACAGCGTTTCCTTATGTGCACTTGAGCTCTATGGATACGACCTCGGGAGTGTTGAGGAATCTCGGCAGGGGCACGGAGTTGCCCAGCCCGCGCGAGATGAAAAGCGTATACGAGGGCAGCTCGAAAAGCCCCGCGTCGTACTCTGGAAACAGGCCCATGTTCGAGGCGGCAAGTCCGCCGACAAAGGGCAGGCGCACGATACCGCCGTGGGTGTGGCCGCAGAGGATGAGGTCCACGTCCAGCTCGGGATAGCGCTCGGCCCAGTAGGCGCGGTGCGCCAGCAGGAGAACGAAACTGTCCGGCGCCTCCTGCCGCAGGGATGCCACAAACTCGTCCGGCTCTGCCATTTCCGCCGGCCCGTTCGGGTCGTCCACGCCCGCGAGAACGATGCTGTCGCCCCCGCGCTCCAGGCGCAGGTGCTCGTTCCTCAGGCAGACCGCTCCGGCTGCCTCCAGCGTTTCAAAGAGCGTGTAAGCCTCGCCGGAGGCCCAGTCATGGTTGCCGCTCACAAAGTATACGGGCGCTATGGCGGAAAGCTCCCTCACAAGCGCCTCAAGCTCGGGCAGCTCGCGCTCGGTCTCGCCCTCGTCGAGGAAATCCCCGGTGAGGACTATGATGTCCGGGCCTTCGGCGGCGACCGCCTCCAGGAGCCGGGCGTTGTTCTCCCCGAAGCGCGAGCCGTGCAGGTCGCTGAGCTGGACGATGCGAAAGCCGTCGAAGCCCGCCGGCAGCTCCTCGAAACCGAGCTTAAGCCTTGTGACCTCCAGACCGTACTTTGAGAGCAGGATGCAGGCCGCGACTAGTGCGGCGAGAACGAGGAGGACGAGCCGGACGATGAGTTTGCGTCTCGTCATTGTGCCTCCAGGTCGCGGATATAGATGGGCCGCACGTTGGGGTCGGAGGTCGTGCGCACCTGCACCTCGAAGCGCGGCAGGTTCTTGAGCATGGTGGAGAGCTTGCCGAAGCCATAGGTGCGCGGGTCGAAGTCCGGCTGCTTTTTTATGATGAGGTTGCCGAGGTTCGACAGGTCGATGTAGCCGTCATCATCCGCAAGGTCGGCGACAGAGTCGGCGATGAGGTCGATGACGCCGTCGGGCACGGCGGGCTTTTTCTCCTCCGCCGCGGCCTTCTTTGTCGAGGCCTTCACTGTCGAGGCCGCGGCCTTCTCCGCAGTCTTCTCCGCCTTCGACTGCGCCGCGGTCTTCTTCGCTGCGGTCTTTGCGGGGGCCTTTGCGGCCTTCTCGGTCTTCTTGTAGCGGTCGCGGATGACCTCGATGCGTATAAACTTGTCGCAGGCCTGGACAAAGGCCTTGGGCGTCTTCTCCTCCCCTATGCCGATGACGTACATGCCGCTCTCGCGCAGGCGTATGGCCAGCGGCGTGAAGTCCGAGTCCGAGGACACGAGCACAAAGCCGTCGGTCTTGCCGGTGTAGAGTATGTCCATGGCGTCGATTATCATGGCGGAGTCGGTAGCGTTCTTGCCGGTGGTGTAGGCGAACTGCTGCTTCGGCGTGACGGCGTTTTCGAGCAGGCTGTCCTTCCAGCTTGCAAGGCCGTGGCTCGCCCAGTCGCCGTAGATACGCTTTATCATCGGAGTGCCGTAGATGGCGATCTCCTCCATTATGCTCTTGAGGCAGTCCCTCGGAGCGTTGTCCCCGTCGATGAGCACGGCGAGGCGCAGGTTTTCTATTGTCATTCAATCACGTCTTTCCAAATAATAGCCGTAAAACACATTGTAACACGTCTAGCACGATTTCACAAGCGGGGAAAAAACCGGGAACTGTTTACAAATTTGTCTTGAAAGGCGGGGACGATTGAGTTATAATGCTATGGCTATCTGATTGCAGGTATTTTTATAATGTAAAGGATGAAGCACCAATGAGCGCATCGCAGGACAAGAAGAGACGCCAGACTGAGCGCATGGAAGGCACCGACAAGCGCACTTTAGCAGAGCGCGAGGCGGCGATAAAGGCCAAAAAGGAGCGCACCCGCTGGGGGATAGTCGGCGCCATCATAGTCGTGTTCGCCGTTGTCGTCATACTGCTGAACACGAACCTGTTTTACAGCGGGACGACGGCCGTCACGATAGGGGACCATGAGTATACGAACGCTGATTTCCAGTATTATTATACCAGCGCGTACTCGAGCTTTGCCAACAACTACGGCGATTATCTGAGCCTGTTCTTTGATTCCAGCCAGGACCTGGACGATCAGGCCTTCAATTCGACCTACATCACTATGATGGGCGGCACCGTGCCCGAGGGCGTGGATGAGAATTCGAGCTGGAAGGATTATTTCAAGGCCGTGGCCCTGCAGAACATGGTCGAGGTCACCGCGCTCTATGATGAGGCGGTAAAGGCGGGCTACGAGCTTACCGAGGAACAGCAGACTGAGCTGGACGAGGCCGTCGCGAGCTTTGACAGCGCTGCCACGATGTACGGGCTGAGCGATGCTGAGGCTTTCGTGTCCTTCTACTACGGCAAGGGCAACTCGGTCGAGTCCGTGAGCGAGCTCATGAGGATGGGCTATATCGCGTCCGGCTATGCGCAGGAGAAGTTCGACTCCTTCGAGTACACCCAGGAAGAGCTTGACGCCTACTACGACGAGCACGCGGACGAGCTGGACGCCTTCACGTTCAGCTACTATCTGGTTTCGGCCGAGAAGGTAGAGACAACTGAGACCGTAACGGACGAGGAGACCGGCGAGGAGACCGAGGAAACCACCGAGGCCGTGACCGACGAGACCATGGCCGAGGCGAAAGAGACCGCCGAGCGTATACTGGAAGCCGCTGAGAACGGCCTGGAGCAGCAGGCCATGAGCTTTGCCGAGGCCGTGACGGAGGTCATGGGCGAGGACGCTTCCGCCACCGAGTACGAGAACACTCTCGGCGTGTACAGCGTGAGCTATGTGGCGGACCCGGTGTCCGAGTGGGTGGTCGACGCGGCGAGGGCCGAGGGCGATATGACCGTCATCGAGTCCGAGGGCAGCGGCTACTACGTGGTGTACTACGGCGGCCGCAGCGACAACAGCGACTACAATGCCGTGAGCTTCAGGCACATCCTGATAAATGCGGACGATGAGAATGACGACGGCGAGTACAGCGCCGAGGAGCTGGGCCTTGCTGAGGACGCGATCAACGAGATCTACGACGAGTGGAAGAACGGCGACGCGACCGAGGAGAGCTTCGCCGAGCTGGCGAACGCGAACAGCGAAGACAGCGGCTCGAACACGAACGGCGGCCTGTATGAGCACGTGGGCAAGAACAGCATGGTGGATGTGGTGAACGACTTCATCTTCGACCCCGACACGAAGCCTGGCGACACGACGGTCGTGCTCAACGAGGGCAGCTACACCGGCTGGCACCTCATCTACTTTGTTGGCACGGACGAGATGAGCTATCACAACTGCCTGGCCGACTACGGCATCGGCAGCGTAGAGGGCCTGCGCCAGCCGGACTACAACACCTGGCGCGATGAGCTGGTCGCCACTTATACGGCGAATGTGAACAGCTTCGTGAACTGGTTTGCGAAGGTGTGACGCAACAAATCAAAAGCAGATGAGGCGGCCTTCGGGTCGCCTCTTTTTAAAAGGAGGCGCGAGCGTGCAGGAGAGGACAAAGAGGCTGGAGATGCTGCTCGGAGAGCGTGCGATGGAGCGGCTCGCTGCGGCGCAGGTCATCGTGTTCGGGCTGGGCGGTGTCGGCTCGTGGTGCGCGGAGGCGCTGGCGCGCTCGGGCGTGGGGAAACTCACGATAGTGGACGAGGACAGCTTTTCCGAGTCGAATATAAACCGGCAGCTTGGCGCGCTTGGCTCCACCGTGGGCAGGCCAAAAGCAGAGGCCATGGCGGAGCGGCTGCGCGACATCGCGCCGGCGGCGGATATCCGGCCCGTCAAGGCGCGCTACGAGGCCGCGAGCCGGGGCAGCTTCTTCCCCGGCGGCTACGACTATATCGCCGACTGCATAGACCTCGTCTCCTGCAAGCTGGACCTCATAGAGGCCGCGCGGGAGTTTGACATACCCATCATCTCCGCGCTGGGCACGGGCAACAAGCTCGACGCCTCGAGGCTGGAGGTTTGCGACATCTCGGAGACCCGGGGCTGCCCGCTGGCGCGGGTCATGCGGCGCGAGCTGAGGCGCCGGGGCATGGAGCGGCTCGAGGTCGTGTACAGCCCCGAGGAGGCGCGGCGGGCCGAGCAGTGCGAGGCCCCGCCGCCGGGCAGAAGGAGCGTGCCCGGTTCGGCGGTCTGGGTGCCCGCCTCGGCGGGGCTGCTCATGGCTCAGAGGATAGTGCTGAAAATAGCGGAGGTGGAGCTTTGAAGAAACTTATACCGCTGCTTGTGATAATATCCCTGCTGCTGACGGCCTGCGGGGCGCAGGAGACGGACAGTCTGGAGGCGAGGGTGCGTGAGCAGTTCGGAGACGCGGTCAAAAAGGCCGTCGATACGATAGAGCGCGTGCGGCGGGACGAGCTCTCGCACGTCACGCAGCCCTTCGATGCCGCCGACGCCTTCCGGGGCGGGATGGAGGTCTCCGAGCAGGAGCTGGAGTACCTCGACGCCGTGGGCGACTACATCGTCGAGAACATGCCCGAGGGCCTCTCGGCCTATGACCAATACAAGTACCTCGGCTTCGTGCTCTCCTTCTGCGCTGAGTACGACTACGACGTGCACGAGGATACCCTGAACGAGACGCCTTACGGCGCGCTCATAGAGGGCCGGGCCATCTGCCTTGGCTATACGAACACCATGCTCTGGCTCTGCGAGAAGGCCGACCTGCGCTGCTCTGCCATAAGCGGCTACGCGAGCTGGAACGGCGAGGAGCACGGCTGGAACCTCGCCTGCCTCGAGGAGGGCAGTTACTACATGGATATAACGTGGTGCGACCAGCGCGGCGAGCCGGGCTCCGAGGGCTGGAACAGCTGCTTCATGGTGACGGAAGCGGTGCTCTCCGAGGACCACGGCATCTGGACCGGCGGCCCGGCTACGGGGATGGTGGATTACAGGTGAACTGGTTACTCGAAACGGAGCGGCTGCGTCTGCGTGAGCTCACACCAGAGGACTATGGCGACCTCTGTCTTATGCTCCGTGACGCGGAGACGATGTATGCATACGAGCACGCCTTCTCTGAGGCAGAGGCGCGCGGGTGGCTGAAAAAGCAACTCGACAGGTACGAGAAATACGGCTTCGGGCCGTGGGCGGTGGTGCTCAAGGATAAGGGCACGCTCATAGGCCAGTGCGGGCTGACGATGCAGGACGGCGGGGACTTCGGCCATGTGCTCGAGGTAGGATATATTTTCAACAGGGCATACTGGCACAGAGGCTACGCCACGGAGGCCGCCCGGGCCTGTAAAGAATACGCCTTCAATAAGCTCGGGGCAAAGGAGGTCTTCTCCATCATACGCGACGGCAACCTCGCCTCCGTCAACGTCGCCCTTCGCAACGGCATGGAGCCGCGCGGACGGCTGGTGAAGCACTATTACGGTATGGACATGCCGCATACGCTGTATTCTGCGCGTGTTGCACAGGGACGGCAAATGTGTTAAACTTAGAGGGATTTTTTGAAGCCGAGGTGCCCAAATGGAACACGACAGATACGAAAACCCGCTGTGCACGAGGTATGCGTCCGAGCGCATGCAGCAGATATTCTCGCCGGACTACAAGTTTCTGACCTGGCACCGGCTGTGGCTCTCGCTGGCCGAGAACGAGCGCTCACTGGGCCTGCCCGTGACGGAGGAACAGGTGGATGAGCTGAGAGAAAAGCTCGAGGTCATAGACTACGAGGCCGCAGCAAGGTACGAGCGTGAGCTCCGGCACGACGTTATGGCACACATCCGGGCCTGGGGCGACCACTGCCCGAAGGCGCGCGGCATCATACATCTTGGCGCGACAAGCTGTTTCGTGGACGACAACGGCGACCTCATCGCGTACCGGGACGCGATGGTACAGATACGCGGGCTGCTGCTTAGCGTCATCGCGGCGCTCGCGGACTTTGCGCTGGCGCAGAAGGACACGCCCGTGCTCGCCTATACGCACTATCAGGCGGCGCAGCCGACGACGTTGGGGAAACGCTCCTGCATGTGGCTGCAGGACTTCATGCTCGACCTCGAGCGTCTGGACTTTGAGCTGGAACGTATGGCGTTTTACGGCTGCAAAGGCGCGACGGGCACGGGCGCGAGCTTCCTTGCGCTTTTCGGAGGCGACGCGGAACGCGCAAATGAGCTGGAGCGCCGCATAGCGGCTGACATGGGCTTTGACAAGGTGCTGCCCATCACTGGCCAGACGTATACGAGGAAGATAGATTCCTTCCTCCTGAACGTGCTCTCGGGCATAGCGCAGAGCGCGGCGAAGATGGCGACGGACCTGCGGCTCATGGCGCACGAGAAGGAGTTCGACGAGCCCTTCACGGAGGGGCAGGTCGGCTCGTCGGCGATGGCGTATAAGCGCAACCCCATGCGCTGCGAGCGTATCTGCTCGCTCGCGCGGCACGTGGTGGCGCTGGCGCAGGACCCGGCGATGACGGCCTCGACGCAGTGGCTGGAGCGGACGCTGGACGACTCGGCGAACCGGAGGATATCGATACCTGAGGCGTTTCTGTCGGCGGACGCTATATTGAGCCTTGCGGCGAACGTGCTGCGCGGGTGCCGGGTGTACCCTGAGATGATGGCGAGGCACCTGCGGGACGAGCTGCCGTTTCTGGCGACGGAGAATATACTGATGCGGGCGGTGTCGCTCGGCGGTGACCGGCAGGAGCTTCACGAGGTCATAAGGGAGTACGCGGTAGACACGGCGAAAAGGATGAAGGAGACGGGCTGCGAAAACGACCTTGCGCGGCGCATGCTGGAAGACGAGCGGTTCAGGCTCACTGAGGCGGAGCTGGCGGAGATAATGGACGTGCGCAAATTCGTAGGCATGGCTCCGGAGCAGGCGGAGCGATACGTAATGGACGTGGTGCGGCCGGTGCTGGAGCGGAATTCGGGCGCGTCGTCGGAGGGCCGGGAGATAAGCTGCTGACGCTAAGAAAAATTCACGAAGCTTTAATGGAGAGTTAATAAAAGGGGCTTATACTTGAGCCAGACCTGAGGAAGGAGGCGAGGGCATGAGCCTGTTGAGGATGAACGTAGGAATGGCGATGACGATGGCGCGCACGATGGGCTCACGCACGAGCTTTGAGATAAGAAGCGGCGTTTCGACGAAGCCTGAGACGAACAAAAAGGCAAAGTGAAGGTTGACAAGGGCGGACAAATGGGGTAGAATACTAAGGCTCTGAGCCCCCGTACCTCACCAGGATAGAGGGTCCGCCTCCTAAGCGGAATGTAGTGAGTTCGAGTCTCGCCGGGGGTGCCAAAAATGACCGCTGTAAGCCGTTTTCTGATGGTTTATAGCGGTTTTTTGTTACCGTTTCTTTTGAACGGCCTTGCCGCTCCGCCGGAACGGTTTTATACATTTTCCGCTGTATCCCTGCTAATTGGCTTCGAACATTTTTTCCGGGTTTGCTAATGAAAATCGGGGATTTGCTAACACGATTTTTCCGAACTATTTTCCGGATGGGGCCGACGCCAGCAATGCGGCCAGTGTGTTGGCCAGTTCCGGCGACTTGCGGAGCTGTTCCACCAGGGCCTCCAGGTCCAGCGACATGTTCTCCGGCTCCTTCGGCCCCCTGGTTTTTGCCGGAGGGCGCACCGTCCGCAGATCGGGATTGGCGCTGGCGTAGAAGGCATCCTCGAACTTCTGGGCGTTCACCTTGCGGTCCTCGTCCAGAATGTGGGCATACACGCTGGTAATCATGTCGATCTCCGCATGGCCCGTGTCGCCCTGGGTGGCCTTCAGGTCGCCGTGGTTCAGTTTCAGCTTGTAGGTGGTGCTGGAATGACGGAGGGAATGAAAGACCACCCTGGGCAGCCCTGCCTTCTCCCGCAGCTTCTCAAACTCTTTCAGGATGATGCGGTCCTCGCAGGGTCGGCCGTTGGGCAGCGCCACCACCAGGTCATAATCCTGATACTCGTCACCGAGAAAGCCCCGCAGCTCATCCTGGGCTTTCTTCCATTCCCGCAGGATGTAGGCCAGCGTCTTGGGCAGCCACACCTTGCGGATACTGGAATCCGTCTTGGGCTTTTTCAGAATCACCCTGGTGCTGGTGTTGGGAAACAGCGGCGTAAAGATGTGGTAGACATCCTTCTGCCCCAGCATTTCAATGGCCCGCTTGGAGGCCCGCGCCAGCTCCTTGTCGATGAAAACATAGGCGTTGTCATCGGCAATATCGTCATCGGAGATGTGGACATTGTTCCAGGTCAGCCCCAGGATCTCACCCATCCGCAGGGAGCAGGCAAAGGACAGGTTCATCGCTACATAGAGCTTGCTGTCCGTACACTGATCCAGGGCGGTGCGGATCATATCGGCGGTCCAGATGTCCCGCTTCTTATACTCCGTCTTGGGCAGAACCACATTGTCAAAGGGGTTCTTGGCGATCAGCTCCCACCGTACTGCCTGCTTGAAGGCACAGCGCAGGAGTTTGATGATCTTCTCGATGGTGGCGTTAGTGACCAGGTCTGTCTTTGCGTGATGGGTCCTGGTATTCACCGCCGGGGTTTTTTGCAGGGTCTGAATGTACTTGTCCACTACCCGCGGGGTGACATCCTGCACCTTCATATCCCCGATGATGGGGTTGATGTAGTTGGCAATCAGCGAGTTTTGGCTGTCATACATGGACACGCCCCACTTCTTTTCCCCATAAAGAGAAACAAAGTCCAAAAGAAATTCTGCGATGGTCTGGTTGCTGGGCGGAAGGAAGGTCCCCGTAAACTGCTGGTTTTCCACCTCCGCCTTGCGCTTCAATGCGTCCTGGTAAGAGGTGCGGGTTTCCCATTTCTGCCGGGTCTCACCATTTTCATCCGTGTAGTTGTAGACGATGGAATAATTCTTTTTGCGTTTGATAATCGAAGCCATAACGATACTTCCTTTCTAAGTCATAGGTCAAGTGACTCCAGCCACTCATCGAATGACCGCTTGGAAATGCGTATGGCGTTGCCAATTCGTACGATCTTAAAGTGTCCTTCCTTCACGAGAAGATAGGCGAATGTTCGGCCAATACCCAGAATTTGAGTAATGTCCTCCACCGTATAAGTTCTTCGCTCCAGGGACTCCTTCTTCGTACCGTTCCATGCTTGTGACATGGCAGCCCCCTTTCTAATGCAAGAACGGCGCGTTGAAGGAAAGTCATAACTTGCCTATCCTCATTCTAACGCGCCATTCCGGGTTTGTCTGCTGCTAATCAAAAAGTTTATGAATTATCCATAAACTTAAAAGCAACAGGATTACTTAAAAAGAAAGAGGCAGAAAACGGATGGCTGCTGGCCGCAGCTCCACGGGAATTTCACCCCGGCCCATGCTGATGGGTGCGGCGCACGATGCTTTGCGGGCGTCCAATGCGCGAGTCTCATTATCTTGTCTGCGCGTCCTCGCCCACAGGCTGCCACACCTGTTTTGCGGCCTGGTGTTCATCGCTCTCCTGTTTGGTAGGGGTCCCGTCCTGCGGACTTGCAACAGGGTCATGGCGCACCGGCCGACCGGCTCAACGCAGACAGATCGTATCCGTCTGCCTTATACTGCGCCGGAGGCCTCCCGCCGGGCTTTCTTTGTCAAGGAGCTATACAGGGGCGCCGCGTGGAAAGGGGAACACGCAGCGCCCGGCCCTGGGTCAGTTCAGATCAAAGCCCAGGATGGAGATAATCAGCTTCGTTTCCAGCCGCCGGCGCAAATCTTCATCTACCTGGGGACGAGGAAAACCGTCAAGGTCATAGCTTGTCCTCGTAGACAGCGCGGCGATGTAGCCGGAATAGTGCCGGATTACCCGGTTTACCGCTTCGGGGCTGCCCCCGACAGCAGCGGCGATCACCGGATAAGGGATCAGCGACGCCCGCGTGCACGCAGATTTAATCATCCGCTTCACCTCCCATCAGCTCCTTCAGCAGCCGATAGGCTTTCTGCCTGCGGGTGTTGACCGTCCGGCGGGCCATGTTCATGTACTCGGCGATCTCGCGGTCTGCCATGTCCAGGAACCAGTACATCAGGAAGATGTCCCGGTTATCCTGGGGCAGGGCGTTAAGCGCCTCGGCCAGCCGGTCATCCTCGATCAGAATCACAGCCCCTCCCACGGGGAAGGCCATGTATTCCCAGGAGTAGCGGTCATAAACCGCAAGCTGGGCCAGTTCCTCCTCCGACAGTTCGCTGAACAGTGCCTCACACTTCTGGCGGCGGCTGATCTCACGATAGCCGTTGTACGCCTCGTATTTCAGCACCTTCTTGCAGTAGCTGTCAAAGGCGTGCTGCTTGTGCTCGTAGTGGCGGTCAGGTTTCAAGTTCTCACCTCCCTTCGTGCCGGGAGGCAGTTCTTTTCTTCCCCTTTCGCTCACTACTCGTTCAGCGGCAGGCCGTTTTGGCTTCGCCGCAGGGGGATTATATGTAAATTTCTTGCCGCTCATAGATAAGCTCCTTTCGTTTCGTTCAGGCCAGTGGGTCAGAACGAAACGGGGCGGGGAGCGGCATCCCACACCCAGGCGCCGGCGCTCAAAAGAGCGGGGAACAATATGGGTGAGCCCTGATATATAAAAAGCGAGCCACAACTCACTTCCATGAGCGTGGCTCGCTACTTCGTTATTTGAATATTTTTCGAGATGGCGGGGAGGGCTGGCACATGAGTGACAAACCCCGCCTTATTTTAACCTCCTTGTCCCTGCTGTTCTCATCCATATCTTCCTTTACTCTCAAAATATGAGTTATACATCACATAGGCTCCTTCGCCGGGAAAAGTGAGGCGGAGCCCCAGAAGTATATCGCTCTCTGCAAACAGGCGGAGACCTTCCAAAAGACGAATAACGCGGTCGGGTTTGATGTGCCCGGCCGCATTACTGTTTTACCCCATCGTCATGCGGGCAAATCAATCTTCTTTATGTGAGTTGTAGGCATCCCGTAGATGCTCAAAGGACTTTTGGCTGATGACATGCTCCATCCGGCAGGCGTCCCGCTCCGCCGACGCCGGATCAACGCCGGCCTCGGTGAGCAGATCCGCGAAAAAGCGGTGCTTCTCATAGGTCTGCTCGGCAATTTCTCGCCCTAAGTCGGTCAGATGAAGAAAGAAGTCCTCATCCATCGTAAGGAACCCACCTTCCTTTAGAGTGGACACGGCATGGCTCACGCTGGGCTTTGACACCTCCATGTGCCGGGCCACATCTACGGAGCGCACCATGCCCATTTTCTTTTGGAGAACAAGGATAGCCTCCAGGTAATCTTCTCCCGACGCTCGGAGTTTCAAGGTTTTCCCCCAATCTTAAAGAAGCATAAACTTATCCATTATCTGGATGCTTCTGTGCGCTGTTTCAAAATCGTAGTTGCAACGGATAATTTCTAAGAACCCAGCCAAATATGCTTTGGACAAGAAGAATGGCAGATGCGCTTGTCGAGATAGTTCCCCTCTACACTGTAATAATCGTTGATACAATGTTTCGGATAGCATTGTGCGAAATTCAGCATAGAAGGGGGCATCCTTACATCGAACAATCGTCCTGAACACATCTCAGTAGGCATAGGTAAAGGTCAAGCATGGTTCAGGAATAATAGCATTGACATTTTCCTGGGGACATATCAGTTTTTCTAATAGTTCATTGGATGCTGGTTCAACAACAGCACGAAACAGTGCATCCTTGCTTGGAAAGCGATGATATAAAGCGCCGGTTGTCACTCCAGCCTGTCCGCAAATGTTCGCAAGGGAAGTGCCCTGATAGCCGTTTTGCAAAAAACCGTTTTTCGCATACCTCAAAATTCTTATAGTGGTATCTTTATCTACCATTTTTTCAATGGTCCTTTCTCTTATCCAGTAACGAGGATTTTCACCCCGATTGCGATAAGAATAAGTCCACCTATAATCCCTGCCTGCTTTTCCATGCGGTCGCCAAATATACTTCCGATTTTTACTCCCACACCGGAAAAAAGAAATGCAGTGCAGCCAATCAGCAAAACAGCCATCGCTACATTTACTTTCAATGCCGCAAATGTGATACCTACCGCAAATGCGTCAATGCTTGTTGCTATGGCAGCGGGGATCATTACCTTTGCGGCAATCGATGCAGAGTTCGATGTGGACGTTTCTTTTATTGTTTCTCTCAGCATATTCAAACCTATCAGAGTCAATAGAATGAAAGACAGAATACGAGAGATAGGCGCGATGTACTGAATTACGGTTTCCCCACATAAAAAGCCGAGAAGGGGCATAATCAACTGAAAGCCGCCAAAATACAGGCCGGTTACAATACACGCTTTTTTACATTGTCCTTGAATAGTTAATCCTTTGCCCACAGAAACGGCAAAAGCATCCATCGCAAGACCAACTGCAATTAAAAGCATTTCTACTCCGTTCAACTATGCCTCTCCTTCAGCTCCGATTTACACAGCCCAGCCAAGGCTCTCTTGCTGAATACGGAACAGCTTATGATACAGACCGTTCTTCTTCATCAGCTCATCGTGGGTTCCATGTTCTACCAACCGTCCATTGTCAAGAACGAGGATCTGGTCCGCATCCACAACTGTACGGAGGCGGTGGGCGATCATAATAACCGTCTTACCTTCCACCAGTTTGGCAATCGCCTTTTGAACCAGGACTTCATTCTCCGGGTCAAGGGATGCTGTTGCCTCGTCAAGCAGAATAATGGGAGCGTTTTTCAGCAAGGCGCGGGCGATGGAAATACGCTGGCGCTCACCGCCGGAAAGGGTGCTGCCGTTTTCACCGAGGACCGTCTGATACCCGTCCGGCATCTCCCGGACAAATTCATCACAATAGGCTGCTTTGGCAGCAGCAATTACCTGATCGTCCGTTGCGTTTGGATTGCCCAGCCGGATATTGTTCATAACCGTATCATTGAACAGGGTCACATCCTGGAACACGAAGGACATATAAGACATGAGGCTTTCCGGCTCCATACTCTTGATGTCTTTGCCGCCCACGGTGATCTTGCCCTTCTGAACATCCCAAAAGCGGGCAATCAGTTTGGAAATCGTGCTTTTACCGGAACCGGACGGGCCAACGAGGGCAGTCACGCTCCCTTGGGGGATTTTGCAGGAAACATCTTTGATGACATCTTCCTGATTGTAGGCAAAAGTCACATGGGAAAGCTCAATATCACAGTTCGGGACCTTTTTCCCGTCACCGTCCATTGCAGGAGTGGTGAGCAGGGTACGCATACGGCTTGTGACCACATTCAAATTCAGCAACGAGGACAGATTTGCCAGGATTGACAGGATCGGGCCATAAATCCGTGTTACCATCAACAGGAACATAAGCAGCGGAAGAAGCTCAATCTGCCCATTTGTCAAGAGGATAGCACCGACAAAGATTGTGATACCAACGCCTGCCTGCAAAATCATACTGGCACTGGACATAAACACACCGACAGCCATTTCTACCTTGATGGCGATCTTTTTCATGGCAAGCAGAGCTTTATCCAACGCACTGAAATGTGAGCCGGACAGCCCGCAGGACTTGATGATCTTCATGCCTTCCAGGTATTCCTGTACCTGGTCAGAAGCAGCCAGCTTTGCGTCAACCTGCTTTTCAAAGAGTTTCTTTTGATGGTTCCGGCTGAGCCAGATAATGAGGAAGGCAATCGGAACCGTGATGAATACGCACAGGGCAAGCCGCCAGTCAAAGAAGGCCAGCAGGATGCAGGTCAGGGTCACCGTGATGCCGTTTGCAATCAGCGGAGGGGTCGTGCTGCTGAGCAGGGACTCCATGCTGCTGCAATCTGCCATCATATTCGTGGTCAGTTCGGAAAGGTCCTTGGTGTTAAAGAAATTCATAGGGAGTTTCCGAAGATGCTCCGCAATCCGCAGCCGGGTCGTATTCGACTCCTTATACGAGGCAATATAGGTTTTGCGGTAATCGTTTTTGGCGGCCAGAAATACCAGGATGGCCGAAACAATACCTGCGCCCCACAGCATCCAGATATGGTTCCACTGAATGGAGCCGCCACTGACAAAGGGTGTCAGAATTTCACTGAAAATCATAACAGTTACACAGAACGGCAGAAGCATAGCCAGGTTCGTCAATGTGCAGGCGAAGATTGCTTTTTTCAGATCTGCGTAACCCTTGTCTGACAAAAAGAGAGCTTTTTGTAATCTGCTCATAGTTACACCGCCTTTCCGCTGATTTTCCAGCCAATCGCTTCTGTATAGTGGTTCCACATTTGTGCATAACGTCCGCCCGCGGCCACCAGCTCGTCATGTTTTCCTTCTTCGACCAGGTGACCTTTCTCCATGACGATGATCTTATCTGCATTGCGGATCGTGGAGAGGCGGTGTGCGATGATGATAACTGTCTTACCCTGCATCAGCTTTTCAAATGCTTTCTGGATCAGGTATTCATTCTCCGGGTCGCTGAACGCCGTTGCCTCATCCAGTACGATGATAGGCGAGTCTTTGATTATGGCCCGCGCAATGGCAATCCGCTGGCGCTCGCCGCCAGAGAGATGGATGCCTTTGGAGCCGACCACCGTGTGATACCCGTTGGGCAGTTTGGAGATGAACTCGTGGCATTGCGCCGCTTGCGCCGCCGCAATCACTTGTTCCTCACTGGCCGAAGGGTTGCCCATACGGATATTATCCAAGATGCTCTGCTTGAACAGGAAAATGTCCTGGAACACAAAGCTGACATGGCGCATCAGGTCATCCTCCGCCATATCACGCACATCTACACCGCCGATGGTAATGCTGCCGGAAGATACATCCCAAAACCGGGAAATCAGATTGGCAATCGTACTCTTGCCACCGCCGGACGGCCCAACAATGGCCGTGATTTGACCCTGCTTTGCAACAAAGTAAACATCCTCCAGCGCTTTTTCGTGTGTATCTCCCGTGTAGGAAAAGCTGACATTCTTGAAAGCAACATCATCATTGGTGGGCTTCTTGGGATGGCTCGTTTCTGGCATTTCAGGAATATTTAGAATTTCATCCATACGCGCCACATTCCCATCAATCTGCATGAACGACTCGGAGATATACATGATCTTGTTCAACACGCCGGAAATTGCGGGTACAAAGAGCAGATAGAAAATGAAGGTCATGGCAAACCCAGCAAAATCATCCGACCTGGAGCCGATTAAAATTCCGACAGGTACGAGGATCAGATAAACATTATTGATAATTGTGGTGAAGGCGGGCATACAGTTCTGCCAGCCCAGGGAAAATTTCAGGACCCACTCTGTATATCCGGTAATCGCTTCTTTGAGCTTTTTGAAAGAGGATGCCGTCTGGTTAAATGCCTTCACAACCGACATTCCACGAACATACTCCACAGAAGCGTTGTTCATTTCCTCCAGGGCTTTTTGATACTTGCCCATGTTCTCTTTCATCTCGCCGCTGCCAAAGCCAATAAACTCCGCAACAAACGCCAGAACGATACCGACCAAAGAGGCAAGCCCGAACCGCCAATCAACGGCCAGTAAAATGATGACCATGACGATGGGGGCTGTGACAGACGCCACGAAATCCGGGAATTGATGGGCAATGAACCCTTCCACGCTCTCGATATCCTCATCCATGATTTTACGCAGGCGCCCGCTGCCGATGGTCAAATGATAGCCCAACGGAATTTTGGTGATATGGTCAGCGAACAAGACCTTCAGCTCGTACAGTGTGCCGAACGCCGCCATGTGGGAACTGAAAATAGCCAGAAAATATAACAGGATATTCGCCACGATCCCGGCGAGCGCCAGCCATCCATAATTCATGACCATCCCCATATCCAACTGGTCAAGGTTCGGAAAAACACCGATAATTGAGCGGATCATAAAATAGACCGCTATGTACGGGATGAACGAAGCAATGGCCGCCAGTGACGAAAGAACCGCAGCTAAGAATACAAGGCCCTTTCTGTCAGAAGCCAATTCCATGCATCGTGCCAAACCCGTCTTTGGTTTTGCCTGTTTCGACTTTGCGTTTGACATAGCATGAACCCTCCTTAAAAGTGAAAATGGCGAGGTTAGCAACTTCTAACCTCGCCATTCATTTTATCAACCTTTGAAATTGCTTGCTACTCCATACCTCTGTTCCGATGGCTAAAATAGCCCAAAGATACCAGAGAGTTAGCCGTAACTATATCGTCCTTAGACAATGCCCGCCTTCTGGAAGTGCTTTTTGAACACGCCTTTTGCAATCAAAGCGCCGACAATGCCTGCAACGAAGGTCACAACAGCAATGATGACTACCATTGTTCCATTCATAAAGCTATGTAGCTCCGTCAGATACTCGGCACTCACGCCGTTAGAGGTGGACATATCATCCACATAGCCGGTCATGATGACCATAGGAAGATAGGTGCCCAGTGCAAAGAACATCATATAGATGGAATAGCCAATGGTATTCAGCCAGAAGCTCTTGTAGTGGCCGGCGCGGGCCAGCAGCTCCGCAATTACGGCACCGGCAATAAAGCCAACGGCAACCGCCCATCCTGCGCCAATTAGAAACTCGATCAGGCCGATCACCACACCGCTCAAGAGAACGCTCCCAGCCTTTGGCACTTTAGCGCGCATCAGCATATAGATAATGCCTCCGGGAATTGCAGCAATGGCGCTCCCAAAAGCGAAAGTCACCACGGTAGCTGCGGAGGCAAAGATGCACACCATTACCACAGCAAAGAATAACACCGTAAAAATGCCCAGCGTGATAAAGTCCTTTGCTTTCATTTTGTCGGATGCCCCGACAGGTTTTGCTTGTTCACTCATACAGATAGCCCCTTTCTATTATTTGTATATAACTAAGATGAAGTCCTTTCATCCACGCGAATGACACGGGAACAAATCTTCATCAGTAGTTCATTGTCATGGGAAATCACCAGGATGGCTTTCCCTCTTTTGGACAGCGCACTTAAAATTCCTGCAACGCTCTCCATGTTTTTGTAATCCAAGCCGCTTGTAGGCTCATCAAAAATAAGTACCTCTGCATCCCGGAGTGCCGCAACGCCAATAGCGGTGCGCTGCTTCTGACCGCCAGAGAGGGACATTGGATGCCGCTCTTTATAAATTGTCAAATTCAGCTCGTCCAGAATATCATCTATTCGTTTTTCATCTTTATCCTTTTGGTCGGACAATGCCAGCAGTAGTTCCTGGTAAACGCTATCAGTAAACAGTTGATAGTCCGGGTCCTGCATGACAAGATACGCTTTCTTAATCCGCCGTTTACTTGGAACCGTACTGTTTTTGTATAGAACTTCTCCATGCAGTTCCTTTTGCAAACCACATAGGGTTCTGGCCAAAGTTGATTTGCCACAACCATTTTTCCCTACCACGCCGACAATTTCTCCAGGGTAGACACAAAAGTTCAGGTGCTGCGCCACGGATTCTCCCTTTTCATATCCAATCGCCAGATCTCTGACTTCGACAGCCGGGGAATCGTTTCGAGAGGGTGTTGTTTCGGGAAGCTCTAACCTTGTAGGCGTATAGCTTCTAAGTCCCAGCGCCTTGATTTGCTCGGTACTGAGTAAAGCAAAATCACTGGCGGACCAAGATTGTTTCAGCTTACCATGCTCCATAAGGACAATGCGGTCGGCAATCCCATTCAAGAAGTAAAGGCGGTGTTCGGATACAATAATCGTTTTTCCCTGCGCCTTAATCAGCAAAAGTAGCCGTCGTAGTTCTTGAATGGCCTCCGGGTCCAGGTTTGAGGAAGGCTCGTCCAGAACAAAAATATTAGGGTTTAATGCGTAAACACTGGCAAATGCTATGGTCTGCTTTTGTCCGCCGGACAAGTCAAACAGGTTGCGATCCTTTAACTTTTCAATATGTAATTCCTGGATAGTCTGTTGGTAACGGTCCAGCATCACTTGATAGGGCATTCCCTTATTTTCCATACCAAACACAATCTCGCTGTCCGTATCCAGACTAAAAAACTGACTGCGTGGATTTTGGAAGACAGAGCCTATCTTGTCCGACAAATCGTGCGGTTGGATCGTGCGGGTATCAACTCCGTCAATGAGAACCGTCCCGGACATTTCCCCTTCGTAAAAGTGGGGAATAAGTGTATTTATCAACCTGGTCACACAAGTCTTTCCACATCCAGATTCGCCAGTAAGGACAACACACTCCCCTTTTTCAATCTGCAAATTAAAATTTTGCAGATTCTCCCGTTCAGCACCGGAATATTGAAAAGATACATGGTCAATATCAATCATCATCATATCCTCCCATATATCTGATATTTGCAGAAAAACAGCACCACAAAGGCAACGAGAAAGAAGAACAGTACCATCCAATCTTTAGCATGAACTTTTAGCTGAATGAACGAAGTCCGTTGCGCCGGATTATCAATGCCTCTCGTCACCGCAGAAGCAGATAATTCTTCTGCAATCGAAGCAGAGCGCATCACGATGGGGATAGCGATTGCCTCCAGAATGAGCATGGGGCGCGTGAATACATTTTTCCACGAAAGGGCGATGCCTCTTAACTTCATCGCGTCATAAATATTGTGGATCTCCTCACTGAAAGTAGGAAAAAAGCGCAATACCATAGCGAATGTAATGGTAATGCTCCGAGGAATTTTTAGCGAGTACATGGCCGCAATCAATTCGCTGACTTTCGTTGTAGCGATAAAAGTTGAAGCAAAGAGTACCACGGGTATCATTACCCGGATAAACAATGTGAAGATCGACAAAATAGTTTCGATGGCCTGGGGAAGGAAGGCGCAAAGCTGCTGTATGGCCGCAATCACCACATAAAAGATGATGTATTTCAATACAATCTTTTTCTGCCCCATCAGGCACGAAAGAATACAGATAAAGGAAAAACACACGCTGCCAAGGACAAAATCTTTCAAGCCAAATACCATGAAGTTGATAAGTAAAAATAAAAGCAACTTGATTCGAGTATCTATGGTCAGCAGGGATACCACCTCCTAAATAAAAGCCGATGCGTTAGCATAAACTAACCGCACCGGCTCATTATATCTTTTTGCGTAAATTTTTTCTGCTCCATTCCTCTGGAAAGACCTGAAAAACAGCCCGTTCTTCCTATCTATTTTTTCCGGTAGTCTTTTGGGAGCATCCCATACACAGATTGAAACGCTTTAGCAAATTTGCTGGCATTGCTATATCCAAGTTCTAAAGCTATATCCCCGATTTTCATTTTATTTTCCGAAAGCCACTGGGCTGCTAAATTCATTTTGTATTTTTTGAGATAGGCATACGGTGTGTCCCCATAGATATGGGAAAACACCAGATGAAAAACGGAGAGGTTCAAGTGTGCCTCTTTTGCCAACTGCTCCAGGGAAACTTTCTCATCCAAGTGAGAAATAAGGTATTCTCGAATAGCTTTTGTAGTCTGTATCTGCTTCTTATCAAAATATTTTAGATCGCACCCGTTGACTTGTGTCAGCTGATCCATGTGATACAGAAGCTCGATGGCCTTAATTTTGAAATAGCCGATGGGCTCCATTTCTGCCGCAGTATACAATTCTGAAAAAAGATGCTTTAATTGTGGCGGGGTCTCACTGACATACCATCTTGTTTCTATTCCCAGTGTAGTTCCGATCTTATCAAGATCAATGGGAATTGTCTGCATCATCCGACGCGTTCCGACCGAAAGTGCCTGCCGGTCTATGACAAGACTGACTCCATAATATTTTCCCAGCGGAAAAGAAAAAGAAACCGGCAAATGCTCTGTTGCTGCAACACTAAAATAGCCCTCTGGCAAATACGACACAGTATGATTGGCAAATTCACATTCATAGCGTCCGGTTTGACAATGCGTGATCTGAATAATATCTGGATTAAACTTCTGAGCCTTCATTGCTCCATCCGTTTCAAAGTCGAGAAAGCAAAGCTGTATACCCTCAAATAAGTTATAGTTTTTCACAATACCACGGCCATTGCAACCATAATCAACGACCACACAATCGTCACTCTGCGACAACACTTTGGCCTGCATACCGTACCAGTCTTGATTAAAGTTGGGTTTGTCCACGCACATCCCTCCAATCGGTTAGCTTCGGCTTACTCACCATTATGATAACACAAGCATGAGCATAATTCAAGAAATTAGCCCATTCCTTAATAGCACTCCAATTCAGTATAGTCAGCCAAAATCTTCGTTTCAAATTGTAGTATTAGTAGAGGGGAAAACAAGGGAAGGGTTGTTGTAGCAAGCACAGCAAGCGAGTACCCGCTTGCGATTTTTGGCTTTAGGGAACCCTCCCCCTAAACCCGAAAAATACTTGTTGAGAACATCCCAAACCCTGATACGAAAAGAGGCGAGATACCGCGATGGCAAACAGAAAACGGAATATACAGATGAAGTTCTGGGTGACAGAGGAGGAAAAACGGCTCATTGACGAGAAGATGGCACAACTCCCCACAAAGAGGTATGGGGCATATCTGCGGAAGATGGCGATTGACGGATATATCATCCAGGTGGACACCACCGACATTAAGGAAATGACGAAAGCCCTGGGCTCCATTGGCCGGAACATCAACCAGATCGCCAAGCGGGTCAACGCCGGAGGCCCTACCTATCAGGCTGACATGGAGGAAATCCGGGAGAGATTGGAGCAGATATGGCAGTTACAAAGACGCATCCTATTAAGTCAACGCTGAAAGCGGCCATTGACTATATCTGCAATCCCGACAAGACTGATGGAAAGTTGCTGGTGTCCTCCTTCGGCTGCACCGCCGAGACCGCCGACATTGAATTTGCCTGGACCCGCCGCCACGCCATCGACAAGAGAACGAACCTGGGCCGGCACCTCATCCAGGCGTTTGAGCCTGGGGAGGTCACACCGGAGGAAGCCCACCGGATCGGCATGGAACTGGCACAAGAGGTCCTGGGCGGCAAATATGAATTTGTCCTCACCACTCACATTGACAGGGACCATGTCCATAATCACCTAATCTTCAATGCGGTCAGTTTCCAGAACCACCGGCACTACCACTCCAACAAGAGAAGCTACCATGAGATCCGCCGTACCAGCGACCGTATCTGTAAAGAGCATGGCCTGTCCGTCATTGTCCCCGGCCAAGACAAGGGCAAGAGCTATATTGAGCATCAGGCGGAACAGAACGGCACCAGCTATAAGGCGAAGCTGCGCTCTGCCATCGACCGGCTTCTGCCCGGCTGCACCGACCTGGAGGACCTGCTCCGCCGCCTCCAGCGGGAAGGGTATGAACTGAAACAGGGCAAGTACATATCTGCCAGAGCTCCGGGTCAGGAGCGGTTCACCCGTTTGAAAACCCTGGGCGCCGACTACGCCGAGGAAGCCCTGACCTCCCGGATCGCTGGCAAGCCCAGTCCTTCCCGCCAGCCGAAACAGCGCACCGGGAGGCCCAGCCTGCTCATCGACATCCAGAACAATATCAAAGCCCAGCAGAGTGCCGGCTACAAACATTGGGCAACGATTGAGAACCTAAAGCGGGCAGCGGAAACGCTGAACTTCCTGACGGAGCATGGCATTGGAAGTTTAGAGGAATTGTCCGAGCGGTGCGATGGAGCGGCAGCCGCCACCGCCAGAGTGAAGGCGGAACTCCGGGCAACGGAGAAGGAAATGGAGTGGCTGACCCTCACCATGAAGCACGCTGCCACCTACCGCCAGTTCCGTCCTCTGTATGACCAATACCGCCAGTCCAGGGACAAGGAGAAATTCCTCCGGGGGCATGAGAGTGAGATCATCCTGTTCGAGGCAGCGGCAAGGGAACTGAAACGGCTGGGCGCCGTACCCCTGCCCGCCGCCCAGCGGCTCCGGGCCGAAATGGATGTGCTCAGGGCCAGAAGAACCGCCCTGCAATCGGAATGCAGGAAGGCTCAACAGAAAGAACGGGAGTACGACACCCTCAACCAAAATGTCCGTATCTTACTGGAACGGTCAGAGGATGTTGTACTCCCGAAGAAGAGGTCGAATGAACTTGAATAAACGAAATAATTAGCCCAGTTGCCAACGGGCGCTTTCACTCTGGAGCTCCACCATACGGCGGTAGAGGCCGCCCTGCTCCATCAGCTCCGCAGGCGTACCCTGCTCGGCCACACGGCCATTTTCCAGCACTACGATGTGGTCGGCTCCTGCCACGGTGCGCATCCGGTGAGCAATGACCAGCACCGTCTTGCCTGCCAGCAGGCGGGAGAGCGCACCCTGCACCTTTGTCTCATTTTCCACATCCAGGCTGGCAGTAGCCTCGTCCAGCAGGACGATGGGGGCGTTCTTCAAAAGAGCCCGGGCGATGGAGATGCGCTGCCGCTCTCCGCCGGAGAGTTTTGCGCCGTTTTCCCCGATGGGGGTATCATATCCCTGGGGCAGGCGGCAGATGAACTCCCCGCAGTTGGCGGCCTCCGCCGCGGCCCGCACCTCCTCGTCGGTGGCGCCTCGCTTGCCCAGACGGATATTCTCCATCACCGTGTCGTCAAAAAGCACCACATCCTGAAACACCATGGAGTAATCGGTCAGCAATGCCTCCGGGTCCACCGTGGAGATGTCCACGCCGCCTACCTTGATGCGTCCCTCTGTTACATCCCACAGCCGGGCAGCCAGTCGGGCGCAGGTACTCTTACCGGACCCGGAAGGGCCCACCAGGGCAGTCACTTCACCCTCCCGGGCGGTAAAGCTCACGCCGTCCAGCACCTTTTTCCTGTCGTAGGCAAAGCCCACATGGTCGAACTCAATATCGTGTCCCTTGGGCTGAAACACCTCTGCACCCTCAGCCGTGGGGGTGTCGTAAATCTCGTTCATGCGGTCGGCGGATACTTGGGACACAAACATCTCAGCGATGAGAGCCAGGCTCTGGTCAAAAGGCGCATACACGCGGGTAATAACCAGCAGGAACAAAAACAGCAGCATGAAGTCGATTTGCCCGGAAAGAATCAGGCTGGCTCCCACCAGAATGGTGGTAGCTACCCCCATACGCATGATGACGCTGGCCGCATTGACGAAGATGCCGGTCCCCAGCTCGCCCTGGATGGTGACCTTCTCATGGTCATCGATCTTCTGATTGAGCCCGGCCAGATAGCGCTCCTCCTGATTGGTGGCGCGGATCTCCCGGACATTTTCCAGAGTTTCCTGAATGCCGTCGGAGACGCGGATCGCAGCTTTTTTCGTCCGCTCAGAGGTCCGGGCGGAAATCCTCCGGGTGCCGAACAGCAGGCCGAAGGCCACCGGCACACCCCACAGGCAGGCGATGGCCAGCCGCCAGTCATACACCAGCAGGCACACCGCGATAATCGCCGTGGAGATATAGGCTCCGTACAGATAACCCAGCACATGGGACCAGACATGCTCCATGCGGTTCACGTCGCCCATAATGGTCTCGGTTAGGTCCGCCAGATCCCGCTTGCCGAAGTAGCCTAAAGGCAGTTTGCGCAGCCGCTCCGCCAGACTGAGCCGTGTGGATTTTACCTCGTTATAGACCAGTCCATAGGTGGCGTAGTACTGCTGCAGATGAGTCACAAAGGAAAGAATCAGGAATACAACTACCAGCCCGAGCAGGAGGGCCGCGTTGGGCAGCGGTTGGTCGTCTGTAAAGGTTCCCATCAGGCCGTACATCAGCAGATACAGGATGCTCATGCCGCCCATGACGACAAGGTTAACGATGACCGTCCAGAAGGCTCCCTTTTTGACATTTTTTACGCCCTGGTCGGTGAGGGCGTACTTCCTCTGAAAGTTTTTGTTGAACATATTCTTCACCCCTCTCTCACTGTTCGCTGGTGATCTTCCACTGGACTGCCTGGTTGTAATCCGCCCACATCCGGGCATAGAGGCCGCTGGAGGCAGTCAGCTCCTGATGGGAGCCCTGCTCCACGATGCGTCCCTCCTCCAACACCAGGATCTTGTCCGCACCCACCACAGTAGACAGGCGGTGGGCAATCATGATAACGGTGCGGCCACGGGTCAACTCGGTAAACGCCTTTTGGATCAACGCCTCGTTCTCAGGGTCGGCAAAGGCGGTGGCTTCATCGAGCACAACGATGGGCGCATCCTTCAGGATGGCCCGGGCCAGGGCGATGCGCTGCTGCTCGCCGCCGGAGAGATAAGTCCCTTCGGAGCCAATCAGGGTGTCCATGCCCTGGGGCAATTTCTCCAGAATGTCCCCACACTGAGCGGCCATCAACGCCGAGAGCACCTGCTCCCGGGTGGCGTTGGGACGGGCGGCCCGGACATTCTCCAAAATGGAGGCTTTGAACAGGCGGCTGTTCTGGAACACAAAGGCGATCTGATCCATGAGTACATGGGGATCGATCTGCCGCACATCCACGCCGCCCACCTTCACCACGCCGGAGGTGGCGTCCCAGAAGCGGGGAATCAGGCTGGCAGCGGTGGTCTTTCCGCCGCCGGAGGGTCCTACCAGGGCTACGGTCTGTCCCGGCTCCGCTGTGAAGGACACATGGGAGAGGGCAGAGGTCTGGGCCCCATCGTATGTAAAGCTCACATCTTCAAATTCTACACGGCTGCTTCCGGGGGATTGAGGGTGGTCAGGCACTTTCAGTTCAGGAGCGCACATGACCTGGTCAATGCGCCCCAGCGCAGTACTGGCCAGCATCATACCGGATGCGGCAAACATGATCTTGGCAAGCGCGGTGGAAATGATGGCGGAGAACACTGCGTAAAAGACGAAGTTTGTAATAAATCCCGCAAAGTCACCGCCGGCCAGAGTTCCGGGAGCCAGAAACAGGGCCGCAGGCACCAGGAACACAAAAGCGCCCTCAGTAAAGGTTAGATTGATGGACTGCGGCACACGGCACACATCGCCCTGATAGTGCTCCGCTTTGGAACTGTAATCCTCAATGGCCTCTTGAAAGGCTTTGAAGGAATACACGGTCTGCTGGAAAATCTTAACCACCGGTATGCCTCGGACATACTCGGTGCCCGCCTTGGTCATGCGGTCCTGGGCTGCCTGATACTCTGCCATCAGTTTGGCGTTTTTGCCGCCCATCATAGAGAACATAGCGATAATGGAAATCACCGCCGCCAGCAGGCAGGCCGCGCCCATCCGCCAGTCAAAGACGAACATCAGCACCAGCATGGACACAAATAGGGTGATTGTGCCTACGATGTCCGCCAGATTGTGGGCAAGCAGGGTCTCGGTATCGGCCGCCGCCGCATCCAGCCGTCCCCGGATGAGGCCAGAGGCGTTGGAGTCGAAGAAGCCCAGAGGGGCTTTCATCACATGGGCGACGCCCTGCTTGCGGATGTTGGCCGCTGTGCGGAAGGCCGCCAGATGGGTACACATCAATCCTGCAAAATACAGGACGATGCCGGCCACCGCAAAGGCAAACGCCAGCCAGCCGTATTGTGCAATGTCCTGCGCCCGGGTCCAGTCCGGCGCTACGGCAATCAGATCCCGGGCCACCAGCCAAATGCAGATGTAGGGTGCCATGCTCAACAGCATGGACACCGCCGACAGGGTCAGCCCCAGGAAGGTCAGTCCCTTGTGACTGCCTGCGTAGTTCAGCAGGACCGCAACATCGCTCTTTTTCTTCTGCTTCATGGAAAAACCTCCTTCTTCAAGTTAGCAACAACTAACTAATGTTCAAAAAAGATAGGGGTCATCCCCCCATCAATTTCAGCCATCCACCCGTGTAGAAAGTTCGGAACTGTTCTACATCCCGCAGGGCCTGCTCTTTCGGCATATCATGTACGACGATCTCAAAAAGGCCGTTGAACATTCCGCTGGCGATGATGTGGCAAAGAGACTGGCTCAGTTCCGGGACCGCCCGGCCCAGGCGGCGGAGAACATCCATGTAACGGAGCGTGTACTCCACCTCCGCCTCTACCATGTTGTGGACAAAGTGCTCATAGCTGGTTCCCTCAGCCTTGCACAGCAGCAGCTTCACCGGCTCCCGGTGATCGCAGATATAGTCCAGCATCCAACGGACACACTGACTGGACTCCAGCCCCATGTGCTCCGGCTGCTCCTGCTCCGGCAGTTCGGAAAAGGAAGTCTGCGCCTCCATGAACCGCCCCATCAAAGCGGCGGCGTGTGGCTCCACGATGGAGGCAAAGAGTGCTTCCTTGCTGGAGAAATAGCCGTAGAACGCACCAGTAGTTACCCCGGCATTTTTTACGATCTGCCGCAGAGAAGCCCCTTGAAAGCCCTTGTCCAGAAACTCGCTCATGGCTGCCTCTTGGATTTTTTCCAGAGTAACATTAGATTTTTCTTCCATAGGACTCCTCCTCATAACAGCGTTATATAACACTGTTATAATACGACTGCAGCGGCAGTTTGTCAAGTGGAATACAAAAAAAGCCCAGCGCATACGCGCTGGGCTCTGTCAGGAAACTTTATTTTGTTTTTTCTGGGGCAGAGCAGCCATGCTATGGAGACTTACTCCAAGAGTAGACAGGTTGTGGAGCATGGCGGAGGTGGTTGGAGGCAGGATGCCCGCCACACCAAGACCGATCAGCGCCCCGTTGAACCCGATGACAAAGCGGTAGTTGTTCTGGATACGGCACATCAGGCCCATGGCCAGCTGCCGCAGGCGCACCAGCTCCCACAGACTGTCGGCGGCAATGGTGATGTCGGCAATCTCCCTGGCAATGGCCGCTCCATCACTGATGGCGATGCCGGCGTCCGCCTCAGAAAGAGCCGGGGAGTCGTTGATGCCATCCCCCACCATCAGTACGGTGTGCCCCTCCCGCCGCATGGCGGCCACATACTCTGCCTTATCCGCCGGGAGAACCCCGGCCCGGAAGTCGTCTACCCCCAGTTGTTCCGCAATGGAAGCGGCGGTACGGGGGCTGTCCCCGGTCAGCATGACCAGGTTTTTTACGCCCAGATTTCTCAGGGCAGAAAGGACCTCCCGCGCCTCCTCTCGCAGAGGATCAGAGATGCAGATCACGGCGGAAAGCACCCCGTCGATGGCCAGATAGAGTTGGGAGAACTCAGGGGGTAGGGCATCAAATTTGTTTTCCTCACCCTCGGGGATCACGCACTTCTCGTCCTCGAAGATGAAGTGGGCGCTGCCGATGCACACTTGCGCTCCGTCCACCGAACTGGCAATGCCGTGAGCAACCAGGTACTCTACTTTAGCATGGCGTTCTTCGTGGCTCAACCCCCGGCGTTTGGCTTCCTCTACCACAGCGTTTGCCATGGAGTGAGGGAAATGTTCCTCCAAGCAGGCGGCAAGGCGCAGCATCTCCGCCGCCTCCATACCATTGAAGGGGACGACTCGGGCCACCCTGGGACAGGCATGGGTGAGGGTGCCGGTCTTGTCAAAGACAATGGTATCCGCGCTGGCCACAGCCTCCAGGAACTTGCCTCCCTTGACCGTGATGTGCTCCCGCCCCGCCTCACGCATGGCAGAGAGCACCGCCAGGGGCATGGCCAGTTTCAGGGCACAGGAGAAGTCTACCATGAGCACCGACAAGGCCCGGGTCAAGTTCCTGGTGAGCGCAAGGCTCACCAGGCTGCCGGCAAAGGTATAGGGTACCAGTTTGTCTGCCAAGTTGGATGCTTTGGCTTCGGCGGCGGACTTCATCTTCTCTGAACGCTGGATCATCTCCACGATCTGGTCATAGCGGCTCTGGCCGGAGGCTTGCTTAACCTCCAGCATGGACTCGCCCTCCTCCACAACAGTGCCGGCGTAAACTATGCCGCCGGGCCGCTTGGCCACGGGGACAGGCTCGCCGGTGAGGGATGCCTGGTTGACGGTGATCTCCCCCTCCGCCACCACACTGTCCAGGGGGATGACACTTCCGGCTCGAACCACGACCCGGTCGCCGGGTCTGATCTGACCGATAGGGGTGAGCACTTCACCAGCCTCAGTTTTCATCCATACCCGATCCACATGGAGAGACAGACTCTCTGCCAGATCCGCCACAGATTTCTTCCGTGTCCAATCCTCCAGCAGTTCACCGATCTCCAACAAAAACATGACAGTGCCGGCAG
>OJRC01000317.1_pt1 | contig 36173 bp, 32 predicted proteins | sample 1599081 | NCBI WGS metagenome assembly OJRC01 (sample SAMN03922519, study PRJEB24848) | human gut metagenome | isolation source: stool sample | host: Homo sapiens | place: Germany | collected 2010-02 | reverse complement strand
AGCGTCAGATGTGTATAAGAGACAGAGCCATACCCCTAAAAAATATAGAATGCTATAATTGTGATATTTCATCTTCGGCTATATCACCGAACAGGATACGCAGATAATCGCGACGGCCATACAGCACTCGATCAATGAAAACGTCTTTGCCAGTCACTCGGTAAAAGATCATGTAGCTGCCGCTGATAAGATAGCGGTAATCGCTGTTGACATCAGCGATAGCGGAAAGCGGCACACCGATCAGCGCGTGCTCTTGCAGCATACGGATGGTCTTAGTGATCTTTGTAACCGTGGAAAGCGCAGCCTGTGGATTTTCCAGATCCTCTGCGATATATGCTTTGATTTCAGAAAGATCGTCCTGCGCCTCGGGAGACAAATACAAATTATTCATGCGCGATCCCGAGATGTTCCTCTACGGCCTCCAAAGTCAACCACCCCTTTTCCTCGCCGGACTTGCGGCCCTTGGCAAGTTCATTCATCAGCTTGAGGGTTGCCTGTGTCTTTTCATAGTCGTGCATATCCACAATGGCGTATCTGCCGCGCCCGTTCTTTGTCAGAAAGACAGGAGCACCTACGGCCACATCGTGCAGTACCTCGGTATAATTGCGGAGGTCAGAGATGGGTTTAATGTTTGGCATAGCTATCAGCTCCTTTCGCGAATAGTATATCCTAATTTGTTGTAAAATTCAACTGCAAATTTGCAGCAGCAGTGCGAACGCCCAGGAGATGTTTTTTGAACGGGCGAAGATTGGGCAGAATGAGAGAGACGATCTCTTCCTTTTCCAGGCGGCGGAAACCTACCTAATCATTTGTGATTGGGGGCAGCGGCCCTCGCGCTATATTGGCGAGGTTATCCGGTAATGGATAGTTTCTCAGATGTCTTAATCCTGCGGGAGCGATTTCCCCGGAGTGATTTATAAGGAACATAATTTCATCTTCTCCCATCGTATCATGGGGGCCGATGTATGGTAACGTAGAAAATGTAATATAAAGGTTTGCGCCATCCTCTCTCACTTCTTTTACAGATGCGAAATAATAAGCGATGGTAGAACTAATGGTATAGTAGGGCGCATAGAACTCGTCGCTCTGCTCCTGTATTCTATCCATGAACAGATAGACCAGCGCTTTATCGCTCGTTGCCTGATTTTCAAAAACCGTTGAGACAGCCTTTGCGGTATCTTCGGGACATATATGTTTGGAAACGGCCATGATCGCTGGAATAATCAAAAGTACAACAATCGTGGCCAAAATCATTTTGGAACGCTTAAAGCAAATTATCATGCAGACCCTCTCCCCATCAAAGAATATTTGCTTGATATGCGGGCTTGCCACGGCTATAATGAGTTTCAAGAAAAGAGCCGATAGGTTTTCGGGTTTTGGTAGGGTGTCCCGCATATTGAAGCGCTCTTTTGACCCGGTTTAGAGGGGTATGTAACCTCTTCGACCGGGAGAGCGCTTGAATGGCATTCAAGAGGTCAGCGGTTCGATCCCGCTTATCTCCACAAAAAAGGAAACGTTGAAATCTTTGGATTTCAACGTTTCCTTTTTTCTTCCCCCTCTCCGACGGAAACGGGGATTCTGTAGATTATTCTATGATCTTTGCGATAATCTCGATTCCCATGTGCGGATATATATGGTATAATATTGACAATTCTTATCAGAAAAGTGCGGCACATATCATCATGTGGGGAGGGCTTGTTTTGAAAGACGCTCGCCGGCGCGGACTGATCCGCTACCTGCCTGTTCTGATCCTCTTCCTCTGTTATCTGGCCGTTTGCTTGGGTCTTTTTTTCTGGCAGGTCGGCAATGCGATTGAGAAAAACACGCTCCAGTCCCTGCGCTCCAATGTGCAGAGGCAGTGCTATCATTTCCGTTCCATGCTGGACATCCAGTTTTCCACGCTCGAATCTCTGGCCGACCATATGGGGCGGCAGGAGTCGCTGCTCGCCTCGGACAATCTCGACCTGCTCCAATCCGCCATACGGGGCGGAGAATTCTCCCGTACGATGCTGATCACGCCGGATGGCACCGGCTATTCCAGCGATGACGCTGTCACCCATGTGGGCCAGAGGGCCTATTTCCAGCAGGCGCTGGCAGGGCATCGCGCAGTCAGCGATCCCTTGGAGAGCTCTTTGGACGGCAGCAATAAGGTCGTGCTGGCCGTGCCGGTCCGGGATTACGCCCACCGCGTTCTGGGTGTGCTGGGCGGCGCCTATGACCTGGGCAGCCTCAGCCAATTTCCCTACTCCGGCACCGGATATTCCTTTATCGTCACCACAGAGGGCAGCATGGTCTCCATTGACCCCAGGATCTCCATAGAGGAAAATTCCGACTTTTTTCAGTACTATAGCCGTATGGAGGTGCACTCAGGCAACTCCATGGAGCAGATCAGGGACGATTTCCAGTCCGGAACAAGCGGCTACTCTCTTCTCTCCCGCGGCAGTGATCTCCGCTATCTGGTCTACGAGCCGTCCGGGATGGGGAACGGCTGGATGACGTGCTACGTCGTCTCCACCGACCAGGCGCTGGAGGATTACCGCTTCATCCATCAATACGAGGTGATCCTCACCGCCGCCTTCCTGGTGGGAATGGCAGTTCTGCTGTGGTATCTGCTCAGGAGCAGCTTCCTGGAGCGGCGTGCCCTGCTCCGGCGCGCCCAGAGCGACCCTCTCACCGGCCTGATGAATCAGGCCGGTACCCGGGAATCCATCACCGACTGGCTGGCGGACGGGGGATGCAACGGCGCTCTTCTGATGCTGGATCTGGATCACTTCAAGCATGTCAACGACACCTGGGGACACCAGGTCGGGGATGAAGTCCTCCGCCAGGCCGCCGCGATCTTGCAGAGCCACTTCCGGCAGGGGGATATTATCGGCCGCATGGGGGGCGACGAATTCATGGTCCTTATGCGGGATATCCGGGACCCGGGTGCGGTGGAGCGGAACCTGGAGCGGCTACGGCTCCAGTTCCACCGTCTCCAGATCCCCGAATTCCCCCAGATCCATATTACCTGCAGTGTGGGAGCTTCGCTTTGTCCCGCGCATGGACAGACCTTTGAGGTTCTCTACCAGCGCGCCGACCACGCCCTCTATCAGTCCAAGCGTCGGGGCAGGGACAGTTGGTGCATCTATCGGGATGAGCGCCCGACCTGAAGACGGATACCCTTGCTACAAAATAGGACGCTGAGGAATATTTTTTATTAAGTTGGAGGTGGACCGCCGAGTCAGGCGATCCACCTCCAACTTTTTTAGTGTGTCAATTTTTGTTTCTGCCCTGAAATCCGTACCCTGCGGCAGGATATTTCCCTGTTTTTTCCGTCAGGCGGCCCATTCACAGAACCTTTGGAGCATCACGGCGGCTTCCGCACGGGTCACAACGCCGGCAGGGTCCAGCCGTCCGCTGTCTTTACCGATGAGAGTTCCCGTCCCAACGGCCCACGCCATGGATGCCAGTGCCCAATCGGAGGTCTGCGCGCTGTCCGAAAAGGCCTCCAAACTGCCAGCGTTGGAAATGTCCATACCTTTCAGGGCAGCGTAACGGCAGAGAACCGTGGCCATTTGCTCTCTGGTAATCGAGTCATTCGGTCCAAAGAGCCCGTTTCCATAGCCTTTGACAATACCGTTGCCCGAGGCCCAGGACACTGCCTCGCCGTACCAAACATCCGTGCCGACATCATCGAAGCTCACCAATGGCTCTGCCGCGTCCCCGCTCTCCTGGAACAGGATGGTGACCAGCATGACCCTAGACAGCGTCATGTCGGGGGAGAATGTCGTTGTGGAGGTGCCGTTCATCAGACCTTTTTCCACCACGTAGGCTATGCTCTCGGAGGCCCAGTGGCCCTCTACGTCGGTGAAGTCCCCCGCATCAGCGCTCTCGGCGGGGCTTTCCGGCGTGGTCGGTGTGGTTGGGGTCGTCGTTCCGCTGGAGGAGCCGGAACCGGAACCGCTGTCGTCGTCATCGCTGTCATCGACGAGGGCGATCGTCATCGGCTCATTGCTCAGGCACTTGCTGTAAATGGTATTGGTCACAAAGAGGTAGTCGTCCTGCTGATGAGCACGGTTGACGGTAGAGTTTGCAAAGACGGTGAGGTCCATGCCGTCACTCTCGACGGCGAAGGCCTCCACAAAGCCATCCAGAGTGATCCCGTCGTCGTTCAGGCAGCAGCCGGCAAGGAAGCTGTCCTCGTCAGCAGCCTGGATCAGGACCTCCGCGCCCGCAGGCAGCGCGGTGATCACGCCGCAGTTGTAGGTGTAGATCACATAGTCGCCGTCCGCCGCCTGGCTGGCGGTGGTCAGGCTGTCGCTGGGATAGGTGACGGTGTGCAGCGCCTCCATGCCGAGAGAGGAGTAGCTCAGGCCGGAGAGAAGATTGCGGCTGATATAGCTCAGGGGACTGGTGCCGGTGGCGATGTAAGGGGTGCCCGATTTTACGGCGGTCACAGCGGCGCTCCCGTAGGAGCCGCTGTTCAGCGCCACGGAGCCGACGATCACATCCGCCTCGGCGGGATTGCTGGTGATCTGGAAGCCCAACTGCTTGTCATAGGCCATCACGTCGTAGTTGGAGGTGCCGTTGCTGTGGACATTGGTGTAATCAATGAAGCCATAGCCCTCGGAGAACCACTGTGCGTAATATCCGCTGGAGATCTGATAGTTTTCAAAGGGAGCGTAGCGCCCAGTCAGGAAGAGGGTGGGCTCCTGAATCTCATAGGCGGTGGGCATGGTGTCGGTGAAGGCTGCCACCAGTGTGTAGTCGCTGGATACGGACCGGTAGTCGGCGGCGCTGAGGACAAAGTCGCCCTTATCGCTGCCCTCGGTAATCATACCCACGGACTTGCCCGCAGCCAGCAGGGCGTTGACGGCGCGGACCGTCTCGGTACCATTGTTGGAGAGAATCGCGATGCTGCCGGAGCCGGTGCTCTGGGAGGTGGCAGACACCGTGGTCAGGTTGGTGAGGCTCCCCTCGAAGGCGCCCACTACGGTGATGGGTGTGCAGTCAAAGCCGCGCATCTCGGGGAAGTTGGAGACGGACTCGGAGTAGAGGTCGGGGAAGCCGGAGGCGGAGGCGTCCGCACCCTTCCAGAGGACGGCGTTGGCGTAGTTCCGCTTGGCCTGGTACATGTCCACGACCAGACTGCCCGCCTGGTAGGCGACGCCGTCCACCGTGACATTTCTGGTGAGCCTGGAGACGTTGGCGCCGTTGTGAATGAGGAACTCAGCCATCTCGTAGGCGTCGGCGGGATCTCTCTGGCTCTGCGCATCCACGGGGATCACATAGTACTCAGGGAAGTAGTTGTCTGTCTCCGCATAGGGCACGCGCCAGGTGTCGGATGCGAGGACGTTGTTGCTGATGTCCACATACCAGGACTCCATGTCGGCACGGTGATCCTCGTTCTCCACGCCGCGGCGGAAGAACTCAAGCTGGTTGCGATAGATGTCGTCCTTGTTCTCCATCACGTAGTCCCACAGGCCGTACATGCCGCACTCAAAGAGGCGGGTGGAGGCTTCGTTGTTGGAGGGGGTCTCAATGGTGTAGCCCATAGAGCCACAGTTGAGCATGGCGTAGCTGGGGGTGTAGTTGGTGCACAGATCGTCCCAGGCGGACCAGCCCTCGCCGGGGGTGAAGTCGTCGCGGAGGGGAGTGTAGTAGGACTGGTACTTCATGTCGAACTCGCCGCCGTACACGCCGTCGTCGGACATGGTGGCCAGCGCCGCGCCGCCGAAGGCCTCGGCGCCCAGGGCAAAGTTCTTGACCAGAATGTCATACTCCATGTTGGGCTCGTGAGGCGGGGTGCAGGGCTCTACCAGGAACTCCTCCATATAGCCGTGGAGCTCGGCATACACCACCGGGTTCCACTCGTTGATGAGGGCGGTGATGTTGGTGCTCTCGGCCTGGGTCTGGTTGGAGCCATCGCGGTTGAGGTCAAAGCCGTTGGCGTTGCGGCGGCTGTTGTAGGTGCGCCCGTCGGGGTTCTCACTGGGGCAGGCGATGATGATAAGGTTGTCCAGCAGCTCCTCCACGCTGAGAGAGGTATCAGCCACGGTGTAGTACTCGGTGGCGTCGGTTACGCCGTCGTTGTGGCCGTTGGTGTCGCTGCCGCTGATCTTGCAGGAGCCCAGGCCGGTGATGCCCAGATCCACCACATCCTCGGCGAAGAGGGAGTCTAGGTCCACGCTCTCCTTAAAGTCCGCAAGGGTGTTGTAGTCGATGGTGTCCTCGGTGGCCAGAGTCCACAGGAGGTTCATGGTGGAGTCCACGCCGGGGCACTCGTCGGGGTGAATGTTGCTGATGAAGAAGGGTACGCGGTACTCGCCGATTGTGCCGTCGTCAATCTTGGCCTGGAGGGAGGCCGGGTCGGTGAGGGCCGTCTCGTTCATGGACTTGAAGCTGTCCACAGAGTCGGAACTGTCAGAGAGGGTGACATAGTAGGTGTCCAGGCCGCCCTCACTGGTGCCGTAATTCTTGATCTCGAAGTAGCGCCCGTTGGCCTCGGCGGCGGTCTGGATGGCCTCGAGCTGCTCCAGCACGTCGGCATAGCGGGTGTAGCTGTCGTAGATATTGACCTCCAGCTCGGCCGTGGACAGCTCGGCGGAGCCGGAAAGCGCGGTCAGATCATACGCGCCGATGAAGCTCTCAAAGACGTTTCGGCTGGAGACGCTGCCCGGGGTCCCCATGGCGTTGTCGCCGGAGCGGGTGGTGAAGAAGGGGGCCAGAGTCTCAATGGTCACGGTAATGGCGGTCTTGCCATCGCCTGTGTCGGAGGCGCTGGCGCCGGTGACGCTAACGTACTGCGTCCCGTCGGTTCCGCTGGTGCCCCAGGTAGTCCAGTTCTCCAGCGCGTCGCCGGTATAGCAGTAGGGATAGAGCGCGGGGTCCTGCTCGCTGCCGTCCCGGTCCAGGGTCCAGTCCAGGGTGGCGGCCCAGGCGACGGGGTTGACGCCGTTCAGCGCGGCGGTATCTACGGTGAGGGTGGCCTGAATGGTCTGCTCGCTCTCGGAGAGGGACAGCACGTTGTCCGCCATGGTCATGGCCGCGGAGGTGACGTCCACGTCGTACTCCACGCCGAAGCACTTGTCGGCGTAGCCCAGGGCCCAGTCGTTCAGGTCATCCACCTTGCCCTGATACTCCGCCAGCAGGGCGGCGTATCCGTCAAAAGCGCCGTCAAAGTACGCCCCACAGGACTCCAGGGCCTCTTTGTACCAGGTGCCCCAAGCGGTGAGGACCTCTTTTTCATTGGCGAGCTCGTCGGTCGCGTCCTTGTCGTACTCCTCCACCCACGCGGCATGGGAAGCGGTGTTCTCCCACTCGGAGGCAAACCGCTCCACCGCCGCGTCATAGACCAGCTCCAGCATCTCGCGGGTGCCGTTCTCGTTGGCGTTGGCGGCCATGTAGGCGGTGGCCAGGGAGGTGATGCCCACGTCCTCCAGCTCACGGGCGCTGGAGAAGAACAGGGTGTCTTTGGTGGTGTGGTAGACGTAGTCGGTGAAATGCCAGGTCAGCACGGCGGGCACGCCGGCCTCCAGGAAGGCCTCGTGGTCGCTGCCGCCCTCAAAGGGGTTCACCAGCACCTCAAAGTCGGAGTCCACCTGCTCGATCACCTGCTGGGTGGCCGCCATGTAGAGGTCGTTAATGAAGTTGCCGCCGATGTCCACGGCTCTGATCTCGTCCTCGCTGCTGGCGCCCCACAGGGTGTGGGAGTCGGGCTGGCGGACGAACTCGCTGGCCGTGCTGGTGGTGACGGAGCCCACGTCGGTGCCGTTCATGGTGTCGGTCGCGTAGTTATAGTAGGCGGAGGGATCGGGGGCCTTCTCAATCCGCATGGGGCCGCCGGTCTTCTCCGGGTCCTCGCCCACCATGTCCAGGTTGACGGCGCAGATCACGTTGGCGAGCTCCTCCTGGTGGGCGTCCTGCCACAGGTAGGAGAACTCATACTCATCGCCCCAGAGGAAAGTGATGGTGCAGTCGGGACGGGCGATAACGCCGTCGTCGATCATCTGCTTCATCTTGGTGGCCAGCTCCACATTGAGGCCCACGCCGGTAGCGTTGTCGTTGGAGCTGGGCTCCTGCACGTGGGAGAGGACCAGCACCCGCTTTTCGGGGTGGACCGCGCCCTTGATCTCGGCCACGGCAGTGAGCTGGCCCTGGGTGGCGGGGTTGCTCTCATCGGTGATGGGATAGATGGAGCCCACACTGGCCACGTTCATCTCCACGGTCATGCCCGCGTCCAGCAGGTCCTTCAGCGCGTCGTACTGGTCTAGCGTCAGGTTCCACTCCACCACGGGGTTTCCGGTGTCCATGGCGGCCAGATTGCTGGACGCGCCCGCGCCGCCGGCAAACCGGGCGGAGTCGGTGAAGTGCTTGCTGTAGCTGGCAAGGGCGGCGGTGGTCATCACGGATATGGCCCCCACCTCTTGGGCAAAAGTGAAATTGGCGGCATTCCTGGAGTCGCACAGCAGGACCTTGCCCTTTAGCGCAGACTTATCTCCGCTAAACTTTGTCGCATCGCCCACGTAGACCACTTCTCCAGTCAGCCCTTCAACCTCCTCGGACACGTTGGCGGGGTCGGTCACATCTTCAGAGCGCGTGGTGAAGCTGGTATCCCTCGCCAGATGGGCTCGAAGATTTAGCTCTGCCTCGGGGCCGGTGTTGTCCTCGGTGTAGACGGTGTCGCCATCCTGGAAGACGTTGACGCGGTTGCCGTCCTCGTCCTTCTCAGTGATCCAGGCCCACATGGCCTGGATGAAGGCCTCGTCCCGGGCGTCATCGTCGCTGCCGTAGCCGTCCAGGTCCAGGCCCAGGCTGTAGAGGTCGTTGTAGTGCTCCTGGTAGATATCGCTGGTGGGATCAAAGCCGAAGGACTCCACGTTCACGGTATCCCGTAGGTCGTAGACCTTCACACCGTCCCCCAGCGCATAGACCGGGTCGTTGAGGTGCTCCTCACCCGCGCCGTCCTTGATGGAGGTGATCTCCATCCGGGCGTACTGGGGGGCCCAGACCAGAGACGTAGACATATTCTCGCTCGCGTAATCGTGCTGCACCCAGAAGTAATCCCCTGTGGTGGCGTCGCTCATATCCACGTCGGAATAGGTATAGCCCACCTCTTCGCTGGTCAGGGGCTTACCGATGAAGTCGTCAATCACGTAGTTCTGCCAGGGGCCGCCGGTGGTCCGCCAGCCCATATAGACAAAGGATAGATTGTCAAAGGCGCTCTCGCCGTCGATATACTCCTTCATGATCCCGACGATCTCCTCCAACGTCTCTGGGTCGGGGGTCGTGACCTCCGGCTCCTTGGCTGCTGTTGGGATGACCAGCATGGAAAGGATCATTGCCAGGGTCAGAATCAGGGCCATCGCCCTGCTGGGCGCCCGTCGCTTTTTTATCATGGTGTCGTTCCTCTCTTCCGTTCAATTTCTTTCCTTTTTCACTGCAAGTCCCTACCCCGTTCCATGCATGGGCAATCACCTCCGCTCCCCTTGGGAAGCGACATTCCCTCCTTGGAACATCTAAAAATAAACGGCAAGGGCGCTGAGAATTTTCTCAGCGCCCTTGCCGTGCCGGTTGCTTTCTCCATGGAATTTGTGTTTTATTTTGCCCCATTTTCTCTGGAATGTCAAGATGTCTTGCCTAAAAAAGAGCCCCTCCCGCCCACTTTTCAGCAAGTTTACAAAACAAGCTCCTCCCGCCGCGCTCATGCTGTTACATCCTCCAAAATTCCCTCTGTGGGCTTGACAGTTCTGCAACCGCGCGGTAATATACTTGCAAATCAGTCGTTTCCCGCAGCGTCTGAATCCCCATGCGCACAATGAAATGCCGCCAGAGCTGGCGGGGACGGATTTCGGTTTTCGTCCGCAAGGTTGCCATGAACGCTTCCCAATCTGGGAGGTATTCATGGCCTTTTTGTTCTTTCGGCGGGTTTTCTACGGTTAGTCTCATATTTTAAGGATGGAAGGATGGACTCTATTATGAACTGGAAGAAGTTAGCCGCGCTTACGCTCTCTCTGAGCATGTCCCTGCCTCTGGCCGCCTGCTCCGGCGGCAGCGCCTCCACGCCCGCGCCCACGGCCACCCCTGCCCCGGCGGATACCTCCGCCCCTGTCGAAACCCCCGCCGCCGCGGCCCCCAAGCTGGCGGAGGACGGTGTTCTCAAGGTGGCGATGGAATGCGCCTACGCCCCCTTTAACTGGACCCAGTCCGACGACTCCAACGGCGCGGTCCCCATCTCCGGCACGCCTGATTACGCCTATGGCTACGACATCATATTCGCCAAGGAGGTCGCCGATAAGCTGGGTTGCGAGCTGGAGGTCGTGAAGATGGAGTGGGACGCCCTGATCCCCGCCCTCCAGTCCGGCACTGTGGACGCCGTCATCGCCGGCCAGTGCATCACCGCCGAGCGCGCCGCCCAAGTGGACTTCTCCGACCCCTACTATTATGCCTCCATTGTCTGCCTGGTGAAGAGCGACGGCGCGTACGCCGACGCCACCGGCATCAGCTCCTTCGAGGGCGCCACGGCCACCTCTCAGCTCGGCACCGTCTGGTATGACACCTGCCTGCCCCAGGTCCCCGGCGTAGAGGTCCTCCCCGCCCAGGAGTCCGTCCCCGCCATGCTGGTGGCCCTGGACTCCGGCGCTGTAGACCTGGTGGTCACCGATCAGCCCACCGCCCTCTCCGCCTGTAAGGCCTATTCCGGCATGAAGATGCTGGACTTTTCCGGCACGGACGACGACTTTGCCGTCTCTGAGGAGGAGACCAACTTCGGCATCTCCGTTCAGAAGGGCAACACCGGCCTCACCGACGTCATCAACGAGGTCCTCGCCCAGTACACCCCCGACGACTACACCGCCATGATGGACGAGGCGATCACCGTCCAGCCCCTCAACCAGGATTAACTTAATCCCCTCTCTCTCCCAGGCAAGTATACAGAGCATGGCAACGCCCATCCCTTCGTGGGACGGGCGTTGCCGGTTCAAAAGGAGCATGTTTATGGAAGGATTTATCCAATTTGTTTCCGACATGGGCACGGTGATGAACCGATACGGCGTCTCTCTCTTCCGCGGGGCCGGCATGACCCTTCTCATTGCCATCACGGGCACCCTGATTGGCTGTCTGATCGGCTTTGCGGTGGGCACCGTGCAGTCGATTCCCAAGAAGGCCTCCGACAGCCCCGTCAAGTGGGCCTTGATGAGCGTGCTCCGCGCCGTGCTGCGGGCATATGTGGAGTTCTTCCGGGGCACGCCCCTGATGCTCCAGGCCATGTTCATCTTCTACGGCTCGGCCTATGTGCTCAACCTCCACATGAGCAATCTCCCCGCCGGTATCTTCATCCTCTCCGTCAACACCGGCGCCTACATGGCGGAGACGGTCAGAGGCGGCATCATGTCCATCGACCCAGGCCAGACCGAGGGCGCCAAGTCCATCGGCATGAACCACCTGCAGACCATGATTTATGTCATTCTGCCTCAGACCCTGCGTAACCTGGTCCCCCAGATCGGTAACAACTTTATTATCAATTTGAAGGACTCCTCTATGCTCTCCGTCATCAGCGTGACCGAGCTCTTCTTCTCCTTCAAGTCCGCCGCCGCCGCCCTGTACCTCTATTTCCCCGCCGCCACCATCGCCATGATCCTCTATCTCATTATGACTCTGGTGGCCTCTAAACTCCTCCACCTCTGGGAGCGGGCTCTGGCGGGCTCTGCAAATTACGAGTTGGCAGAGGACACGCCCCCATCCCCCGCCGAGGGCGCCGCTTTGACCGCCGGTATGGGAGGGAGATGCGAACTATGACAAAGACGGCGAGCAGAGATTTGAGAAATCCTATCCTGCAGATCCATCATCTGTCCAAATCCTTTGGAAATCATGAGGTGCTCAGAGACATTGACTTTACCGTTTACAGGGGTGATGTAATCTCTATCATCGGCTCTTCCGGCTCGGGAAAGTCCACCCTTCTGCGGTGTGTCAATCTCCTTGAGACGCCCACCCGCGGGGAAATTCTCTTTCAGGCGCAGAATATCCTGCACCAGGGCATGGATGTGCCCGCATACCGCGCCAAGGTGGGAATGGTCTTCCAGAGTTTCAACCTTTTCAGCAATATGACTGTTCTCCGCAACTGTGAAGTCGGTCAGGAAAAGGTCCTGAAAAGGGGCCGGGACAAAGCCCGCGAAAACGCCCTGAAATATCTTCGCAAGGTGGGCATGTCCCCCTATATCAACGCCTATCCCCGTCAGCTCTCCGGCGGCCAAAAGCAGCGGGTGGCCATTGCCCGCGCCCTAGCCATGGAGCCGGAGGTTCTCCTCTTCGACGAGCCCACGTCAGCGCTGGACCCTGAAATGGTGGGAGAGGTACTGGAGGTTATGAAGACCCTGGCCCGGGATGGCATCACCATGATCGTGGTCACCCACGAGATGGCCTTTGCCCGCGATGTGTCCAATCATGTGGTGTTTATGGCGGATGGAGTGATTTGTGAACAGAGTGACCCAGAGCGTCTCTTTACCTCCCCCAAAAACAAGCGCACCCAAGACTTTTTATCCCGTTTTATCCAGCAGTGAGCGCTCGCGCCCCCTCGGAACAGGCTCATGCCGGCAACAGTCTCTATATGAAACAGTTTATGAGAGGATGCGCCCTTTTTTAGAATATTTCAGGGGTAATTCTCACATAAAATGCACACATTTGTTTATTTATTGTGTCAAAAATACACGATTCCCATTGTATCCTTGATAAAGCACTGCTACAATGAGACCATCTTTTAAAAGTCGATGAACCAACTCAGCCGGTGAGTTGTTCACCATTATGAACCATGTTAGGAGGTGGAACTCGGACTGCACCGCTGACGGAGCAGTGAATCGCAGCATATTTTCTAAGATGGCAGCAGATCAACATTTAGAGAGAAATCAGGAAGGAGAATTCCCTTATGAAGAAGTTGTTTGCCCTATTCCTGAGTGGAACACTCGTGCTGAGTGCACTGTCCGGCTGCAGTTCCTCTTCCTCCAGCACCAGCACCCCCACTCCTGCTACCACAACTCCCACTTCTGTGGACACCAGCGCCCCCGTTCCTGCCGGCGAACCCGTTTACGGCGGCACTCTGCGTATTGCCATAAACCGCTCTATCAACGCCAAGGCACTGGATCCTATTTTTGCCGATGGCACCGCCTGTGATCAAGTTGTAAATCAATACGGCGAGACGCTCGTACAGTTGAGCCCAGATGGGAGCGAGTATCTGCCCTGTATCGCTACGGATTGGACCATCAGCGATGACGGCATGACCTATACATTTACCATTCGGGACGATGTGCATTTCCAGGTTGGCGAATATCAGGATGGGCGGCTGCTAACCGCAGAAGACGTTGCATACTCCCTCAACCGTGCCCACGAGAAGGCATGGTGGAACTATATTCCTTATTTTGAGTATGCAGAGGCTATCGATGAGCACACGGTTGCCTGCCACTTAGAGTATGCAAACGCGCTTTTCCTGTACGATCTGACCAGTCCTTCCGGTGTTATGATTCCTCAGGAAGAGGTAGATGGCTGGGGCGAGGAGGAGTTTGGCTCTCACCCGATTGGTACCGGCCCCTTCAAGGTCGTGGAGCATGTTCCCGATCAGTACACCAAGTTGGAGAAGAACCCCAACTACTGGGGCGTGGAGCCCTATCTGGATGGCCTTACTTACTACATCATTGTCGATGAGGCCCAGAATATGAACGCCCTTTCTACCGGTGAGATTGATGTCTCTGTCAACATTGCCGGCGACTACATCAAGCAGGTTAAGGACAACTCTAATCTGGTGCTTGCCCAGGGCCCTCAAAACCGTATTGCCTTCTGCGGCTACAACATGTCTGATCCCATTCTGTCTGATAAGCGGGTGCGTGACGCTATTTCCATGGCGGTGGACAGGAATCAAATCGTCAGCGCCGTCTATGCCAATGGCGACGGTATCGCCTGCTCTCTCCCCATCCCTGTCACTTGCTGGTTGTATGACGAGTCGCTGGAGTCCCTCGCCCCCGCCTATGACCCTGAGGGTGCCAAGAAGCTGCTGGAAGAAGCCGGTTACCCCAATGGCTTCGACATCGTACTCTCTGTCGGCCAGTCGGATGCCTATGTCCGAGCCGCCACCATCATCCAAGCTATGCTGAGTCAGATCGGGGTAAATGTGGAAATTCAGAGCATCACCCCCACTGAAATGACCGACCGGCTTCTCAACAATACCGTTCAGCTTTTCATGAGAGACGGCGGTCAGGGCGGCTCCACCGACCCCGCCAGCTTTGTGGGCAATTTCCTGGACTCTTCCAAACTGCACACCAATTACAACGCATGGTGTTATGAGGATCCTGAAACGGACGAGTTAGTCCGCAAGGCCGCTGCCTCCACCAACCAAGAGGAGCGTATTGAAATGTACCAAGAGCTGCTTAAGGAGGCCATGGATACAGATATCGGCCTCTTCTATGCCACACTCAACACCTCTTGGGGCATGCAGAACAACGTACATGGCTATGTACTGGAGACCGGCGCCGTCATGCGCGTGTGCGGCCTGGAAGGAACCGGAATCAACATCTGGCTTTCGTAAAATCAAACAGCAGGACAGCATGGACAAGACGGTCCATGCTGTCCCCCTTTTCCTCACAACCATCCCACAGAAAAAAGGAGCAGATAGTTATGGCTACTATGGTCGCATACACCGCACTGGAGTTGACGGAAGCGCAGAAGCGTGCGCTTTGCGCCGGCGTCGAAAAGGGCGCCAGCGAGGCCTTTGAGATCGACATCAGCATCACCGAATTGATGCTGATGCCCACCATCCCCCCGGAATGTCACGGTCCCAGCGTCACCGGACAGATCACCTATTTCGTCTATACCGCGCCCAATAAGACCGACGAGCAAAAGCGCCGGCTGGTCAAAAATCTCTACGATGCAACCGTCGCGGTCACGGGCCCGCTCGGGAAAAACAAAGTCGTCGTCATCATCAAGGAGCACACGAACAACAATGTGGGCGTGGACGGCGTACTGAAAAGCGATATGTAATTTAAGAACCGGAAAGGAACGATTTTTATGGCAACCATCATCGGCGTCACCGCACTCCCCCTCACCAAGGAACAGCAGCAGCAGCTCTGCGCCGGCGTTGCGAAGGGTGTGTGCGACGCGTTTCACCTGGACATCAACGTGAGCTCCATGATGCTCCTCCCCTCCCTGCCGCCGGAGTGCCACGGCCCCAGCGTCACCGATCAGATTACCTATTTTATCTATACCGCGCCCAACAAGCCCGACGAGCAAAAGCGTGAACTGGTCAAAAATGTACATGAGGCCACCGTTGCCGTGACGGGCGACCGGGGCAAGGGAAAAGTGATCGTGATCATCAAGGAACACGCAGACAATAACGTGGGTGTAGACGGTGTGCTGCGCCTTGACGCCAAAAAGAGCTGACCCGTCCCGGACCCTTTTTCCCCGGTGAACACCGGTAACGATCGGCAGGGCCCAGCGGCCACGTCAATATCTCTCCAACATCAGCGGAGGCCCCGGCAAGTTTGCCGGGGCCTCCGCTTCGTCTCGCCCACTCTAGCTCAGGCTGGCGCCGGAACGCTCCTGGGCAATATTGAGCACATGGTCGCCGATCCGCTCAAAATCTGTAAGCATCTCCGAGAAGAGGATGCACCCTTCATCCGAGCATGTCCCGCTTTTCATACGGTTCAGCTGGCTCTGGCGGTATTGGCTCGTCATATCGTCCATCTTCTGCTCCAGCGCCGCCACCCCGGTGAGCCAGCTCACCGCGTCCGATACGTCTGTCCCCAGCGCGTCTATCGCCTCCATGCAGACGCTCCGCATCTCTGCGATCTCCTCCCGGGCCTCTTGGGAGAAATGGACGTTCTTTTCCTTCAACAGCGCGCTATAGCCGCAGATGTTCATGGCGTGGTCGCCGATCCGTTCGATATTTCCAGTAATTTTGAAATAGGCGCTTACCGCCGCGGAATCCGCCTCGTTGGTCTCATGGACGATCACATGGGAGATAAACTGTGAGATCTCCTTATTCAGAAAATCGATATACTCCTCCACCGTCTCCTCCCGCTGGATGAGAGCCGGCTCCCGGTCCAGTACGGCCTGAAAGGCAGTGGCCACATTCTCCTTTGCCATCGCCAGCATCCGCTCCAGCTCCTGCTTGAGCTGTGTAATATAGATAGCGGACACACCGATGGCCCGGTCCTGATTGGCCTTGATGGGTGTGAGATACATAAGGTGCATCCCCTCCTCCATATCCTGCTTTCGCTCAGGCAGAATATGCATGGCCGCGCTCACCAGCCCGTTGCCCAGCGGCAGCAGGATCAGTGTGGTGACAATATTAAAAATTGTATGCATATTGGCGATCTGCGCGGCCGGGTTCGTGGGCGTGATCCCCTGGACCACGCCCACCAGGGGGGTGAGGATACACAGAACTGTGAACAGAATGGTCCCGATAACGTTGAACATCAGATGGATGATGGTGGCCCGCTTGGCATTGCGACTGGTGCCGATGGAGGCCAGCACAGCGGTGATGCATGTGCCGATGTTCTGCCCGAAAAGCACATATACCGCGCTGGGGAGCCCGATGACTCCACTGTTGGCCAGCGCCTGCAAGATACCCACCGAGGCCGAGGAGGACTGAATGACCGCAGTAAACAGCGCGCCGGCCAAGATCCCGATCACAGGATTGGAGAAGGTGGTCATCAGGCTTACGAACCCGGGCATCTCCCGCAGCGGCGCCATGGAGGCGCTCATCATATCCATCCCGATGAACAATACGCCCAAGCCGCCGATGATGCTGCCGAAGTGGTGGCTCTGAGGCTTTTTCAAAAACACCATCATCGCCACGCCGATAAAGGCGAAGAGCGGCGCCAGCACTCCCACATCCAGGGCGATCAGTTGTCCGGTGATGGTGGTGCCGATATTGGCCCCCATAATGATCCATACCGCCTGCCGCAGGGTCATCATGCCCGAGTTGACAAAGCCCACCACCATCACGGTCGTGGCAGAGGAGGACTGGATGACCGCAGTGATGACCGCGCCCACCAGTATGCCCAGCAGTCGGTTGGCCGTGAGTTTTTCCAGTATCCCCTTCATTCGATTGCCCGCCGCAGCCTCCAGGCCGGAGCTCATCATCTGCATCCCGTGGAGGAACAGGGCAAGCCCCCCCAGCAGACCCAGAATATTCGTAATATCCATGCTCTCTACTCCTTTTCTGTCCACAGATGGAAGAAGACATAGCCCGCGGCCCCGGATCGGGAACGCAGGTTATGTCTTTTCAACAAGGCCGAGGAAGCGATTCTGTTTTTGAGTGAGCCCGACATCCCTCTGTTCGGCGTCGTCCAGCATCGTACCAAAAGCCCTTTCTTTCCAAAACGCGGTTTTCGACAGAATAAAGTATACCCAACCTTTACATGCCCGTCAATGGCTTTTACACGAACTTTACAAATTATGTCCGCAGGAAAACCGGCCGCTCCGGAGTCGACAACTCCGAACAGCAGCGGAAGCCCAGCCGATCAAATTCAGTCAGCGCGTCCGGCTCGTCGGTCCCCTGTTCCGCCAGGAAGCGGACCATCTCTCCCCGGGCCATTTTTACATACACACCCTTCTCCACGACCCTTTCCGCACCGTTCCGCTCACCGAATATGGGCGTTATTACCCGAATGCCGGGCGGCAGGTGGGGCAGCACGCTGCGGCTGTACTCCGCAGAAGCGAGATTCAGCAACACCCCCTCCCCGTCCAACTGCCTCTCCAAGTCCTCCCCCCAGAAATCATACAGGCTTGCACAGAAATCCGTCTTCAGCTTGGCCTGCATCTCCAGGCGGTAGGGCCGCACTCCATCAAAGGGCCGCAGGACCCCGTAAAAGCCGGAGAGGATGCGCAAATGCTCCTGCACATACTCCAGCTCGTCGCTGGTAAAGACTGCTGGCGCCATGTAGCGGTATTGGATGCCTTCGTAGGCCAGCAGCGCCGGAGTGAGGTCCCGCTCCAGATCCATGGTCTGAAAGCGGACATAATTGAGTTCCGCAATCTGGTCATTGCAGGAGAGCAGCTTCCGGAGGGACGGAACGTCCAGCCCCCTCAGATGGCGCAGCAGGACCCTCGTCCTGGGCAACAGCGCGGGCAGGTCTCTGCAGGCAAAGGAATCGATATCTTCCTTCATTTTTTTCGCCGGTGAGATGATGATCTGCATCGATATGTTCTCCCGTTTTTGCTTTCAGTGTACCACACCGGGTCCACTGCGCGCAAGAAGCGGGCAATCAAAACCCGCCTGCCTCCCGGCGGCATATGTGGCAGAAGAGCGGGCGGCAAGCGCCGCCCGCTCTTTCCACCGTATTTACATCTTCAGATCTACGCCGCTGGCCTTTTGTTCCAGCATTTTTTTTGCGATGGAGGCAATATGGGCGCCCGCCTCAGCCGGGTTGGTGCCACCCTGGTAGATGTTGGAGACCACCGTGCGGCCCGCCTCCGGCATCCCCGGATAGCCCCTGTAGGTCATATAGGCGCTGAGGGATTCTCCAGTGGCCAGCCCCGGACGCTCTCCCAATAGGACAATGGTGACCTCACTGCCCAAGGCCTTGGCCACCTCATCCATGGCCCCGACCCGCCCATACTTTACATAGAAGGGAGTCCCCGCCTCGATGTGCTGGGATTTGAGGCCCTGCAGCAGCGCCGGCAGCAGATCGGGGATATTGGCCTCCACAGCTGTACTGGAAAGCCCGTCGGATACGTACACCTGCACCTGGGGATTCGCCTTGCATTTGTTCTTCAGCGTGGCGACGGTATCCGGGTCGAGGAGCCGTCCCAAGTCGGGCCGCGTGAGAAATTCATCCTTGGAGGTGCACCGCGTAGTGACCTGAAAGAGCCCGTTGGCTGCCAGGAAGTCCTCGGGGACGTCGGTAAACACCGCGTCCATCGCCACCGCATGGTCTGCGCGGAAGCGCAGGTATGTCTTGGTCCTGTAGCGCGGTCCCGCCCGCCATACGCCCAGCCGAGCCGGGGTACGGGCCTTCATGTTGAGATACTCCTCGGCGTTGGCCGGGTCAGGTACAGCCAGCTCGGCCCGCAAGTCCACTTTGGAGAGGTCGGGCACCTCGCCGGGATCAACGGCAGGAGATACCGGCGGTATCCCGCCCGTCACCTCCTGTACGGCCTTTCGGATCAGTTCTGTCAGTTGCTCTGTATTCATCATGATCTCTCCCCTCCCTTATTTCAGGAAAATAGAGCCGTCGCCCGCCCGGGCGGTGAGGATACCATTTTCGTCCATCAGGTCCATCTTCATCATCCACCTGTGGAATTCCGGTGCGGGCAGCCGGTGGGTCAGCTCCCGCAGGGTGGCGTCGTCATGAAAGCTGGTGTCCTGGTAAGAGAGCATCACGTCGTCTCCCACGGGAACGCCCATATAGTAATTGGCTCCCGCCATGGCCAGCAGCGCGGTGGCCATCTCTTGGTCGTCCTGGGTGATGGAGGTGTGGTTGGTGTAGCAGGGCGCCATACCCATGGGCAGACCGATGAGCTTGCCCATAAAGTGGTCCTCCAGATTGGCCCGGATCATCTCCTTGCCGTCGTACAAGGTCTCGGGCCCGATAAAGCCGGAGACATTATTGACCATGAACGGGTTGAAGTACCGGCCAAAACCGTAGGTCCTTGCCTCCAGCGTCATCTCATCCACGCCGCCGTCGGCGCCGATGGACGCCTCGGAGCCCTGCCCGGTCTCAAAGTAGAGGAGATTGGGGCCCAGGCCGGTGCATTTCTCCCTCGCCAGCGCGTATGCCTCCTCCAAAAGCGCGCGGTTCACGCCGAAATTGTCATTGGCCTCCTGGGTCCCGGCGATGGACTGGAAGAACATAGACAGCGGTGCGCCCTGCCGTACCGACTCCATCTGTGTGGTGATATGGGAGAGTACGGTAATCTGAGTTGGAATGCTGTTCTTGACCACCAGGTTCCACAGGCCGTCCGCGATCCGCCTAGTGGTCTCCGGGTCGTCGGTCACAGGATTGATGCCCAGGCAGGCATCTCCGCTGCCGTAGGTGAGCCCTTCCATCACACCGATCAAAATTCCCTGCACATCGTCTGTAGGGCTATTTGCCTGCAACCGATAAGACAGTGTTCCGGGAAGTCCGATTTCGGTCACGCACTTGGTGGGCCGGTGGATCTTGCTGGCCCCATACACCAGGTCCAGGGTGGACATCAGCTTTGCCACGGCGGCCACCACCTCTCCGGTGAAGGCCCGTCCGGCCCGGCCCAGCTCCTCGCTGGTAGTGCGGTGGTCCAGGACCCACTCCCGCAGCTCGCCGATGGTCTTGCTCTTGAACCGCTCATACATGGGGCGGTTCAGCCCGTCAAGGTTCACTCGGGTGACCTCATCCGTCTCATAGGGCAGCGTGGGATGTTCTGTGAGCTCCTCCACCGTCATCTCCGAGAGGACGATCTTGGCCGCCACGCGCTCGGAGGCCGTCTCCGCCGCGATCCCCTGGAAGCGGTCCGCGGACTTGGGCTCGTTGGCCTTGGCGAGGACATCCGCAATGCTTTTGAACTCATAGGTCTTTCCGTTGAGGCTCGTTTTCAGCTTCATGCTCGGTACTCCCTTCCTTTTTATGCTGTGATTTTCGGGACAAAAAAGCAAAAAAGCTCAGAGGCAGCGGTTTCCGCTGTCTCCGAGCTGCATCGCTTCGGCCCGTCCTTCGCCGCCTTTCTTTAGGTCGGCATGGGGCTCTCTATTTTTTGCGTTCAGGCGATAAAATCAAAAACTACCGTGGTCCCTCCTTTGTCGGATTGAATGGTCAGCTCACCGTTCAGCTTCTCCCGGACCATGGTGCGGACCAGCCCCAGGCCAAGGGTATCCCCTTCCGCCCGGTCCGGATCCATGCCCACGCCGTTATCCCGGACCGAGATGCGGGAGAACAGCGGCGTTTTGATGAGTTCAATGAGGATAACACCCGCACGCCCGGCCGGGAACGCGTGTTTGACCGCGTTCTGCACCAGCTCGTTGACTACCAGGGAGATCGCCGAGGCCGCCTCGGCGGAGACACGCAGATCGTCTCCACAGACCCGGATGGTCACAGGCCGGGCTGGCCCCAATGAGTTTTGCAGAATATTGGTGCGCGCCCGCTCCAGCACCCCCCTCAGGGAGAGTTCATCCTGCGCATTTTGTGCCAGGGCCTCCTCCAGCGTAATATTGAGAGATAAAATGCGTCCGGCGGTATCCCGTAAAACGGACTGCACCTCTGGAAGCTCCGCGTTCTCCTCTTGGTAGCGGAGGAGGGAGGCCAGGAGCTGGATGCTGTTTTTCATCCGATGGCGGAGCTCCCGGACGGCCATGGCCTGGAGCCTGGCCTCCTTCTCCTGCCGCCGGAGTTCGGTGATATCTTGAATGACCAGCGCATAGCGGATGTTGTCCCGCTCCAGCTCCACCTGACGGTAGCGCAGGACACAGTCGCCGGTGGCGATCTCCCGCCAGCCTCCATCCGCCTCTGCGCCTTCCACATCCAACAGGATGTTGGCCGCAGACATTCCCAAAATATCGCTGACATAGCCCAGCCGCCGATAAAGTTCCCGGGCCGCACTGTTGCACGCGCAAACCATATTTCCGGTGTCCACCAGCAGCACAGCCTCATCAATGACCTGGGCCAGCCATTGACTGTCCCCCGCCTGGAAGGACCTATCCCCATCCGGCACAGAGGAGATCACCTCCGGCGCCAGCGACGCTTTCTTTTCATAGATCAATACAGCAATGAGCCGCCCCTCGAAAAAAATGGGCTCCACGGTCTGGACCACTCTTCCATTTTCGGGGACCGACACGGCCTTTCTTCCGATCGTGGGCACCCCCAACCGAAAGGAACGCTCCATGGCCGGCTCGTCCAGCCAATTCATAGGCATTCCCAGCAGCGGCTTGGAGTAGGACGAGGCCACCGTCTGGGGCTTGGCCTCCCCCACCACGATGGCCGACTTCCCCGTGCAGGAGCGGCAATCAATGAACACATCGGCCTGGGCGGCGTTGGCCAGGGCCTGGAGCGTCTTATTATACTCTTCCAGGTAAGAGATCTCATCGTCGGTGAGATCGGTATACTTCTGGCACAAAATACGGGTAATCTGATTCACAGGGGCGCCTCCCCTTTCTCCAGGATCGAACGCGCAACCTGCTCCATGGAGAGGTTTTTTCGCCGGCTCAGCTCCCGGATCAGCACATAGGCCTCCTCCTCGGTAAGACCGCGCTCCTCCATGACGGTCAGCTTGGCCAGATCCACGATCTCCCGGCTGGCCAGCCGACGCTTCAGGCTTCCGCAGTTCTTCTCCAGCAGATAATACTCCTTGGTATGGCTCAGACAGAGCTCCAGGGTGGGCAGGATGTCCTCCGCCCGCAAAGGTTTTGTGAGATAGCCCGCGGCCCCCGCCGCGAGGGCCTGCTCCACGCAGGACTGGTCATCAAAGGAGGTAAGCATCACGATGCACCGAGCGCTGCGCTCCTCCCGAATCAGCCGCGCGGCGTCGATCCCGTTCAGCAGGGGCATTTTCACATCCAAAAGCACCAGGTCGGGCCGCAGCTTCCGGCACAGCGCCACCGCTGCCATCCCGTCGGCGGCCTCCCCCGCCACGCGGTAGGACGTTCCGTCGAAAAAACGTCGCAGCCCCTCCCGGATCGGGCGGTCGTCGTCCACCAGAAGGACGGTATTCTCACGTTCCTGGTCCGCCATATCCATCCCCCCGTCACATTCTTTTCAGCCTCGGCCTCCCCGTACGGCTGTGCGCGGGGCAATCCAGCCGTATGCTCAGTCGATGGGATTGTCGGCCACGAACTCCACCGCGGCGGCGAAGGCGTCGCAGGCGGACTTACAGGCGGACTGGCTGCCGGTCAGCAGGCCCCCGCCGAAGTTGGTCTCGCTGGGGGGCGCGTACAGCACGCACAGGCGCACATCCGCCGCCTTCAGCGCCGCATCCACTCCGTACATCGCCTCCAGAGGGGGCGCGATCAGATACGCCAGCGCCTCTCCCTCCGCGATCCCCGCTCCCTCGGACAGGTAGGAACCCGTGCGGGAGATGCAGTGGGCATAGTACACGATGGTGTCGTCCTCATTGGCCGAGACGAAGTGGCACACGTTCTCGATCATATCCACGCAGGCGGCCAGACCGGCCTTCGCCTCCGCGGGGTTGGGGGCGGCCAGGATGCCGATGATCTCGCCGGCCAGCTTGGTGTTGGCGTTGGCCGCGCCGGCGTAGAAGCTCTTGGCATATGCCACGCGGCAGTCGGCCTTCTTCGTGGCCTCGTCCAGGGCGGTATAGGTCACATCATCACAGTCGGACGTGACCAGGGCCAGGGACTTCTCACCAGGCAGAAGGCCCAGCTCCTTGGCCAGATCGGCGGCCACATTGGGAATGATCTTGGTCGCCAGGACACTTGCTCTTACAGGATCCCGCTTCATATTTGTTTCCTCCTCATCGTAACGACCCGGGCTCTGTTTGAAAACCCGGGAAGGGTCATACGGACGGTGGTTTTCCCCGCCCAAGCATGTCGTTTTCGATCGACACCCTGCCGAACCTGAACATAGAGCTCTCCCTGGCCAGCAGACCGCTCACTGCTCCGGACTGGCCCCGGGCAGCGCGGTGAAAAGCTCCGCGATTTTCAAAAGAGGCATCCGCTTCTCCTCCGCCACCCTCCGCAGAAAGTCCAGCGCATCCCCAGCATTGAGCTTCTCCCGCTCCATGACGGCGCATTTGGCCCGCTCCAGCGTCCGGTGCTCACTGATCTGACGTTCGACTTCGGCACAGTCCTGCCGGATGCGCTCCATGGCTCTGTTCCGCGCCAGAGCTGCGGCCAACCCCGGCAGTAGCTGTTTTTCCGTCACCGGCTTTACCAGATAACCTCCCGCTCCCAGATCTCTGGCTGCGGACACCAGCCTTTCGTCCGACCGCCCTGTCACAAAGAAGACCAGCTCCGCCAAATGCTCCTTTCGCAGGTAGGCGGCCGCCGAAAGGCCATCCAGATAGCGCAGGGGGATATCCAGAAAGACCGTCTCCGGCCGAAGCGCCTCACAGAGCTGGACCAGCTCCACGCCGTCGTTGGCTTCTCCGGCGACCGTATATCCGCCCCGCTCCAAAATCCCCCGCAGTCTCCCGCGGTCCTCCGCGCTGCTGTCTGCCAGGACAACATAGTTTCCCTTTGCCTGCATATTCCACCACACATCCCCCAAGGGGCCTTTCAACAACAAAAAAAGCGCACTCAAACACCGGACGGGTGCTCAAGACGCTTCCGCACATCTCGCATAACAGGCAGATCCGCTCTTTCGCGTGACCCGCTTGACGTTATTTGAATTATACACAAACCTTGGGCTCTTGTCAATGTTTCTTAGGCCTTTTGCCGGGAATTTTCCCAGTGGAAGAGGGACGCACCCGCGTGCGCCCCTCCCCCAACGGACTTTCTTTTCTAAAGAACGCCCAGAGCCCGGCTTTGGATCTCCAACCGCTTGTCCCGCTCCGCACGGTTCGCCGCAGAGAGCTCATGTACCAGCCATTCCGGAGCGATCCTTTCCACCAGCGCCCGTACGGCGGGGGTGGTCCATGGGCGATGGGTATCGATGCTCAGGATATGCTGATAGCTCTGGCAGAACTGCTCCGCATAGTCCACCGGCCAGGGGTCCGGCAGGCTGCCTGTGTGGGCCTTTACATAGGCGCCGCTGAGGCTCTGGTGGAGGTGGATTCCCCGGACCATGCTCCCCAGCCCGCCGTGCTCCTCCAGCATTCGGCTGACCCAGTCCGCCCCTTCCTCCTGTGTCCTGAGCTCCAGGTTCGCATTCATCAAATGGCCGGTATCCAGCATAATGCCCTTATTCTCATACTGAATGCCATCCAGCAGGCACCTGGTAAGCGCCGGCATTGTGAAGGTGAAGCCCGGCCACCACTGGTTCTCCACCAGGAATGTCAGTGTAAGATTTCGGCCCGAAAGCAGCGTGTTGATGGCCTCCAGCGCCGCGTCGACGACCTCCTGATGGCTGTGCTCCCAACGATAGGTATAGCCCTCCTCCACGGACACATCCGAGACGTGGAAGACCACATACTCGGCCCCCCACCGCACCGCACGGTCGAGATCCTCGGAATAGAGCTTCAACAGGGTGTCCGGCCCCTCCGGTCCGCCGTAAAAGGAGGTCCATGCGGTCGCGCTCCCAAACTTGCGGGTCAGCGCCCTCCGGTCCGCCCGCCAGAAATCCAGCCAGTCCGGGAAGAAGGTCAGATGGTATCCCACATGGAGATGCTCCGGGATGTTCTCCGGCAGGTCTTCCCCGCCCCAGATCACCTCCAGCCCGTCGCAATCAAAGTGTCGGCAAGCTGCCTCCAAGCTCCTGGTCGGTGGATACTCCGCCAGCGTTCCGGCAGTCATCGGCATACTGATCAGCTTTTTCAACCAAACGCCTCCTTTCTCTCATATGATCTGAAAAAAAGCCGTGGGACACCCCCTACGTCGGAGCGCCCCACGGTCTTCCCACAGGTGGATATTCCTGGTATGGGCGGGCCCCGCAGTGGCAGCTACGAGCCCGCGTCCTTCTTCGGATCGCCATACCAGTCCAAAGGGAGGTGAAGAAGCCACCTGACACGTCACATAAGGAGTGAGCGCCGACAACAAAAAAGCCGTATCCTCTAACAAGGATACAGCAATAGCCCTGTGGAAGTGACACAGGGGCTGCACCCTCCTAAGCGCGAGGAGGTTTCTCGTGCGCCATACACAGGCAGGTATTCTGACTTAGGTGTCAAACGCGCTCCCCGCCTTCCCAGAGTTCTCACTCCAGTGACATCTTGGGGGTCCGCTTCACCAATACAGCAACGGCTTTGTGCGGGATTCTCACCCGACTTCCCTTTTGAGCAAATGAGACCAGCACCTGCGTACCACTTATGATTCAGTTGTCAGCTTGGCTGGTTTTATTATAATCTCCTCTTCAACCCCTGTCAAGGGGAAAAGGAAAAATCTGAAAGACAACATCCCCCCGCCGCCCAATGGGCGGCGGGGGGATGGGAAGGAGGTCCCGCTTCCTTACTGCCAGTCGGCAGGGAACACGGTATAGGCGTATTTGGCGTGATCGGGGGTGCTGAAATGGATATGGCTACCCTTGGGGATGTAGATGACGTCTCCGGCATCTCCGCCTACCACACGCCCGTCGATCTTGATCTCCAGACGGCCTTCCAGCACGATGTCCCACTCGTCATAGGTCAGGGTCCACTCGAAGTCGGCTCCGTCGGTGAGCTCCATGATGCCGCAACCCATGCGGGGCGCCTCTTCCAGAGTGGCCACATCCTTGAGCTTGACGTCATTCCGCCCCTCAAAGGGCTCCAGCTTCACGGTGGAGGTCTTGACGCTGAGTACGCCGCTGGGATCGACGTGCTTCTCAAAGCCACAGCCGCAGGAGGACGCGGCGGCCGTCTCCGAGAGGACCTTTTCCACGATGCTGCGGATGAGTTCTTCACTTACATTCATAGCGATTCCTTACCTTTCCAGGCGGTCTTGTTGTCAGAACTTTACGTTCTCGATCTTAGCCAGCAGTTTGGGGGCCAGAATATTGGCCACGATAATGGCGGTAACACCAGCCACTAGCTTGCCCACGATCACAGGGAAGATCATGTCGGGGTTGTTGCCGGCGGTAAAGCCCAGGTGATCGCCGAACACAAAGGCGGCAGACACGGCGAAGGCCACGTTCAGCAGCTTGCCCTTCGGGTTCATCTCGCCCATGATGTTGAACATGGCGATGTTGTTGGCCAGGTTGGCCACCATGCCGGCAGAGCCCTGCTCGTTCATGCCCAGAGCGGCGCCGATCTTCTCCAGGGGCTTGCCGAAGGTACGGGTGATCCACTCCACCATGGGAAACGCGCCGATGAGGACGATGGCGATCTGACCGCAGGTCAGCAGGCCGCTGTCCAGGCCGCGGGAGCCGTCGGCGGGGTTCTCCACCATGATGTGGAACACGGGGAACATGATACCGGTGATTTGCTCGAACACCGCGATGGCGGTGAGGGCGGTGATCACGATGGTAACGCCGGTGCCGAACTTGTTAAAGCCGTTGATCATGGGGCCGGGGGCGAACCACAGGCCGAGGACGATCAGGGCCGCGATGATAATTACGGGGATCAGGTTCTGGATGATGGTGATGAAGTTGAGGTGATACTCTGGGGCCAGGGTATTCATCATCAGGCCGCCGACAATACAGCCAATGGGCACGGTGATGAGACCGGCCAGGACGCCGGCACCCAGATAGCCGCGGTCTTCCTTCTTGATGATGCCCAGAGCCACTGGGATGGTAAACACGATGGTGGGGCCCATCATGGTGCCCAGAATCAGGCCGGCAAAGTTTCCAATGGCTACGTCGCCCTCGGCCAGCTGCATGGCCAGAGGATAACCGCCCATGTCACAGGCCAGCAGGGTGGTGGCGAACATGGCGGGGCTGGCTCCGAAGATGCCGTAAATGGGCTTCAGGATGGGGCCCAGCAGCATAGACAGCACCGGGGCGGCCGCCACAACGCCGGCCATGGACATGGCCAGAGGGCCCATGGCGTTGAAGCCTTCCTCAAACTTTTCGCCGTAACCCAGCTTGTTGCCGCAGATCTTATCGATGGCGCCCACGAGCATGAAGATCATCATGATCATCATGATCACGGAGTTGATGGAAATACCGGAGATCCATGCGGAAATACTCTCGGTAAAGACACTGGGGTCGGCAGCAGCAATCAGTTCACTAAAATCCATATTATGCTCCTTCTCCTTCTCTTGATGAATCGGTCTCGGAGGGCTACCCCTCCGTTTTGCTTACAGCAGGGACTGGAATAGCTTAGGCGACGGCCTGGGGATGACCGTGGTACCCACCAGGAGCTCCGCCTCCCGCTCCGCCGCGGCCACAGCCGCCCGGACCGCACCCACATCACCGGTCAGGGTCACATAGCCCTTGCCGCCGATGGCGTAGCCGATGCGGACCTCAATGAGGGTGATATTGGCCGCCTTGGCAGCCACATCGGCGGCCGTAATGGCGGAGGCCACAGAGTAAAACTCCAGAACGCCCACGGCGCCCGGCTTTTCTACCTGCGTGGTCATGCTGATGGCCTGAATGACCTGAGGATGCACGTTGGGGAGGGTCAGGGTGTCCACCACGCACTCTCCGCCCCGCTTGATTCCCTCAGCCATGGAGGCTTTTACGTCGCCGGTGTCGCCGGCGATCAGGATCATGTACTTGCCGGGGCAGACGGTGGAGGAGCGGATGAGGTCCACCTGGGCCGCCTTCACCATGTAATCGCAGGTTTCGATGCCCCTGGCGATGCTGTTGAGTTCCACCATGCCGATGGCAAGTCTGCTGGCGTTTCCCATGCTTCTCACTCCTTCCGACCGCGGATGCGGGCGCCTTTTTCGGTGATCTCCTCCACCACGCCGGCAATGCTGGCGTGGATATTCGCAGACAAGCCTTCCGCCGCCTGCGCCAACAATTCGCCTTTCTCCACATGGTCGCCCGCTGCCTTTACCGGGATTGCGGGCTTCCCAATGTGCTGTGAGAAGGGGACGAACACCGTCTCTGGGTGCAGTTCCCTACACGTATAGGCGTGGAGACCATAATATTGGCTGAGGCCCAGACGAGCCACCAGCCGGTCCGTGGGCGTGTGCCGCTGATCCACAAACTCTCTTGCCTGCGGCTCCATGTTCCGTGGGACCTGGATACCACGGGAGCGGAGCTGCCCTTTGATGTACTGGTTCACTTTTCTCGGAGAGAGCCCCATGGGGCAGGCGAACATCTCACAAACGCCGCAGTCGCAGCAGTTTGCCGCATCTCCAAACGCCCGGAGATATTCCTCGTTGTCCTCCATCCCCTCCTCACGCCAGAGATTCCGCATCACCAGATTGGGGCGGATCTGGTGACCAATGAGGTAGCGGGGACAGAGGTCGGTGCACATGCGGCACTGAATGCAGGCGCTTCTGGTCTGATGCCGGATGGCTGCCATAGGGAGTGCCGCCCGGCGGAACAAATAGTGGTCCTTGGGAAGGACAATGATATTGCCAGTAGTCTTGGTGACCACAGCTGCCTCAATGGCCGTCTGGTCCTCCAGGACCTTGCCCATCATGGGTCCGCCCAGGATCAAAGAATACGCGCCGATGGTCGGCTCTGCCGCCGCCACACACTCGGTAATGGCGGTGCCCACGGGAACGTGGAGCATAATGGGAGCCTTTACCTCGCCCACCACGGAGAGGAACTTATCGGTAACGTTTTTACCCTGCAGGGCGTCGAAGATATTGAGCAGGGTGCCCACGTTGTCCACTACGCATCCCACGTCCAGTGGGAGGCCCCGCTCCGGGACCGAGCGGCCCGTGACCTGCTGGACCATGGTCTGCTCGTCGCCTGCGGGATAGAAGGTCCCCATCTCAAATATCTCCACTTGGGCGCCCATGCGCCCGATGGCATCGGAAAGTGCGGCAATCTCAGCCCTATACTTTCCTTTCAATGCGATCACCGCCCGTTCGGCCCCCAGATGGGTGGCCACGGCGGCCACTGCGGCGATGATCTCGTCCGCATAGGTGCGGCACAGATATTTATCTGTCTCGATGAGAGGCTCGCACTCTGCGGCGTTGACCACAAAGCATTCGGCCTTGGCGTTCAGCTTGACGTGGGTGGGAAACCCAGCGCCGCCTGCGCCGACGATACCGGCTGCCTTGACTGCTTCGGTCAGATTCATGCTTTCACCGCCTTAATCCCTTACCTTAGTCCAAAATGCTGGAGTCGATCTCCTGGTCGTCCACGATACCCACCACAGTGGCGTCAACGGGGACCGCCATGTCCCCGGCCGCGCTCCGGGCCGAGCTTCCGCCGACGATGATGACCGTCTCGCCCACACCGGCTCCAATGATATCGGCGGCCACGATGGGCGTCTTGTCTTTGGAGCCGTCCAGGATATTGATGGGCTGCACGATGAGCAGCTTATAGCCGGCCAGCTTTTCCTCTTTGCGGGTAGCCCAGATGTTGCCGATGACTTTTGCGACTTTCATATGCTGTCCCCCTGTTTGACTGTTGGGCGGCCAAGTCCGGGAGAGCGCAGGGCGCTCTCCCGATCCCCGGCGTCATCACGCCTCGTCCTTGACGATGCTCATGCCGCGGTCTTTGGCGGCGTCCTTTGCAAGGGCGGTGATGATACATTTCTCGCTGATGCGGATACAGGTGACCCCGGCCATATTGGCCTCAATCAGATCCTTTTCGGTGAGTACCCGCTTGTCGATGCGCAGTTCCTTTTGCTCTGCGCACATCGGCGCCGAGCAGGCGCACTCCGGCACCGCAGGCGCTGCCGCCGGAACAGGGGCGGGTTCCGCCGCGCCGAGAATGACCTGTTCCAGGCTGGCCTGCGCACAGACGACCACGCCGGAGGCCACCAACAGATCCAGCTTCTGCTGCATCATATGATAGTAGGCAGCGGGTGCCGTCTCCTTGTACTGGTACAACTCCACCTCTTCGGTGGGAATGTAGACCTTTTTACCTGAGAGGATGGCTTGGGAGGCAAGACGGGTATATGCGCTGTCACAGGTGCCCGACGCCAGCTTACAAAGGGCGTCGCAGGTCAGGTTGAAGAGGATCACGGCCTCAAAGTTGTTCAAATCCACTTCATAGTGGTGCATGAGCGCGCAATCCGTGCTGTAGTGGGCTTTCAGGGCCTCGCTTTCCAGCATGGCATGGCAGGCTGTACCGTGATCCTGGGTGAGGATCAGCAGTCCTGGCTTGTCGCCGCAGTCACTGCACTCCCCACAATCGGCGCTGCCGCCTTCCGCTTCTGAAATCTTCTCGGCTACGCGCCGCAAGATCTCGTCCACGATGGCATTATGATCCATGCCTTCCCCTCCTTTCTAAAAACATTCAGATTTTGCAGTTCATGGCGATGCCCGCAGGCGTCACCAGGAACGGGTTCGCCGGCTTGATGGTCCTGATCCCCGTCTCTTTTTCGAAGATCTTTTCGATCCCCGTCAGACAACAGGTGCCGCCGCACAGATAGATGGCGTCGGTGTGTTCCTTATCGATATAGCGGTTCACAATGGACGCCATCTTCTCGACGACCGCCTTTACCACCGGCAGAATCTCCTTGTGGCGGGAATAATCCTGCTTGATGGCCTCGGCCTCCTGGAAGGGGACGTGGAAATTTCCCGCCAGTACCAAGGTGAGATGGGTGCCTCCGGTGGGCTCATCCTCAATCTGGACCACCTTACCGTCCTTCAGGATGGCAAGGCCGGTGGTCCCGCCGCCGATGTCCACCACCACGCCATCCTCGATCTGGTAGATCGAGTTGGCGGCGGAGGGCTCATCCAGGACGTTCGTGACCTCGAATCCGGCCCCCTCGGCCACATACTGGTGGGTCTTGACGCTGGACTCGGTGCCCGCAGGCATCGCGATGGCGCAGTTCATCAGCTCCGTGCCCAGGCGCTCCTCCAGCTTGGCCTTGAGTTCCTTGACGATGCGGAGCGCCCCGGAATAATCCACTACCACGCCGTCCCGCAGGACCTGAGCCGCCTGCTTCTCACAGGCGATCGGATTGTTCTCCTCATCCAGGACGACCATAACGATATAGGCCGTACCAAGGTCCAGCCCCACCTTCAGCTTACTGCCGACAGGCTGGAAGGTCTTGGTCTCCGACTCCTCCACACGGGCCATATATGCGTTTACGCGGTCCAGATCCATCATGCTCTCGGCGCTCCTTTAATTGGGTTTTGAATTCAATTCTGATACTGCCCGGCCAGATAGCGGCACATCATGATGTGCATGGCGCTGGACATCCGGTTAAGCTCCTCAATGATATCGCCCCGGGTATATTTGGCGCCATCGTGGAAGGCCTCCGCCGCAGCCACCTCGGTCTCGCGTACCGCCGTGCGCAACTGATTGAGCAGTGCAAAGTCCTTACCCATGGTGTAATCGGGCAGCACCATGGCCTTGACTCCGAAGAAGCGCTTCGGGTCATGGGACTGTTCCCGCAGCTCCGCATGGGTGAGGCCGATCATCTTCTCCATCGTGAAGGGCTCATCCAGCACATCGCAGCGCATCATTTCCCGCAGGATGTTCAGCACGTCGTCCAGATCGTCGATCAGGGCCTGGCTGCCGCCGTGCTCGTGGATCTCCACCTGCGCGAGCACAAACAGGCTCTGCAGGGAGTCCAGCTTGCCCCGGAAGAGAATGCGGGGATGGTTTTTCACCACCAGTACATTCCCCACCAGATGGGTCATATGTTCCGGCTTCTCCATATAGAAGGCGCCGGTCTCATAGTCCACAAACTTGGGCTTGACCGCCTGGGGCTGGGGCGCGGGCGCCGATGTGGGCGCGGCCATCGTCACCTCGGGCATAGGTGGCACCTCGGTGGCGACGATGCGGGTCTTCTCCTGCTGTCCCGCCTTTACGATCTTGATTTTCCTGGACTGCAGATACTCCCGCGCAGCCGGGGTGAGGATCTTTCCCTCCGGAATGACATAGCACTCGGGCTCTGTGGCCCGCAGCTCACACCGCAGGGCATCCTCTGTGATACATTTCAAGCGCTTCACCCCCTCCGTCGGTTGGTTTATTTACAGCTTACGCTGTTTTACTTATCCAGGGAGGGGAGGATATACTCCACTTCCTCATGGGGACGGGGAATCACATGGACAGAGATCAGCTCGCCCACACGTTCGGCCGCGGCCGCGCCGGCGTCGGTGGCCGCCTTGACAGCTCCCACGTCCCCGCGGACCATCACGGTCACCAGACCGCCGCCCACGTGGACCTTGCCGATGAGGGTAACGTTGGCGGCCTTGACCATGGCGTCGGCCGCTTCGATAGAGGCCACGAGACCCTTGGTCTCGATCATGCCCAGAGCTTGCATTGTTGCCATATCCAGCACTCTCCTAAACTAGTCTCCTCCCCGCAGTCCGGGCGGGCCCCCGGGACCGGACTGCCGGTCCCGGGGCGCTTCCCCGCCGCGGGAGGGGATGGGAAAAATGGTTACTGCTTATCCAGGGAGGGGAGAATGTACTCCACTTCCTCGTGGGGACGGGGGATGACATGGACGGAAATGAGCTCGCCCACGCGCTCGGCCGCGGCTGCACCCGCGTCGGTGGCCGCCTTGACGGCGCCCACGTCCCCGCGGACCATCACGGTCACCAGACCGCCGCCCACATGGACCTTGCCGATGAGGGTGACGTTGGCGGCCTTGACCATGGCGTCGGCCGCCTCGATGGAAGAGACGAGACCCTTGGTCTCGATCATGCCCAGTGCCTGCTGAGTTGCCATATTAGTTTCCTCCTAAAAATATCTCGTACTTATGCGTTCTGGAGACGGGCCATGATGGCACGGACGATATCCTCCACGTCCGCCGTGCTCAAATCTCCGCCCCGGACGCGGCAGATGCCGTCGGAGCAGTCGGGCACACTGTCACGGATGTCCTCCAGTTCTTTGAGCCCATAGGCCACCTTGCGGGTATTGAGGAGCTGCATGGGCCCCACGTTCTCGGAAGTGGCGGAGCCGCCCACAGCGCCGCAGCCCAGGGTCAGCGCGGGCATGAGGCCGGTGGTGCCGCCGATGCCGCCAAGGGCGCTGGGGGTATTCACCATGATGCGGGAGGCGGGGACCCGCTTGGCAAAATAGTCCACCATCTCGTCGTTCTTGGTGTGCATGGAGAAGGTGTGGCCCGCGCCTTCATAGCGAAGGATGGTGCAGACCTTCTCGCATACGTCCTTGTAGTCGGTGCCCGTGTAGAAGGCCAGGATGGGGGCCAGCTTCTCATTGGAATAGGGATGTCCGCGGCCCACGCCGTCCTCAGCGGCCACCAGCACACGGGCGGTGGCGGGAACATCGGTGAGTCCCGCCAGCCTGGCAATGGTCTCCACGCTGCGGCCCACGATCTCGGGGTTCATGGTCCCGTTGGCGCGAAGGATGTATCTGCCCAGCTTTTCCCGCTCAGACTCATTGAGGAAGTAAGCGCCCTGCTTTTCCATCTCGGCCCGGACAGCGGGCACCATATCCTCGTCGCAGATAATGGACTGTTCGGAGGCGCAGATGGTGCCGTTGTCAAAGGTCTTGGAGTCCATAATACGCTTGACTGCCAAGGGAAGATCACAGGTCTTCTCCAGATAGGCGGGCCCGTTGCCGGGACCTACACCGATGGCGGGAGTGCCGGAGGAATAGGCCGCGCGCACCATGGCGGAGCCGCCAGTGGCCAGGATCATGGCCACATCACGGTGGCGCATCAGATTGTCGGTGGCCTCCATGGTGGGAATGGTGATACAGGACACCAGGTTCTCATTGCCGCCGGCCTCGGAAATGGCCTGACGGATCACCTTCACGGTCTCGGAGATGCACCGCAGGGCCGTGGGATGGGGGGAGAACACGATGGCGTTGCCCGCCTTGATGGCGATCTCCGCCTTATAAAGGGCAGTGGAAGTAGGATTGGTGGAAGGGACCAGACCGGCGATGACGCCCACGGGAACGGCGATAGTGCGGACCTTCTTCTCCTCGTCCCGCTCCAACTCGCCGACGGTCTTCATGTCCTTGACGTACTCATAGACGCCCCGGCTGCCGAAGATGTTCTTGATGATCTTATCCTCGACCTTGCCGAACCCGGTGTCCTCATGAGCCATCTCCGCCAGGCGCCGGGCGTTGCGTACACCGGCGTCGGCAATGGCGCGGACAATGTGGTCCACCTGGGACTGGGACATATTGGCCAGTTCCTTTTGGGCCTCCTTTGCCGCCTCCACCAGCTCACGGACCTCCTGCATGGACAGCAGGTCTTTGTCGTAAAGCTGCATATAATCAACTCTCCTCTTCAGGGGGATGGGTCCGCGCGGCCTCAGCCGCGCATTCAGCGGATCTTATTGTCCCCGAAATTCTCGAATGGCCGCCACAAGCTCTTCTTTTTTTGCAAACCGGATCTCTTTGCGGGTCATATTGGTGATCCCTACGTTCCGAGCCGCCGCCCGGAGCTTCACCACCGGCATCGCCTCCAGCACCTCGTCCGTCAGGTCCGAGAGCTTCAGTTCCGCCGCTCCAGGCTCCGTCTCTTTCTTTACGGGCGCCGACTCCTCAGGAGCGCGATCCGCCTCCGGCTTGGCCGCAGGCGCCGCGCCGGGAGACCGTTTGACCTCCGGCTGCTTGGGGGGCTTGGGAGTGGGCGTGATCGGCGCGGGCGTCGACAGGATGCCCTCGAGCTCTTCGTGAGGTCTCGGGATGACGTGGATGGACACCAGCTCGCCGACCCGCTCCGCTGCGGCTGCTCCGGCATCGACGGCCGCCTTCACGGCGCCCACGTCGCCCCGGACCATGACGGTCACCAGGCCGCCGCCCACCTGCTCCTTGCCCACCAGCTGCACGTTGGCGGCTTTCACCATGGCGTCGGCCGCCTCAATGGCGCCCACCAGTCCCTTTGTCTCCGCCATACCCAGTGCGTTTGTATTGGCCATATTACGGTTCCTCCTGTCAGTCGTCTGTTTGGGTTGTTCCGGTTCCGCCTCCGCCTTCGGTGGGGGAGACGGCTTTGGTTTCTTCGTTTTAGCCGCCCGGGCGGCCTTCCTGGCCGGGGTGGGCGGGTGCTCCGCCGCGTAGCTGCCGGTGCCCGCCCCCTTGTGGGCCGGGGCGGCCAGGGCCGCCGACACGGGTGTGTGCGGAACGCCGCCCACCGCCCCGGCGGGCTCGCCGTTGCCGGCGTAGACGGTGTGGGCCTTATCGTCCTCCATCCCCTCCGGCTCCTCTGCCGTCAGGGAGTTGGTCAGGGCCTGCACCTCCTGCAATAGCGCCTCATGTGGATTGAGGAGCACGCCGTCGGCGTTGACCTCGCTCATACGCTCAGCCTCCCTATAATCCGGTTGACCAGCTCGTTGAGCAGGCTCTCATCCACGGCACAGGGGGCATACCCGGCCGCGGGGCGGTTCCCCCGCAGCTCCTCCAGCTCCTTGACGCCCCAGGCCACCCGCTTGATGTTGATGAGATCCAGGGGGCCGATGTTGTTGGAGCTGGACGAGCCGCCCACCGCGCCGCACCCCAGGGTGAGGGCGGGGAACAGGCAGGTGGTGGCCCCGATGCCGCCCAGGGCGGCGGGGGTGTTGACCAGCACGCGGCTGGCGGGGACGGCGGCGGCAAAGCGCTTGGCGGTGTCGGCATCCTCGGTGTGGATGGCGAAGGTGTGGCCCGCGCCCTCCCACTCCAGGATCTCCACGCAGCGGCGGAGCACCGCCTCCTCGCTGTCCTCTACAT